>Ga0209573_1000043_pt1 | contig 354879 bp, 326 predicted proteins | sample TNRBio252014_DNA_FD_185870 | JGI IMG/M metagenome (GOLD analysis project Ga0209573, IMG submission 185870) | Wastewater treatment Type I Accumulibacter community from EBPR Bioreactor in Madison, WI, USA - TNR Reactor_6/25/2014_ DNA (SPAdes)... | ecosystem: Engineered > Bioreactor > EBPR >... | reverse complement strand
CTTCGCCCACGAACACAGCCCCTGGGAGCGCGGTGCCAACGAGCAGGTCAATAAACTCATTCGCTACTTCATGCCCCGTCGCATCGATATGGCGGGCTACCGGGACGCCGACGTATCCCACTTCGAGCTTCTCCTCAACGAGCGGCCTCGCAAATGTCTCAACTACCTTTCACCCGAACAATCTATGCACCAGGCGTCTTTGCACTTGAAATGACAATCTGCCCCCCTGGATTTTCCAAGGGTTGGAAGTTCAAAAATGCTCTTTTTCCAAGGGTTGGAACTTTTCGCCCGCGGGGAAAGTTAATCAGGGCGCCAGTCGTTCTTCCAAGAAGGTGTTCTGGTCGCGCAAGGCGCGCGCGCAAACGTCCTCGTTATAGGCCGCTCCGCGCGTGGGATCGTTGCCCGCGCCGGGATCGGTGAAGGCGTGCACCGCGCCGCCGTATTCCACGATCTGCCACGCGGCCTTGGCCTGGCGCATTTCGTTGCGGAAGGCGGCGACTTCGTCGTCCGGCACATAGGGGTCATCGCCTCCGTGCAGGACCAGAATGGGGAAGTCCGCCAGGGCCTCGGGAGCGGCCGGCCGGTCGGTGCCGAGGCCGCCGTGCAGGCTGACCACCGCGTCCACCGCGGCGCGGTCGCGCGCCAGTTCCAGGGCCACCGTACCGCCGAAGCAGTAGCCGATGGCGGCGATTTTACCCACGGTCAGCGGCTGGGCGCGGAAGGCCTTCAGGGCGGCGCGCGCGCGTCCGCGCATGAGCAGCCGGTCGCTGCGGTACTTGGTGATCTCCACCGTGCGCTCCTGCGGGGTGGCGGGGCGTATGCCCTGGCCGTATACGTCGGCCACAAATACCGCATAGCCGTCCGCGGCCAGTTCGGTGGCCCGCATCTTTTCGTAGTCACCCCAGCCGCCCCACTGGTGGAACATCAGGATGCCGGGTTGGGGCGCGGTACGGGCATCGTCCCACACCAGACAACCTTCCAGCACGGTTTCGCCGTCCTGATAGACGACGGTGCGGTTGGTGACGCCGGCCCGGGCCGCCACGGTCCAGGCACACAGCAGGCATGCGACAGCAAATTTAATCATGGGATCTACTTGGTTTCGTCGGTGATTCGGGCCAGCGGGTCCAGCACGCCCATGGCTTTGCGCAGGCGGGCCAGGGCGATCTGGTAGTCGTGCAGCGATTGTACTTCGTTGTCGCGGGCCTCGGTGAGGGCCTGCTGGGTCTGCAGGACATCGAGCTGGGTGGCCGCGCCGACATCGAAGCGGGAGCGGGCCAGGCGCAAACTTTCCTCCGCCTGTTCCACCACCTTGCGGGTGGCCGCCACCAGTTCCTCCGCCTCCTGGAAGGAGGAATAGGCGCGGCGCACTTCCACGTCCACATTCAGCCGGGCCTGTTCTTCGTCCAGTTTGGCCAGTTGCAGATCGGAGGCGGCGCGCATGGTTTTGCCGCGGGTGGCCATGCCGTCGAAGAAGTTCCAGCCCAGTTGCACGCCCGCCTGCCAGCCGTCCACGTCGTCCCACGTGTCCTCGGAGGTCTGGTCGTTTTCAAAGCCGTAGGTGCCGAACGCGGACAGGTTGGGCTGGTAGCCGGCGCGGGCCACCCGCAGGTTCTGCTGCTGGGCCTTGGCCAGCAGGCTCAGGGCCTGCAGTTCGGGGCGCTGCTCGAGGGCGATGCGACGCGCCTCGGCCAGGGTGAGCTGGAAGGGCTCGAACGCCAGTTCGCCCATGACATCCAGGACTTCGTCTTCCGCCGGGCCGTTCCAGATCAGGCCCATGACGCGGCTGAGTTCCTGCAGGGCGATGCGGAAATTGTTGCGGGCGCGAATCAGGCCGGGCTGACCGTTGGCCCGGGCCACCTCGGCGCGCAGCACGTTGAAGGGCGACACCGCGCCCGCTTCCAGCTTGTTGCGGGCGGACTGCAGTTCCTCGTCCAGCAGCTGGATGTTCTGCTCCTGGACCCGGATCTGAGAGCGGGCCAGCAGCACGCCGTAGAAGCGTTCGCGGACTTCCAGCAGGACGGTGTTGACCGTGGACTGGAGATCGCGCACGGACGCCTCCTCCAAAAGTTTCTGTCCCTTGAAGGCTGCGCGGTCGCCGCCGCCCGCGTAGAGGGACTGGGTCACCTTGATGCCGATGTTCCAGTTTTCCTGCTTGGATTCGAAACCGCCCGGATTGTTCTTGGTCAGCACGGTATCGCGTTCGCTGTACTGGCCTTCCAGGCCGAGGTTGGGGATGAGGCGGGAGCGCAGCTCGACCACGGTGCCGTACTGCCGGCGCACGCGTTCGCGGGCCTTCAGGATGTCGAAGTTATTCTGCAGCGCCGCTTCCACGCACCGGTTCAGGGCATAGGCGGCGGTGGCGTTGGTGCCATCGAGCCGGGCCACCACGGGGGAGGTGTCACCCGCTCCGGCGTCCGGGCCCGCCGCGTCCTCCGCGCGCGCGGGCAGGCTCAAGGCGAACAGGGCCAGCAGGCCGGTGATCACCGTGGTGGCCACCCCGTGCGGGGCGCGCCGCCCGCGCAGGCGCGCGGTCAGGTCGGCGAACAGGGTGTAGGCCACCGGAATGACCAGCATGGTCAGGAAGGTGCCGGTCAGCAATCCGCCCACGGCGGCCACGCCCATGGGGCGGCGGCTTTCCCCGCCCGCGCCCCAGCCGATGGCGATGGGCAGGATGCCGAGGATGGTGGAGAAGCTAGTCATCAGAATGGGCCGGAACCGGATCAGACCCGCGTCAAGCATGGCGTCCATGGCATTTTTTCCTTTGTTCATCTGTTGATTCGCAAATTCCACCAGCAGGATCGAGTTCTTTGTGGCCATGCCGATGAGCAGCACGATGCCGATCTGACTGAACAGGTTGATGTTCATGCCCGGGATGCGGGGGAAGATGGCGCTCAGCACCTTGGCGATGGCGGGCGGGTTGGGGGCATAGTTGGCCCAGCCGAAGAAGCCTTCGCCCAGGTTGTTCACTCCGCTCAAAAGGCCCAGCAAACCGAAGGCCCCGAAGGCCGCGATGGGCAGGGTGAGCATGATGGTGAAGGGATGGAGCAGGCTCTCGAACTGCGCGGCCAGCACCATGTAGACCACGATCAGGGCCAGGATGATGACAAAGGTAAAGCCCTGGCCGGCGTCCTTCAGGTCGGAGGTTTCGCCCGCCCACGCGTAGCGCAGGTCGGGGAAATCCGCGGCCAGCATTTGCTCCACCCGTTCCACCACGGTGCCCAGGGGCAAGCCCATGGGGGTGCCTTCGATGGTGGAGGAGCGGAAGCGGTTGAAGTGGTTGATGGCGGTGGGGCCGGCCCCTTCCTCGTAGCGCACCACGTTGCTGAGCTGTACCAGGGCGCCCGCGTCGCTGCGCACGTAGAGGCGGTCCAGATCAGCCGGGGTCAGGCGCGAGGTCCGTTCCAACTGGGCGATCACGTCGTATTCCTTGCCGCCCACCTTGATCTGGCTCAGGTCCAGCCCGCCGAACAACACCTGCAGGGAGCGGGAGATGGTTTCCACCGAGACGCCCAGGGTGGCCGCGCGGTCGCGGTCAATGTGGACGCGCAGTTCCGGCTTGGTCACTTCGTAGCTGGTGCGCACGTTGGCCAGCAGGCCGATGGTGCGCAGCTGGTTGGCGATGGCCTGTGACACCTGATTCAAGGTGTCCAGATCCGGTTCCTGCAGCACGAGCTGGAAGGACTGGCCGAACCCGCGGCTGACCGCCTTGGGAATGATGGGGAAGGCCAGGGCGCCCTCCACGGTGCCGATCATGGTGGCGCCCAGCCCGCGCGGCCCGCCCACCACATCGCTGACCCCACGTTCGCGATCTTCGTTCAACTTGATAAACATGAAGCCTTCGTTGACCGAGCCCGGTCCCTCGCGGCCGAGGGCGATGGCGGAGAAATAGCCGTCCACCTCCGGTGTTTCGCGCACGATGGTTTCCACCCGCTGCATCATGCGGTCGGTGTATTCGCTGGTGGACCCTTCGGGGGTGATCATGAAGGTGAGCAGGCGGCCCTTGTCTTCCTCGGGCAGGAACTCCTTGTCCAGCCGGGTATAGATCCAGGCTGAGGCGGCAAACAGGGCCAGGCTGGCCAGGGCCACCGTGCGCCGGTGGGCCAGAGCCCAGCGCAACAGCCGTTCGTAGTGGTCCTGGAAATGGTTCAGTGCGCGCTCGAAGAAGTTGAAGACCGGCCCATGCTGCACCTCGTGCATGGGCTTGAGAATGCGGGCCGACATGCTGGGGGTCAGGGTCAGGGCCACGAAGGACGAGATGACCACCGAGCCGGCCAGAGCGATGGCGAATTCCACGAACAGGCGGCCAGTGACCGTGGTCTGGAAGGCGAGGGGGATAAACACCGCGACCAGGGACAGGGTGGTGGCGATGACCGCGAAGGAAATTTCCCGCATGCCCTGGAAGGCCGCGTCCATGGGCTTCATGCCATCTTCAATGTGGCGGTAGATGTTTTCCAGCACCACGATGGAATCGTCCACCACGATGCCGATGGCCAGCACCAGGGCCAGCATGGTCAGGATGTTGACCGAATAGCCCAGGGTGGACAGCACCAGGTAGGTGCCGATCACGGACACCGGAATGGTCACGCACGGGATGAGGGTGGAACGGATGTTGCGCAGGAAAATAAAGATGGTCAGCACCACCAGCGCGAAGGCCACGCCCAGGGTGACCCACACCTCGTGGATGGATTCCTCCACGAAAATGGACTCGTCGTAAGGAACGTTTACGATCACGCCGGCCGGCAGCAAGCGCTTCAGCCGCTCCACCTCTATTTTCACCCCGCGCGCCACCTCGATCACGTTGGCCTTGGATTGGCGGACGATGCCCAGGCCCACCGCGGGTTTGGAATTGAAGCGCGCGATGGATCGCTCGTCCTCCACCCCCACTTCGGCGCGGCCGATGTCCTGCAGGCGGACCAGGGCGGCCCCTTCCTGACGGATGACCAGACGGTTGAATTCGTCCGCATTTTTCATCTCGCCCAGGGTCTGGATGGTCATTTCCCGCTCCCGTCCCTCCACCCGCCCGCTGGGCAGTTCGAGGTTCTGGGCGGCCAGAGCCTGGCTCACGTCGTTGATCGTCACCTGGTGGGCGGCCATTTTCTCCGCGTCCAAGCGGAGGCGGATGGCGAATCGCTTCTGCCCGCCGATGATGACCGAGCTCACGCCCTTGACCGTCTGCAGGCTTTCCTTCATCAAATTCTCGGCCATGGTGGAGAGTTCGAGGGTGGAATGCTGGTCGCTGGACAGGGCGATCCACATCACGGGGTTGGCGTCCGCATCCTGTTTGGATACCACCGGCTCATCGATGTCGTCCGGCAGACTGCCGCGCACCCGGGCCACCCGGTCCCGCACATCCTGGGCCGCCGCTTCGATTTCGCGCGACAGGTCGAACTGCACGGTGATGCTGCTGACCTGTTCCCGGCTCTCGCTGGTCAGTTCCTTGATGCCCTCGATGCTATTGATGGCTTCTTCGAGCTTTTCCGTGACCTCGGTTTCCACCACGGCCGCGTTGGCGCCGGGGTAGACGGTGAGCACGCTGACCACCGGCGGATCGATGTCCGGCAGTTCCCGCACGGGCAGCCGGGTCAGGGCTACCAGCCCGAACAGGACGAGGGCCAGGTTCATCATGGCGGCCAGCACCGGCCGCTGAATGCTGATTTCGGATAATTTCATGGGCGCTCCAGACTCAGGACGCGGCGGCTTCGGACACGGTGTTGGTCACCGGGGCGCCCGGCCCGATCTTTTGCGTGCCTTCGTAAATCACGGCTTCGCCGCCGCGCAGGCCTTCCAAGACTTCCACCCGGCCGGGCTGGCGCAGGCCCAGTTTGACCGGGGTCATGGCGGCTGTACCCTCGGGGCTGATGGTGTAGAGGAACACCGCCTCGCCGTCGCGCAGCAGGGCCGATTCCGGCACCGTGACGGCCTCCGGGCGCACGCGCAGGATCAGGTCCAGGTTGCCGAACATGCCCGGACGCAATCGGCCGTCGGTATTGTCCTGGGTGGCCTTGACCAGCACGGTGCGGGTGGCCTCGTCCACTTGCGGAGCCACAAAGAACACCTTGCCGCGGAAGGTTTCGCCGGGGTAGGCGGGCACCCGGAAGGCGATGGTCTGGCCCGATTGCAACTGGCCCAGGAACCGTTCCGGCACGCGGAACTCCACCTTGACCGGATCAATGTCGACCAGGGTGGTCAGGGTGGTGTTGCGGGAGATGACCTGGCCGGGGCTGACCAGGCGGGCGCCCGTGAGACCGTCGAAGGGAGCGACGATTTTGGCGTCCTTCATCTGCTGGCGCATCAGGTCCAGATTGGCTTTGTTGGCCTGATAGCTGGAGGTGGCCTGGTCGTACTCCTGCTGGGCGATGGTGTTGTTTTTCAGCATGAGGTCGGCCCGCTCGCGGTTCAGTTCGGTCAACCGGAAATTGGCCTCCGCCTGTTCCACCGCAGCCTCCAGTTTGCGGGTGTCCAGCCGGGCCAGCACGTCGCCTTTTTTGACCGCCTGGCCTTCCTGGAAGTGGATGGAGTCCAGGGTGCCCTCCACTTCACTTTTCACGTCAATAGCCTCGTTGGCGGAAATGGAGGCCACCAGGGAGATGGTTTCTTCCAAGGGTTCGACCCGGGCCGCTTCCGCGCGCACCCGCATGGCCGTGCCCGGAGGCGGTCCGCCGGGACCCTGTTTTTTACCGCAGCCCAGGGCGCCGGCCGCCACGGCCACACCCAACGACACCCGTATCCACGCGAACGACTTCATAGACAACCATCCTTTTCCTGGCAGATTTCCCTCACCAATTTTGACAGCAAATCGAGATAAGCCGCCCGTTCCCGGGCGGTAAACGGTCGAAACAGATCCGCCATGCCGGCCCGCCGGTGCGCATCAATTTCGTCCAGGGCCCGTTTTCCTTTCAAAGTCAGTTCCACCTTGACCGAGCGCCTGTCCTTTTCCCCCCGCATGCGCCGCACCAGCCTCATGCGGCACAGCCGGTCCACGAACACCGTACCGGTGGAGGACTTGAGTTGGAGGGCTTCCAGCACCTCGCTCATGCGGCAGGCCCCGCGCCGCCGCAACAGTTCCAGGGCCCACAGTTGGGGCAGGGTCAGCTCGCCCCGGGTCACGTAGTTGCTTTCCTGCCGCACCATGGCCCGGCACAGGCGCGGCATCAGCCCGGCCACATGATCCACAAAGGCATCCAGGGAGCGGGCCGCGCGAGATACTTCATGAATTGAACTATTCACGTTGCGAAACATACCGCGTGGGCGGAGAAAGGCAAGAGGGATTGTACGCGGGATGCGGACTAGGGTGGCGCAGGCGTCGGCCCGGGCAGCCGGGGCGGGGCGGGGCGGCGTGCTTCGAGGCGGAGCAGCTGGCCGCGCCCGTTCAACACGCGCACCTCCAGGGGGTGGCCGGTGGCATGGATGGGCGGGAAGAACAGCGCCCGCCGTTTTCCGGGGTAGGTGGTGAGGGAGGCCAGCGTGGTCCGCCCGTCGTGCAGTTCGACGGTGATGTCCGGCACATTTTTACCATCCCGCATATCCACCCAGGCGCCGCTGGGGTCGGTGACGTTCTCCAGGATGACCATGACGCACAGCGGGGTGTCGGGGCCCGGGGTGGACCCGGCGGGCAGCGGGGTGGCGCGGGCGAAAGCGGCGGCCTGGCGCATGGTGTCATCGTAGCCCACCACTTCGCGGGTCAGTTTGATCTCGGGGAATTGTTCGATGATGACGGCGGGTTGTTCGACCGACACCAGGTGGTCCAGATCACGCGTGGTTAGGCGCTTAAACAACAAGGAGAGGATGCGGTCGAAGCCATCGGGCAGGGGGAGGCGTATGGGATCCTCTTCGAAGCGCCAGGAGGAGAGGGGGAAGCGCATGAAGGAATCGTGGGCCAGCACCAAGGTGCGGCGCGCGCCGGGCTGGGTGAGCACCACGCTGACGGAGGGATAGGGACCGCCGCGCTTGAGGGCCGGACTGGAACCGTCATCCCGCTGCCCGGGTAGATTCACATAAAGACGTTCAAAGTCTTTACGGCCTTTCTCGAAACAGCCGGCTTGGGTGCCCGCGCGCACGGCCGCGGGTGGATTATTGGTATAGAAGGGCGGGATGTCCATGGGGCCCAGGCGCGCGGCCAGGGCGTTCTTGATCTCGTTGTAGATCATGTAGGTGCCCAGGGCGTTGATGTGGTGGTCGCTGGCATAGAAGACGGTGCGCTGGCGGGTGAGCCCGGCGATGAGGTCGCTCATGAACAGCACGTTGTCCCGCGCGGGCGAATCGGCAAGGGCGGCCCGCACCTGGTCGCGCACCCCCTGGCCGCGGTGGCGGGCGATCATGGGGTAGATTTTTTCGGGATGGATCTGGGCTTTGACCGGGGTGATCACTTCCAGGTAAAGGACGCCATGAGCTTCCGCCCATTGTTTGCGGCCTTCGAACAGTTCCAGCCAGCGCCCGATTTCCTCCGGGCTCAGCTCAAAGACGCCGAGGTAATCTTCCAGCTCCGCCCAGTTGCCACCCTTGCGGAAGATCCACCCGTCTTTCCCCGGCACCTCCTCTTTGCCGACCGAGGTGTGCAGCCAGTGGAAGTGAACATGGCGGTAGAACTGGATGAGCCGCGAACGCCAGGCGAAATTATCGTTGTACCAAAGGTCCATGGCCGTGCCCCACTGCTTGACCGGGGTGGTGCGCAGATTGGGCAACCGGTTGGGGGTCCGGTTTTCCGGGACCACATAGTCCTCCCAGCAGGGCCAGCCCACGAGTTTGGAGCTCAGCTTGAAGCCCATGCCGGAGAGCAGCAACAGGGACCAGAAGCCGATGAAGACCCGGTGGATGGTGCGTTGGTGGAAGGGTGTGGGCATGTTCAGAATCGGAAATAGATAAAGGGATTGTAGGCCCCGCCCGCGATCATGACCAGGGACGCCAGGCCGATAAGGGTCAGCAGCAGCCATTCAGCCAGTTCGGGCAGCCAGAGGCAGCTGGCGCATCGGGTGCGAACAAGACGCCGGGCCCATGGCACGACGGGATAGGCCAGCAGGGCGCCCCCCATCATGGCCAGCGCAACCTTGGGCGAGAAATCAAGCCACAGCACGCGGGCTTCGCGGGTCACCACGCCGCAGCCCAGCAGAGATTGGAAAAAGCGGGAAGCGTCCCCCATGTTCTCGGAGCGAAAGAAGACCCAACCGACCAAGACCACGGCCAGGGCATAGAGGTGGGCGAACGGCAGGCCCAGGTAGTTCAGAAGGGAGGCGCGTTCGGCGGGCCGGCGTTTCCGGTCCCTCGGTGCCAACACCCGCTCGGCCATCAGGAAAAATCCGTGCCAAAGCCCCCACAGGACGAACATGGCGCTGGCCCCGTGCCACAAACCGCACAGGCCGAACACGAGCAGGCAATTCAAGCCGGTGCGCACATGGCTGATGCGATTTCCGCCCAGCGGAATATACACGTAGTCGCGGAACCAGGTGGAGAGCGAGATATGCCACTTGCGCCAGAAATCACGGATGCTCAGGGCCGAGTAGGGATGGCGGAAATTCTCCAGAAACTCGAAGCCCAGCATGCGGCCCATGCCGATGGCCATGTCGGAGTAGCCGCTGAAATCATAATAAATCTGCAGCGTGTAACACAGCAGTCCCACCCACGCCATGCCGGTGGGCACGCCGTGGCCCTGTTCCACCACGCCCCACACCGCGTCCGCCATCTGGCCCAGGGTGTTGGCCAGCAGCACTTTCTTGCCCAGCCCGCACAGGAATCGTTTCCAGCCGGAGGCCACCTGGTCGAAGCGGATTTCCCGCTGCTGCAGACGCGCTGCCACGTCGGCGTAGCGGACGATGGGGCCAGCCACCAGTTGAGGGAACATGGTCACGTAGCAGGCGAAATCCCACACGCTGCGCGAGGGCTGGACATCGCGGCGGTACACATCGAATACATAGCTCATGGCCTGGAAGGTGTAGAAGCTGATGCCCAGCGGCAGGACAACCTCGGGTACGGGCAGGGCCAGGCCGGGCAGCAGGTTGATACTGTGTACGGCGAACCCGGCATATTTGAACCAGCCCAGGAAAGCCAGATTGACGACCAGACAGGCCGCCAGCCAGCCTTTGCGCCAGGCGGGGGATTCCCGGGCGGCCAGCTGCTTCCCGCACAGCGCATTAAAGAGGACGCTGGCGATCAACCAGCCCACACCCAGGCCTTCTCCCCAGAAGTAAAAGAAGAGGCTGGACAGCAGGAGTAGCAGGTTGACGCCCATCCAGGTGAACGGTCGTCCGCGTCGGGTGCACCACCTCTGCTCCAGCCAACCCAGCAGCCAGCAGCCTGCCAGCACGATGGGCAGGAAAATGGTCAGAAAAAATGCCGAACTGAACACCATAAAGAGGGTTTGCCCATACAGGTATTGCCGGATGTTTTCAACTTCATTCAGGATGCGGGGACGGGGAGAAGCGTCGGCGGCTTACGGTTCGCGCAACTGGAAGCGGAAGAAGCCTTCCGGACCGGGGGCGGGGCCGTGCAGGGCGCGCACGCTACCGGTCGCGAGAGGGAGGCCGTCGTTGCCGGGCACCGTCCAGGTCCGCCAGTCCAGCAGGTTCGTGCTGGCTTCCACCCGAACTTCGCGCCCGGGCAGGGCGTAGCTGACCGTGACCTGGTCCCCGGTGCCGCCCAGCGCAGCGAATCCGGCCCGGTCGGGCTGCTGAGGATCGGTGTAGGCCAGAAACTCTTCCAGATTGTTGCGGTGGTCTTCGTCGGGATCGCCGCCCGGCTCGCCCGCGGGCGAGTTGGTGCTGCCAAACCGGTCCTGCCGCCACGCCGCGTAGGTCTGTCGACCGGGCAGGTGCTGGGTGATCCATTCGCCCAGCATCTGGATGTTCACCGGATCAAGCTCGAAGGAGCCCAGAGGCGGCATGCGGGTGAAGCCGTTGCTGACCGCGATGCGGTTGAAGATGATGCTGTGCACCAGGTCGCCCGGCACGACCAGCCGGTTGGACGGATCGGTGCCCGCGCTGCTGGCCACGCCGTTGATCACGCGGGTGTCGGCCAGAAGTAGTTCCGGGCGTCCGTCCCACGAGGCGGGCGCGGAACCGCTGCCCTGCTGGTGACAGTAGCCGCAGTTCACGGCCAGGTAGGAGCGGGCGCGCACTTCGAGATCAAACTGCGTTTCATCGGGGCGTATGTGGCGGGGCAACAGACAGAACTCGTCGGTGAAGTTGGTGACGTAGCCCGCCCGTTGCAGCAGGGCCATGAAGTTGCTGGAGTTCCCCGCGATGGAGCCGTCCCGATTCAGTTGCCGGGTGTTGAAGCTGAGGCCGTAGCCGCCCGCCGGGGTATGGCAGCTCAGGCACTGGGCCCGGCTGGGGATGGACCAGGTCTGGGTGGCGGGCTGGCCGTGGTTGGTGATGGCGAGGTCGAAGGTGAGGCCGGCGTCCGGCACCAGGTAAGCTTCGGTGCCGTTGGTGTTCCACAGGTAGCTGACCCCGTAGGCCCCGTTGGTCGTGCGCACCAGGACGCGGGTTTCCAGCCGGAAGCGGGAGGCCGACTGGCCGCGATCCTGCTCGAGGTCAAAGTGCTTCACCCACAACATGCCGGTGGGGAAACTCCAGTTGCCTTCCGCCGCGTAGTGGACCACGGGGGCCAGACTGGTCAGCGAGAACCAGCGCTGTTTAATGGCATAGTCGGACCAGAAAGGCAGGTTGACCTGATAGGGTACGACGCCGGGGTTGGGCGAGAGGTCGACCAGGTCGGCGAAGAAGCCGGTTTCGCTCAAGGTCTGTGGGAAGGTGGCATCGGACGACTGGCCGACCAGTTTGCGCACCCGGCCGTCGCCGTGGTCCAGCAGCAGGATTTCTCCGCTGGCTGGATGCAGGCCGAACTGGACCAGGCCGCCTTCGCCCGCGATGCGCACGACATTGGTTGCGCCCGGCGTGCGCTCGATGGTCCACAGGTTGCCCGACACGTAGTCCGCGCACAGATACTTGCCCGACAGGTCGGGATAGACCGGGCTCCGGCACACCAGGCCCGCCGTCACAGAATAGCCTTGGAAGCTGCCGCTGCCGTGCGGATAGACCCAGACCGCGTGGTCGTAGGTGAAGCCGGGAGGCGCGGATCCATTGCGCGGTCCGGCCGCGTTGCCCTCAAAGAAGGCCCAGCCATAGTTGCCGCCGCCCGTGATCACGTTCACCTCTTCCCAGGTGTTCAAGCCCACATCGCCCGCCCAAATCGTGCCGTCGGCCGGATCGAAACTGAACTGCCACGGGTTGCGGAAGCCGACCGCGAAAAACTCCGTGCGCACCAGGTTGGTGTTCACGGCCGTGCCGTTGAACTGGGTGGCGCTGAGATACGGATTGTCGGACGGGATGGCATAGTTGGTCGGGGCCACGATGGCCGCGTGGTGGTTGGGTTTCCGGCTGCCCGGTTTTTTGTCCACATCCAGACGCAGCAGGGCGGACCAGAAATCCTTGGTGATGGTCTGGCTGTTCAGGTAGCTGTCCGACTGGTTGCCGCCCTCGTCACCGATGCCCACATACAAATAGCCATCGGGGCCGAACGAGGCCTCGTCAATGTTGTGAATGTCGCTGTCGTTGATCTGGTTGATCAGCCGGACCTCGGTGGTCGGACTGGCCGTGGTGTGGCCGGGATCGGCGGTGTAGCGACTGAGCCGCACGTAACGGGTGCCGTTGGTCAGCGTGCAATAGGTCACGAAGAAGTGGCGATTGGTCAGGAAGCCGGGATGGAAGGCCAGACCTTTCATGCCCAGCTCGTTGCCGTCGTCGTTGACCAGGCTGGAGAGATCCAGAAACAGTTGCTTGGTCGGCGCGGGTGCACGGAGGTCCGGCACCACCCAGATCCGCCCGCCGCGCTCGGCCACGTAGAGCCGGTTGGTCTCGCCCGGTGGCGATTCCATGGAGGTGGGCGCGGTGAAGGTCACCCCGGGCAGGGCGTCCGCCACGGAATAGCTGGTGGGCGGCGGGGCGGCGGGCATGGTGGCGGTGAGATGGGGCAGGCGCAGCGCGTTGGTAAAGGTGATGGTCACGGGGGCGGGGGTGGAGGTGATTCCGTTGCCGTCGCTGACCCGGTAGGTGAAGCTGTCGGTTTCAGGCGAGCCGGTGGTGTGTTCGTAGAGGATGGTGCCGTTGGCGCGGGGGGTGGCCGCGCCGAAGGCGGGGGCGGTGACGATGGCGAGGCTCCCGGTGGACAGGATCCCGGTGTCGTTGTGCAGCACGGGCAGGCCGATTTTATTGAAGTGGTGCATGACCGCCGCGTCCGGGCGGGCCACCGGCGGTCCGTTGCCGGCGGGATCGGGCAGGCTGGTCAGTTGCAGCACCCAGCTGTCGAGGGCCACCCCGTCTTCGCGAGCCACGATGCGCAGGGTGTAGCTTCCGAGGGTTGTGATGGTCCACGTCATCGGATTTTGCGAGGCGGTGGCGTTACTTTGCTCCGCCCCGCCCAAGCCGTCCCAAGGCATGGTACGAAAGTCGGAACTGATATGGTCGGTGTCTTCGTACCAGTCCGGTACCCCGCCCGCGCCGTCGGCCTGTTGCAGGATGCCGGCAAAAATAGAATCGGCCGCCCCATCCGTCCCGTCCCAGCGCAGCCATAATCGATAGGTCCCGGGGGTTTGTATCTGGACCAGATAATCCGCAGCCGGCCCGGTGGTCCAGGTCATGACCCCGGAGGGAGCGTCGGGCAGGGCGCGCAGGAAAGCCCCGCCCCGCGCCCCGGCCAATCCACTGGTGAGTTCGTTCCACGCCACGCCGGATCCTGCGGTCAACAGGTGAACATCCTCCGCCTCCGCGGCCACGCGTCCACCGCTTTCCAGGTGGGGTTGGTTGGTGGAAAGCAACCCGGCCCGGGTCGCCGTGGTGAGCGCAAAAAAGATCAAAAGCAATGAAGTAAAGCGCATGACTGCCAGCAACCTAACCTTGCGGTGGTGGTTTTGTAGAGGAAAGATTGTATTAAGAAGAGATGAACTTTGGCGCCGGGGTTGCGCTGGCCGCGGCTTCTTCCTATCATCCCCGCGCCTTTAACCCGAGGAGTTCAGCCATGGCGTACGAGAAAATCAGTGTTCCGGCCCGCGGTCAGAAAATCACCATGAATGCCGGCGGCAAGCTGGTGGTGCCCGACCATCCCATCATTCCCTTTATTGAAGGCGACGGCACCGGCCCGGACATCTGGCGCGCTTCGGTGCGTGTCTTGGACGCCGCCGTGGCCAAGGCCTATAGCGGCAAGCGCGAACTGGTATGGATGGAAGTCTTTGCGGGCGAGAAGTGTTTCAAGGCCTACAACACGTGGCTCCTCGATGAAACCGTGGAAGCCTTCAAGGAATACTTGGTCGGCATCAAGGGCCCGCTGACCACGCCCATCGGTGGCGGCATCCGCAGCCTCAATGTGGCTCTGCGCAAGCTGCTCGACCTCTATGTCTGCCTGCGCCCGGTGCGCTGGTTCCAGGGCGTGCCTTCCCCCGTGAAGCGTCCCCAGGACGTGGACATGGTGATCTTCCGCGAGAACACGGAAGATATATATACCGGCCTCGAATTTGAACAGGGCACGCCGGAGAACGCGAAATTCCTCGAGTTGCTGAAGGCCAGCTTCCCGAAGGAATACGCGAAGATCCGGTTCCCCGGGTCCAGCGGCATCAGCGTGAAGCCGGTGTCGCGCGAGGGCACCGAGCGCCTGGTGCGGGCGGCCATCCAGTACGCCCTCGACTTCAAGCGCAAGAGCGTGACCCTGGTCCACAAGGGCAACATCATGAAGTTCACCGAAGGGGCCTTCATGAAATGGGGTTACGATCTGGCCAAGCGCGAATTCGGCGCGGTGGAGATCGATGGCGGGCCCTGGTGCAAACTGCCGGGCGGGCTGTTGATCAAGGACGTGATTGCGGACATCTGCTTCCAGCAGACCATCACCCGCGCCACCGAGTTCGACGTGATCGCCACCATGAATCTGAACGGCGACTACATCTCCGACGCCCTGGCCGCGCAGGTGGGCGGCATCGGCATCGCGCCCGGCGGCAACGTCAACTACGTGACCGGCCACGCCATCTTCGAGGCCACCCACGGCACCGCGCCCAAGTACGCCAACCTGGACCGCGTGAACCCCGGTTCGGTGGTGCTCTCGGGCGAGATGATGTTGCGTTACATGGGCTGGACGGAAGCCGCGGATCTCATCATCAAGGGCATGGACGGGGCCATCGCCGGCAAGAAGGTGACCTACGACTTCGCCCGTCTGATGGAAGGCGCCACCGAGATCAAGTGCAGCGAATTCGGCGACGCGGTCATCGCGAAGATGTAAGAAGTTGCCACGGAGATCACGGAGACACGGAGATGTTTTCTCTGTGAACTCCGTGTCCGCCGTGGTTAAGTTTGATTCGTGCAAGTGGCGAAATCCAAGATATTGGCTCGCGATGCGATGGTGGCGGAACGCGCGCGCCTGCGCGCGGCGGGGAAGAAGCTCGTTTTCACCAACGGCGCCTTCGACATCCTGCACGCCGGGCATGTGACCTACCTCCAGTTCGCCCGCGCGCAGGGCGACGCCCTGTGCGTGGGCCTCAATTCCGATGCCTCCGTGAAGCGCTACAAGGGCGACCTGCGTCCGGTGAATCCGCAGGACGACCGGGCTCTCGTACTGGCCGCGCTGGCCTGTGTGGATTACGTGGTGATTTTCGACGAGGACGAGCCCAAGGAATTGATCGGCGAAATTATTCCCGACGTGCTGGTGAAGGGCGCCGACTGGGCGCATTACGTCAGTGGCCGCGACATCGTGGAGGCTCACGGCGGCAAGGTGGTGCTGGCCCGGATGGTGGAGGGGCGTTCCACCAGCAACACCATCCAGCGGATCGTGCAGGCCTATGGCAAGCCATGAACCTTTTTAAAGAGCTCATGATCTTGGTTGAAAAGCTGAATGAGGCAGATTTGCCCTATGCCCTTTGCGGAGGTGTGGCGGTTACCCTGCATGGTTTTGTGAGAGCCACGGACGACATTGATCTACTGGTACCGCCGGCCTACATACCGCTGGTTAAAAAGGTGGCCCGCACGGCGGGCTTCCGGGTGCAAAATACGGACCCGATGGTTTTTGGGCGAGGCACGCCGCGGGAAGCCATTGTCCATCGCGTGTCGAAGTACGAAGGCGAGGAAGCTCTCATTCTGGATCTCATGGAGGTTAACGATGCGAATCGTTCCGCATGGAAGAGTCGGCGCGCCCATAAAGTTTCGGGAACGGTGATCTGGGCCATTGGGCGAAAGCCCCTGATGGCCATGAAGAAAGAGTCTGCTCGCCCCAAGGATTTGATTGATATCCAAGGTTTGGAAGGACGTCTTGAAAACTAAACCCGGCAAAGTTGTGCGCAAACACGTCGTGGATCGCGATATGAGCGAAGCGGCGATCAATCGCCGATTTGAACGTCTGGCCGGTCTCTATGATCTGGTCTGTGCTTTCAAATACCGGAAAGTGAAACGTGTCTGCGAACCCTCGGCCCGCTACAAGGTCCGTCCGAAAAAACTGAAACCTGAAACCTGAAACCCTCTTCACCACTATGAGCAAATACATCGTCACCGGCGGGGCCGGATTTATCGGCAGCAACATCGTGGCCGCGCTTAATGCGCGGGGCGAGGACGATCTGCTGGTGGTGGATATCCTGGGCAAGGATGAGAAGTGGAAGAACCTGGTTGGTTTGCGCTACGCGGATTATCTCGAAGGCGATGCCTTCCGGTTCGCGCTGCAAAACGACACGCTTGGCAAAGTGGACGCGGTTTTCCACATGGGCGCGTGCAGCGCCACCACGGAAACCGATGCCTCCTATCTGGTGGACAACAACTATCGCTTCACCCGCGACCTGTGCGAGTGGTGCCTGCGCAACGGGGTGCGCTTCATCTATGCCTCCAGCGGGGCCACCTATGGTGATGGCGCCTTGGGCTACTCCGACGACGATGAGATGACCTGGAAGCTTAAGCCGCTCAACATGTACGGCTATTCCAAACACATGTTCGATCTGTGGGCCCTGCGCCAGGAGTTGCAGAACGAGATCGTGGGCCTGAAATTCTTTAACGTCTATGGCCCGCGCGAGGACCACAAGGGCGACATGCGTTCGGTGGTGCACAAAGCCTTTGGCCAGATCCAGCAGACCGGCGTGGTGAAGCTCTTCAAGTCGTATAACCCGGACTACAAGGACGGCGAACAGGTGCGCGACTTTGTTTATGTGAAGGATGCGGTGGAGGTTTGTCTTCACTTCGCGGAACACCGTCGCTCCTCCGGCATTTTCAACGTGGGCACCGGCACCTGCCGCACCTGGCTGGACCTGGCCCGCGCCACCTTTGCCGCGCTGGGCCGGGAACCGAAGATCGAGTACATCGATATGCCGGAAACCCTGCGCGCCAAATACCAGTACCGCACGGAAGCCGACATCACCAAACTGCGTCGGGCCGGCTTCGATCAGCCCATGACCACCCTGGAGGACGGGGTGCGCGACTACGTAAAAAGCTGGCTGACCTGAGCCGGTTCAGCGGCGTAACCCGGGCCCGATGTCGCGCAAGGCGACGAGCACGGTTTGAATATCCGCCGGGTGTAAATCCCCGATGGTCGCCAGTCGGAAGGTGGGCAGGTCCGACAGTTTCCCGGGATAGATGGTGATGCCCCGCTGGAGCAGCGCGTCGTGCAGCGCGGCAAAACTCCACGTGGCCTCCGTCGGCTCCATCACGCTGGTCATCATGGTGGACGCGACCCGGTCCTCCAGCAGCAGGCGGAAGCCCAGGCTGCGCAGGCCGTCCCGTAGCAGCCGCGTATTTTCCGCATACCGTTGCGCGCGCTCCGCCAACCCTTCCGCCTGGAGTTCGTCCAGGGCGCGACGCAGGGCGTACAGGGCGCTGACCGGCGCGGTGAATCGGAATTGTCCGTTTGTTTCCAGGCTGTCGTACTGGTCCACGAGGTTCAGATAAAACGTGCGCCGGGGATGGCCGCGCAATCGCTCCAAGGCGCGCCGCGAGGCCAGGGCGAACGCCACGCCCGCCATGCCTTGCAGGCATTTGTTGGCCACCGATACCAGCACATCCACGTGATCCTCCACCAGGTGAACCGGCATGCCGCCGTAACTGGAAACGGCATCCACCAGGAAAAGGCGCCCGCGTTTCCGCACAGTGGCCCCAAGTTCGCGGATGGGATTGAGGAGCCCGGTCGTGGTTTCGTGGTGCACCAGGGCGACCGCGCCCACCTCCGGATGCTGATCGAGTACGGCCGCAATCCGTTCCGGATCCGCGGGTGAGGTGACGGGGAAGGGAATGATCAACGGGTTGAGTTGGTAGGTGGAGGCGATATCGGCCAGACGCCGGCCATAGGCGCCGTTCACGACCACGGCGATGCGCTGGCCCGCGGGGACGGCGGCCGCGATCATGGCTTCCATGCCGGCGGTGCCGGAGCCGGAGAAAAGCACGCAGGCATGATCCCGGTTTGTGCCGCCCGCCCATCGAACCAAATCGCTCCGGATGCTGTTCACCAGGGAACAGAATTCTTGTTCGCGTGGACAAATGTCGGGCACCACCTGGGCCATTTTTACCGTGTCGGTGGTGGTGGCCGGGCCGGGCGTGAGCAGGAGGTTACGCTTGATGGACATGGCGGGATTTCCGTTGGAGGGCGGGCCACACCAAGTCCATGGCGCGTGACCAGTGGAGGGCGTCGTCAATTTCACACCAGTCGAGATCCGGCCGCGCCAGGACGCGAAGGTCCGTCGCTGTGGCGGCACGCACGAGGGCGGTCTCGTAGTCCCATCCTGCGTGGTCGGGGCCGTGCAGGGCCAGCAGGCGGGACGCGAGGTCGCTGGAGATTTTTGTGATGCCAACGAATTCGCCGCAGGCGCCTGGCGCATCTTCCGGGCGCTTGCTCAGGCCGGTCAAACGTCCCTCCGGCGATGCGGCAACGAAGACCTTGTCGTGCATCGGGGATCTTCCGGCCAGCACCAGGTCGGGATGGGGATGATGGAGCAGGGCGTCCAGGGCAGCCGGTTCGTACAGCAGATCGGATTCGAGAAGCAGGAACGGACCAGGCAGGGCAGCCGCGCCTACGCACAAGCTGAAGAAACTGCCCGCACGTGCATAATCGGGATTGTGGACGCAACGGAATCCGCCCTGCTCGGCGGCCGCTTCCTCGTACCGGTTCGCGAGATGTCCGGTGACCACTACGATATCGCGAAGGCCCGCGGCGTGCAGGTGCGCCACGGAGCGGGCAACCAGGCTGAGGCCATCCACCGGCAGCAAGCCTTTCGGCTGGTCGTCCCACTGCCCGCGCAGACGGGTGCCCATCCCGGCGGCCAGAATCAGGGCGCGGGTGATCATCGACACGCGGCCTCCCGGAATTGCCGCGCGACGTCCGCGGGGGCCCGTTCCGGTCGCGCGGAAACGGCGGAGGATGTGGGTGCGGTTCGCACCGCCAGCAGGGTCAGGCAATGCGCGGGCGCCTGCAGCCAAGTCGTCAGGCGATCGCGAACGTCGTCCGAATTGCCAGCGTGGTGCGCTTGCGGATAACCGGAGGCTGCGGCGAGGGCCGGGAAATCTACCGCGGCCGAAAGCGTGGCTTGGCCGCCCGTGGATTCATGGCAACCGTTATCCAGCAGCAGGTGCAGCAGATTCGGCGGGCGTCGATGTCCGAGGGCCGGAAACGCACCGAGCCGCATCAAGGCCGCCCCGTCGCCATCCACCACAATCACTTTTCGTTTGGGTTGTGCGTGGGCCAGACCGAGGGCGATGGAGCTGGCACAGCCCATGGAGCCGGTCATGTAAAAATGGTTTTCGCGGTCGGCCAGGCTGGCCAGGTCGCGGCTGGTATGGCCGGTGGTGGATACCAACAGGGCCTCCGGAGCCAGGCGCAGAATCAGCTCCAGCACCTCTTTTCGTTCCATGATCGGGCCGGTCGGTGCTTGTCCGCTGGGCGTGGCCCGTGGCGCAGGCGGGTCCATGCGGGCGGTCAGGGTGACGGGCGAAAACGTCTTGTCACGGACCACGAAGAAAAATGAACGTCCGGCTCTCAGATGCGCCACGGCCTCGTCCACCTGTTGGATCGCCGTGGTTTCCTGCTGGTCCAGAAAAGCCCATGTGATGCCCAGGAGATCCAGCAGGCGGGTGGTGATCGAGCCCATGAGGGTGTGCTGGGGCGCATCGGGCACACCCGGTTCGCCGCGCAGGGTGACCAGTCCGAGCAGGGGCAGGTGGTAGGGATGTACCAGGGAGGCCAGCGGGCTCATGGCATTGGTCAGGCCGGAGTTCTGGAACAGGACGACGGGGTGCCGTCCGCCCAGCCAGGCCCCGGCCGCGACGGCCACCGCTTCGCCTTCGTTGGCCACGTGGATGAAGTCGGCGTGGTTCAGCGCGTCGTTGATAAACGGTTTGAGGTACGAACAGGGAACGCCGGTGAACAGGTTAAAGCCGCGCGATCGCATGGCCGTACCGAATGATTCCGTGGTGATCATGTCCGGTGTCGGGTTACACGGTGGTGAAGCGTCGCACGGGGGGCAGGTAACGTTTTTCCGCGGCCTGCAATTCCTCCACGCCCTGCAAGCGGAAGACTTCGGACACGGGAGCCACCCGGCCGCACACCTGGGCGGCGGATTGTTCCCGGACCAGTTGCCGGCAGGTTTCCTGCATGGCGTGAATGGCTGAGCGCAGGCTGTGGTTGGCCCAGATCACGGTGGAAATTCCCCAGGCCAGAAACTGGCTGGTGGGCGTTTTGTAATAGGTGGTGGGGGCGATGAGGATGGGCCGGGATTTATCCCACTCCTGCATGAACTCCCCGATGTCGTCCGCCGTTTCACGGCGGCTGTGTACCAGAATGGCATCCGCCCCCGCGTCGCGATAGGCATAGGCCCGGTGCAGCGCCTCCTCCACCGTCTGGCCGCAGATAAAGGCTTCGGTGCGGGCCACCACCGCGAACTGGTCGTTGGGCTGGTGGTCCTTGGCGGCGCGGATGCGACCGCAAAATTCTTCGATGTCGGCCAGGGCGTCAGGTGAATTATCCAGCAGGGAGTTGGTCTTGGGAAATCCTTTGTCCTCGATACAAACGCCCGCCACGCCGCGCGTCCCCAGCTTTTTCACCAGGCGGCGGACGTTGTTGAAATTCCCGTAGCCGGTGTCGCCGTCCATCAGAATCGGCCGCTGGCACGCATCCGACATGTACTCCAGGATATCGAGAATTTGTGTCCAGCTTGCCTCGTTGCAATCGCGCAGCCCGAGGGAGGCCGCCATGGTCAGGCTGCTGGCCCAGATGCCTTCAAAGCCGGACTCTTCGGCAATGCGCGCCGACAAGCCGTTGTGGGCCTCCATGAGAAAACTCAGGCGGCCGGGTGACCAAAGCGGATGCAAGTCGCGGCGCGGGATGTTTGTCACGGTTGTACCTTGGGTTTGATCGGGCGGGATCGATCCACCATGCGCCGCAACGGCGCGGTGAGACGCCAGCTGGCGGAGCGATGGACCGTGGATCGCCATTGCTGCAGTTCGTTCAACGTTCGTTCCAGAGACAGGATGCGGGGTTGGGGCCCGGCCAGTGCTTGCGACTCAGGCGAGGGTCCGGCCAACCACTCCAACAGATCAAGGATGGCCTGACCGGAACGGCCGCGATGGGAAAACCAACGGTCCCGGTGGGCGGCCAGCTCGCGCGCGGCGCCGGGCGACGCGGGATCGCGATACGCTTCCATGACCTGCTGAATATCACGGGCCAATTCCGCGCGGGTGGAAGGGATGGCGAAGTCGTGGTTTTTCCACACCCGCCGCGGCGGGGTTTCGCAGGGCACCATCCAGTCCTGCACGGAGATGGCCGGGACTCCGAAAAGCAGGGCCTCGAACATGACGTTGGATTCGTCGGTGACCAGCACATCGGCCATGGCCAGGGCGGTCATGATGTCGAGCTGATGATCCAGTATGAACACGCGGGGATGTTGTCCCCGGTGTTTTCGCTCCGCCTCCGCGATGGCCTTGATCCGTTCCGGATACCGGTCGGGCCAGCTCGCATGTTTGATCAGGAGGTTGGCATCCAGGTCGCGGCAGGCCGCAACCACATCATCCTGTTTGCCGTCGTTTTCATAGGAGGGCGCATACAGGATATTCCGACCCGCAGGCAGGTGCAGGCGCTCGGCCAGGGCGCGGACCTCGTCACGCAGGGCGGCTTCGCGCGCGACCACGCGATCGAACTTGGGCCAGCCGGCGGAGTAGACGCCGAGGTGCGGTCCCCGGAAGCCCGGTTGGACGGAGGAGGTCTCGTACATGGCGCGCCAGGCCGGTCCGGGCAGGAGACCAACGTCGAACCGGTCCCACGGCTCCACCTGCCAGAAGTGCGGCCAGGATACCTGCTGTTGCCCGAGATCGTGCAGCATGACCATGGAGAAGCGGGCGTTGACGCGGGGGATGGCGGTGGCGTGCGGGACGTAGATGCCGACATCGGCTTCGGCATCGAGGCGGGACTCGAAGCGGACCGCATGCCCGCGCCGCGCTGCTTCTTCGGCCACCGAAGCCACGGTCAGTTCCTCGATGGGCTCCGTCACGAAGAACGTGATCGTCCTGCTCATGGCATAGAAATATCGCGTTTGCGATGGATCAGCCATGCAATTATCGAAGAAGCGGAACCGCGCGCCGCATCGGTCAGGTCAGGAGCAGTTCCAGATCCTCGCGGGTCAGGTTGCGCAGGATGCTCTGATCTTCGGTGATGATGGCGGAGGCCAGATCGCGCTTGCCGGCCTGCAGCTCCAGCACCTTTTCTTCGATGGTGTCGCGGGCGATGAGCCGGTAGGCGAACACCTGCTGCGTCTGGCCGATGCGGTGGGCGCGGTCAATGGCCTGTGCCTCCACGGCAGGATTCCACCACGGATCGAGCAGGAACACATATTCGGCCGCGGTGAGATTGAGGCCCAGTCCGCCCGCGCGCAGGCTGATCAGGAAGAGCCGGCATTCGGGATCGTTCTGGAACCGGTCCACCCGGGCCTGGCGATCCCGGGTTTTTCCGTCCAGGTATTCGTAGGTCAGGCCGGCGGCTTCCACCTGCTGTTTGACCAGGCTCAGGAAGGAGGTGAACTGGGAGAAGACCAGGGCCTTGTGGCCTTCCTGGGTGACTTCCAGCAACTGGGGTATGAGGGTGGATAGTTTGGCGCTTTCCTGATCCCGGTGGGCGGGGTCCACCAGCCCGGGGTGACAGGCGGCTTGGCGCAGGCGGAGCAGCGCTTCGAGCACCATGATTTTGGAGCGGCCCATACCCTGCTCCGTCACTTTCTTGAGCAGGGCCTGCCGGTAGTAGTCGCGCAATTCGTTGTAGAGTTTGCGCTGCGCGGCGGGCAGGTCGCAGTGCAGCGTCTGCTCCAGCCGGGCCGGCAGTTCGGTGGCCACCTGGCCCTTGGTGCGGCGCAGGATAAACGGGCGCAGGGTGCGGGCCAGCAGGGGGCGTACCGCGGGGTCGCTGGTGTTGCCGGTGAACTGCTCAAACGCGCTGGCCCGGCCCATCATGCCCGGATTCAAAAACTCGAAGAGGCTCCACAGTTCGCCCAGATGATTTTCCACCGGGGTGCCGCTGAGGGCCAGGCGATGTTTCCCCCGCAGCAGTCGGGCCGCTTTGGCGGAATGGGTGCCCGCGTTTTTGATGGCCTGCGCTTCGTCGAGAATGACGTAATCGAAGGCCATGTCCTTCAGCAGCACGGTGTCGCGCCGCAGGGTGCCGTAGGTGGTGAGGACGAGATCGTAGTCGGCCAGATGGCCGGTGCTGCGGGCGCGGCTGATCCCGCTGTGTTCGAGGATGCGCAGGGCGGGGGTGAACCGTTCCGCCTCGGTGCGCCAATTGAACATCAGGGAGCGGGGCACCACCACCAGGGAGGGCCCGGATTTTTCCTGGCGGCGTTGTTCGAGCAGGGCCAGCACCTGCACGGTTTTACCCAGACCCATGTCATCGGCCAGGCAACCCCCGAATCCGAAGCGGCGCAGGAAGGCGAACCAGCCCAGGCCTTCGCGCTGGTAGGGGCGGAGCGAGCCCTGGAAGCCCGCCGGTGCATCCAGCGCTTCCACGGTCTGGAAATTTTTCAATTCGGTGCGGATGCGGGCGAAGGTGGCGTCCACATTCACTCCGGTTTGTTCGGCCAGCAGGGCGTCCAGCAGCAGGGCCTGTTCCCGTTTGAAGCGCACGCTGCCGTCCTGTTCCACGCCCAGGGCGGCCAGGGTGTTCATGCGGCGCAGCCATTCCTCCGGCACCACGCCCAGGCTGCCGTCATCCAGCACCACGGTTTTTTCGCCGTTGCGAATGGCCTTGAGCAGGGCGGGCAGGCTGACCGCCGCGCCATCGAATTGAATGTCGCCTTGCAGATCGAACCAGTCCGTGCCGGAGGCCACCTTGAGGCTGAAGGTGCGGGCGGCGCGATACATCTTCCCGCTCGCCTCCACCTGCCAACCCTGGGGCAGCAGGGTCTGGACGACCGCGGGCAGTTGCACGGCGGGCAGATGAAACGAGTAGCCGGGCTCGCTGTAGTTGGCGTGGCGGCGGAAACCCAATTCATGCAGGGCTTCCACGGCCGTCTGTTCGGCTTTGAAGTCGCGTGGATAAAACACCCGCTGCGGCCAATCCAACAGGCCGGGCCGCAGGTCGGTGTCGGTGAAGTCCTGCCCCCCATAGGTGAAGGCGAGGCGCGCGCACACTTCGTGCGGCTCCAGGGGATGGGGCCGTATCAGCAGTTTGCACAGCGGAACGGTTACGCGGTTTTCGGGCGCCAGCTCCGAGGGCAGGGTGGTGGGGGGCAGGCGCGGGCTGGCGAAGAATTTTTGTATGAAGGTCTCCGCGTCGGCGGCAGGAACAGTGACGGGGCCGGTCTGGCGCAGGGCCACGATCCAGGCGAAGGCGCCGCCATGGTTCAGGGGGGTGAGGCGGTCGCGGGTGAAGACCCACCCGGAAGGCAGCAGCATGACCGGCTGGTCCAGTCCCATGGTTTCATCTTGGCGACGCAGCACGCCGACCAATTGATACTCGTTGTCCGCAGCTCGCACCAGTTCGAGGAAGAAAAACCAGGTGGCGTCCGGGTCCAGGGTGAGGATGTCGGTGGTGGTGCCGTCAGGGGCGCGGGCGAAGAAGCGGCCGGTGGAGCAGAGCAGGGGGAGCAGCAGCTCGCGGTGCGCGTCGCTCAAGGCGAACACCCCCGAAGCGGCGGAGGACCCATAACTCAGATCCGGTTCGCATCCGGACAGGGCGGACAGGATCATGCGATCCATCGGGTCGGCCATCTGTTCCGGGAAGGTGCGGCTCAGGTTCAGCGGCTTGGGCGGGCTCCATTGTCCGTTGCGGCGCAGGGTCTGGGTGCTGACCCCCAGTTGCAGGGCGCTGCCCTCGCGCACGCTCACCGCATCCAGCATATAAATGATGCGTTGCGGGGCGGGCTCCATCCCCGCCGGTTCCGCCTCGTACTCCACTTCGGACACCGCCTCCAGTACGCGGCGCCAGCGGGACTCGGGGCGCGGTTTGCCGGAGGCATCGCGCGATCCGGTCGAGGAATCCTTTTCCAGGCTCATTCCCTGGCTCACCGCGGAAAGATAGTTTTTTTCGGACGCGGCCAGGGCCAGCGCCCACAGGTGTTTGCAGATCTGGCCGTCGTTGAAGAACGGGCAGGTGCAGGCAAACTCGACCTGGCCCCGGTGCCATCGGATGGACGCGGTGTAGGAGTGTTCGCCCCGCACCACCGCCTCCACCTTCTTGGCATCGCCGCGCACATGAAAGACCCGGCCGGCCACGTGATAGCGGGTGCCCCGATCCCGGACGGTGGGCGAGAAGTGGGGGGCCAGCAGTTCCAGCAGGGGGGACGATGCGCCAGGCGGAGGCATGGATTAACGCGGCAGCTTTTTGTTTTTGGCCCGCGATTCGGCCGCCATCTGTTGCTTGAACGCGGCCAGTTTGGCCGAGAGCCGCGCGTCACCCGTGGCCAGGATGCTGACCGCCAGCAGTCCAGCATTGCGTCCGTTGCCGATGGACACCGTGGCCACCGGCACGCCCGCCGGCATCTGGACGATGGACAGCAGGGAGTCCAGTCCTTTCAGGGCTCTGGATTCGATGGGCACCCCGATCACGGGCAGCGTGGTATGGCTGGCCGTCATGCCGGGCAAATGGGCCGCCCCGCCCGCGCCGGCGATGATGACTTTGAGGCCGCGTTTCGCGGCGGATTTGGCATAGCGCGCCATGTCATCGGGCGTGCGGTGGGCGGAGACCACCTTGATTTCGTGGGCCACCCCGAATTCCGAAAGCGCATCCGCGGCCTTTTGCAGGGTGGGCAGATCTGAGTCGCTGCCCATGATAATGCCGACCAAAGGTTTCATGGGTCTGTTTTACCGAAGGGGACGAAGGGAACGAAGGATTCTTTTGCAGCAGGTAGGGGTTTTCCCGCTGCGAAAAGTTCCAACCCTTGGAAAAAGAGCATGTTCACGTTTCCAATCGTTGGATTTTCCAAGGGTTGGAACTTTTTCTGTCCCGTGGTGGGTCAGCCGAAGCGCAGGCCGGCCGCGGCGTTTTTCGCGCGGGCGAGGGCCGCGTCCACGGTGTCGCCCAGAGCGGTGATATGGCCCATTTTGCGGCCTTTTACGCTCCGCTCCTTGCCGTAGATGTGCACATGGGCGCCCGGCACGGCCAGGGCTTGGTCCAGGCCGACCGGCATGGCGGGGCCGTCGCCGGCGCCGAGCAGATTGACCATGGCGGCGGCGGGGGCGCGCAGGGCAGGGGAACCCAGGGGCCAGCCCAGCACGGCGCGGATGTGGTTTTCGAACTGCGAACATATGCAGGCCTCCATGGTGTAGTGGCCGGAGTTATGGACGCGCGGGGCCATTTCGTTGATCACGATGGTCCCATCCCGCAGCAGGAATAGTTCGATGCCGATGCTGCCCACGCCCTGAATGGCGGCGGCGGCGCGCTCGCCCAGTTCCGCGGCCCGTGCTGCGATTTCCGGGGCGAGGCGGGCGGGGGCGGTTACGGTGTGGCAGATGTGATCCTTCTGCACGGTGTCCACCACGGGGTAGACTACGCTCCTGCCGTCGAGCCCGCGGGTGACCATGACGGCCAATTCGCGTTCAAAGGGGCAGAATTGCTCCACCAGCAGGGGGGCGTGGTCGCCGTCCAGCTTCTGCCAGGCCGCGGGGATATCGCCCGGCCCGTGTACGGTGGCGTTGCCCTTGCCATCGTAACCCAGTTTGCGGCGCTTGAGCACGAGCGGCCAACCCAGGGTGCGGGCGGCCTCCGCCACCTCTTCGGGGTGATCCACAGCCCGGAATGTGGCCACGGGCAGATCGGCGGCCGCCAGGGTCTGTTTCTGGACCAGCTTGTCTTGAACCAGGCGGATGCATTCCGCGGAGGGGCGCAGGGGGTGGCCGTGCTGTTCCAGTTCGGACAGGGCGTCGGCTTCTACAAATTCGTTTTCCAGGATGACCACGTCCACGTGGCGGGCGAACTGGAGCAGGGTATCCGCCTCATCCCAGTTCCCGATATGGGTGGGACCGGCCAGCAGGGGTCCGCCGGGGGTGGCCTTGCGTTCGAGGATGGAGAGGGTGCAGCCGAGTTGGGTGGCGGCCTGGCCCAGCATCTTGGCCAATTGACCGCCGCCCAGGATGCCCAGGTGGGGGCGACCGGTGCTGAAGGTGGGGTGCGACATGGGGAGGCATTCTGGTTACAAACGGCGGGGGGGTCAATTATTTTCAACTTTATACCAGTTGGCAGTTGACACTTATGGCCTCATCACTACTATCGCGTGATTGCTCGGAGGTGCGCCGTGCGCCCTCCAGGCGAGAAAATCACGATTTATACGGGAAAAACGACACTTGCCTAACCTGTTCCGTAAAGGGAGGGCTGGTTAAGGGTCGTTTTGTCTCGTTGTGTTTTGCGGCGCGCAGCGTGCTGCGCAGCGCGGTCGAGGTGTCCGGTTGGATCGTTGCGCGAGCAAGGGTGTCAGCCTGTGGCAGCCGGTACGCGGGAGAGCACGAGCTGCAGAGCGGGGTCGTGAGCGGGATGGAAGGCCCACGTAGCTCAGTTGGTAGAGCACGTCCTTGGTAAGGACGAGGTCAGCAGTTCAATCCTGCTCGTGGGCTCCAGCGCCTGCGACGCGGTTTGCGGGTGAGTGGTTAGGCTGAAATTTGTAAAAAAAACCTAAGAAACGGTAAAGGCGAGGAGATAGAACATGGCAAAGGATAAATTCGAACGTACCAAGCCGCACGTGAACGTGGGTACCATTGGCCACGTTGACCACGGCAAAACCACGCTGACGGCGTCCATCACGCACGTGCAGGCCCTGAAGGGTCTGGCCACGGACATTCCCTATGACCAGGTGGCCAAGGCCTCCGAGTCGCAGGGTCGCCGCGATCCCACCAAGATTCTGACCATCGCCATTTCCCATGTGGAATACGAGTCGGCCAAGCGTCACTACGCGCACGTCGACTGCCCCGGCCATGCCGACTACGTCAAGAACATGATCACCGGCGCGGCCCAGATGGACGGCGCCATCCTGGTCGTCAGTGCGGTGGACGGCCCCATGCCCCAGACCAAGGAACACATCCTGCTGGCCCGCCAGGTGGGTGTGCCTGCCGTGGTGGTCTTCCTGAACAAGGTGGACCTGGTGGACGATCCCGAGCTGCTGGACCTCGTCGAAATGGAAATTCGCGACCTGCTCAGCAAGTACGAATTCCCCGGCGACGACACCCCGATCGTACGCGGCGCTTCGCTGCCGGCCCTGCTGGCCAAGAGCGCGGACGACCCGGCGTGCAAGTGCATCGGCGACCTGATGGAGGCCATTGACTCCTTCATTCCCGAACCCGTGCGTGCGGTGGATCAGCCGTTCCTGATGCCGGTGGAAGACGTGTTCTCCATCGAAGGTCGTGGCACGGTGGTGACCGGCCGTGTGGAGCGTGGCATCTGCAAGGTGGGCGAGGAAATCGAGATCATCGGTCTCCGTCCCACCATCAAGACCACCATCACCGGCGTGGAAATGTTCCGCAAGCTGCTGGACGAAGGTCGGGCAGGCGACAACATCGGCGCCCTGCTGCGCGGTCTGAAAAAGGAAGACGTGGAGCGTGGTCAGGTGCTGGCCAAGCCCGGTTCCGTGACCCCGCACACCAAGTTCAAGGCGGAAGTGTACGTCCTGAGCAAGGACGAGGGTGGCCGTCATACCCCGTTCTTCAAGGGCTACCGCCCGCAGTTCTACTTCCGTACCACGGACGTGACCGGTGACATTACGCTGCCTGCGGGCGTGGACATGGTCATGCCGGGCGACAACATCAGCTTCGAAGTGACGCTGATCACGCCCATCGCCATGGAGAAGACCATGCGCTTCGCCATCCGCGAAGGCGGTCGCACCGTGGGCGCGGGTCGCGTGACGGAAATTATCGCCTAAAGGAAGGAGCACGATTTGGTTCGGGGGCGGCGTGCGCGCCGTCCACCGGCCGGATTGACGAATTATGGCTAGGGAGATCATCACGCTCGCCTGCACGGAGTGCAAAAATCGCTCGTATACGACGACCAAGAACAAGAAGAAGGGCGGGGAACGCCTGGAACTCAAGAAGTTCTGTCGTCAGGAGCGGAAGCACACGGTGCATCGCGAGATCAAGTAAGAGGCGCCTTCTGGCGACAGGCCAGTAGCTCAATTGGCAGAGCACCGGTCTCCAAAACCGGTTGTTGGGGGTTCAAGTCCCTCCTGGCCTGCCAGTCCAACTACGGTGTGAGTCGGAGTAGAAATTAAATTGTGAGCAAGCTGAAACAAGCAGTAACAGGCGTTCAGACGTTTCTGGGCGAGGTCCAGGTGGAACTGAAAAAGTGCACCTGGCCGACCCGTCCGGAACTGCTGGAATCCACCGTGGTGGTCATTGTGGCGATCCTGATTCTGGGCGCCGCGGTGGGCTTCAGCGACCTCGTCCTTAATATGATTCTTCGGTTGGTGATCCGCTAACCGGAGGCTCAGGATGGCGAACGATACTATGGAAAAGCAGTGGTTTGTTTTGCATACGCTTTCCGGGCAGGAGGGCAAGGTCCGGGAAAGCATCGAGCGCCGGACCAAGATGGAGGAGCTGCAGGACTACATCGGCGAGGTCCTCATCCCCACCGAGAAGGTCTCTGAAGTCAAGCGGGGCAAGAAGTCCACCACCACCCGCAAGTTCTACCCGGGCTACGTGTTGATCAACGTGCACCTGTACGAAGGCGACGCCTTGTGTGACAAGACGTGGTACTTCATCCAGGCCACCCCCGGCATCATTCCGCCCGGCTTCATCGGGGGCGACCGCCCGGTGCCGCTGCGCGACGAAGAGGTGGCCAGCATCCGCGCCCAGAGCGAGGAGAAGAGCGACAAGGCCAAGCCCAAGGTCAGCTTTGAGGCGGGCGAGACGGTCAAGATCAACGACGGGCCGTTCCTGAACTTCAACGGGGTGATCGAGGAGATCGACCCTGAGCGCGGCAAGCTGAAGGTCTCGGTATCAATTTTTGGCCGGTCCGCTCCGGTGGAGTTGGAGTACTGGCAAGTGGAGCGGGGTTAAGCCTCACCCCCGCAGGAAATCGTTCACCCGCAACCTGAGAAAACGTCATGGCAAAAAAAGTTGTAGCACTCGTCAAATTGCAGATTCCGGCCGGCGCGGCCAACCCCGCTCCTCCGGTGGGTCCCGCCCTCGGTCAGCAGGGCGTGAACATCATGGCCTTCTGCAAGGAATTCAATGCCGCCACCCAGAAGGACGCCGGGCTGGTCATTCCGGTGGTCATTTCGGTTTACCAGGACAAATCGTTTTCGTTCATCACCAAGAGTCCGCCCGCTTCGATCCTGTTGAAGAAGGCGGCCAATATTGCCAAGGGCTCCGGCACTCCGAACCGCGACAAGGTGGGCAAGGTCACCAAGAAGCAGGTGCAGGAAATTGCCAAGCTCAAGGAAAAGGATCTCAACGCAAAAGATATAGACCACGCGTGCCGCATCATCGCTGGTACGGCCCGCAGCATGGGAGTTGAGGTGGAGTAAATGTCACATCACGGAAAAAAATACGCGGCTGTCCGCGCCAAGGTGGATCGTGCGAAGACCTATGAACTCGCCGACGCCATCGCCTTCTTGAAGGCCAATAAATTCACGAAATTCGATGAAACCGCGGAAGTCGCCTTCCGCCTCGGCGTGGATCCGACCCAGTCGGATCAGAACGTCCGCGGCACGGTGGCGCTGCCCCACGGCACCGGTAAAAAGGTGCGGGTGCTGGTGTTTGCCAGCGGTCCCCAGGCGGATGCCGCCCGGGCGGCGGGTGCGGAACATGTGGGGTTTGAAGACCTCATTGCCAAGGTTTCCGGCGGCTGGGTGGATGTGGATGTCATCATCGCCACCCCCGACGCCATGAAGGAAGTGCGCAAGCTCGGCAAGGTGCTGGGGCCGCGCGGGCTCATGCCCAACCCCAAGTCGGGCACGGTTTCGGACGACACCGCGTCGGCCGTCAAGCAGTGCAAGGCGGGCCGGGTGGAATTCCGCATGGACAAGAACGGCAATGTACAGGTGCCCTTCGGCAAGCTGTCCTTCACCCCGGAAGCGCTGGCCGAAAACTGCCACGCCATCATCGAGGCGGTGCAGCATGCCCGTCCGGCCTCGGCCAAGGGAACCTACATCAAGCGCTGCACCCTGAGTTCGACCATGGGGCCGGGCTTGCATGTGAACGTACGTGACGCGGTCACGGCGGCGGCATAAGGAGCGAACGCGTCATGAGAGCGGAAAAAGTATCTATCATGCAGGAAGTGCGGGGCAAGCTTTCGGGCTCCTCGTTCTTTTTCCTGACCAACTACAACGGCCTGACCGTGGGCAAGACGGACGACTTGCGTCGCCGGTTGCGCGGGGCCAAGGCCGACTTCACCGTGGTGCCGAACAAGCAGTTCGGTCTGGCCGCCAAAGAGTGCGGCTATACCAACTTGGGCAAGGAGGTCCTGAAGGGGCCGTCCGCCATGGTGTACGGCAAGGGCGACGTGGTGGCCGCCGCCAAGGTGCTGAAGGATTTCATCAAGGAAAACGACAAGAAGCCCTCCCTGAAGGTGGGCGGCTTGCAGGGTTCCGTACTTTCTCCGGCGGATGTGGAGAGCCTCGCTGCGCTACCGTCGCGTGAAGCCCTGCTGGGTCAGGTGGTGGGCACCATTGCCGCCCCCATGTCCCGGTTGGTGGGTGTGCTGCAGCAAAAGGTGGCTAGCGTGGTGTACGTGCTGAAAGCCAGCGCGGACAAAAAAGGCCCGGCCGCCGGTTAATGTAAATAAAAGACTAAGGAGTAATGAAAATGGCAGAAGCAACGCAGAAAATGGAAGAAATCGTCTCCGCAATCGAGCAGATGACGGTGTTGGACTTGTCCAAGCTGGTCAAGCTGCTGGAAGAGCGTTTGGGCGTGTCCGCGGCGGCCCCGGTGGCGGCGGCGGCGGCTGGCCCGGCGGCGGCGGCGGCGGCTCCGGCGGAAGAGCAGACCGAGTTCACGGTGATCCTGGCCGCGGCCGGCGCCAACAAGATCGCGGTCATCAAAGAGCTGCGCGGCGTCACCAGCCTGGGCTTGAAGGAAGCCAAGGACCTGGTCGAAGGCGCGCCCAAGACCATCAAGGAAGGCGCGTCGAAAGACGAGGCCGCTTCGATCAAGGCCAAGCTGGAAGCAGCGGGCGCCAAGGTCGAGGTCAAGTAAGTTGTTTGTTTGCACGCCAACGGTTGGAGCACGGCGCAAGCGGTGTCTCCAACCGTTGGGTATTTCTTTTGGTAAAGCCCCGATGGTCGGGGCCTTGGTTTCAGGGTTGTCGTCATGGGTCGGTGGACCCGCAGGTGATCAATGGCAAATCGCGTAAATTTCGGCAAACTGACGGACGTCATCGCGGCGCCCGATCTCATCGAGATCCAAACCAACTCCTACAAGGACTTCCTGCAGCTGGACAGTTCCTCCACCAAGCGCAAGCGGGTGGGGCTCCAGGCTGTATTCAAGGAGGTCTTCCCTATTGAAAGTTACGACGGGAAGATCGTCCTCGATTTCGCCAAGTTTGAAATCACCGAGCCCAAGAAGGGTCCGGTGGATTGCCTGCGTGACGGTGAATCCTATGCCGCCCCCCTCTATGTGACCTTCCGCCTGAAAGACGGCGACGAGGTTCGCGAGGAAGACGTCTACATGGGCGAAGTGCCGCTCATGACCGCCCAGGGTAGCTTTGTTATCAACGGCGCCGAGCGCGTGGTGGTGAGCCAGTTGCACCGCTCTCCCGGTATCTGCTTCGAGCAGAACCTGCACCCCAACGGCACCATGTTGTATTCCTTCCGCATCATCCCGGACCGCGGTTCGTGGGTGGAAGTGCAGTTCGACACCTCGGACAATCTCCATATTTATCTGGATCGCACCCGTCGTCGCCGCAAGTTCCTGGCCTCCACCTTCCTGCGCGCGCTGGGCTTCAACACCGACGATGAGTTGCTTTCCCTGTTCTATCCCTTGATGGATCTCGACCTGAAGGGCAGCCTCAGCGAGGAAACCCTGGCCGCCAAGGTCCTGCGCGAAGACGCCATTGATACCAGCTCCAGCACCATTCTGGCCCGCCGCTACGAGCCGCTGACCAAGGAACTGGTCAAGCAAATGAAGGCAGCCGGCCTGGACAGCGTCAAGGTGGTGGATGTGGCGGCCGATGAAGGCTTGCTGCTCAAGACCATCCAGAAGGATCCCTCACGTTCCACCGAGGAAGCGCTCAAAGACATTTACATGAAGCTGCGTCCGGGCGATCCGCCCACCACCTCCAACGCCAAGCAGTTGCTGAAGCGGGTGTTCTTTGATCCCCGCCGCTACGACTTGAGCCGGGTGGGCCGCTACAAGATCGAGCAGAAGCTCGGCCAGGTGCTGGGCGATGTGCGCAAGATGCTGGAAGGCCGCGAACTGGTGGGGGAAACCGATTCCCGCGTGCTAGAAGCGGCGGACCTGATTGCCGCCATCCGTTATTTGGTCAGCCTGCGCCGGGGCGAGGGCACGGTGGACGATATTGACCACCTGGGCAGCCGCCGCGTCCGTACGGTGGGTGAGTTGCTGGAAAACCAGTGCCGGGTGGGCCTGGCTCGCACCGAGCGTCTGGTCAAAGAGCGCATGACCATTTTCGACGCCCAGAACGACAAGCTGACCCCGCAGAAGCTGGTCAATCCGAAGGCCCTGTCCGCGGTTATCCGCGACTTCTTCGGGCGCAGCCAGCTCAGCCAGTTCATGGACCAGACCAATCCGCTGGCCGAGCTGACCCATAAGCGCCGTTTGAGCGCCCTGGGGCCGGGCGGCTTGAGCCGCGAGCGCGCCGGGTTCGAAGTGCGCGACGTGCACTCCAGCCATTACGGACGCATCTGTCCCATTGAGACGCCGGAAGGCCCGAACATCGGTCTGATCTCGTCCCTGTCCACCTTTGCCCGTGTGAACGAGTTCGGGTTCATCGAGAGCCCGTACCGCAAGGTCAACAACGGCAAGGTGACGGAGCAGGTGGATTTCCTCACCGCCGATCAGGAAGAGAACTACGTGATTGCCCAGGCCAACGCCCCCGTGGACGGCCATGGCAAGTACGTGGAGAAGACGGTGAACGTGCGCTACCGCGGCGACTTCCTGGAAGTGGCGCCGGACCGGGTGGACTACATGGACACCTCGCCCAAGCAGCTGGTCTCGGTGGCCGCCGGCTTGATTCCCTTCTTGGAACACGACGACGCCAACCGCGCCCTCATGGGTTCCAACATGCAACGCCAGGCCGTGCCGCTGCTCCAGTCCGAGCGCCCCTATGTGGGCACCGGTATGGAAAGCCGGGTGGCGCGTGATTCGGGCGTGCTGGTCATCGCCGAGGAGGCGGGCAAAGTGGCTTACGTGTCCGGCTCCCGCATGGTGGTGTCGGTGGACGGCGAAGCGCCCAACAAGAAGACGCCCAAGAGCGACTACCAGATCTACGAACTGCGCAAGTTCATGCGCTCCAACGGTGGCACCTGCGTCAACCAGAAGCCCATCGTCAAGCTGGGCCAGAAGGTGAAAAAAGGCGACGTGCTGGCCGACGGCCCCGCCACCGACCTGGGCGAGCTGGCCTTGGGCAAGAACGTGCTGGTGGCCTTCATGCCCTGGTGCGGCTACAACTACGAAGACGCCATTCTCATCAACGAGCGCCTGGTGCGCGACGACGTGTATACCTCGTTGCATATCGAGGAGTTTGAATGCGGTGCGCGCGACACCAAGCTGGGCCCGGAAGAAATCACCCGCGACATTCCCAACGTGGGCGAAGAGGCGCTCAAGAACCTGAGCCACGACGGCGTGGTGCGGGTGGGCGCCGAGGTCAAGCCGGGCGACATCCTGGTGGGCAAGATCACGCCCAAGAGCGAGACCGAGCTGGCGCCGGAAGAGCGCTTGCTGCGCGCCATTTTCGGCGAAAAGGCGGCCGACGTGCGCGACACCTCGCTGACCGTGCCCAGCGGCACCTACGGCATCGTCATGGACGTCAAGGTTTCCTCCCGCAAGGACATCGGCAAATCCAAGCTGACCCCCGCGGAACGCCGCAAGCAGCTCAAGCAGATCGATGACGATTACACCGAGAAGCACGAGCGCCTGACCGAGGATCTGACCGAATCATTGAGCAACATCCTGTTGGGCGAGAAGATCCCCCTCGATGTGGTCAATGTGGAAACGGGCGAGGTCATCATCCCGGCCAACCGCAAGATCACCAAGACCCTGTTGCGCAAGCTGGCGGCGGCCTACGATCATATCGAAATTGATCCCAGCCCCATCCAGATCAAGATCCAGGGCATCATCAGCGAGTTCACCAACAAGTTCTCGGAACTGGACCTGGAGAAGGAACGGTCTCTGGAGCGGGTGGAGAGCGGCGACGAAGTGGATCCCGGCATCATCAAACAGGTCAAGGTTTACGTGGCCAGCAAGAAGAAGCTGTCGGTGGGTGACAAGATGGCCGGACGGCACGGTAACAAGGGCGTCATCGCCCGCGTGGTGCCGGACGAAGACATGCCGTTCATGCCGGACGGCACCCCCATGGATATCGTGCTGAATCCGCTGGGCGTGCCCAGTCGTATGAATGTGGGCCAGGTGCTGGAGACCCACCTTGGGTGGGCCTGCCGTATGCTTGGTCTGCACGCGGCCACCCCGGTGTTCGACGGTATTTCCGAAGAGAAGGTGCGCGAGATGATGGCGGATGCCGAGTCCAAGGCCAAGGTCAAGACGGTGGGCAAGGACGGCAAGAGCCAGTTGTTCGACGGCCGCACCGGCGAGCCGTTCGACCAGCGCGTCATGGTGGGCGTGATTTACATGCTCAAGCTGCACCATTTGGTCAGCGACAAGATCCATGCCCGTGCGGTGGGTCCGTACTCCCTGGTCACCCAGCAACCGCTGGGCGGCAAGGCCCAGTATGGCGGCCAGCGCTTCGGCGAAATGGAAGTGTGGGCCATGGAAGCCTATGGCGCGGCCTACGCCCTGCAGGAATTGCTGACCGTGAAGAGCGACGACACGACCGGACGCACGCGCATCTATGAGTCCATCGTGAAGGGCGAGAACGTGCTGGAGGCCGGCATGCCGGAATCCTTCAACGTATTGATGAAAGAAATGCAGAGTCTGGCCCTGAACATTGGCGTGCATCACACCAAGGCCTAGTCGAACTTTCCGCAAGCGGATCGAATGGAGTAATCGTTATGGTCGAGAATACCAGCGCGGCGCAGATTCTGGGGGTTACGGAAACCACCGGCTACGATTGGGCCAGCATTACTGTGGCCTCCCCGGAGATCATCCGGTCGTGGAGCTTTGGTGAGGTCAAGAATCCGGAAACCATCAACTACCGCACCTTCAAACCCGAAAAGGGCGGCTTGTTCTGCGAGCGTATTTTCGGTCCCACCAAGGACTGGGAGTGCGCCTGCGGCAAGTACAAGCGCATCAAGCACAAGGACGTCATCTGCGACCGGTGCGGCGTGGAAGTCACCCTGGCCCGGGTGCGCCGCGAGCGCATGGGTCACATTGACCTGGCCGTGCCGGTCTCGCACATCTGGTTCTTCAAGTGCACGCCCAGCCGCCTGGGCCTGGTGCTGGACGTGACCGCGCGCAACCTCGAGCGCGTGCTGTACTACGAAGATTACATCGTGGTGGATCCCGGCAACACCCCGCTGCAGGAAAAGCAGTTGTTGAACGAGAAGGAATTCCGGGAAGCCCAGGACAAGTACGGCGACGGCTTCGTGGCCAAGATGGGCGCGGAAGCGGTGCGCGACCTGATGAAGCGCATTGATCTGGACACCATGATCGAGCAGCTCGACCAGGAAATGGCCGAGACCAAGAGCAAGCAGAACAAGAAGAAGCTGACCAAGCGCATCAAGGTACTGGACGCGTTCCGCCGCACCAACACCCGTCCCGAGTGGATGATCCTGGAAGTGCTGCCCGTCATTCCGCCCGACCTGCGTCCGCTGGTCCCGCTGGAAGGGGGCCGCTTCGCCACCTCCGACTTGAACGACCTTTACCGTCGTGTCATCAACCGTAACAACCGTCTGCGCAACCTGCTTCAGCTGAAGACTCCGGATGTCATCATCCGCAACGAGAAGCGCATGTTGCAGGAGGCGGTGGACGCCCTGTACGACAACGGCCGCCATGGCCGCGCCGTGACCGGCGCCGGCAACCGCCCCCTGAAGTCGCTCAGCGACATGCTGCGTGGCAAACAGGGCCGGTTCCGTCAGAACCTGCTGGGCAAGCGCGTGGATTACTCGGGCCGTTCCGTGATCGTGGTCGGTCCCGACCTCAAGCTCAACCAGTGCGGCCTGCCCAAGAAGATGGCCCTGGTCCTGTTCGAGCCCTTCATCATCCGCCGTCTGAAGGAAATGGGCGTGGTGCACACCGTGCGCAGTGCCAAGAAGCTGATCGAGCGCGAGGCCGACGAAGTGTGGGACATCCTGGAAGAGGTGACCCGCGGCCATACCGTGATGCTGAACCGCGCGCCGACTCTGCACCGCCTGTCCATTCAGGCGTTTGAGCCGGTGTTGATCGAGGGCGAGGCCATCCGTATTCATCCGCTTGTTTGTACGGCCTATAACGCCGACTTCGACGGCGACCAGATGGCGGTGCACGTGCCCTTGTCCGTGGAAGCGCAGATGGAGTCGCGCCTGCTCATGCTGGCGCCCAACAACATCTTTTCGCCCTCCAGCGGCAAGCCCATCACCACGCCGACCCAGGATATTGCGCTGGGCTGCTACTACATCACCATTGAGTCGCAGAAGGACCGTATCCGCCGCCGTCAGTTGAAGGACTCCGACAAGGAGGTCATTGATCACCTGCCGCTGCTGAACGATGCCTACGAAGTGCACACTGCGGTGGACGAGGGGGCGTTGAAGATTCACGACCGCATCCGCTTCCGCAATCCCGACTACCAGCGCGACACCTACTACGGCATCAAGGACAAGTCGGTCATTGAGACCACCGTAGGCCGGGTGTTCTTCAACGAGATCTGGCCGCCCGCGCTGGGCTACATGAATGCCGCCGTGCCCAAGAAGAAGCTGGAAGAGCTCATTTTCCGCTGCTACCAGATTTCCGGCCACGCCGAGACGGTGCGCGTGCTGGATCGGCTGAAGGCCCTTGGCTTTGAGCAAGCCACACTGGCCGGTGTCTCCATCGGTCTGGTGGACATGATCATCCCGGAGGAGAAGGCCACCATCGTGTCCGACGCCCGCCGGCAGATCGCCGAAGTGGATGCCCAGTATCGCAAGGGCATCATCACCGACGGTGAGCGCTACAACAAGATCGTGGATATCTGGACCCACGCCACCGACCGTACCTCGGGGGTGATGTTTAGCGCCTTGGAATTCAACGAAGGCCGGCCGGACGTCAATCCGCTGTTTATGATGGTGGATTCGGGCGCCCGCGGTAACCGTCAGCAGATTCGTCAGCTGGCCGGTATGCGCGGTTTGATGGCCAAGCCCTCGGGCGAGATCATCGAGCGTCCCATTCTGTCCAACTTCCGCGAAGGCTTGAGCGTGCTGGAGTACTTCATCTCCACCCACGGCGCCCGCAAGGGTCTGGCCGACACTGCGCTCAAGACCGCCGACTCGGGTTACCTGACCCGCAAGCTGGTGGACGTGGCGCAGGACATGATCATCGTGGAGCAGGACTGCAACACCCTGAACGGCATTGAGATCAAGCCCATTCTGGAAGGCGATGAAGAGCTGGTCCCGCTGGCCGCCCGTATTCTGGGCCGCACCGCCATTGACGACATCCGCGACCCCGGCACCAAGGAAATCATCGTGGCCGCCGGCCAGGAGATTGACGAAATTGCGCGTGGCCGCATCGACAAGGCCAAGCTGGAATCCATCCGCATCCGCAGCGTGCTGACCTGCGAGTCGCGCAGCGGCTGCTGCGCCAAGTGCTACGGCCGCAATCTGGCCAACAGCAAGCCGGTGGCGTTGGGCGAATCGGTGGGCATCATCGCCGCCCAGTCCATCGGCGAGCCGGGCACCCAGCTGACCATGCGTACCTTCCACATCGGTGGTACCGCGAGCTCGGTGTTCAAGCAGCCCCAGATCATCGCCAAGCACGAGGGCGTGGTCCGCTACCAGGATCTGCGCACCGTGCAGGCCACGGACGGCACCTATGTGGTGCTGAACAAGAACGGCGTGATCGGCATCTACGACAAGGATGGTCGCGAGCTTGATCGTCATACCCTGGTCATCGGCTCCACCATTGCTGTGGAAGACGGCGGGGTGGTCAAGAAGGGTCAGAGCTTTGTGAAGTGGGACCCCTACAACGTGCCCATTTTGTCCGAAAAATCCGGCGTGATCGAATTCCACGACTTCATCGACGGCGTGACCGTGAAGAAGGAGGTGGACGAGTCCACCGGGCTGGAAGGCACCGTGGTACTGGAGCACAAGGAAGACCTGCATCCTCAGATCGTGCTGAAGGCAACGTCCGGCAAGGATGTGGTGGGGTACTACTCCATCCCGGCCGGGGCGCACGTCATGGTGACCCTGGGCCAGGAAGTCCCGGCCGGTGCCATGCTGGCCAAGACCCCGCGCAAGATGACCAGCACCAAGGACATCACGGGCGGTCTGCCCCGCGTGGCCGAACTGTTTGAAGCACGCCGTCCCAAGGACGCGGCAGAAATCGCCCGTATTGACGGCGTGGTGGAGTTGGCCGGCACGGCCCGCGGCCGCCGCAAGCTGCTGGTACGCGACCCTGTGACGGGGGACGAGGAAGAGCATTTGATCCCCATGGGCAAGCACATCGTGGTGTACCGCGGTGACCATGTGAAGAAGGGCCAGCAGCTGACCGAAGGCCCCGTGGTGCCCCAGGAAGTGCTGGAAGTGTGCGGTCCCCAGGAACTGCAGGAGTACCTGGTCAACGAAGTGCAGACGGTGTATCGGCTGCAGGGCGTGGAAATCAACGACAAGCACATCGAAATCATTGTGCGCCAGATGCTGCGCAAGGTTCGCATCACGGAGCCCGGTGACACCGAGTTCCTGTGGGGCGAGCAGGTGGAGAAGCAGTCCTTCCTGGATGTCAATGCCAAGGCCATGGGCGAGGGCAAGCGTCCGGCCCAGGCCTCACCGGTGCTGCTGGGTATCACCAAGGCCTCCCTGGAGACGGAAAGCTTCATCTCCGCGGCGTCCTTCCAGGACACCACCCGCGTGCTGACCGATGCCGCCACCCTGGGCCGCGTGGATTATCTGCGCGGGTTCAAGGAGAACGTGATCATGGGTCACCTGATTCCGGCCGGTTCCGGATTCAGCCTCTACCGCAACATCAAGCTGGTCCCGCTGGCCGAGCCCATCTCCGCCGAGGAGTTGTTGGGCGACCGCTTCGAGGAACAGAAAAAGACCGTGACCATCTAAGAAAGAGTTGTCATGGGGCGGGGGCCTTGTTAACGTCCCGCCCTTTGTTCGCAGGAAAACGATATGCCTACCATCAACCAGCTCGTGCGCAAGGGACGTAACGTCCCGGCCAACAAGAGCAAATCACCCGCCCTGGAGAAATGTCCCCAGCGGCGCGGCGTGTGTTTGCTCGTGAAAACCATGACTCCCAAGAAGCCGAACTCCGCGCTGCGCAAGATCGCGCGTGTTCGTCTGACCAACGGCACGGAAGTGACGGCCTACATTCCGGGCGTGGGCCACAACCTGCAGGAGCACAGCATGGTGCTGGTGCGGGGCGGCCGTGTGAAGGATTTGCCGGGCGTGCGCTACCACATCGTGCGGGGCACCCTGGATTGTGCGGGCGTGAACGAGCAGCCGACCTGGGGTCAGCGCCGCCGTGGTCGTTCCAAATATGGTACCAAACGGCCCAAAGCGGCCGCTGCGAAGTAAGGCTTTAACCCATGAGACGTCGTAGAGCAGATAAGCGGGACAAGTCGGTGGATCTTCGTTTTGGCAGCCGTGAAGTCGGCCTGCTCATTTCCAAGGTCATGACCAGCGGCAAGAAGCAGGTGGCCGAGCGCGTGGTGTATGGCGCCTTGGAAACCGTGCAGAAGCAGGCCAATCTGGAGCCCCTGGAGGTGCTGCGCACCGCCTTGGACAATGTACGACCCAAGCTGGAAGTCAAATCCCGGCGCGTGGGCGGGGCCACCTATCAGGTCCCGGTGGAAGTGGACGGCGACCGACAGCTGGCCCTGGCCATGCGCTGGCTGGTCACCTATGCCATGGCGCGCAAGGGCGTGGGCATGCAGCGTGCGCTGGCCATGGAAATCCTCGACGCTTCCAAGAACACGGGCAGTGCCGTGAAGAAGCGCGAAGACACCCACAAGATGGCCCAGGCCAACAAGGCCTTCGCACACTACCGCTGGTAATTCGCGGGCGCGGCATGACATGGCTTCCCCACGGGCACAGTCCGGTCATGCAGGCGCCTCCTCCCCGATCGAAGCCGATGGGCGTCCCCACCGCTTAGCGGACATCCGCAATATCGGCATCATTGCCCATATTGATGCGGGCAAAACCACCACCACGGAACGCATCCTCTTTTACACCGGCAAGGTGCATCGCATCGGCGAGGTGGACGAGGGTACGGCCACCATGGACTGGATGATCCAGGAGCAGGAGCGCGGAATCACCATCACCAGCGCGGCCACCACCTGCTACTGGCGCGAACACCAGATCAACATCATCGACACGCCCGGCCACGTAGATTTTACGGTGGAAGTGGAGCGATCCCTGCGCGTGCTGGACGGCGCGGTGGGCGTGTTCTGCGGGGTGGCCGGGGTGCAGCCCCAGTCCGAGACGGTATGGCGCCAGGCCAAGAAGTACCGCGTGCCGCGCCTGGCCTTCGTTAACAAACTTGACCGCATGGGGGCGCGCTTCGGGTGGGTGGTCAAACAAATCCGCGATCGGCTTTCCGTGCCGGCTTTTCCCATCCAGTTGCCGTGGGGCCAGGAAGAGGCTCATCGCGGGGTGCTGGATCTGGTCAACCGCAAGGCCATTCATTTTGACGACGCCTCGCAGGGGGTGGAGTTCACCGTGCAGGATATTCCCGAGGATCAGCGGGAGGCGGTGGAGGCGGCGCGCCTGGAACTGGTGGAGGCCCTGGGCGAGCGCGATGAGATCATTCTGAACGCCTATCTCGAAGACAGCAATGTGGCGGCGGACGTGTTGCGGGCGGGCCTGCGGCGGCTCACCGTGGCCGGGGCCTTTGTACCCGTGTTGTGCGGAACGTCCCTGCACAACAAAGGCATTCAGCCTCTTCTGGACGCGGTGGTGGACTATCTGCCATCTCCGTTGGACGTACCGCCCATGGAAGGACACGACGTGAAGACCCAGGCCGTGCTGCAGCGCGCGGCCAGCGATTTTGCGCCCATGAGCGGCCTGGCTTTCAAGGTGGCCAACGATCCCTACGTGGGCAAATTGATTTATGTGCGCGTGTATTCCGGGGTGCTGAAAAAAGGCGCCAACATTTTTAATCCGCGCACCCGCAAGCGCGAGCGCATCATGCGCCTGCTGCGCGTGCACGCCAACCAGCGCCAGGATGTGGACGAGCTGTACAGCGGCGAAATTGGCGCCGCGGTGGGCCTGAAGCAGGTCACCACGGGCGATACGGTGTGTGCGGAGAACGACCCCATCCTGCTGGAACGCATAGTTTTTCCGGAGCCGGTCATCGCCATGGCCATCGAGCCCAAGACCCAGGGAGACCGCGATAAATTGCACGCCTCCCTGCAGGCCCTGGCCGATGAAGATCCCACCTTCATGATCAAGCAGGATGCCGACACCGGGCAGACCTTGATCAGCGGCATGGGCGAATTGCATCTGGAAATCATCAAGGATCGCCTGTTCCGCGAGTACAAAGTGCAGGCCAACGCCGGCAAGCCGGTGGTGGCGTATCGCGAGACGGTGACGGGGGAGGGACAGGGCGAGCACGTATTCCAGCGTGAAATCGGCGGGCACGGCCACTTCGCGGGGGTGCGGCTGGCCGTGGCACCGCGTCCGCGGGGGTCCGGGAATGAAATTATTTTTGAAGTTACGGACGAGCAAATTCCCCAGCAATTCCGTGAATCTGTGCAAGACGGGCTGCGCGACGGGCTGCTAACTGGAATTATTGCAAATTACCCCTTGATCGACGTGAGCGTCCGTATTATAAGCGGCGCCTTCCATCCGGTGGATTCCACGGAGGTGGCGTACCGTTCGGCGGCGATCATGGCATTACGTGACGCGGCGCGGGCGGCCCTGCCAGCTCTACTAGAGCCCATCATGAAGGTGGAGATCATCGCACCGGATGAGCATCTAGGCGATGTGATCGGCGACGCGAACGCGCGGCGCGGTCGCATCAAGGAGATGGTCGCACAGGAAGGTGCCCAGGTGATTCAGGCGGAGATTCCGCTGGCCGAGTTGTTCGGGTACTCGACCAGCCTTCGCTCGATCAGTCGGGGCCGTGCGGTGTACAGCATGGAACCGGCGCGCTTTGATGTGGTGCCGCAGAATTTGCAGGAAAGCATATTGAATAGGTAGGCCTTCATGACCGGTCAGAGAATTAGAATCAGGTTAAAAGCGTACGATCACCGCGTGCTCGATCAGTCGGCCAGCGACATCGTCGAGACCGCCAAACGCACGGGTGCGCGGGTGGCCGGGCCCATTCCGCTGCCGACGAAAATCGAGCGGTACACCGTAAATCGCAGCCCGCACGTGGACAAGAAGTCCATGGAGCAATTCGAAATCAGGACGCACAAGCGCCTGTTGGACATCATTGAGCCCACCATCAAGACGGTGGATGAGCTCAAGAAGCTCAACTTGCCCGCGGGTGTGGACATCACCATCAAGATCTGAGTACGACCATGCAGGGAATGATAGGCAAAAAGCTGGGCATGACCCAGGTATACGACGCAAACGGCCAGCACGTCCCGGTCACCGTCATTGAGGCGGGACCGTGTGTGGTGGTGCAGCGCAAGACGGCCAAGACCGACGGGTACGAGGCTGTGCAAATCGCGTTCCTTCCCCAGAAGGAAGGCCGGTTGAGCAAGGCTTCGGCCGGTCGCTTCAAAAAGGCGGGCGTGGCCGCCCACCGCAAGCTGGCGGAAGTGCTGGTGGATGCGTCCTCCGAGCTTCAGGCCGGGGCTACGGTGACGGCTCAGTTGTTTGAGGGCGTGACCCACGTGGATGTTTCGGGGGTGACCAAGGGTCAGGGCTATCAGGGTGTGGTCAAGCGGCACCGCATGGGCGGTGGACCGCAGTCCCACGGCCATATGTCCCATCGCCGTATCGGCGCCATTGGTCAACGTACCTGGCCGGCCCGCATCATGAAGAACAAGCGCATGCCCGGTCACATGGGCCATGTGAATATCACGGTGCAGAACCTGCGCGTGGTGCAGGTTCGTCCGGACGACAATGTTTTGTTGGTTGAAGGTGCCATACCGGGTCCCACGGGGGCGTTGGTCATGGTGCGTAAAGCGGTGAAGAAAGCGGCCAAGTCATGAGTTCGTTGACCGTGCATAACGCCGACGGCAAGGCCGTGGGCAAGGTTGAATTTGCGGATGCGCTGCTGTCCACCCGTCGTGGCGGGCAGGCTCTGCAGCAGACGGTGGTGACCATCCGCGCCAATCAGCGGGCGGGTACGGCCAGCACCAAGACCAAGGGTGAGGTGGCGGGCAGCGGCATCAAGCCGTGGCGCCAGAAGGGCACGGGCAACGCCCGCGCCGGCTATCGCCAGTCCCCGGTGTGGACGGGCGGCGGCGTGGTGTTCGGACCCAAGCCGCGCAGCTATGCCAAGGATTTGAATCGCAAGACAGCCAAACTGGCCCTGTGGCGCGCCTTGTCCGACAAGGTCAAGAGCGAACAGTTGGTGGTACTGGACGACGTAACGGTCAGCCAGCCCAAGACCAAGGTCCTGGCCGGGCTGCTCAAAGGGCTCAAGGTCGAGAAGGCGCTGGTGGTGGTGGATCAGATCAGCCGCGAGCTGGCCCTGGCCTCCCGCAACATCCCGGGCGTGGAAGTGGTCACGGCCCTGCACCTGAATTCGCTGCAGGTGGTTAAATATCCCAAGATCTTGATCAGCAAAGCCGCCCTGGAACAGGTGCAGATTCGCTTGGAAGTTGCGCAGGAGAAGGCGTCATGAGGCAGGCTCACCAAATCATCAAGCGCATGGACCTGACGGAAAAGGGGTCCCGGCTGTCCGAGCAGGACAACAAATATCTGTTTGAAGTGTCCGACAGCGCCAACAAGGTGGAAATCAAGCGCGCGGTCGAATCGATGTTCAAGGTCAAGGTCACGGGCGTGAACACGCTCACCCGCGTGGGTAAAGCCAAGCGCAACCGCCGCGGCCAGCTGGGCATGCGCTCGTCCTGGAAGCGCGCCATTGTCACCCTCAAGGCGGGCGACAAGATTGACCTGACGTAAGGAAGTACTCGCCATGGCTCTCAAAACCAATCGTCCGGTAACTGCAGCCCGTCGTTTTACGGAACTGCCTGATTTTCAGGAAATCACCAAAAGCACGCCCGAGAAGTCGCTGGTGGAGGTCCGCAAAGGCAAAGCGGGCCGCAACATGTACGGCCGTCTCACCGTGCGCCATCGCGGGGGTGGCCACAAGCGGTTCTACCGCCTGATTGATTTCAAGCGCGACAAGCACGGGGTGCCGGCCAAGGTGGCCGCCATCGAATACGATCCCAACCGCTCCGCGCGTATTGCTTTGCTGCACTACAAGGATGGCGAAAAACGCTACATCCTGGCCACTACCAACATGGTGGTGGGCATGACGGTTTACTCCGGACCGGCGGTCGAGCCGACCGAAGGCAATGCTCTGCCCCTGAATCGCATTCCGGCTGGTCTGCCCGTGCACAACATCGAGTTGATCCCGGGTCGGGGTGGCAAGATGGTGCGGGGCGCCGGCATGTCCGCGGAAATCATGGCCATTGAAAGCGGCTTCGCCCAGGTGCGTCTGCCCTCGGGTGAAATTCGCCTGGTGCGCGAGACCTGCTACGGCACGGTGGGGCAGGTGGGCAACCTGGATCACCAGAATATTTCCTTGGGCAAGGCCGGGCGCAAGCGCTGGTTGGGTATTCGGCCCACCGTACGCGGCGTGGTCATGAATCCCATCGACCATCCGCACGGCGGTGGCGAAGGTCGCACCTCGGGTGGCGGCCATCCCCGCACCCCGTGGGGCGAGATGACCAAGGGTAAGAAGACCCGCAACAAGCGCAAGACCACCAGCCGGTTCATTCTGCAGCGGAGAAAGTAAGTCATGGCACGTTCCATCAGCAAGGGTCCCTTTATCGACGCAAAGCTCCTGAAAAAAGTGGAGGCTATGCTGCGATCCGGGCAGAAGCGGCCCATCAAGACGTGGTCGCGTCGCTCGATGATCACCCCGGATTTTATCGGGCAGACCTTCGCCGTGCATAACGGCAAATCGTTTGTGTCGGTGTTTGTGACGGAAAACATGGTGGGACATCGCTTGGGTGAGTTTTCGCCCACCCGGGTGTTCCGCAAGCATGGTAATGCCACCGACAAAACGCCTACCCTGAAGTAGGCGGAGGTGGTTGTGCGCATCCGCCGGCGGATGTTCGGGCGCGGTGGAAGATGGCTGGGTATTTTGCTTGCAGTTCATGTGCAGGCTGAAGATACTAACCAACTTTTACAAACGGCCGAAGAGGCGGCGCGGTTGGAAGCGAGCATGGCGGCGCCGCTGCTGCTGGACGAAAACGAGCAGTTGCGAAGCCGGTTGGAGCAGTTGGACGCGCAGGTGACGGAGCTGACGGTGCTGCTGGCGGAGACGCGGGCGGCCCTGGATCAGGCGCAGGTGAAAGGCGAGCAGTTGAGTGGGTTCGCCCGTGCCTCCGCCGGAGATGAGCTGGAAGGTTCATCCCGTCGGGTGCGCGATGTAAATCGCGAGTTAGCGTTGGTAGTCATAGACGGCGGGGCAGACGACGGTCTGAGGACCGGGCTTGTGCTGGCCGTGTTGCGAGGCGAACGCGTGGTGGCACGCGTGCGTGTCGTGGATGTTCGAAACAAGATTTCGGGCGCCCGTATAGAAACGGTGCTGGGGGACGAGTACCCGCAGCTGGGCGACCGGTTGATCGTGTGGCGTTCTTCGATGGAGTGAGGCGTTCATGCAAGTGGAAGCGGTAACAAAATATGTGCGGATGTCGCCGAGCAAGGCGCGCGATCTGGCCAAGGCCATTCAGGGCCAGCCGGTGGCCGAAGCTTTGCGCATCACGCAGTTCAATGCGCGCAAAGGCGCATTCTACCTGGGTAAGACGTTGAAATCGGCCATTGCCAATGCCGAAAATAACGCCGGTCTCTCGGTGGACGATCTGGTGGTGGAAAAGGCGCATATCGAGCAGGGCCCGGCCCTGAAGCGGTATTGGCCCCGGGCTCGCGGCAGCGCCAGCCCCATTCTCCGCCGGACCAGTCACATTCGTATTGTTTTGACGGACAAAAAGCCGGCTGGGAAATAGCCGACTGCTTGGTTCTGAAAGGAGCGGGTCTTGGGACAGAAGGTCAATCCTATTGGGTTTCGGGTCGCGGTCACGAAAGACTGGCGGTCCAAGTGGTTTGCCGACAAGAAACAGTTCGGCGGTCTGCTGCAAGAGGACATTCGCATTCGCGAGCAGGTGAAGAAACGGCTCAAGGAAGCGGCGGTTCCCGAAATCATCATTGAGCGCTACGCCAATCGCGCTCGCGTTACGATCTACACCGCCCGCCCGGGCATTGTGATCGGCCGCAAAGGCCAGGACATTGAAAAGCTCCGCGAGGAGCTGGCCAAGTCCACCGGCAAGGAAATTTACATCGACATCAAAGAGGTCAAGAATCCGGATACCAACGCGCAGTTGGTGGCCGAGAATATTGCCCTCCAGCTGGAGCGCCGGGTTTCCTTCCGTCGCGCTTTGAAGCGGGCGGTGCAAATGGCCATGGATCTGGGTGCCCTGGGCATCAAGGTGCATGCGGCCGGTCGTTTGGGCGGATCCGAACTGGCCCGCAGCGAAGGTTATCGCGAAGGCAAGGTGCCGTTGCACACCCTGCGCGCCAACGTGCAGTACGGATTTGCGGAAGCCAAGACCATGGCCGGCACCATCGGCATCAAGGTCTGGGTGTGCAAGAAGGAAGAAGCTGCCGAGAAGGAGGTGTCGCATGCCTCTCATGCCTAAGCGGGTGAAGTACCGCAAGCAGCAGCGCGGCAATCGCAAGGGCATGGCCATGTCCGGCAATGCCCTGGCCTTCGGCGAATACGGTTTGCAGTCCCTGGGCCGGACCTGGATCACCAACATCCAGATCGAAGCCTGCCGCGTGGCCATCAGCCGCGCCATGAAGCGCAAGGGCAAGTTGTGGCTGCGGGTGTATCCGGATAAGCCGATCACCAAAAAGCCGTTGGAAGTGCGTCAAGGTAAGGGCAAGGGCCCGGTGGACGGCTGGGTGGCCGTGGTACGGCCGGGTCGTATGTTGTTTGAAATGGACGGCATCCCGGAATCCGTGGCGCGTGACGCCATGCGGCTGGCCGCAGCCAAGCTGCCCATTCCGACCCGTTTTGTGCTGCGCCAGGGCGCGGCGTGACAGGTGACACGATCATGAAGGCAAGTGAAATCAAAGAACTGACCGAAGCCGAACTGCGGCAGAAGCTGAACGACGCCGAACAGGAGTTGTTCAACCTCCGCCTCCAGCAGTCTTCCGGTCAGTTGGAGAAACCCTCCCGCATCCGGGCGCTCCGGCGGGACATCGCGCGCATCCAGACGGTGGCGCGTCAACAGGCCTTGGCCAAGGGGACGGCATGAGCGAGACGGCAGAACGTGGCGTTCGCAAGGAACGCAAAGGTGTGGTGGTCAGCGATAAGATGGACAAAACCATCGTGGTCCAGGTGACCCGTCGCATCCGCCATCCGCTGTACGGCAAGGAAATGTCGCAGAGCCGCAAGTTCCACGCCCACGACGAGGCCAACGAGGCCAAGATCGGGGACGTGGTGCGCATTGTGGAATCCCGGCCCCTGAGCCGGCTCAAGCGCTGGCGCCTGGTGGAAGTCGTGGAACGGGCCACCCCCACTGCGTAAGGAAAAAGTTTTATGATTACCATGAAGACACTTTTGGATCCCGCCGATAACACCGGCGCCCGATCCCTGCAGTGCATCCATGTGCTGGGCCAGCGCAAGCGCTTTGCCCGCATCGGGGATGTCATCAAGGTGGCGGTCAAGGAAGCCATTCCCACCGGATTGGTGAAAAAAGGCGAAGTACACACCGCGCTGGTGGTGCGCACCAAGCAGATCATCCGCCGGCCGGACGGCTCCCTGCTGCGTTTTGATCACAACGCGGCCGTGATTGTGGATGACGAAATGAATCCTAAAGGCACCCGCATTTTCGGGCCGGTAGCCCGCGAGTTGCGCGACAAGAATTTCATGAAGATCATTTCCCTCGCGCCGGAGGTGGTGTGATGAGCAAGGCACGAGCCACCCGCAAGCTGTCGGTGCGCCGGGACGACGTGGTCCTGGTCATCGCGGGCGAGGAGCGGGGCAAAACCGGCAAGGTCCTGCAAGTGCTTCCCCTGCGCCGCATGGCGGTGGTGGAAGGATTGAACATGGTCAAGCGCCACGTGCGCAAGACCCAGGAAAAACCGCAGGGCGGGATTGTGGAAAAAGAGGCTCCGCTGCCGGTGAGCAAGTTACGCCGCCAGCAGGAAGCCCAGGGTAAGAAAGCGAAGAAGACCGGCGCCGCCTAAGGGCGTCCAAGCGAGCAATTCATGGCTATGTTGCAGGAAAAGTATACCAAGGTTGTGGTGCCGGGCCTCCAGAAGGACCGGGGCTACAAGAATCCCATGCAGATTCCCCGCCTGCTCAAGGTGGTGGTCAACATGGGCATCAACTCCCAGGTGGATAAAGACACCTTCAAGGTGCTGGTGGAGGAGCTGGGTCGCATCACGGGTCAACGTCCGGTGGTCACCCTTTCCCGCATCAGCATCGCGAACTTCAAATTGCGGGAAGGCCAGCCGGTGGGGGCCAAAGTGACCCTGCGGGGCGCCCGTATGTACGAGTTTCTGGAGCGGTTGATTCACGCCGCCCTGCCGCGCATCCGCGACTTCCGCGGGGTGCCGCCCAAGGGCTTTGACGGCCGGGGCAGCTATACCCTGGGCATCAAGGAGCAGAACATTTTCCCCGAGATTGATCCTGACCACATCAAGAAGGTGCAGGGGATGGATATTACGGTCGTAACCACGGCACACACGGACGAAGAGGCGCGCGAGCTGCTCAAGCGGTTGGGCATGCCTTTCGCGACGGCCTGACGCATTGGGCGGGAGGAACGGCATTGGCTAAGATTTCATGGACGGTAAAGGCGGCGCGGCCGCCAAAATTCAAATCGCGCGTGGTGCATCGGTGTCTGAACTGCGGGCGCCGGCGTGGTTATATGAGCAAGTTTCAAATCTGCCGTATCTGTTTCCGCGAGCTGGCCTCGCAGGGCAAGATTCCCGGCGTGGTGAAATCGAGCTGGTAAGGCGGGTAAACGAATGAGTGTGAATGATCCTGTATCCGATATGTTGACCCGGTTGCGCAATGCTTCCCGGGCCGGTTTGCCCGAGGTCGCCCTCCCGCATTCCCGTCTCAAGGAAGAGATTGCCCGCATCCTCAGCCGCGAAGGCTTCGTGGGTGGCGTGGATACCGAGGTGGACGGTGTGCGCAAGGTGTTGCGCATCAAACTGCGCTACGCCCAGGGCGAGCGCTCCATCCTGCGCGGGTTGCGCCGGGTGAGCAAGCCGGGGTTGCGTCGCTATGTGGGTGCCGAGGATCTGCCCCGTCCGTTGGGCGGGTTGGGCACGGCTATCATCAGCACGTCCCGCGGCATTATGTCCGATCGTCAAGCCCGCCAAGCTAAGGTTGGCGGTGAAGTCCTCTGTTACGTGTGGTGATGTCATGTCTCGAATTGGCAACAGAACAATTGCAGTGCCCAAAGGCGTCACGCTGACCGTCAAGGACGGCGTGGTGGAAGGCAAGAGTGCGCAGGGTCAGTTGACCGTACAGGTGCCGGAAGGTGTCGCGGTCAGCCTCAAGGACGGCCAGATGCAGGTGACGGTGAGCGGCACGGCCCCCCGGTTGAATGCCTTGCAGGGCACCACCCGCAGCTTGATCGCCAACATGGTGCAGGGCTTGGACAAGCCCTACGTCAAGGAATTGGAAATTCAGGGAGTGGGTTTCCGCGCCCAGCAGCAGGGGCAGAAACTGGTGCTGGCCCTGGGTTTCTCCCATCCCATCGAGCACGTGGTCCCCGCTGGGGTCACGGCCAAGGTGGCGGATGGCACCAGCATAACGCTCAGCGGTGCGGACAAGCACCTGGTGGGCGAGACGGCGGCGCGCATCCGCGGTTATTTCCCGGCCGAGCCCTACAAGGGCAAGGGCGTTCGTTATAAAGGTGAGCACGTGCGGCGCAAGGCCGGCAAGGCGGTGGCGTAATCATGAAACCAAGAAGCAAAGCAGAGTTCCGGCAGCGCCGTCATGTGCGCTTGCGGCAGCGGGTGCGCGGTACGGCGGAACGTCCGCGTATGAGCGTGTTTGTTTCCAACCGGCACCTCTATGTGCAGTTTATCAATGACGATGCCCAGGTCACCCTGGCCGCCCTGAACACCCAGTCCGAAGGGGTGGAGGCGGGCGGCAAGAGCACGGTGGACGTGGCCAAGAAGCTGGGCCAGCAGGCCGGCAAGCTGGCCCTGGACAAAGGTATTCGCCAGGTGGTGTTTGACCGCGGTGGTTTTTCCTACCGCGGCCGGATCAAAGTGCTGGCCGATGCGGCCCGCGAAGCCGGACTTCAATTCTAGTACCGGCAAGGAGATACAGGCGTGAGCGCTAGAGAATTTGACAAAAAAGAGCGGCAGGCGGGTGGCATCGAAGAACGTGTGATCCACGTGAACCGATGCGCCAAGGTGGTCAAGGGTGGGCGTCGGTTCAGCTTCAGCGCCCTCATTGTGGTGGGCGACCGGGCCGGCCGCGTGGGCTACGCCCTGGGCAAAGCCAACGAGGTGGCGGACGCCATTCGCAAGGGAACCGAGATTGCCAAGCGCAATATGTTCCCCATCACCATGAAGGACAAAACCATTCCGCACGAGATCGAGAGCAAGTTCGGGGGCGCCTATATTTTCATGCGTCCCGCCTCGCCCGGTACTGGCGTCATCGCGGGCGGCGGCATGCGCGCGGTGCTGGAGTTGTCCGGGGTGCGCGATGTGCTGGCCAAGTCCATGGGCAGCACCAACCCCCTGAATGTTGTGCGGGCCACCCTGAAGGCGCTGGAAAACCTGCGTTCCCGCGAAGAAATCGAAGCCGATCGCAAAGACGTTTCGGCAGCTTGATAGAGGTTTGTATGAATTTGCATTCGATGAGTAATGTTCCGGGCGCGGTGCGCGCCAAGAAGCGCGTGGGCTGCGGCGAATCCTCCGGCAGCGGCAAGACCTCGGGGCGGGGCGCCAAGGGCCAGTACGGCCGTTCCGGCCACAAGCACCGGGCCGGCTTCGAAGGCGGACAGATGACCCTGATCCGCAAGCTGCCCAAGCGCGGGTTCATCCACGCCTCCAAGGTGACCTTTGCCACCATCAATGTCAGCCAGCTCGAACGCTTCGACGCGGGCACCGAGGTGACCCCCGCACTGCTGCTGCAGGCGGGCGTGCTCAACGACGCGAAGGAGCGGGTCAAGATCCTGGGCGAAGGCGACGTGAGTCGCAAGCTGAGCGTAAAGGCGCATGCCTTCAGCGCCTCGGCCAAAGCCAAGATCGAAGCCGCGGGCGGTAGCTGCGAGGTTGTAAGCTAGTCGGTATCTGCCACCATGCTTTCCGCCTTTTCCAACAGTCTGCGCATCCCGGAGCTCCGGCAGCGCCTGCTTTTTACCTTCGGCATCATTTTTGTGTGCCGGCTGATCGCAGCCGTTCCCACGCCCGGGGTGGACGCGGTTGCTTTACGCGAATTCATGGCCGGCATACGGGCCATGTCGGGCGGAAGTTTTGTCGGCTTGTTTGATCTTTTTAGCGGCGGCGCGCTGGAAAACTGCGCGGTGGGCGCTTTGGGTGTCATGCCCTACATCAGCGCTTCCATTATCCTGCAGTTGATGACAGCGGTGGTGCCGTCCCTGGAGCGGCTGGCTCGCGAGGGTGATACCGGTCGCCAGAAAATCACCCAATACACCCGCTACCTGACCGTACTGCTGTGCATCGTGCAGGGCTATGCCATGGCTTTGACGCTGGAAAATCCCGAAGCGTTGGGCATCACCCGTGAAATCGTTCAGATCCCGGGGTGGGGCTTCCGGCTCATGTCCATCGTGACCATGACCACGGGCACTCTGTTGTTGATGTGGTTGGGCGAGCAGGTGACAGAGCGTGGTATTGGCAACGGGATGTCGCTTATTATTACGGTGGGCATTGTCAGCCGCATGCCGAGTGCCATTCAGGCCACCTTCAACATGTTCAAGCCCATTGATGGGGTGGCTCAGTTCAGCCTGTTCCATTTGATCGGCCTGTTGGTCATGATCTTTCTCGTGATCGCCTCGGTCATCGCCGTCACGCAGGCCCAGCGCAAAATTCCCGTGCAGTACGCCAAGCGGGTGGTGGGGCGCAAGGTATACGGCGGGCAGAGCACCTATATGCCGCTGCGTGTGAACTACTCGGGCGTGATGCCCATCATCTTTGGTCAGGCCATTCTGATGTTTCCCTCCAAAATCTTCGGCATGCTGCCCGGCTCGTTCTTCCAATCCCTGGCCAGCGCCTTGAATTATGGAACGGTCACCCACGACATCCTGTACGGGGTGCTCATTTTGTTCTTCTCCTATTTCTGGGTGGCCACCCAGTTCAATCCCATCCAGATCGCGGATGACTTGAAGAAGTACGGCGGCTATGTGCCGGGCATCCGGCCGGGCAAGCCCACGGCGGAATTCCTGGACCGCACCATGACCCGCATCACTCTGGCCGGCGCGGTGTTCCTGACCGTGCTGGCCGTGCTGCCCACCGTGATGGCCCAGCAGTTCCGCATCCCGTGGATCGTGGCCTCCTTCTTCGGCGGTACCAGCATGCTCATCACGGTGGGCGTCATGCTGGACACCATGCGACAGATTGAATCGCACCTGGTCATGCGTTACTACGACGGCTTCCTGACCAAGGGTCGCATGCGCGGGCGGAAGTAAGCATCATGCAGGCCATCATTCTCATGGGACCCCCGGGCTCGGGGAAAGGCACGGCCGCCGAAGACCTGAAGGTGGCCACCCATTACGCCCATGTCTCCACCGGTGATATGTTGCGCGCGGCCGTCAAGGCCGGATCACCGGTGGGCCTGGAAGCCAAGGCCTTCATGGAGCGCGGTGCGCTGGTGCCGGACGATGTGATCGTCCGCCTGGTGCAGGAACTGCTGGAAGCGGGCGCGCCTGATGCGCGCTACATGTTTGATGGTTTTCCCCGCACCGTGCGCCAGGCCGAACTTCTGGATGAATTGTTTGTGCGCCTGAACGGACGCATCACCCACGTGTTTGACTTGCAGGTGCCGCGCTCCCTGATCATTGAGCGTATCAGCGCGCGCCGGGTCTGCCGGCAGTGCGGCCAGGTCTATAACCTGCGCGGCATGCGCCCCAAGGTGGAAAATGTGTGCGACCGCTGCGGCGGCGAAGTGTATCAGCGGCTGGACGACAACGAGAAGACGGTGGCCAACCGGCTGGATGTGTACGAACGCGAATCGGCGCCCTTGATTGAATATTACGGGCGTCGCCAGACCCTGGTGCATGTGGAGGCTGAGGACCGGCGCATGACCGAGCATCAGATCCTCAAGCACTTGGGCCTGGCGCTATGATCATTGTCAAAACGGCGGACGAGGTGGAGCGCATGCGGGCCAGCGGGCAGGTGGCGGCCCGGGTGCGGGACGCCCTGGTGCGCGCGGTGGTGCCCGGGGTCAGTACGATGGACCTGGACAACCTGGCGCGCGACCTGATCGCGAAGGCGGGCGGGCGCAGCGCCTTCCTCGGCTACCGCGGGTTCCCGGGTCATATTTGCACCTCGGTGAACGAGGTGGTGGTACATGGCATTCCCGGGGCCCAGCGGGTGAAGCTGGGCGACCTGATCAGTATCGATGTGGGTGTGGTGTACGATGGTTTTGTGGGCGACACCGCCGCCACCGTGATGGTGGGGGTGACCGACGCGGAGGTGATCCGGTTGGTCAAGGTGGCCGAGCAGGCCCTGGCGGATGGGATTGCCAAGGCAGTGCCGGGCGGACGGCTGTCCGATGTGTCGCACGCCATTGAGCAGACCACGGTCAAGGCTGGATTTAGCGTGGTGCGAGATTTTGTCGGGCACGGAATCGGACGGAGCATGCATGAGGATCCGCAGATTCCGAATTACGGACCTCCGGGTCGGGGGCCGAAATTACGCCCGGGCATGACCCTGGCCATTGAGCCGATGCTCAATCAGGGCGCGGCGGAAGTAGATGTGATGAGTGATGGTTGGACGGTGAAGACGAGGGACGGCCGACCGTCCGTGCATGTGGAACATACGGTGGCCGTGCTGGAAAGCGGGCCGGAAATTCTGACATGCACGACCAGGAGTTGATTGTAGTAGACGCGGTGTTGTTAGGCGTGATAGATAATAGAGCTTTTCGCGCCCAGCTCTCCAATGGACATGGGTTGGTGGCGTTTCGACGCCCCGGCGCACATGAGCAGGACCTGCAAACCGGTCAAACGGTGCGGGTGCGCATGTCGCCTTTTGACATGTCGGTGGGAGAGGTGGTGGCGGTAATGGATGGAAGTCATCATGAAGGTACGTAGTTCAGTCAAACGAATTTGTGAGCGCTGCAAAGTGATTCGGCGTAAAGGTGTGGTGCGGGTCATCTGCACCAATCCCCGGCACAAGCAGCGGCAGGGTTAAGGGAGAGCAGTATGCCTCGAGTTTTAGGTGTGGACATTCCCGGTAAAAAGCGCGTCGAATACGCGCTCCGTTATATTTATGGCATTGGCCCGGCTTCCGCCCGCCACATTGTGGACGAGCTGAAGATTGATCCGGCCCGCAAGGCGGACGAGCTGACGGACGACGAAGTCGCCCGCATCTCCACCATGCTGCAGAGCAAGTACCGCATCGAAGGTGATCTGCGCCGGGAAATCAGCCAGAACATCCGTCGTTTGGTGGCCACCAATTCGTATCGCGGCTCCCGCCATCGCAAGGGCCTCCCGGTGCGCGGCCAGCGGACCCGTACCAACGCGCGCACTCGCAAGGGCCCGCGCAAGACCGTAGGCGCTGTGCGTGGCAAGGAAGCCCGCTCCGCCGCCAAAGCCCCGCCGGCCGCGTGAGCCTCTCCCCAAGGATTTGAAGTATGAGCGACGAAAAACAAGCCAAGCACGATAAAGAAGAGAAGCCCGCGCCGGTCGAAGCGGCGGTGGCTGCCGATGGTGCCGCCCTCGCGGAAGGCGCCGAGGCCAAAGCCCCGAAGAAAGCCAAGATCAAGGGCGGCAAACACGTGCCGTTTGGCATTGTGCATGTGAATTCCACCTTCAACAACACCATGGTGTCCATCACGGACATGAAGGGTGCGGTCATCGCCTGGAGCACCTCCGGTCGCAGCGGTTTCAAGGGCTCCCGCAAGAGCACGGCCTTCGCGGCCACCATGGCTGCCCAGGATGCGGCCCGCCAGGCCCTGGGCCACGGTTTGCAGGAAGTGGAAATCCGGGTGCAGGGTCCGGGTTCGGGACGCGAGTCCGCCATCCGGGCCATTCAGTCCGCCGGCATTGCCATTTCTGCCATCAAAGATGTGACGCCCATGCCCCACAACGGTTGCCGGGCGCCCAAGCGTCGTCGCGTGTAAGAGAAGAAGAGGATTAGATTTATGGGTCGTTATACAGGTGCTTCCTGCCGAGTTTGCCGCCGCGAGGGGCAGAAACTATTTTTGAAGGGTGATCGCTGCTACATGGCCAAGTGCGCCATCGAGCAGGGCCATCCTGCTCCGGGCATGCACGGCATGCGCCGTTCCAAGCTCTCCGATTACGGCGTGCAGCTGCGCGAGAAGCAGAAGCTGCGCCGCATGTACGGTCTGCAGGAAGAGCAATTTCACTTCATGTTCGAGCGGGCCCAGCGCCAGCGCGGTATCACGGGCGAAAAGTTGCTGCAGATGCTGGAAATGCGTCTGGACAACCTGGTCTACCGTTTTGGTTTTGCCCCCTCCCGCAAGGCGGCCCGCCAGTTTGTGACCCATGGTCACCTGACCGTCAACGGACGCAAGGCGGACATTCCTTCCATGATTCTGAAGGAAGGCGATGTGGTCCAGGTGCGCGATCGCGCCCACAGCCGGGAATACGCCGGCCGCTGGATGGACACCGCAGAGAGCCGCGGCATTTCCCCCTGGCTGACCCTGAACAAGGCGGCCTTCGAAGGCACGGTGGCCCGCATTCCGTCCCGCGACGAGATCGCCCCCATCGTCAACGAGCAGCTCATCGTCGAGTTGTACTCCAAGTAAGATTTCTGCAGGACCAACACCATATGAGCCGTCTAACTCACGGCTCTGGGAGATAGAACATGCCAAGACGCCTAGGACGCTTCGAAATGCCGAAGCGCATCAGCAAGGACGAGGCCGAAGCCACGTCCACGTACGCCAAATTCGTGGCCGAGCCCTTCGAGGCCGGCTATGGCCGCACCATCGGCAATTCGCTGCGCCGGGTGCTGCTCTCCTCGCTGGAGGGCGCGGCCATTTCCACCATCCGCATTGACGGGGCGCTCCATGAGTTCTGCTCCCTGCCGGGCGTGGTGGAGGATGTCACCGACATCATACTGAATCTGAAGAAAGTCCTGCTGAAGTCCTTCTCGCGCGAACCGCGCCGGGTCAAGATCAGCGTCAAGGGGCCGGGCGAAGTGACGGCCAAGGACATCCAGACCGACGGCATGTTGGAAGTGCTGAACCCCGACCATCACATCTGCACCCTGGACAAGGACGGCAAGTTCGAGGCCGAACTGGAAGTGCGCATCGGCCGCGGCTACTGCCAGGCCGATTGGAACAAGAAGGATGACCAGGAAATCGGGCTCATCCCCATTGACTCCCTGTTCTCCCCCGTGCGTCGCGTAGCCTATCACGTGGAAAACACCCGCGTGGGTCGCCGTACCGACTATGACAAACTGGTCATGGAAGTGTGGACGGACGGGCGCCTGACCCCGGACGACGCGCTCACCATGTCGGCCGCCATTCTGCGCCATCACCTGGACGTGTTTGTCAGCTACGACCGCGACCTGGTGGAGTTTGAAGAGAACGAGAAGCAGATTGACGCGGATCGCGAAGACCTGCGCAAGAAGCTCTCCATGAGCGTCAACGAAATCGAGCTGAGCGTGCGCGCGGCCAATTGCTTGAACAACGCCAACATCACCACCGTGGGTGAACTGGCCCAGAAGAGCGAAGCCGAAATGTTGAAGTACCGCAACTTCGGCAAGAAGTCGTTGAACGAAATCAAGCAGAAGCTGACCGAACTGGGCCTGGGACTGGGCATGTCGTTTGACGCCGATGTCCTGAAGCCGGCCGCGGCCAGCGAAGCGCCTCGCTAGTTTTATCACGCAAGAGGTTTGTCATGAGACATCGTAAGAAAACCATCAAGTTGGGACGTACCTCCGCGCATCGCGAGGCGTTGCTGTCCAGCTTGGTGTGCAACCTGATCAAGGCCAAGCGCATCACCACCACGCTGCCCAAGGCGCGCGCCGCCCGCAGCCTGGCCGAGCGCATGGTCACCCTGGGCAAGCGCAATACGCTGGATACGCGCCGCCGGGCCATCTCCATCCTGCATCAGGAAGACGTGGTGAACGCGCTGTTCAGCAGCGTGGCCCCCGCTTTTGCTGATCGAGCCGGTGGTTATACCCGCATCATCAAGCTGGGCACCCGTCCGAGCGACAGCTCGGAGATGGTGCTGCTGGAGTGGGTCAACTTCGTGCCGCAGCCGCCCAAGAAGAAGGAAGCCAAGGATGCCAAGGGCGCCAAGGTGGAACCCAAGGCGGCGGGCGAGCAGGAAGCCGCAGGCGAAGCCCCGGCGGCCAAGAAGCCCCGCAAGACTAAGAAGGCGGAAGCCAAGGTCTGATCCGGTTAAGCGGAAGATTCCGGCCCCCCGCCGCAAGGCGGGGGGCCTTTTCTTTTCGGGCCAGCCTTGTCTCCTGCCGGGGAGTGGGTCATAACTACAACCTCTATGTTGCCCGCTGAACCATGGCTGAGTGTGCAGGATCTGGCCGTGCATTTCGGACCGCCGTCGGCTCCGATTCGAGCCGTGAATCAGGTCAGTTTCGAGGTGCAGCGGGGCGAAGCCGTGGGCCTGGTGGGGGAAAGCGGATGTGGGAAAAGCCTCACCGCATTGTCCCTGGGCCGTTTGTTGCCTGAACCGCAGGCCCGTTGGGTTGGGGGCCGGATCCGGATGGACGGGCATGATGTAATGTCCCTGTCCGAATCTGAATTGCGCCGCTGGCGGGGCCGCCGTCTGGCCTATGTATTTCAGGAACCCTCGTCCGCCTTGAATCCGGTGCTGACCCTGGAGCGGCAAATACGTGAAGTGCTGCGTTTGCACCGTCCGGAGGCGGATACGGTCGAGGAAGTACAACGCCTGCTCGGTCGGGTGGGATTGACCGATGGGCAACGGGTCCGGCGTTCCTATCCGCACCAGCTCAGCGGCGGCATGCAACAGCGTGCGGTGCTGGCCATGGCCCTGGCCGGCCAACCCGATCTTCTGATTGCCGATGAACCCACCACGGCGCTGGACGTAACGGTGCAGGCTCAGATCATGGAACTGCTATCGACTCTGCAACGCGAGACCGGCATGGCGCTGTTGCTGATCACCCATAATTTGGGACTGGTGGCGCGGGCCACGCACCGGCTGTACGTGATGTATGCCGGTCGCATGGTGGAGCAGGGTCCCACGCTCGATGTGTTGCGGCACCCCGCTCATCCCTACACACGCGCCCTGCTGCGGGCCGTGCCGCGCTTGCGTGCGGGCGGCGTTCTGGAGGGTATCCCGGGGACGGTGCCGCACGGGTCGGAACGGCCGACTGGCTGCGTATTTCATCCCCGATGTGACCGTCGTCGCGAAGCCTGTACGAGCGTGGACCCGGACTGGTCTGCGGTAAACGAACATCATCAGGCGCGCTGTCCTTTTTGGAAATGAACTCCGAACCATTAATTGATCTTGCCCACATTTCCGTGGCCTTCCGTTCCCCGGCCGGCCGTGTGGCGGCATTGCAGGATGTATCCTTGTGCGTGCAGGCGGGGGAGCGGGTGGGGCTGGTGGGCGAAAGCGGCTCGGGGAAGAGTACGATGGCCCGGGTCCTGCTGGGTTTGCAGAAGCCGGATCAGGGCACGGTACGGGTGGGCGGGGTAAATCCCTTCGCCCTGTCCGCGGCCCAGCGAAAATCCTTTCGGCGCAGCATCCAACTGGTGTTTCAGGATCCGTATGGCTCGTTGAATCCGCGTCTGACCATCGGGCAGGCGCTATCGGAGGTGCTGGCCGTGCACGACCTGGCCGCGCCGGAAGAGCGCCCAGACCGGGTGGCTGCACTGCTGGAGCAGGTGGGATTGAATCCCGCCCTCGCGCCGCGCTACCCGCATGAATTCAGCGGCGGACAACGCCAGCGGATCGCCCTGGCCCGGGCCCTGGCCGTGGAGCCGCGCGTGTTGGTGGCTGATGAGCCGGTGTCTGCGCTGGATGTTTCGGTGCAGGTGCAGATTTTGAATCTGCTGGCCGACCTGCAGCGCCAGCGCGGCCTGGCCCTGCTGCTCATCGCGCACGATCTGGCCGTGGTGCGCTATTGTTGTGATCGCGTGTATGTGATGCATCAGGGCCAGGTGGTGGAGCAGGGGCCCACGGCGGAGGTGCTGGACCATCCACGTCATCCCTATACGGCCAACCTGCTGGCCGCCGTACCCGACCTGGACGCGGCCCTGGCCGCAGTGGAGCCTGGATCATGAACGAGACCGCGCCTTATCCCCATCCCCCCGGCCATTTCGAAATCCTGGCCCGCGATCCCGGTTCGGCGGCGCGTCGCGGACGCTTGTGGACGGCCCATGGCCCGGTGGAAACGCCGGTGTTTATGCCGGTGGGCACCCAGGGTTCCGTGAAGGCCATGTCGCCCGCCGAACTGCACGATATGGACTGCCGCATTCTGCTGGGCAATACCTATCACCTGAACGACCGGCCGGGCATGGAGGTGATGGAAGCCATGGGTGGCCTGCACCGGTTTATGGGCTGGAACAAGGCCATCCTGACGGACAGCGGCGGCTTTCAGGTGTTCAGCCTGACCCGGCTGCGTAAAATGACCCCGGACGGGGTGGAATTCCGGTCCCCGACGGACGGCAGCAAACACTTCCTGGGACCCCGCGAGGCCATGGCCATCCAGCGTATTCTGGGCTCGGATATCGCCATGCTGTTCGATGAGTGCCCGCCCTATCCATGCACCCGTGAATACGCTTGTCAGGCCGTGGAGCGAACTCTAGCATGGGCGGCCTTGTGTGTTCAGCAGCCGCGGGCGCCCGGGCAGCTCTATTTTGGCATTGTCCAGGGTGGGGTTTATCCCGATTTGCGGGAGCAGTGCGCGCGCGAGCTGGTTGCGATGTCGTGTGATGGCTACGCCATCGGCGGGGTGAGTGTCGGGGAACCCGACGAGCTGATCCTGCCCGGTGTGGACATGGGTATTGTGGGTCTGCCGGACGACAAGCCGCGCTACCTGATGGGGGTGGGCGGTCTGGTCCAGATGGTGGAATCCATTGCCCGCGGGGTGGATATGTTCGATTGCGTGCTGCCCACCCGGGTGGCGCGGAATGGAACAGCGGTCACCCGGCGCGGCCGCTATTCGGTGCGCAACGCGAGCTACAAGGTGGACGAGCGGCCGGTCGAGGAAGGGTGCGGTTGTTATGCCTGCCGGAATTTTACGCGGGCGTACATCCGGCACCTGTTGAATGTGAACGAGATCCTCGGGGTGCGGTTGCTGACCATTCACAATTTATATCGATATTTGGAGTTGCTGAACGAAATACGTGTCGCCATCGAAGCCGGACGGTTTGAAGAAATTCGTGCGGAATATCGGGCGCTGGAATCAACATCGGCCGTTCTTTAATCGGCCAGCGGAGACCCCCCATGCTGAACACCTTCCTCATCCTTGCCATGGCCCCCCCCGCGGGCGGCGCCGGTCAGCCCGCGCAGTCGCCCCTCTTCATGTTCGGGTGGCTGGGCATCATGATCGCCTTGTTTTATTTCATGCTCATCCGTCCCCAGCGGCGGCGCGAAAAGGAGCGCCAGCAGTTGCTGTCCGCCATCAAGTCGGGGGACCGCGTATTGTTCGGCGGGGGCATCATCGGCGTGGTGGCCAACGTCAAAGAGAAGACCTATGTGATCAAAATCGCGGACAAGACCAAGCTGGAAGTGGTGCGTGGCGCGGTCACCCAGGTGTTGGACAAGGGCGAGTTGCCCGCCGACGTTGATCAGGAACTGTCCAACGGCAATCGCTAACTTCGAGCAGGTACCATTATGGAAAAGAAAAACGTTTGGAAGTGGCTCATTCTGGTGGGGTTGACCGCGTGGTCGCTGGCTATTGTTTATCCCCTCAGTGATAAAGTGAAGCTGGGTTTGGACCTGCAGGGCGGGACCCGCTTTGTGTTGCAGGTGGACACCAGCGAGCTGGATTCGGATGCGTCGCGGGACGCCCAGTCGCGCGCCTTGGAAGTCATCCGCAATCGCGTGGACGCCATGGGCGTGTCCGAGCCGGTAATCTATACCGAACCCGGCAATCGCATCATCGTGGAAATTCCCGGCCTGAAGACCGAGGATCGCGAGCGCGCCATCAAAAACATCCAGAGCGCCGCCTTCCTGGAGTTCCGCATGGTTCACCCGGATAACGACCGGCTGACCGATGAGTTTATGGCCAAGGGTTCGGCTCCCGAAGGCTTCCGCATCATCACGGTGGACGAACCCCGCCAGGGCGGCGGGTCGGAACCGGTGAAGTACCTGAAGCGCGACAAGAGCAAGGATGCGCCCGGTACCGAGGAAGCGGATGTGCGCAAGCGCCTGGCCGCCTTCAAGGCCCCGGCCGGGTATGAGCTGATGCTGCAGCGGGCCCGTCATCACGATCAGGATTTGTTCCTGCCCAATTTTGTCAGCAAGCGGCGCGAGCTGACGGGCGAGAGCATCGCCAACGCGGCCATCGATTATGACATGGTACAGCGGCCGGTGGTCAGCATGCGGTTTGATTCCGCGGGTTCCCGCCGGTTCGCCAACCTGACCTCGGACTACGCTCCGGGCGGGGCCAAGAACCCCGGCAACTCCCGCCGTCAACTGGCCATCATTCTGGACGGCACCCTCTATTCCGCCCCCACCATCCGCGAGGCCATCTTCGGCGGCCAGGCCCAGATCGAAGGCTCCTTCTCGGTCAAGGAAGCCCAGGACCTCTCCCTGGTCCTGCGCGCGGGCGCGCTGCCCGCCCCGGTCAAGCTACTGGAAGAGCGCACCGTGGACCCGACCCTGGGCAAGGATTCCATCGAAAGCGGCAAGCGGGCCACCCTGATTGGCGGCGCTGCCGTCATGCTGTTTATGCTGGCCTACTATTTGCTGGCTGGCGCGGTGGCCAATGTGGCGCTGATCATGAACATGCTGCTGCTGCCTGTGGGTCTGATCGTAACCGGCGGATTTTTCAGCATGCTGGCCAATAGCGGCATGGCGGCGGGTGGCATCGAATTGCCCACCCTGACCCTGCCCGGCATCGCAGGTATCGCGCTGACCATCGGCATGGCGGTGGATGCCAACGTGCTGATTTACGAGCGCATGCGCGAGGAACAGCGGGCGGGCAAGCGCTTCAAGTTCGTCATTGATGCCGGCTACGACAAGGCGTTCAGCGCCATTTTCGACGCCAACGTCACCACCCTGATCACGGCCGTGATTCTGTTTTGGATCGGCACCGGCCCGGTGCGCGGCTATGCCGTGACCCTGAGCGCGGGCGTGTTGGTCAGCGTGTACACCGCCCTGGTCATCACCCGCATGGTGTTCAACCTGCTGGCCAAGACGAACATCCAGCAGTTGAAAATGATGGAAGTGGTGCGCGAGACCAAAATTGACTTCTTGAAGATCAGCAAGTTCTTCATCGCCCTTTCCATCATCGCCATCATCGGGCTGTCCGCGGTGTTCATCAGCAAAGGCAAGGCGAACTTCGGGGTGGACTTCCTGGGCGGTGCCTCCATCACCATGCAGTTCAGCGAGCGGGTGCCCATGGAGCAGGTGCGCGACACCCTGGAGGCGGCGGGCATCAATGCCTCCATCCAGTACCAGAAGGCCGCCGTGCTGGGTGCCGAGGGCACGGTGCAGGAATACCTCGAGATCAAGACCGACTTTGAAAATGGCAAGTCGGCGGCGGACACCTTGGTGGCGGCGTACAATGCCCAGGAATTCCGCGTGCTCAAGGAAGACAGCGTGGGTCCGCAGATCGGCCGGGAACTACAGGGCAAGGCGCTGTGGGCTACTGCGCTGGCCTTGATCGCTATCATCATCTACGTGTCCATCCGCTTCGAGTTTCCGTTCGCGGCGGGCGCGGTGGTGGCGCTGTTCCACGATGTGATCATCGCGGTGGGCGTGTTCTGCCTGCTGGGCGGACAACTCAGCGTGTCCATGCTGGCGGCCGTGCTGACCATCATTGGTTACTCGGTCAACGACACCATCGTGATCTTTGACCGCGTGCGGGAAAATCTGAAGCTGTACCCCGGCAAATCGTTTGCCGAGGTGGCCAACCTCAGTTTGAACCAGACCCTGGGCCGCACCCTGCTGACCTCCTTCGCCACCCTGTTAAGCGTGGTGGCCCTGCTGGTGTACGGCGGTGGATCCATCTATGACTTCGCGCTGGTGCTGTTCATCGGCATGATTTCCGGCGTGTACTCCACCATCTACGTGGCCACCCCGGTGGTCATGTTCTGGCACAAATCCAAGAAGACCGCCGCGGCCTGATCGCAAAGACTCGTCCATGCCACCTGCTCTGGAGCGTGTTTGGCGCACGGTGGCGGTGGACGAGGCCCAGGTGGACGCGCTGGTTCAGCAGCGCAGCCTGCCCCGCCCGTTGGCCCGAGTGCTGGTGAGCCGGGGCTTGGTCGATGCGGAGACGGCCGAGCGCCACTTAAATCCCCGGTTGAGCGAACTGGGTGATCCCTTTCTATTACCCGCCCTGTCAGCCGCCGTGGACCGGTTGTGGGCGGCCATCCGTGACCGCGAACCGGTGGTGGTCTTTGGCGATTACGACGTCGACGGCATTACCAGCACCGCGCTGCTGGTCCAGGTTTTGCGTCAACTGGGCGCGCAGGTGCAGCCGTTCCTGCCGCAACGTATGGAGGAAGGTTACGGACTCAGCCCGGACGCGCTGGCCCGTTGTCTGGAGACCTGTCACCCCAAGCTGATCGTCACCGTGGATTGCGGTACCAGCTCGCTGGCGGCCGTGCGGGAGGCGGCCCGGCTCGGTGTGGATGTGGTAGTGACCGACCATCATACGCCGGGTCCCGAACGGGCACCCGCAGTGGCCCTGGTCAACCCGAAGTTGGGCGGGCCGGAAGCGCTGCAGGTGCTGGCCGGGGTCGGGGTGACCTTCAAGCTCTGCCACGGTTTGTTGAAGCGCGGCCGGGAGCTGGGTCAGCCCGGGGTGGATACCCTCGATTTGCGGCGTCATCTGGATCTGGTGGCGCTGGGCACCATTGCGGATATCGTGCCCCTGGTGGGGGAAAACCGGATCCTGGCCCGCCACGGTTTGCGCCAGTTGAATCAGACCGAATGTCCGGGGCTGCGTCACCTGATTGAGGTTGCGGGGATCAACGGGGTCATGGATGCCTACGAGGTGGGTTTCCGGTTGGGACCTCGCTTGAATGCGGCCGGACGTCTGGGCGATGCCCAGCGCTCGCTGGAATTGCTATTGGGCGGTACGGAGGAGCGGCTGCGTGAACTGGCGGTGGAGTTGGACGCCACCAATCGGGAGCGGCAGGCGGTGGAGGCGGCCATGGTGGATCAAGCGATCGCCGATCTGGACGCGTGCTATGACCCGGCGAAGCACTTCGCCCTGGTGGCGGCCCGGCCGGATTGGCATCCCGGGGTGGTCGGCATTGTCGCTTCCCGCTTGGTGCAACGGTATCACCGGCCCGCCGTGGTCATCGGCCTGGGGGTCGAAAGCGGCCGCGGATCGGGTCGCAGCATTGAGGGGTTTGACCTGGTGGGTGCTTTGTCGGAATGCGCCGGGCATTTGAAGAAATTTGGCGGCCATGCCATGGCGGCGGGCCTGGAGATTGAGGCTGGCCAGGTGACGGCCTTTGCCGAACTTTTCAACCAAGTGGCGGCGCGTCGTTTGCAGGGGATGGATCTGCGCCCGGTGCAGCGGGTGGATGCCTGGATGGACTTGGCGGAGGCGGACGACCGATTGTGGGCCGGGCTGGAGCAGTTGCGCCCCTTCGGGGTGGGGAATACCACGCCTATATGGGCCTCGGCCGGGGTGCGGTTGGTGGGGCGCCCGCGCTTAGTGGGCAAGGGACATCTCAAGCTGGTGGTGGCCGGAGGCGGGGTGCAGCGGGAAGCCATGGGGTGGGGCATGGGCGACCGGCCCCTGCCGGAGGGCCCTCTGGATATCAGTTACCAACTGAAGCGCGACCACTATCTGGGCCAGGATAAGCTGGTCCTGACCCTCCAGGATTTTCGCCCCGCCGGAACGACCCCTTAAAAAACGGCGGCAACCCGGCCCTTTCCACTTGATAAGCCCGGGGGTGGGCACTATGTTCGCCCGTCATTCCGTATTCAGGGGAGTCGTGTCATGTCGAAAATCTGCGAAGTCTGCGGTAAGGGATCTCACGTCGGTAGCATCATTGTGCGCAAAGGTTTGCCCAAGAAAAAGGGCGGTATCGGTTTGCACACCACCGGCATTTCCAAGCGTCGTTTTCTTCCCAACGTACAGCGGGTCCGGGCCAAGGTGGCGGGCGTGACGCGTAGCGTGACGGTATGCACGGGCTGCCTCAAAGCGGGAAAAATTCAAAAAGCCAAGTAATCCATTAATCGGCGGGGTGGCGGTATGCTCGAGACCAGCAAAACGGGAGATGCCCAACTCGACTTGGGCGATCGCAAGATAGCCCTGCCCATGTACGTCGGCACGGAAGGCGAGCGGGCCATTGATATCCGCAAGCTGCGCGCCGAGACCGGGTTCATCACCTACGACCCCGGCTACGTCAACTCCGGCGCCTGCGAGAGTTCCATCACGTTTCTGGATGGTGAAAAAGGCATCCTGCGCTATCGCGGCTATGAGATCCAGGATCTGGCCGAGCATTGCGAGTTCATCGAAGTCGCCTACCTGCTGATTCACGGCAAGCTGCCCACCAAGACGGAGCGGCAGCGCTACGCCAAGTTGCTGAACGTGAATTCCATGCTGCATGAGGACATGCAGGCCTTCTTCCGCAATTATCCCGAGCGTTCCCATCCCATGGCGGTGGCCTCGGCCATGGCGGTGTCCCTGTCCAGTTTCTATCCCGAACTGGAGGATGCCGAGGAAGAGAAAAGCATCGCGGCCACCCGCCTGATCTCCAAGCTGCGGACCATGGCCGCCTTCTGCTACAAAAAATCGGTGGGCGAACCCTTCATCTATCCCAGCAGCAAGATGACGTATTGCGAGAATCTGCTGAACATGATGTTTGCCTCCCCGGTGGCCGATTACAAGGTGGACCCGGTGCTGGTCAAGGCCATGAACCAGTTGCTCATCCTGCACGCGGACCACGAGCAAAACGCGTCCACTTCCGTGGTGCGCATGGTGGGCAGCACGGGCGCCAACCTGTACGCCTCGGTGGCGGCCGGTATCTGCGCCTTGTGGGGCCCGTTGCACGGCGGCGCCAACCAGGAAGTCATGCAAATGCTGGAAACCATCCACCGCAGCGGCGGGGATGTGGACAAGATGATTGCCCGCGCCAAGGATCCCAACGACGACTTCCGCCTTTTTGGTTTCGGGCACCGGGTTTACAAGACCTACGATCCGCGCGCCAAGGTGGCCAAGCAGGTATGCACGGAGGTGTTGAAGAAACTGGGGGTCAACGATCCTCTGCTCGACATCGCCATGAAACTGGAAGAGCACGCCCTGCAGGACGAATACTTCGTGAAGCGCAAGCTGTATCCCAACGTGGACTTCTACACCGGGATCACCTACCGCGCCATGGGTTTCCCCACCGACATGTTTACCGTGCTGTTTGCCATCGGCCGGTTGCCGGGCTGGATTTCGCAGTGGTACGAATTGCACAACGATCCCACCCAGAAGATCAACCGCCCGCGCCAGGTCTATGTGGGCCCCACGGCACGTGCCTTGACCCCGATCGAGCAGCGGTAGCGCTTCCCGGTTCAGCGTTGGTTGAAACGGTTCCACCCCGGGGCCGAGGACAAGTTTTCAGCATGCCGGAAAAAGTCAAAGAGGATACCAAACCCACCCGCCTGGAAGTTGAATTCCTGGAGGCGCTGCGGCGGCGTTGTCCCGCCCACGAGCCTATCTTGGAAGCCCTCGGCCATGTCTACACCCGGGCCGGCCGGTTTCAGGATGGTTTGCAGGTGGACCTGGAATTGACGCGCCTGCGCCCGGACGATCCGGAGAGTTGGTACAACCTGGCCTGCAGCCACGCCCTGCTGGGTGCCCCCCCGGCCGCCCTGCAGGCGCTGGAACGGGCCATCCAGTGCGGCTATGCGGATGCTCATTGGATGGTGTCGGATCCGGATCTGGCCTCCCTGGCCGCCGATCCCGAATTCCTGCGCCTGGTGCAGCACGTGCGGCAAAAAACCGGATCGCGCTGGCAGGCCGGTCTCTGATCGATCCCGCCCGGTTTACCCGGCGCGCAGAAAATACGCGATGTGCGGCGTATACAATTCCGGTTCCAGCAGGAACGAATCGTGGCCCTTGTCGGAATGGACGGTGATGTGCTGGTGGGTCACCCGGGCCTTGCGCAGCGCCTTGCAGTACTGTTCCTGCTGGGCGGAGGCGAAGCACGCATCGTGCTCGATGGTAAACACCAGGTGGCGCTGTTCTGCACAGGTGGCCAGGACTTCCTCGTAGGTGTCCCGACCCGCTTCCTTGAGCAGATCGAAGCGCTGCCAGGCATCAATGATGCGCAGGTAGGTGTTGGCATCAAACCGTTTCACGAATTTGAAACCCTGGTTTCGGATGTAGGATTCCACGGGGTGGCTTAACCAGTACCACTTGTCCCGATCCTGTTCCGGTCGTACCACCTCGCGGCGGGCCCGGTCCGCCATCATCTCCAGCGAGACGAAGGTCTTGTGGCTGATCATGCGGGCCAGGGCCAGACCCCGTTCCGGATGGCGGCTGCCATAGTAGTGGCCGCCGTTGAAGAATTTATCCTCTTCGATGGCGCAGATCTGCTCGTAGTTGGTGATGCGCTGCTGGATGGACACCTCGATGCCGGAGGCCACGGAAATCACCACCCCGACCCGCTGCGGATAGCGCACCGCGAAGTTCACCGCGCACAGTCCGCCCAGCGAGCCGCCCGCCACCGCATGCAGACGCTGGATGCCCAGGTGATCAAGCAGGCGGGCCTGGCTGTCCACCACGTCGCCGAACATCACGGTGGGAAAGGCCCGTCCGAAGGGTTTGCGGGTGGCCGGATTGCGCGACACCGGGCCCGAGGACCCGTAGCAGCCGCCCACGTAGTTGGCGCATACGATGAAATAGCGGTCGGTGTCGAAGGCCTTGCCGGGGCCGATGAAGTTGTCCCACCAACCCAGGTGAAGCTCGTCCGTCCACAACTTGCCCACCCCGCGCACCGAGCGATTGACCCCGGCCGCGTGCTGGCTCCCGCTCAGGGCATGGAAGATGAGGATGGCATTGTCGCGGGCGGACGAGAGCCGGCCATAGGTTTCATAGGCCAGGGTCACCGAATCCAGTTTTTCGCCGGTGCGAAAGACAAACGGATGGCGGCGATCCCCGAAGGTGAAGAACTGGGTCTTCACCTCGCCGAGATCAGAATGCAGCTGCTCTTTCTTCTTCATTATTTCCGGGCGGCCGCCAGAGCCTGGTCAATATCAGCCAGGATGTCATCGATGTGTTCAAGGCCCACGGACAGACGCACCAGTTCGGGGGTGATGCCGCCCGCGCGCTGCTGGGTCTCGTTCATTTGCGAATGCGTGGTGGTAGCCGGGTGAATGGCCAGGCTCTTGGCGTCGCCCACGTTGGCCAGGTGCGACAGCAGTTTGAGACGGTTGATAAAGGTCGAGCCCGCCGCCGCGCCGCCCTTGATGCCGAACACCACCATGGAGCCGCCCTTGCCGCGCAGATACTTCACGTTGCGGGCAAACTCCGGGTCGTCCTTGAGGCCGGGGAAGCGCACCCACTCCACATCCTTGTGCCCCTTCAAGTGTTGGGCCACCGCCAATGCGTTCTGGCAATGACGCTCCATGCGCAGGGGCAGGGTCTCGATGCCCTGCAGCAGGAACCAGGAATTATCGGGGGCGATGCAGGCCCCCAGGTTGCGCAAGGGCACCGTGCGCATGCGCAGGATGTAGGCGATGGGGGCCAGCGGAGCGGGCAGATCATGCCCCCAGCGCAGGCCGTGGTAGGAGTTATCCGGGGCATCGAACAGAGGATGTTTGCCGGCTTTCCAGCTGAAGCGGCCGGAGTCCACCACCACGCCGCCAATGCCCGCTCCGTGCCCGCCGAACCATTTGGTCAGCGAGTGCACCACGATGTCCGCGCCGTGATCCAGGGGGCGGGTGAGGTAGGGGGTGGAGAAGGTGGCATCCACGATGAGCGGGAGGCCGGCCGTCTTGGCGATTTTGGCCACCGCGTCGAGATCGGTAATCTCCAGGGCCGGGTTGGACACGGTTTCGCAGAACAGGGCGCGGGTTTTGTCGTCGATGGCTTTGGCAAAGTTTTCCGGGTTCGTGGAATCCACGAATTTCACCGTGATGCCGAGGGTGGGCAGGATGTCGTTGAACTGGGTGTAGGTGCCGCCATACAGGTTGCGCGCGGACACGATGTTGTCACCCGCCTGGGCCAGGTTGATGATGGAATAGAAAATACCCGCGGTGCCGGAGGCCACGCCCAGGCCGCCGAATTCCGGCGCGCCTTCCAGCAAGGCCACGCGTTTTTCCAGCACGTCCGTGGTGGGGTTCATGAGCCGGGTGTAGATGTTGCCCAGTTCGCGCAGGGCGAACAGGTTGGCCGCGTGCTCGGTGTTTTTGAACACGTAGGACGAGGTCCGGTAGACCGGGACCGCGCGGGCCAGGGTGGTGGGGTCGGGTTGCGTACCGCCGTGCAGGCACAAGGTTTCCAGCTTCATGGTCATTTCTCCTGTTAAGACACTTCACCTACTTGGACACACCACGGTGGGCCTTTCAGGATTCCTCTTGTGAGGCCCATCGTTTCCCCGTTTCCGGGGCTGGCATTGGCACCTTACCGTCCGCAGTCGCGGTCCGGCAGGTTGCTGGGCGGTCATGGGGCCAGATCCCTCGCGCCACTCTCGATGCTATACCTTCATCCAGGTAAGCCCGGGCCGCTTCCGGCCCGAACGAGACGGGTGTACCCTACGTCGGGACCCTCCGGCGCACAATAGTATTTTATCGAGGAAGATTGCGTCGGCGAGGGTGGTTCGCTAGCATCGCCCCTCTTTAATGGAGGCCTGAACGCGCATGGAAGCTGGTATTGTCGGCCTGCCCAATGTGGGCAAGAGCACGCTGTTTAACGCCCTGACCGCGGCCGGCGCGGAGGCAAGCAACTATCCGTTCTGCACCATCGAGCCCAACGTGGGCATCGTGCCGGTGCCGGATCCCCGTCTGGCCCTCATCAACAAATACATCGCCTGCAAAACCATCCTGCCTTCCGCCCTCAAGCTGGTGGACATCGCGGGTCTGGTCAAAGGAGCCAGCGAAGGGCAGGGCCTGGGCAATAAATTCCTGTCCCACATCCGCGCCGTGGACGCCATCTTGCAGGTGGTCCGCTGCTTCGTGAACGAAGACGTGACCCACGTGGATGGCGAAGTGGACCCCATCCGCGACATCACCACCATTGAAACCGAATTGCTGCTGGCCGACCTGCAGCAGGTGGAGGACTCCATCCACAAGGCCCAGAAGCTGGCCCGCGGCGGCGACAAGGAAGCGGTGGCGCGGGTGGCCGTGCTGGAGCTGTGCCAGAAAGCCCTGGCCGCCGGCCAGCCGGTGCGTTCACTGACCCTGGAGGACGAACAGCAGAAGCTGGTCAAGGGCATGGGCCTGCTGTCGGCCAAGCGGATTTTATACGTGGCCAATGTGGATGAAGGCAACCTGCAGGGCGAAGGACCCCTGGTGGACAAGGTTCGGGCCCACGCTGCGGCCAACGGGGGCGAAGTGGTGGTGGTTTGTGCCAAGATTGAATCCGAGCTGGCGGAACTGGAAGAGGCTGACCGCACCGAGATGCTGGAATCGCTGGGCATGAAAGAACCCGCCCTGGCGTCGGTGGCGCGCGCGGCCTATCACCTGCTGGGCTTGCAGAGTTTCTTTACCGCGGGCGAAAAGGAAATCCGCGCCTGGCCGGTGCCGGTGGGCGCCACCGCACCCCAGGCGGCAGGCGTGATCCATTCCGACTTCGAGCGCGGTTTCATCCGGGCGGAAATCTACAGCGTCAGCGACCTCGACCAGTTCAAGTCCGAGGCCGCCATCCGGGCCGCTGGCAAGCTACGCGTTGAAGGCAAGAGCTACGTCATGCAGGACAGTGACGTGTGCCACTTCCTGTTCAACGTATAGCGCCCGTACATTTTTCGGCAGCCGGATGTTTCTCTCGCTGCGAGAGGCGGCCATGGTGGCCCATTTATCGAACGCTCAACCTCACATCGGCCAGCAGGGCCAGCGCCCGCGTGCAACGTTCCTGCCGGTGCGCCTCCGGCTTGTTGTCGTGTCCCCGCTCGGCCAGTTCTTTCAGCATGCGCGGCAAGGCGGCCAGATTTTTCCGGTAGGCCCGCATCTCATCGGCAAAGCGCGCGGGCTGGCGTGAGATGCGGTTCCCGGTCTGGGCCAGGTCCACCCCCAGCCGCTCCTGCGGATGCAGCACGTGATAAGACATGGCCAGTCGGCTGTAATACATCACCCTCTGCAAGCGACTCAGCGCGCCTTTGAAGCCATCCGCCGAGCCTCCGAACCGGGCCCCTTCCACGGTGACGGTGAGGCCGCGGCGCAGATCCACGCGTCGCACCCGCACGATGGTGGTTGCGGTGGCGCCGTCGTAGCTCCACCCCTCGGCGCCCAGGCGATGAGCCCAGCGCAGGGCGCGTGTCCCCACCCTCACCGCCGTGGGCGGAGTGGTGGCGGGCAGGCGGATTTCCAGCGACTTCGTCCACGCGAAACCGGGGTAGGCCTGCTTGACCGGACCCACCGTGATCTGGTGGCGTTTCCCGTGCCGGTGATGGGACAGCGGAATGGCGGCCGCCTGCGTGGTGTAGTCCGAACTCAGCCCGTCGTCTTCGTGCAGGGTGTAGGAACCGGCCGAGCCGCCGTACACCGTGACCACGAGATCGGTGATGCTGGGGCCGTGCAGACGGCGGGCCTCGCGCTGGCCGGGCAGGATGGTGCCGGGTCGCACGAATACCGGAATTTCGTTCCAAAGATAGCGCCGCTTCAGGGTGCGCCCGCCCGCCACGCATTCCCCGCGCGCGGTGTCGAACCAGTCACCCGGCGGCAGCCACACGGAAACCGTGGCCAGTTCGTCCTGGCGGTCGGCCGGGCTGACCACGGGCGCCACCAGCAGGTGGTCGCCGAACAGATATTGGTCCGGTGTCGCATAGGCGGTCTTTTCGTGCGGCCATTCGTGGTACATGGGCCGGCACAGGCTCAGACCGCTGTCCACCCCCTTGCGGCATTCGGTGTACACATAGGGCACCAGTTCGTAGCGCAGTCGGATGGCTTCCATCATCAGGTGGTCGAAAGGATCGGGGTATTGCCAGATGCGCCGTTCGGCGTCGGGATTCTTGGAGGTGTGGGTGCGCAGGATGGGCGAGAACACGCCGTATTGAATCCAGCGCAGGTACAACTCCGGTTCGATGGGACCGGGCTGATGTCCGCCGATGTCATGGCTCCAGTAGCCGTATAAAACATTTGCCGCAGTGGCGGTGAAGCGGGGCTGGAAACGCAGGGATTCCCAGTTGGAATAGGTGTCGCCGGAGAAACCGACGCAGTACCGGCCCGCGCCCAGGCCGCCGAAACGCGAGAAGATGAGGGGACGTTTCCCCGCGCGCCGCGGGTTTTTCTCCATGTCCTCCCAGTGCAGTTGATTCAGCCAGGGCAGGGGGTCCAGGCCGGGGATGCGGGTGCCGTGGCCCTGCTGCCAGTCCATCCACCAGAAATCCACCCCGTCCTTTTCGTGCGGGTGATGCAGATGCTTGAAGTAGGCGTCCACGAATTTCGGGTCCGTGCAATCGAAGGGCACACGCTCGGTTTTCTTCGGATCGAGTCCCAGGTCGCGGCACATCGCGGGGAACTGCTCCTCGTGTCGACCCACGCCGTCCGCCGGATGCAGGTTCAAGGTCACGGCCAGTTGGCTCTGCTTCATGCGGCGCAGAAATTCGCGCGGGTCGGGGAAATAGCGGCGGTCCCACGTGTAGCCGGTCCAACCTTCGAGGTGCCAGTCCATGTCCACCACCATCACGTCCAGGGGTACCTGCATGGTGTCGAAGGTGCGCAGCAACTGTTCGAACTCCAGATCGGTGTAGGCCCAGTAGCGGCACCACCAATAGCCGAAGGCATAACGCGGAGGCAGGGGCTGGCGGCCGAATACGCATGCGGCATCACGCAGCGCGGTTTTGAAATCGAGTCCGTATGCCAGCAGGTACCAATCGCGTCGATCCCCGGTGGCCCGTGCCTGCGGCCAGGCCCGGCCGTTTTCCTGTCCCAACACGATGCCCTGGGAATCATCGAACAGCGACCAGCCCGCGCGTGACAGCAGTCCCCGCCCGAGATCCACCGGCTCCAATTTCGGAATGCGCTTCCAGCCTTTCTGCCCCTCCGCGCCTTCCACAAAGTCCGGATTATCCACCCAGTGTTTTTGCTGATCGCCGTCCACCCCATCCAGCGTGCGCAGGGTGGAGCCCAAATTATCGCGATCCGCCTGACCGGCCCGCCACCGGACGGAGCGTCCGTTCATGGTGAAGGTGACGGAGAGATTGCCGGCATGGAAGGGCCGGCCGTCCTCACGGTAGACGAGGGTGAGCGCGTCCGTGCGCAGGGTCAGGGTGCGGCCGCGCACCTCGACCCGGGCTTTCACAATGGGCATGGCGCGGTTTACTACGGCGAAGGTGGGCCGGTCTTCAAACGACTGATCGGCACACCACTCCATGCGGACCAGCCGATGGGTCAGCAGTTGAAAGCGGGCTTGGCCCACGGCAAAGGTATTGGCGGCGGGTGCGATGGGATTAGGTGTGGACATAGAACTCCTCAGATGCCGAGGAGCATAGAGGCCCCGCAGGTCGGGTCAAGAGAGGGTTGAGCGCTTTACCTAAAGCGGCCGACGTCACATCTTGACAGGCGTGCCAGGAATGGGGATTGATTCAAGGCGTAGTGCCTTAGGTGCGATTGCTTCACGAAGGGGGAACGATCATGAAGTTACAGCCGGGGTTGTGGTGTGTCGTGGTGTTGTTCAGCGCGGGTGTAGCCGTGGCCGAAACGGGCAAACCAAACACGCCTTCTACAAAATTGAATCCAGAGGCGGCGGAAATCATCGGCAAGGTGAAGCCGGTGGTGCCGCTGCCCAATGCGCAACAGGGCAACAACCAGCAGGGCCAATTTCCGCCCGGGCAGGGCCCGAACAACAAGGTTCCGGCACCGGCCCAAATCCCCTCCGCGGTCCAGAACCAGCCCGTGATTCCCTCCTCCTTGCCGGAATCAGCGGGCGAAGCGGCTGACCATTCCGATGTGGTCCGTGCGGCCGCCGAAGCCAAGGATCAAATCGATGCCATCCGGGCGGGGCAGGAAGGTCTGAATCTCGGCATCCTCGATGCGGAGGAGGCGCGCAAACGGAATCAGGGAATGGATCCCAGCTCTGGCGGCTTTCAGCCGGGTGACATGGAAGCCGCCGATCTGATCGAACAAATTCAAAAAGTGACGGGAGGCTCCAATCGCGACGGCTGGAGCGAGACTACGAAAGGGTATGCTTCCGCGATTACCACCGATCCGCAATCGCTGCTGAACGGCGCTGGCGCGGGCCGGACGAGTGACCGCGTACAGCACGATACCGTGGAAAATCCTGATGGCACCACGACGGAGACCACGAAGCGGCACGACAGCGAAGGTAATGTCGTCCAGCACGACACCACAACGCGGGATGGCAATGGTACGGTGATACGTGTTGAGCAGGTGGACAACATTGACGGCACCAGAATCACGCACACCGCCAATCGCAATGAAGATGGCAGTTATTCGCACAGCGTATCTACCGTGAATTCAGACGGTAGCGGCAATTTGGGATCCAGGTGGCAGTCGCCCGACTGGTGGGCCAACGTTGATCCGGACAGCGCCTATGGGCAGGGCCGAGCCTGGGTGCCCGGCCAGGGTCCCAAGGCTCCGAAGGTGGTGGAGGCTCAGGATGACGGCACGCCCGGTGGCCGGCCGCCGGGCCCGGATGATCATGGCGGCGTCGGTGGTCCGCGTCTGAATGTGGATGTGGATCTGGCTGGGCAGCCGAATCCAGACGGAGCGGCTGGTGGAAGCGCGGTGGGAAGCATGATCAAGAACCCGAACGACGATACGGTTGATCCGCCTCGCCCGATTCGGTGATTTTCCCTGTGCCGCCGTGGCCAGACCGGTGCCGATACCGGATTGACACGCGGTTGATCAATTAGGCATAGGGTACGGTAGGAGTTGCCGCTGGTACGTAATTGGAACGGGAGGGGTTTCGATGAATATGCAGCCTGGGGTGTGGTGTGGTGTTCTGTTTTTGTCGGCCAGTCTGGCCGTCGCTGAGTCCGGTAAGAAGGACACGCCGTATACGAAGATCAATCCGGAAGCGGCGGAACTGATCGGCACCATCAAGCCGGCTGTGCCGCCGTCCAATGCGCAGCAGGGGAACAACCAGCAGGGCCAGTTTCCACCCGGGCAGGGTCCGAACAACAACGTGCCGGTGCCGGCCCAGCTTCCTTCCGGGGTACACAACCAGCCCTCCATTCCATCTGCCGTGCCGGATTCCGTGAAGGATGCGGTCGTGCATGAGGACGCGGTCCGTGCCGCCGCCGAAGTCCGGGCGACCATCGAATCCATGCGGCAGGTTCAGGATGGGATGGATCTCGGAATTCTCGATGCAGATCAGGCGCGCAATCGCCCGGAGGGGCCTGATCCCGCCACGCTCGGCATGCAACCGGACGACATGGAGGCCGCCCGTCTGATCGAACAAATTCAAAAAGTGACGGGGGGCTCCAACCACGACGGCTGGAGCGATACCACGCAAGCGTATGCTGACTCGGCCGGGCTTACGCCCGATCTTGGCGCAATTAAAGCGGGACGAGCGCAGGACGGAGGCGAGAAAAAGCCAGCGCGCGATCCCTACGATGGCGGGACCACGAAATGGTCCGAAAGAAATTCGGATGGAACAACCACGGACCACTACGAGCAAAGCGATGAAAACGGCGGCCTCGTTCTTACGAGACGAGAACGGAGGCAATCGGATGGTACGGTTATCTCTTCGGAGACGCGGATGAGGCGTGGTGACCAAGTGGTGGAACACTCATCGACCCGAATTCCAGGGTCGGGGGATTACGCCCACTCGACCTCCGTGTGGACTCCCAGCGGTGGTTCTCGTCCCTTCCAATCCTGGCGATCTCCGGACCCCAGATATAGCGTTGACCCCGATAGCGCCTATGGTGGCGGCGGCGGGTGGTTGCCCGGCAAGGCGCCCAAGTCGGTGTTGGAAAAAGCCAAAGATAGTCACACGCCCGGTGGCCGGCCGCCGCCGCCGGATGATCAGGGAGGGGTCCCTGGTCCGCGCGTGGATTTGGATGTGGATCTGGTCGGTCAGCCGAATCCCGACTCGGTGGTCGGCGGAAGTGCGGTGGGAAGCATGATCAGAAATCCGAATGACGACACGGTTGATCCGCCTCCCCCGATTAGGTGATTTTCCATGCGCATACTTTTCCTGACCCTTTGTCTGGTGTGCGGCGTGGCCTCATGGGCTGCGGCGGGGGAACCCATGCGTTTCGTCGACACGGACGCGGCGAAGGCCTTTGAGCAGAAGCGCTTTCCGAAAGCGGAGAAGGAGCTGCTGCGCCTGCTGGAGACGAATCCGGACAACCTGCTGATTCTGCGCTATCTGGCCATGTCCTATGACCGGCAGGGCCGCTACACGGAGGCCTTGAGGACGTATCTGCGGGCGCTCAAACGGGCGCCGCAAAATGTCGCGCTGCTCTATCACTCCGGCGAGACGATGTACCACGCGCATTATGCGGACGCTGCGCGCAGCCATTTTCTGTTGGTGCTGAAGTACGCGCCCGACACCGAGTATGCGACGCTGGCCCGGCAGCACCTGGACGCCTTGTCCCAACAGCGGGTGGCCCGGCAATCGCCGGGGGCCCCGCGGCGGTTCGGCGTGTATGCGGAGGTGGGATTGCAGCGCGATGAGGTGGACTATGTGGGGGCCGATGGCGAAACGCGCGAGGTGAGCAAATCGGCCCGCCTGACAGAATACCTTTCGTTGGATGTGTATCTGGTGCGCCGAGCGGATTGGGTCATCAACCTGGAGGCCTCCGGCTACGGGGCGCAGTATGTGGAAGACGAGGACGATCGCCAGGATCTCTGGCAGGCGACGGCCGGGGCGTTGATTCAGCGCAGCGGCCGCCTGGGTTCGGTGCCGCTGGTGGCCACGTTGCGGGGGTCCCATCAATGGGTTCGCTTCGATGGCGGACCCGACTACAGCGAGTCCTCGAGCGGCACCGCGGGCTTGCAGGCGGGCCTGACCCGGCAGACGACCACCAAGGTGTATTACCGGTTCACCGACGATCAGTTTGAGGCCAAGGGGTTTGATCCCGTATACTCCTCTCGTGACGCGGAGAACCATGTGGGTGGGCTGCAGCACACCTTTCATTTCCTGAAGCGTCAGGGGCGGCTCAGCCTGGGCGCGGAATACCAGGACAACCAGGCCGAGGGCCTGAATTTTATTTCCGAGGGGCCCGAGTACTCGGCTTCCCTAAGCCTGCCTCTGGCCTGGGGGGTCCGTCTGGATGTGGGATACGAATATGCGGAAGAGGACTACACGGATTTTGCCGGGCCGGTGGCGCGGGAGACCGAGCGGCACGAATGGAGCGGTTCCTTGTCGCGCTGGTTCGGACGCAGCGTGCTGGGACGCGTGAGCTATTCGGAAGTCGAAGAGAAATCAACCTTGGATGTGTTGTCGTATGACCGTCGCGGATATGGGGTGAGTGTGGCCTATGTATACTAATCACAAACAAGCGATGCGGATGGGCGGAGTCTGGTTGATGCTGCTGGCGGGGCTGGTGCTGGCCCCCGGCGCGGACGCGGCCACCAACGAGACGGTGAGTACCAACATGACCGCGGCGAGCACCAACAGCGTGGCCGCCGACATCAAAATTGATAAGGCCCTCAAGGCGTTGAATCCCCCTGTAGTGCAACCGGTGTTGTATCCGCCGGATGAAACCAAGGGTGCGCCGGTGTGGCCGCTCTACAAAGAACAGCCGCCCGCGGCCCAGCAGGATTTTCGTCCACCCAAACCGGTGGAGGTTCCCCAACCCCGGGAAGAAGAGGCGCGCGACGAACCCGAGCCGGACCCGGAACCGCCTCCTCCGCCTCAACCGCCGCCGCCGCCGCCGATGCCGTGTACGCCCAATCATCCGAATTGGCCGAACTGCTGAGGCGGCGCGCGCGCATCGGCCCGTAGTCGCTGCGCTGGAAATTAAGGCAGCGCTAGCGGATCCCAGCCCGGCGCCTCGGTCAGGTCGCTGAACGCGAAGCACCAGATGATGCACCACGTCTCGGGCGGACTGGGTTTTTCGCGCAGGCGTTCCAGCAGGCGGGACCGCACCTCCGCGGGCGCGTTGTCTCCGGTTGCGATGAGGTCCAGCGGCCGACCCAGCTCACGCGCGAGATGATCGGGAAAGCCCGCGCCCGAGCCTTCCTGCCCGTCATGAAAAATCAATAGATGCCGGTCGCCCATGAGGATGACGGTGCTGGACGGGTCAGGGGGAATGACCCGGCCGGCCGCATCGGTGAAGGTGGTCACGAGTAGGGTTTCCGGTCGGGCCGGTTTGTTGGTGAACGTGAGTTCCTTGGTGACCGGCACGGCCTCCGACATGGGAGCGCGCGCCCAGCCCCGATCGCGCAGGCGTCTGGCCACGGTTTCGGCCGCGAGCTGCAGTCCGGCGCCGGACCAGTACCGATCGGTGCGTGTATAAAGTGTTGTTTCGGTGCGGTGGGCGAGGAGGGTCGGACGCAGATCCAGGGCGTGGATGCCGCGGGCGCGCAGTTCGGCGAAGAAGGCGTCCAACAACGCGTGGGCGCGGGTGGTTTGCGCCGTGGTCAGGCCGATGGGTTCGGGGTAGATCAGCGCCTTGGGCGGCACGGGCACGAGCAGGAACTGAATGCCCGCGTCCTCGGCCAGGGCGGCCACCTGTTGCACGGCGGGCAGGGGATCGGTCACCTCGGGCTCGGCGGATTCCTCGCCCCAGAACGGGGCGCGCTGAAGAAAGCGCAGTTCGGAGGAGGCATAGTGCCAATTGTCCGCCCCGATGCGTACGGGAGGCTCCTCCGCTTTCGCCGCCAGGACGAAGCAAGCCGCGAAAATCGCGCCCACGTAGGATGCCGCGCGAAGCCTCACGCGGCGGCAAACTCCCGGCGGGCTTTTTTCAACAAGGCCAAACGATCAAGCCCGGGGCCTGAACCCTGGCGGCCGAGGGTAACATAAAACTCGCAGCCCGCCGTGGGGAAGAAACTGCACTCGCGGAAAGGTTGCAGGCCCAGTTCATACAAATCCTGGATCATGAGACGAAAGGAGTGGGGAGTGAAACACCACACATGCACATCGAGGTAGGCCTCGGTGTCGCAGGCTTTTTCCATGGTGGCCCGGGCCTCGGCGTGAGTATGCACAAAACTATAGATCCCGCGGTCGCGCGCCGACCAGGCGATGCGGCCGGCCCGCGCCACCGCGGACAGGTGATGCTCGGCCACGGTGCCGGGGCTGGGCCGGACGCGGCGGGCGAGATGGGCATCGATGGCGGAGGCCACGCTGCTGGGGGAGCGAAAGTGGTCGAAACAATAGCGAGCATCCGGGATGGCCAGGGAGAGCACGCCGTCGTCCTTGAGAATCTCCGCGCAGTTGAGCAGAAAGCCGATGAGGTCGGGGGTGTGTTCGATCAGATGGGAGGCGATGATCCAGTCGTAGTGCTGCCGGTGACCGGTCAGTTCGGCATAGGATTCACCCCGCCAGACGAAGTCCACCTCCTCGATCTGGTCCACCGGCATGCCGTGGCTGCGGTATTTATCCATCAGGCCGGCGCGGTCGAGATGGTCAATGACATGGACCTGGAAGCCTTCGCGCTTGGGGGCCAGGGGGCCGTAGCTGGGTCCGATCTCCACGCCGAGTCCACTGCGTTTGACGTGGTGCAGGATTTTGGGCGCGCGCTGGGCCTTGGCCGGAATGACAGCCCGGGGTTGGAGTCGGAGCCAGTGGCGGGCCAGGGCCCGGGCGCGGGCGGGAAGGGAGATTTTGGACTTCATGGTTTCATCATAGATTATACCGCAACGCGGGGAAACACCTTTGGCTTATGGCCATCCCGTCCCCCCATTCCTGATTGCCCACGCCTCCATCTCGCGCTAGGTTGTGCCTGGAGTTCCGCCATGAAAGCCATTCGTCTAGTGATGATCTCAGTTTTGCTGGTGCTGGGTGCGGCCTATGTGGCACGCGACGCCCTGCTCAAGGGGCGTCTGGAAAAAGCCCTGTCCGACCAGACCGGATTCGGCGTGGAGTTGGACCGGCTGCATCTGGGCTGGAATCTGAGTTCCTTTGAGGTGGAGGGGGCGCGTCTGCTCAATCCTCCCGATTTCCCCGTGCGGGACGCCCTCGATTTGCGCACGGTGCGGGTGGTGGTGGTGCCGCTTTCCCTGTTCACGCGCGAAATTCAATTTCGCGAGGTGGTGCTGGATGTGGGCAAGCTGGTGGTGGTGCGCAAAGCGGATGGCGAGAGCAATGCCGAACGACTGGGTGGAAAGAAGCGGGGCGGGGTCAGTGCCCCCGCACCCCGGCCGGACCCCGCGCCCACGGAACCCGACGAAGCCAGGGCCCCGCGCGGATTTCGTATTGATCGCCTGGTGCTCAAGGTGGGCGCCGTGGAGATGCACGACTTTACCAAGGCCAAAGAGGGCGGGGAGCCCGCGGTGACGGCCATGAGCCTGAATGTGGAGCAGGAACATCGCGATGTGACCAGCGTGCAACAGTTGGGCAGCCTGGTGTTGGGCGGAGCCATCCAGCAAATGGGGCTTTTCCTGATCGGCCAGGAGTTGCAGGATGGGGATAGCAAACTGAACCAGAAGATCCAGAAGGCGGCGGTCAAGTTTCAGAAGCAGATGGACAAATTGTTCGGATCGCCGCAGGAGAAATAGCCATGTCGAGTTCGTTCCATGTCCCGGTCAAAAACAACGAGATGCTCAAAAAGGTTCTGGAACGCATCCAGAACGACGCCGAGCTCAACCAGCTTTGGAAAAGCGCCAACATCAATGCGGTGGATCGCAGCGGTATCAGCGATCACGGTGAAACCCACATCCGCATCGTGGCCAACGCGGCCCTGAAAATCCTGCGCCTGCTGGTGGAGGGCGGGGTGGTGCCCAGCGTGGTGCAGCATCACAAGATGACGAACGATGACGCCGAGGTGGTGGTGGTGCTGGCTGCTTGCATGCACGATGTGGGCATCAGCGTGCATCGCGACGATCACGAGAAATACAGTTTGTGGATCGCCTATCCGAAGGCGCGCCAGTTGCTGGCCGGACTTTACGCGGAGCCCCAGTTGACCATCATGACCCAGGAAATCCTGCACGCCATCATCGCCCATGACGCGGACCAGAAGTGCCTGACCATCGAGGCGGGCGCCCTCAAGGTGGCCGACACCACCGACATGACCCAGGGCCGCTCCCGCATCCCCTTCCAGTCCGGACAGGTCAACATCCACTCCATCTCGGCCATGGGCGTGAAGGATGTGAAAATCGAGAAGGGCGAAAACCGTCCCTGCCGGATTTCCGTCACCCTCTCCAACTCGGCCGGCATCTTCCAGCTCGACAACCTGCTCAAGCACAAGCTGAAGAACTCCACCATCGTGCCCTACGTCGAAGTGGTGGCCCAGATGGAAGAGGGCACGACCGAGAAGCGCCTGTTCGAAATCTACACCCTGTAGCGCAGGCCTCCCAAGTTCCAACCCTTGGAAAAAGACCATTTCCGGACTTCCAACCATTGGATATTTTGCCGACCTGCGGGCCCGGTTTCATCTGGAGCGGCTGGAGGTGGCGCAGGGCTGGTGGGGCCGGGCCCGCGGACTGCTGGGGCGCGCGGAATTGCCGGCCGGACACGGTCTGTTGATCGCCCCCTGTTCCGCCATTCACACCGTGGGCATGCGGTTCGCCATTGATGTGGTCTTTCTGGATGCACAGGGCGATGTGGTCCGGCCGTATCCCCAGGTGCCGCCGCATCGCCTGCTGATTCGTGGTGGCCGGGGCGCCGTGGCCGCGCTGGAACTGCCCGCCGGAACCCTGGCCCGGATAGTTCACCGCGGAGGCGCGGAGGACGCTGAGAAGGCCAATAAGTGGATGGGGATACGCTGAATTCTGGTTCAGCGTGGTAGGGTTATTTATGCTCCGTCCTGGGGTCGGATTAAACCAGATGTTTAACCCTTCTAATCCGACCTCTGCGAACGCCGTGTCTCGGTGGTGCATGCAACTTTCGAGTTGGCGCACCTTCGATGACGGTTCAGCCGCTGGCGGTGGACGACGGGTCATCCTTGGCGGTGGCGGCCAGGATGGTGACGTCGGTACTGGAACCTTGTTCAGCCGCCGCCTGGATCACGGTGGCTCCGATGCGCAGCACATCGCCCGCATCCAGTTGCGCCACCTTGATCTTCTCACCATTCAACAGCGTGCCGTTGCGGGAGTTCATGTCGCGTACGATAAAGATGTCATCCCAGTAGCGGATGGCGCAGTGAACGCGGGAACAACTGTTGTCGTTGATCCGGATGGTGGCGTCCGTGCCGCGCCCGATGGTGACCGGGGCGGCGGCCGAAATGGGCCGCAGGCTGATGGTTTTACTGCTCTCGCCGTCGTCGATAACTAAAATCATGGCAGACTCCTTGGGTCTGAAATTTCGGATAGCTATACGACAGCCCGGACCAAATGCAACCGCGGCCGGGCGGAATACGGATTTCTCACGCGGACTTTACACCGCGCGCACGTTTAGCCAGTGCCCGGATTAGTTCCGGGCCCCGTCGCGGATGGCCCGTCGTTCCATGATATCCTTGCCCTTGATGCGCTCAATGACGCCGGGCCGGACTTCCACTTCCAGGTCGCCGTTGGGGTATTCACGGAGCAACACGCCGGTCCGGGTCCCGCCCTCACCCGCGCTGGTCCGCACCAGGACATCGGGGATGAACAGTCGGGTCATTTTTTCGTGCAGGGTCACGGCCTGGTCTGTCTCGATGGAGAATTTGCGCGGCCGGTGGGTCCAGCCCGGGCGGGTCAGTTGCAGGGTGTGTTCCCCGCGGCCCAGCAATTCCACGTTGAAGCCGAGCGAAACCAGGCCGGCCGGAGAGGGCTCGGTCTCGCCCACCTCGTTGCCGTCCACGAATACCTTGACCCCGGGCGGCTCGGTGACCAGCACCAGCACACCGCTGTTTTTCTGCAGCCGGAACTCCTCGGTGGTCTTCTCGCCCGCGCGCACCTGCACGGTGCGCACATCGGTTTCAAAGCCGCGCCGTTCCGCGCGCACCCGGTATTCGCCGGGAGCCAGTCCGGTCAGGTCGAGCGGGGTCTCCCCGCGAAATTCGTTGTTCACATAGATGCGGGCCGCGTCGGGCTGGGCCACCAGGGACAGCGCGCCCGGTTGCGAAACCAGGCGGGCGTCCACCCGCACGGACTCGCCGGCCTTCAACACCAGCTTCTCGCGGTAGGGCTCGTAGCCCTCCAGGCTCAGCACCAGTTCCACCTCGCCGCTGGGAATCTGATCCACCTGCACCGGCGTCACCCCGCGGCTGGAGCCGTTGATCAGCACGGTGGCTCCCGCCGGCTCGGAACTGAAATCCACCCGGGCGGAATCCGCCACCAGGTCTACCGTCACCTTCACCGGCACGCGGTCCGGCACGGTCAGGTCCACTTCCTTGGCGAAATAGCCGGGGGCGGCAATCTGTACCCGGTGGTGGCCCAGCGCGAGGTCGGACAGGAACAGCGGTGTGCGCCCGCGGAAGGCGCCGTTGATGGAGATCTCGGCTCCAGTGGGCGAGGTGTGAATCAAGGCCAGCCCGCGCAATTCCTCCAGTTTCAGGTCCAGGGCCAGTTTCTGTCCGGCCAGCAGGGCGAAGCTCTCGCGGGTTTCCCGGAAGCCGTCCTTGCGGGCCACCACCAGATGGGTACCGGGCGTGAGGTCGGTCAGGGTGGTGGGCGCGAGTTCGCGGGCCACGCCGTCCACCACCAGGGTGGCGCCCGGGGGCGTGGTGTTCACCCGCACCTGGGTGTCGGCGAAGGCGGGCAGTGCGGTCAGCCAAAGTGCGGCCAGCGGGATGAAGAGCCTCATCGTTTCAACCGCCTTTCCACATCGAGCAGCAATCGTTGTGCCTCGCGGTGACGTTCGTCGCCCCGGTCCGGCACCATTTCGCAGATTATGCGGAGCTGGCCGGCCGCGGTGGCCCAATCGCGAAGCTTGATGGCGCGGTCGGCTTGGAAGCGCGCGTCCTCCACCCGTTGCTGCAACTGGCGGCGCGACTCCTCCAGCCCGCTCACGGCGAGGGCGTAGAAGTCCGGCTTGGGTTCGATGGATTCCAGGTACCACTGGGCCTCCTCGAAGGCGCGGATGGTGCGGGCCAGGTTTTCGTGGCGCACCTCGCGTTCGGCGAAGAGTTTCTGGCCCAGCAGGGTGGCGTCGCGGGCCAGCTCGATCAGCTTCTCGGGCGGCAGGGCCACCGCGGCCAGGCCCAGTTCGGTGCGGGCGAAGTTCTCCAGCAGCGCGCGTGCGGCCTCGAAGGCCTCGGGTTCCGTACGGTTGATCACCTTGACCCGGCGCGAGCGGGGACCCACGGTGACGGTCAGGTCCCGCGCGTCGTACAGCTCGGGAGCCAGGCCCTCGTACTCCGGCTGCAGATCGAAAAATCCGCTGCGATCCAGGTCGCTGACCAGGCTGCGCAAGGTGTCCGGGTCCACCTGTTTGTCGCGGTTCAGGTGGCGGCCTTCCTCCAGGCTGTCCAGCCGCACGGTCAGCGTGCCTTCGCTCAGGCGCAGTTCATAGCGGAAGATGTTGCGCGGGCTGGCCTCCACCCGTTCGTACACCACGTCCAGCAGGGGCAGGCGGGCCGGTCCTGCGGGCTCCGGTCGCGCGCGATTCAAGTTGGCGCGCAGCGCAGCCAGGGCGACCGCGCCCAAGGCCAGCACCAGCACCAGCCACAACCAGCGACGCGGTCCGCCTGCACTGGCGGTGGAAGCGGGGGCCGGATTCAAGCCGAGGTCAGGCGGCGCGGGGTCGGGCAGAGGCGCGGCGGCCACTTGGTCGTGTACGACGCGGATGCGGGTTTCACCCATTTCGAGGACATCGCCCGGCTTGAGTCGGGCCTCCAGGACGCCGGCTCCGTTGAGCAGGGTTTCGTTGGTGCTGCCGAGGTCGGCCACCCACAGCAGGCCGTCCGGTTTGAAAAATACCCGGCATTGAAAGCGCGAGACCGACGGGTCGGTCAGCTCGATGTCGTTTTGCGACGAGCGCCCGATGCGCCCACCCGCCGGCGGCACAACGATGCGCCGCCCGGTGTCCGGCCCGGCTTCCACGATAAGTTGTGCGTTGTCCTGATCCGTCATGTGTACGCCATCTTTCGTTCACCGTTCATGAGCGCATTAATTCCTCAAGGAAGGCGATATCCATCTGATCCTGGGGCCGGTTGGTCGCCCGTTTGCTGGCCAGCAAGTCGCCCGGGGCCAGACAGCGCACCGGTTCCTGATCTTCGTTGGGCCGTGTGACGACACGTGCCTCCACTTCATCGAAGGAGGGGAGACCCGGCACCACAAGGTGGAACTGCAGGATACCCCAGCGGGTCTGGTAAGTCTGGATGATATTCTCTCCGCGCGGACCGGTGGGCAGCAACTCGACATCCAGTTCAGGATCCAGGGCCTCGGAAATTCGCTGGAAATTGGCGGAGTCGCGCGGGGGGATAAAAAAATCCCAATCCATGGAAAAACGGGGCAGTCCGTGCAGGCGGATGGCCTGCCCCCCGATGACGATGTAGCGGACGCGGGCGCTGTTCAGGCGATGGATCAGCGAGTCCATCGCGCGCCTCCCGAGCGGATCAGGGTGCGGATCAATTCCTGTTTCCAGGCATTAAACGCCTCGTAGGAATCGAATTTTTGTGAGGCAAAACGTGGAAGGTTGGCAATGCGCGGCAATCGGACGGGCCGGGGGTGGCTGGCCCAGTGCTCCAGTTTAGCTTCGGGTCGGTCGGAGAGTTTCATGTACTCAGCTTTATACCACAAAGGCCTTGGATGTCGAAGCGGTGTCCTGGTGGATGATACGGCATCGTTAGAATTGGTGGCGCAGCAGTTCAAGCAGGATCGGACCCAGCAGGACGATAAAGACGGCGGGGAAGATGAAGGCCACCAGCGGGAACAGCAGTTTGACCGGGGCCTCCTGGGCCAACTTTTCCGCGCGCTGGAAACGGCGCACCCGCATCTGGTCGGCCTGGATGCGCAGGATGGCGCCCAGGCTCACCCCCAGTTCGTCCGCCTGCACCAGGGCGTTGACCACCGCGCTGATGTCGGGATGCTGGGCCCGCTGACCGAGCATACGCAGGGCCTCGCGCCGGGTCTTGCCCACCTGCACCTCGCGCTGGGTGCGCAGCAGCTCCTCGCCCAGCGGATCCATGGCCCGGTGCTCCAGGATGCGCTTGAGGCCGGACATAAAATCGAGCCCGGCCTCCACGGACAGGGTCAGCAGATCCAGTACAAAGGGCAGGGCGCGTTCGAAGGCGCGATGACGCTGGCGGATGGCTCCGCGCAGCCACGCCGAAGGCTGGAGATACAGCAGCAGCATCAGGATGACATAGAAGCTGATCTGGCGCTGGCGCAGCACATCGCCCGGCCCGCCCGGCAGGGATTGCAGCAGGAGGGCCAGCAGGCCGATGATGACCGGCCCGCCCACCAGCGGGACCAGCAGGCGCAGGGCCATGTAGGAAGGGGCATCCAGCAGGCCCTCGTAGCCGGAGGCGGTCAGTCGCTTCTCGATTTGCTCGCGCTCGCGGGTCAGGGCGGGCCGGTTCAGCCAGCCGGTCAGATTGGGGGCCAACGGCAGCAGCAACCGGAACAGCAGGGGCAACCGTCGTTCCTGGAGACGTCCGTCGGCCAGGGTCACGTAGCGGATTTCCAGCGCGGCCTGGCCCACGTACCAGGCCAGCCCGCCTGCGGCCAGAGCCCACAGGATGGAGGTCAGGATGGTGATGGGGGGGAAGTCCATACCGTCACACTTCGATCCTTATCAGTTTGCGGATCAACAGGGCGCCCGCGATTTCCAGCACCACCACCAGCACCAGCAGTGCGATGCCGGCCGGCGAGCCGAAAAATGCGGTCATCATGCGAGGATCAATCAGGCTCATGGCCATGAGGAGCAGGATGGGCATGGCTCCGACCACGATGCCCTGCAGGCGGCCCTGCGCGGTGAGGGCGCGCACCCGGCCCTCGATGCGCATGCGCTCGCGGATGGTGGCGGCGATCTTTTCAAACACATCGGTCAGGTTGCCGCCGGTCAGGCGGGCCACCTCGATGGCGCGCACGGTCAGGGTCAGGTCCTCGCTGCCCACCCGCTGCTCCAACTGGCGCAGGGCTTCCTCGAAGCGAACGCCCACCCGGGTCTGGTGCAGGAACACGCCGAACTCCTGGGCGATGGGGTTCTGGCCCTCCTTCACGATGGATTCAAACGATTGCATGATGCTGAAGCCCGCCTTCAGCGAGTTGCTCATGCGGGACAACGCGTCCACCAGTTGCTCGTTGAACTTCAGCAGACGTCGCTGGCGCAGGAAAGAGAGAATGATGCGGGGCGATTGCAGCGCCCCCGCGCCGCCGATCAGGGCGAAGAACAAACCGGTCAGCCAGCCCCGCCCGGTGTCGAAGCGGCCGAAGAGCAGGAAGAAGGCGACGGCGATGGCCACGGCGGCGATACGCGCAATCTGCAACACCTTGTGGGCCGGAATAAACAGGAACACCTCGTCGAGTGCGCGTGCGGTGTCTTCCGCATAAACTTCGGTGTAGGACTCCATGGCTTCCCGCCAGGCCGAACCCAGGGCCCAGGCCAGTCCGGCGAAGCAGGCGCCGAACAACCCGGCCAGCAGCCACGGTACGATGGAGAAGGTCAGGTCCATGTGGTGGGATCAAACATCCGGTGGTCAATGGAAAGCCCGCGCGCGGCCAGGTCCTCCACGAAGGTGGGCACGGAGCCGGTGGGCTCGAAGCGGCCCTGAACCTTGCCCTGCGCATCCACCCCGGTCTGCCGGTATTGGAAGATGTCCTGCATGGTGATCTGGTCGCCCTCCAGCCCCACCACTTCGGTGACCCGGGCCAGCTTGCGGGAGCCGTCGCTGAATCGCGCAATGTGAATGATGAGATGGATGGCCGCCCCGATCTGCTCGCGGATGGCGCGCACCGGCAGATCCATGCCGGACATGAGCACCATGGTCTCCAGTCGCGAGATGACATCGCGCGGCGTATTGGCATGCACCGTGGTCAGGGAACCCTCGTGGCCGGTGTTCATGGCCTGCAGCATGTCCAGCGCCTCCCCTCCGCGACACTCGCCGACCACGATGCGGTCCGGGCGCATGCGCAGGGCGTTGCGTACCAGGTCGCGGATGGTGACCGCGCCGCGGCCTTCGATGTTGGGCGGTCGGGCCTCCAGGCGGATGACGTGCTTCTGGCTCAGCCGCAATTCCGCCGCATCCTCGATGGTGATGATGCGCTCGGTGTCGGGGATGTAGCTGCTGACCACGTTGAGCAGGGTGGTTTTGCCGGAGCCGGTGCCGCCCGAGACCACGATGTTGCGGCGCAGGCGCACGCAGGCGTTCAGGAAATCCGCCACGGCCTGCGGCATGGTGCCGAACCGGACCAGATCGTTCACCCGGAAGGGCTCGCGGGAAAACTTTCGGATGGTCAGGCAGGGTCCGCTCAGGGACAGGGGATGGATGATGGCGTTGACGCGGGAGCCGTCGGGTAGGCGGGCATCCACGTAGGGCTGGCTCTCGTCAATGCGCCGGCCGATGGGGGCCACGATACGCTCGATCACGGCCAGCACGGATTCCTCGTCCATGAAGGTGCGCTCGCTGAGCACGATCTTACCGGCGCGCTCGATGTAAACCTGCTCCGGCCCGTTGACCATGATTTCGGTCACCTCGTTGTCGGCCAGCAGGAGCTCCAGAGGGCCCAGGCCCACCGCTTCGTCAAAAACTTCCCGGGCCAGTTGCTCGCGATCCACCCCAGCGGGCAGGCGGGCCTGCACATCCTGCACGATGGCGTGGATGGTGGTCTGTACCCGCTCGCGCAGATCCTTTTCATTGATGCGGCTGGCCGTGAGCCGCTTGAGTTCCAGGCGGCGCACCAATTCGTCGTGAATCTGTTTGCGGATGGCGCGCCGGGTCTGCGGCTCGCTGGTGGAAATCCTGGTCGGGACGGCCACTGCGGGCTGCGGAGCGGGCTGCGGAGCGGGTGGCGGCGTGGGTGTCGGTGCGGGCGGCGGGGGCGGGGCGGGTTGCTCGTCCTCAAAATAAAATACCGGCGCCTCGGCGAGCCGCTGCCAGACCAGTTGGTAGGTGCCGATTTCCAGTTCCTGGCCGGCCGCCCAGGCCAGCCGGCCGGTGACGCGTTTCCCGTCCAGTTTCATGCCCGCGGGTGAACCCAGATCCTCCAGCCAGGCCCCTTCGGCCATGAAGCTGATGATGGCGTGACGCCAGGCGATGTCGTCGCCGGGCAGGACGATACGGTTGTCAGCGTCGGAGCCCACCGGGTAGACCCCGTAGGCCAGGTCGTGGCGGCGGTCCGGCCTGCCGGGTCGGCGCAGGGTCAGTTGGATGGGGGTGAACATGGCCGGGTTACAGGTCGGTCTTGTTGCGGATGGATTTCTGCCGGTAGGTGTTTAATTCGGGCAGCCGGTTTTCCAGGTGTTGAAAATCAATTTCCGGCAGATCGCGCTCGAAGCTCACATCCTCCGGGTTGCGCAGGGCCAGGGTGAGCTGGCCTTTCACGTGCTGGGCGAAGGTCAGCACCTCGGCCTCGCGGGGCGACACTTCCAGGGTAACTGTGCTGTAGCCGCCCGCGTTCTGGGCCCACGCGTCGCCGCTCATCAAATCCGATTTGCCCAGGCGCTGGCCGGTGGCCAGTACGCTCACGTCCTGCAGCAGGGTCAGGGTCACCGCCTCCATCTGGCCGGCCTGCTTGCGGGAGGGGAAGGTGAAGGTGCCGATGATGTCCACCCGGTCGTTGGGCTGGACCAATCCGCTGACCGCGGCTGCGCCGCCCACGTTGAGGGAGATGGCGCGCAGGCCGGGGCGCACGGTGGGCGCGAGTCCGCCGCGGGCCCGGTCCGGCAGTTGTACGTGCGACCACCACAGGGGCTCGCCGGATTTCAGGGAGAACAGCACCTTTTTGTCCAGCACGGTGTTGACGTCGGCGGGGCGGAAGACGTTCTCCCCCACCGAGGTTTTGTAGACCGATTTTTTGCCCAGATCCTCCACCTTGAGCACGGTACCCGCGGGCAGGTCGCGCGCGGCGGCCAGGATTTCCACCTTGGCGGCGCCTGCGTAGAGGCGGGCCCGCTCGCGTTGCAGATGGTCGCCGGTCAACCAGAAGGCCAGCAGGCCCACGAGTATGGATGCGATGAGAACGATACGTTGCTTCATGCTCTATCCTTTACGTCAAACCTGTCCTGCGCCTCGGCGGTGAATCCTAGGGACCCTCGGCGGCGGCCCTTCGTTTGTGGGCCAGCGTAACCACGGTTTCTCCGTCGCGACCAGCCGAAACCGCGCTGACTACCAGGAGATCGCGGCCCCGCACATAAACGCCGGCCTGTCCGCCCGCCGGCATGAGCAGGTGCCAGCCTGCTCCGGCCAGCACCGTGTTGGCCTGTTGCTGGGCCGCCGCCGGAGGCAGGGCGGAATGCGAGGAGGCCAGGGTCAGGCCGGTGGCTTCGTTGGCCAGCACCTGGGAAACGCGCGCCTCCGGCAGCTCCGGTACGTCAGGCAGCCCGGCCCGCGCGGGCGCGTTCCGCGAGGCGCGGTAGTCCGCGAAATCCTGGACCAGTTCCATGACGTGGCTGGTGCGACCCGGTCCGGCCGAAACCACAAAACGCAGGACCCGTCCATCTACGACGCCCAGCCCCCAGGCCAGTTCGGGGCCGGCCGCGAAATAGATCTGCCCACCGCGTTGCTGTACACGCTGGCGCAGGGCGGCCAGCGTTTCCTCCACGGACTGCGGTGTGCCCCACACGTTGATATCCGCCCGCCCGCCGTTGATGCGCAAGGGCGCCGTGTAGGCGCGGTTCCAGTCGGCCTCGCCCGCCTCCACCACGCCGCGTGCCGATCCCGCGCCGCCGAGCTGCCAGAAGACGCGCGCCCCGGCGGGGGGGGCGGTCAGGACCGTGGCTAGCGCGATAGCGGATAGGAGTCGCGCGCGGGTCATGGGATCTCCCGGGTCCAGGTGAGCCAGGCGTCGCTGGTGATGCGGATGTCCTCGGCATCGTAGAGCAGATGGCGCACCACGGGCAGCAACTCGATACGGTCCGATTGCACGCGGCCATGCACCAGATCAAAACCGTTGACCACCGGGCTGAGTCCCTGCAGAGCGGACAGGGCATTGCCCGGCAAACGAGTGGACAAATCGTCCGGGTGGGCGGGGGCCAGCAGACCGTTGTCCACGGTTTGCGAGAGGGCGTTGCGCGCGGTGTCGTCCGCCGAATGCGACCGCTCATCCCCGCCGACATCCCAGTTGTAGATGAAGGTGGGGGCCGGGTTGGGTTGGGCGTAGGTGTCGGAGAGGGCGTTCTGCCCCGCTTCGCGGCGGGCCTCCATGAGCGCTTCCGTGCGCGCCCGACCCAGGCGCGACAGTTGGACCAGGGCGGCCGCGATGGCCATCAGCGCCACCAGGGCGAGAAGGGTCTCGATCAGGGCCTGACCGCGGGTGGGAAAATTTTCGAATTTCGAATTTCGAATTTCGAATTTCGATATGCGGGGCATTTCGTTTTCCTGTCTGGCTGCGTTTTTACGTTGTTTCGACATTCGAATTTCGTGCTTCGTATTTTTCTCAGTGGCCGCGCCGCCCTCCTCCGCCCGGTCCGGGTCCGCCCGTCTGCTGGCAGGATGCGCTGTTCTGTTCCAACCAGGCCAGGCCTTCCTCGCGAACATCATCGTTCTCCCAGGTCGCCAGTTGCTGGCAGTACCAGCAGCCCGGCTCCAGTTCATCCGGGCCGCCCGCGGCGTAGGGCTGGAGGTGATTCTGAATGTGTTGCCACCAGCCGGGACGGCTGCCACCGGCGGGCGCGGTGGAGGCGTCCATGGGGATCAGGCGCACGTCGCGAAACACCGGCAGTACCAGGCCGAAGGCGTCGGGGCGCTGCGGTCCCTCGAGGACGCCGAACGGCTTGGCCGCCGCGCTCCAGGTGATGACTTCCTTCTGCAGGCCCGGCGTCAGCCGATCGGTGTCCGATTCCAGACGCACCGCGGCATCCGCACCCGCGTAGTTATATTCCGGTTTGATGTCGCCCCGGAAGGCGAAGTTCTCGGGCAGCAGGGATGCCCAGTCGAACCAGATTTCCTCGCGGAAGGCGAACCAGGTGGCGGACACGTGGAGCAGGTTGGTGTCGAATGACCGGCCCGCCCGGTCTTCCAATTCCGCCAGCAACTCCTCCGCGGTGGGCGCATCGAAGCCGCCTTCCGGGATGGTCAACTGGGCCAGCCGTGCCACCCTGCGCACGCCCAGCCGGAAATATTCCGCATCCGCCGGATTGGGCAGAATGATCAGGGGCAGGGGCGGCCAGTCGCGCCAACTGTTGTAACTTTGCAGGGTGCCGTAGGCGTGAAAGAAGAACCAGCACCAGTCGCGGGAGGCGATGGCGTCGTAGAAGGCGGGATTCAGCAGCAGGTGATCGTAGTCTGCGTAGTCGGTGTAAAGATGCGGATTGTCGGGCAGGGCGGCGATGCCGAACGCGGCCACCGTTTCCAGCATGGTGGCGTAGTCATCCCACGCGGTGGGGGGGGCGGGGGTATTTTCATAGGGCGCCACATACTGTTCATTGTAGGACGCGCGTATCTCACCCGCGTGCTCGAGCAGGGTGGCGGTGTAGCTGTCCTGGTTGTAGGCCCCGTTTTGTTTGGCCGCCTGCTGGGCGGCCAGGAGGCCTACCAGGGGTCCGGTCAGGGCCACCCGTGCCTGCAAGTCGGCAATGGCCCGGGCGTCGGCAAAGGTGGGGTCACCCACGCTCAGACTCTGGGCCAGCGAGACGGCCTGCAGCAGATTCAGCTCACCCAGCAGATTGAGCGTGGTGCCCTGCCAGCGCGCGGCGGCCAGGGCGGCGGCATCCCCCGCGTTCCGGCTGCGCGCCTTGACGAACAGGGTCTTGTGCACATCGAACATCCACAGCACCACCAGGGTGCCGATGACCAGCACCATGAGCGCGAACAACATGGTCTGCCCGGAGCGGGAGGAATTTTTTTCACGCAAAGACGCGAAGGACGCAAAGGAGCAGTCTTTAGAAGATGGATTCTTCCTTGGCGTCCTTTGCGGCTTGGCGAGAAACCTCTTCATTCCAGATACAACTCGGCGTGGTCTTCCAGGGTGGCCTCGCCTTCCAGGGTGATGTCATCCGCGGCGTAGAAGGCGCGGTGAAAGGGCAGGGTGAGCGGGAGTTCCTGGCGGGTGTTGACCTCAATCATCTGGTCGGCGGGCGTGCCCACGCTGTGCCGCAGATCCTCCCAGTCCTCGTAGTCCAGAATGGCCTGGAGCTGGCCCCCGTGTTCGGCTGCTAGATAAAGCGGGATGCGCGAGCGTTCCAGTTCGTACTGGGGTGAGCCCGGGGTGGCCTGCAGGGCGACATTCCACGCGTCGCCGGGGGTCAGGTTGCCCCACCAGCCGCCCTCATGTCGCTCCAGCGTCGGGGTCACCATGCGGCCGGCGTTGGGAATGTTGGCCACCCGCACCACCTTATGGATCATGAAGTCATTGAAGCCCACGGTGCGCGCGCGGGCTGCCGCCACCGCGGCATAGTCGAGGGCTTCGCGGGCCATGGACAGGCGCGCCACCTGCAGGATGCCGAACAGAACCAGGGCCAGCAGGGCAATGACCAGACAGGATTCCACCATGGCCTGGCCGGATTTACGGAATTGGCAATTGGCAATTGGCAATTGCCAATTAGTTTTCACGAGACCCTCCGGTAGTTCGGTCGAATCAGTTGCCCGCGCCGTCCTGATCCAGGTTCTTCAGGTAGTCCTGGGAACCCTGGTCGAGGGCCGCGTCCTTGGCTGCGGTGTCGCCGCCCAGCTCTTCCACCGCACCGCCCAGCTTGGCGCGCAGGGTGTCGCTGAAAATGGCGAAGATGGCCAGTGCGGCCAGCGCCACCACGGCGACGATGATGATGTACTCGGTCATGGCCTGACCACTTTTCCGGCGCAGGTTCTTTTTCATGGTGCCTTTCCTTTTACGGGTATTCCGATGCCAGCAGATTCAAAATGCGCCCACCGTACTCCTTGAAGGTGTACAGCAGCAGGGCCACGATGCTCACCATGGCCATCACCAAACCGGCCACGATCACAAACTCCGTGGCCGCCTGACCCGCACGTTGAAGCCGCCTCGTCATAATCGTGGATTCTCCTTCTATAACGGGCGGGCTTCAATAATATTGTAACCATGCATGTACGGATTCAGAACGTCCTGCTGGCTCTGCTGACCGTGCTGCTCCTCGCCGGGGTCGCTCTGGCCGGCGTGCTGCTCTGCCCCCGCTGCGGCTACGAATTGGAACCCGACGCCATCGCCTGTCCCCACTGCCAGCATGTCCTGCCGGTGGTCACGGAAACGCCGTCCGCCCCCGGCTTAGCCGCCGCTCCTGTCCCGGGTTCACCTGTGTTGTCGCGTGCCGTCCTGGATGAGCAGTGGACGGTGGTGCGCGCCGATCTGGATAACGACCGGCCTGCTCTGGCCTGGCTGCGCGCCCGTAACCTGGCCGGCTTGCTGACCTTGAGCCCGGAGGCGGCGGCGCTGGCCCGGCCGCGTCTGGAGCTGGAGGGCAAGGCCCTGGCCGCGGTGCGCAGTCGTGAGCGTCCGTGCCCGGCCTGCGAAGGCAAGGGCGGGGTTACCCTGCTGTTTGTGAATGTCCAGGGCGAACCCAGCCGACAACCGGCGCCGGGTTCGAAATGTCCGGCCTGCGAGGGCACGGGACGCTGGCGGCTGCGTCCGCAGGCCGCGTCGCTGGGGATGGCTTTCGCCCATGCGCAACGGGCCTTGCAGACCGATATGCAGGAGAAGGGCTGGTCGGCGGCGGGTCTCCTGTGGCTGCCCCCCGGTCTGCCCGAGCTCACGGTTCGGCAACGGGTGATGGCGTTGCGGGCCGTGGCGGGGCCGTGCGATAGCTGTCGCGGCTGGGGCATGTCTGGCTGTGAGGAATGTGATGGCGCGGGCCGGCTGGCGTGTACGCAGGATGGTTGCGTGTCGGGAAGAATCATCTGTCCCGATTGCAAAGGCACGCGGCGCAGCCAGGCCACCGAGCAGGGCCGGACCCTGACCCAGCGCTGTCCCACCTGCCGTCAGACCGGGGTGGTGGAGTGTCCGACCTGCCTGGGGCATGGGTTTCTGGCCTGCGAAGCCTGCGAGGGACGCGGGGAGCAGGCGTGTGCGAGTTGCCGCGGCACGGGTGAAAAATCGCTGTGTCGCAGTTGTGCGGGCGAAGGGCTGCGCGCTTGCAAACGTTGTCAGGGGGCGGGGACCTATCGCGACGCGCCGTGTGCGGTGTGTGGAGGCCTGGGCGAGGCGTTGTGTGCCACGTGCAACGGAACCGGAAGAGGCAAACGGTGACAGCATGAAAATAGTCCAATCGTTGGAAGTGTCCAGATGCACGTTTTCCAAGGGTTGGAACCTGGCGGTGGCCGGGGTGGTGCTGGTGCTGGCCCAGGGATGCGCCACGGTTCCGTATCATTACGGGGCGCGGCCGGGGGGCGGGGCGGGCCTGCCGTTGCGTCCGGGCGAAGAGCAGGTTGAGCGCGGTAAGCCCAACGCGCTGATTGATGGCGTGGGTTGGGTGGTGGGCATCCCCTCCAAAGTGATCCTGTGGAACATCCGCGTGGACAATCATTCCATCGGCACCAACACCGAGGCCTCGCTCCAGACCTATCTGCAGCGCAACAGCCTGACCAACGTAAAGGTGCGGTTGAACCAGTATGCGCCGGGCGGGGAGTGGAGCCGTCTGTTCCGAAACACATCGGTGGGCTGGGGCTGGCGCTACACCCTGGGCCTGTTCAGTTGTCTGTATTACACCCTGTTGCCCCAACGCATTTTCGGCGGCGACAACTACAACGCCTTTACCGACACCATCAGCATTTATTCCGACGTGCCCGCCGTGGCCCTGCACGAAGGCGGGCACGCCAAGGACTTCGCGGGCCGCACCTGGAAGGGAACCTACGCCTTTGCCTACGCCTTGCCCTTCTTTGCCCTCTATCCGGAGACTCTGGCCACGGGGGATGCCGTGGGCTATCTGCGTGATCAGCCGGACGGCGAGGCGGAGCGGCGGGCCTATCACGTGCTGTATCCGGCCTATGGCACCTACATAGGCGGAAGTTTTTCCGAGTATGTGGCGCCGTACACCTGGGTGTATCTGGCGGGTGTGATTCCCGGCCATATCGCAGGTCGCTGGAAAGGCAGCACGGTGGAGGAGCGGCGCGAGAAAGAGGACGCCGGCGCACTCGCCCCTGTGGTAGAGTGAGATCGAGGTTGTGACGGAGTGCCCCGCGCCAACCAGCAAAAGGTGATGGATATGCGTTTATTCTTCTGGAAAAAAGCAGGTTTGGCCGTGCTCATGCTGCTGGCCTTCAATCTGTCCAGTCCGGCCCTGACGGTGGTGGCGTGGAATCTCGAGTGGTTTCCGGGGCGCAGGCCGGAACCCAGGGCGGAGGCGGAAGCGCAGCAAATGGCCGCCTGTCGGGAAGCCTTGCGGAAACTGAACCCGGATATCCTGATTGTGGAGGAGTTGCGCAACTGGCAGGTTTTTGAGGATCTGGTTTCCGCCGTGCCGGGGCTGCGGGTCCATGTGGTCTCAGCCTTTCGCGATGCCTCGTCAGGAACCATCACCCGCCAGCAGGTGGGCATCGCCTCCAAGCTCAAGGCGGTGGCCGCCTGGTCCGAGGCCTGGCAGCCGGCGTTTACCAATCTGCCACGCGGCTTCTCCTTTGCCGCCCTGCAGGACCCGGCGTCGGGTGAATTGATCATGGTGTACGGCCTGCATTTGAAAAGTAACCGGGTGAAACACGAGCAGGAAGAAGAACTGGAAGATCAGTTGAACGAGAACATGCGGAACGCGTCCGTCGAGCAACTGCTGACGCATACGCAGGACATGGAACGGGTATTCGAGGGCAGGACCATCCGCGGCTGGATCGCGGGCGGCGACCTGAACACGAACCACGATGGCCAGTTCGGCGATCAGGTGGTGAGCCGGCTGGTCGAATCCGGGTTCTGGAATTCCTGGTCAACCGTGCCGAAGGAGGAACGGCTGACCTGGCACGGCAACGGTTTCCATGAGCCGACGACCTTTGACTATCTTTTCACCCGGGGATTAGGTTCGCCGGTCGCCTCAACGCCGAAACAATCGGAGGAGACCAGCGATCACGGCCCGGTGGTGATTCATCTCGAATCACTCGCGGCCAGCCAGCCGTGATTCGTGCGGCTCGCTTCCCCCGTAGGATGAGGCATGAACGATGATAAACAACCCGTACCGCCAGCGGACACCGCACGCCGCTTGAACCGGGCCTTCGGGCCGGTGGTGGCGGGGATGATTCTCGACCTGGTGGATCTGGCCACGTTCGGTCCGATCGGCTTTTTCTTGGGCATCCCGGTCGGTCTGGCCGCGGGCTACTGGCTGGGCCGCTGTCTGGGCCTGGAACGGAAGCACTGCCTGTGGGTGGCCATGGCGTCGGCGCTCTATTGCACCATGCCCGGCACCGAGTTCATCCCCCTGGGCACGCTGGTGGGCGCGTGCGCGAGGTATTGGGAAAGCGCGGGGAAGGAGAGTAATCAGTGACCAGTGTTCAGTAATCAGTGAAAGTACCGATCACTGGTCACTGTTCACCGGTCACGGATTACTGCCCGCCGCCGGCGGGGTCGGATATTTCCCCTTCAGCGCATTGCCCACGATCTCCGTGGTGTCGCGCGGGAAATTCTTGTCCAGAATCCAGCGCAGATAGCCGGGGTCCTTCTGGGCCAGGTCGCGCAGTTTCGCGCCCTGTTTGCTGCCGAAATTGATGGTGAGTTCGCCCGCCACCCACTTGAGTTTGCCGGAGGCGTCGGCCCAGGTGGGGTCGCGCGGGTTGCAGTAGTCGTTGAGGGCGTTGATGTCCTTCGGCAGGTCGCTGTATTTTTTGTACTGGCCTTCCAGCACCTGGATGGTGGCCACCACATCGTCCAGGGCTCCGTGCGCGCCCAGGTGCATTTCGCCGCAATAGAAGTTCAGGGCCGCGGTGAGGTCACGCGGTTCGCGCTGGTGAAAAATACGCTGGGGGTCCACCACCCGGCGGCCCTCCACAATGAAGGTGACCCCGGCCCGCGTGAATTCCTCGCACAGCATGGGGATGTCGAAGCGCAGGATGTTGTAGCCGCCCAGATCGCAGCCTTCGAACACCTGGGCCACCTTGGCCGCCAACTGTTTGAAGGTGGGGCTGTCCTTGACGTCCTGGTCGTAGATGCCGTGCACGGCCGAGGCTTCGGCCGGGATGGGGCGCTCCGGGTTGACGCGGAAGGTGTGCTCCTCGCGCTGTCCGTTGGCCAGCAGCTTGACGATGGCCAGATCGATGATGCGATCCGAGCGCACGTTGGTGCCGGTGGATTCAATGTCGAAGAAGGCGAGCGGCCGGTCGGTTTGCAAAGGAATCATGGCCGGAAGTGTAGAGGGCCGGGCGCGGGAGGGAAAGCCCTTTGGCGGCCCGGTCTCCTTTCTTGTCGTGGTGAGGAATATCGCTACACTCACGACCCATCCACCAGCACCCCGCCGGTGGGGCGTGCAGGAGATCCGTCATGGCCACGTGTGCATTGCTTGCGGAAGACAACATCGTCTATTTGGAACAGGCGCTGGCCCTGGTGGAGCGGCTGCGCGATGAGGACTATACCCGCGGCGGCCAGGCTGCCTACACCAGCGGCATCGGCAGCCATCTGCGCCACTGCCTGGACCATTACACAAATTTTCTGGCCGGGCTGCCCGCGGGCCGGGTGGATTATGACGCCCGCGCCCGTGATCCGCGCATCGAGCAGGACCGCTCGCATGCCCTGGGTGTCATGCGGGGTATCGTCGCCGGCCTGAAGGCGCTGTCCGTGCAGGATGGCGAGCGGGCCCTCCAGGTCAAGATGGACTGCGGCGACCAGACCGACCCGGCCTCGTGGTGGACCGGTTCCACCCTGCGGCGCGAATTGCAGTTCCTGATCAGCCACACCGTCCACCACTATGCGTTGATCGCCATGATCCTGCGCCTGCATCAAATAGACCCCGGTCCCGGCTTCGGCGTGGCGCCCTCGACCTTGCGCTACCAGGCGGGCCAGGCATGTGCACGGTAACCTGGTCCCGCGCCTGCCCCGGCTACACGGTCTGGTTCAATCGCGATGAACAGCGGACTCGGCCACCCGCCCAACCGCCGCACCTGCACCACGTCCAGGGCGTGGCCTTTCTGTCCCCGCTGGACCCCCAGGGCGGCGGCACCTGGCTGGCCGTCAATGAATTCGGCCTGACCGTGGGCCTGCTCAATTATTATGCGGCCGGCCTGTACGCGCGGTCCGCCACCCCACGCAGCCGGGGCCTGCTGGTGCGCGATCTGGCCCAGGCGGTGTCGCTGCCCGATCTGTGGGCCCGCATGGCCGGGCAGAACCTGGAACATTATCCGCCTTTTGTTTTGATGGGCTGGTCATCCGCGGGCGACGTGGAAAGCCTGCGTTGGGACGGCCGGCAGCGGGAGGCGCGCGTGTTGACCGAGGCGGACCGGCCGGTCACCACCTCGTCGTTTGCGAGCGCGGCCGTGGTGGCGCGTCGCATCGAGCGCTTCCGCGCCGGCGCGCGGGCGGGGGAGGACCTGCGGGCCTATCAACTCAGTCGCGATGCGCAGGGCGATGCCTACTCGGTCTGGATGTCGCGCCCGGACGCCCATACGGTCAGTCTGAGCCGGGTCACCGTGGAGCCGGCGCGGATCACCTTTGCCTACGCCGCGCGCGGGGCGGACCAGCAGCCCGGGCCCGAACAGGTGGCGGAGTTGGCGCGCCGATGAACGGTAAACGCAAACGTCTGGTGCTGCTGGCCTACGGGGTGGCCCTGGTGGCCTCGCATCTCGTGCGCTGGTTCGCGCCTGCACCTGAGCCGCGGCCGGACCAGTTCAGGTTGATGTTGACCAACCCGCCGGTCCGTATAGCGTACGCGGATCTGGACGGGCCGGCCGGAACATCGCATCTACCCGTCGTGTTGCTGCACGGCAGTCCGGCGGGCGCTTTTGACCAGCGTGCGCTGGCCCTCGAACTCGCCCGCACCCGGCGGGTCATCGCGCCCGACCTGGCCGGCTTCGGACGCTCCTCGCGTGAGGTGCCGGACTATTCCATCCGCGCCCAGGCGGACTATGTGGCGGCTTTGCTGACGCAGTTGCAGGTGGAGCACGTACATGTGGTGGGCTTCAGCCTGGGCGGCGGGGTGGGACTGCACCTACAGGAGAAGCTGCCCACGCGGGTGGCCTCCCTGACCTTGTTGTCCTCCATCGGTGTGCAGGAACTGGAACTGCTCGGCCATTACGGGCTCAACCGCGGCCTGCACGGCCTGCAGTTGGCGGGCCTGTGGATGTTCCACGAGTTGGTGCCGCACTTCGGCGGGCTGGATGGTTCGCTCATGGATCCCGCTTACGCGCGCAGCTTTTACGACACCGACCAGCGTCCCCTGCGCGGCCTGCTGGAAAAGCTGGAGATTCCGACCCTGATCCTGCACGGGAGCAACGATGTTCTGGTGTCGCCCTCGGCCGCGCGCGAGCATGCCCGCCTGGTGCCGCAGAGCCAGTTGGTGATGCGGGATGAAAATCATTTTATGGCCTACCAGCGCGCCCCCGAACTGGCCGCGGACATGAATGCGTTTTTCGAGTCGGTGGAGCAGGGGCAGGCGGTCACGCGGGCAACAGCGGAGCCGGAGCGGGTGCGGCAGGCCGCCGTCCCGTTTGCCGAGGTGGGGGTCGCGCCCGCCAGCGGACTGGCCCTGGTTATTCTCATTATGCTGATCGCCTTGGCCACGCTGGTCAGCGAGGATCTGGCGTGCATCGGGGCCGGGCTGATGGTGGCCCACGGCATTCTGACCTATCCGTGGGCAGCCTTCGCGGCGTTTGTCGGCATCTTTGTGGGCGATTTGCTGCTGTTTGCCGCAGGACGGTTTATCGGCCGGCCGGCCCTGCGGCGCGCCCCCATTCGCTGGTTCATCAAAGAGGGTGCCCTGCAGGAAAGCACGGAGTGGTTTGCCCGCCGCGGACCCGCGGTGATTTTGCTGAGCCGCTTTGTGCCGGGCAGCCGGCTGCCCACCTATTTCGCGGCCGGCATGTTGCACCTGAGCTTCTGGAGTTTCTTCCTGTTTTTTCTGGTAGCAGGACTACTGTGGGCGCCTCTGCTGGTCTGGGTGGCCAGCACAGTGGGCGAGTCGGTGCTGATCTATCTGGAACGGTTCCGCCACTACTCGCTGGCCGCGGTGGCGGCGGCGGCCGTGGCCTTGTGGGTGATCTGGAAAATTCTTATTCCGCTGGCCAGTTATCGCGGACGCCGTTCCCTGGTGGCCCGCTGGCGCAGGCTGACCCAATTTGAGTACTGGCCGGTGTGGGCCGTCTACCCGCCGGTGGTCGTGTACATCCTGTGGCTGGGTCTGCGCTATCGCCGTCCCCTGCTGTTTACCGCGGCCAATCCGGCCATGCCGGCGGGCGGGCTGCTGGGCGAATCCAAGGCCGCCATCCTGGACGGGATGCGGCAGACGCCGGAGCAGGTGGCCGCCCACGCGCTGGTGCCTGCGGGACAAAGCCCCGCCGCCTTTGAAGAAGCGGTTCTGGCGTTTATGCGCGCGCACCGCCTGGACTTTCCGGTGGTGCTCAAGCCCGATGTGGGCCAGCGCGGATTGGGGGTGGCCATCGTGCGGGACGCCGCCGCCCTGGCCCGCTATGCGGAGAAGCCGCGCCCCGCCACCGTGGTGCAGGCCTATGTGCCGGGCGAGGAATTCGGCCTTTTCTATGCCCGGTCTCCCGACGAACCGGCGGGCCGCATCATCTCCATCACCCGCAAGGAATTTCCAGCCCTGACGGGCGACGGACGCCACACCCTGGAGCGCCTGATCCTGCGTGATCGCCGCGCCGTATGCATGGCCAAGGTTTATCTGACCCGTTTCCGCGAGCGCCTATCCTGGGTGCCCGCGGCCGGGGAGCGGATACCGCTGGTGGACATTGGCAACCACTGCCGCGGCACCATCTTTCTCGATGGGTCCGACCTGCGTACCCCGGCTCTGGAGGCGGCGCTGGACGAGGTGGCGCGTGGCTATGCGGGCTTTGCCTTTGGCCGCTTCGATGTACGCGCGGAATCGACCGAGGCCCTGCGTGCGGGGCGCGGGTTCAAGATCATGGAAGTCAACGGGGTGACCTCGGAATGCACCCATATTTACGATCCGAAGCACCATGCAATTTACGGCTGGCGCACCCTGTGCGCGCAATGGCGGCTGGCCTTTGAGATCGGGGCTGCGCAGGCCCGGCGGGGCGTGCGGGTGATCACGGTGCAGGAATTTTTCCAGATGCTGCGCGACTATGAGCCCGCGGGCGAAGCGTAAACCCCGCGCTGCTCCCGCCCGCCGCCCTCGGAATTCGGGGTCGGAATCGGTATCGGAATCGATCCGGAAATTCGTGGGGTCGATTCCGATACCGATAGCGATACCGACGCCGACAAGCGGGCCGTTATTCCGTGAACGTCACCTTCGCGATGTAGGGCAACTCACGGTAGAAGCTGTCGTAGTCCAGGCCGTAGCCGACTACGAATTCGTCCGGCACCTTGAAGCCCACGAAATCGGCCTCGAACGGGACTACGCGGCGGCTGGGTTTGTCCAGCAGGGCGCAGGTCAGCACGGATTTGGCGCCTTTTTCCAGCAGGTGCCGCTTGGCGAAGGTGAGGGTGCGGCCGCTGTCCAGGATGTCGTCCACCACCAGCACGTCGGCCCCCGCCACGTCCATGCGGATGTCCTTCACCACGCGTACTTCGCCGGAAGAGACGGTGCCGGAGCCGTAGCTTTCCAGGGTCATAAAATCGATGCGGGGGCGCACCCCGTGCTGGTAAAGATCGCGCACCAGGTCGGCCAGAAAAATGAAGCTGCCGCGTAGAATGCCGATCATGACGAAGTTGTCGCTGCGGCAGGCCTTCTGCATCTCCTCCACCAGGGTGTCCACCCGCTGGGCGATGGCTTCCGCGGAAATCATAACCTCGCGTACGTGATGCGGCTTCATGGGGGCGGATGCTTTCGCTGACGTGCATGCAAGTCAAGCGGGGAACCGCGCGCGCCTCATCATTTTCAGGGTTTGCCTGATGGCGCCTCGCTTGACAGTCCGGCGCGGAATGACCTAGCGTCAGGTCAGTTCTTTGGCAGCCAGGAGCAGAGCGACAAACGGAAGTCCGTGAGAATCGGACGCGGTCGCGCCGCTGTAACCGGCAACGAATCCCCAAGGCCACTGTGGAAGAGGTGATCCGATAGAAGTAATCCGTGATCCGAACAATCGGACAACGGATCACGGAAAACGGATCACTTCCGAATCAGGAAGGCGGGGAGGAGGATTGAAGCCGGAAGCCAGAAGACGTGTCGTTTTGCCTGCTGAAGTCTCTTTCGCGAGGGAAGGGAACCGGTGTCGGCTTTACGGCCTTCGCTTTTTCCATCCCGGAAGAGCGGAGGCCTTTTTCATGGTCCCTGCCTTTCGGATCCCCCGCGAGCAACCGTACGTGCTCCCGCGCAAGGGGCAGAAAGACCGGACATGTCGAATGTAATGAGGAATGCGGCCCTGCTGGCCGTGCTGGCCTGTGCCACCGCCCAGGCTTCGTGGTGGAATCTGATGAATGAGGATTTTGGACCCACTGCCACCAATCGGTGGACCTATGCCGGGGTCTCCAATTCCCAGGATCAAGCCCTGTTCCGACTCGATGCCACCGCCGGGGTGGTGCGGGCGGAGTGGAACCAGACCAATAGCATTTCCGTCGGGAACCCGTATACCATTCGACCCTCGCGCCTGTTGACGCCGCTGCCGCGTCCGCTGACGGACCGTGATACCTTCCGCTTGCGCGCCACCCTCGTCATCGCGACCAACACCCTGAACGATACGATTGAATATCACCAGATTGCCAATGTGGGCTTGTACAACCCGGCAACCATGGGGGCGGACCGGGCCATGACCGACAACTTTGATGTCAGTGCCGAAACCAAGATCAAGGACGGCAGCGACTTCGTGGAATTCAATTATTTCGCTGGCGATGATTCGTCATCTTCTTTTTTCCCATTCTCCCGCAGCGCCGAAATGACGATCGGAGCGCACACCGAGCAATTCGGCGATTACCATTTCAATTACAACGGCGGGGACCCCTGGTACCACAGCACCGCCATGGGGGCGGGCGGGCGGCTGCCCGAGGAAACCACGATCTACCTCGACCTGGTGTACTACGGAGCGGCCACCAATGACACCGCCCGCCGGGGCTATATGGCGTTGTATACGGACGCGGCGCGCACCCAGATTTTGCAGGTCGGCACCCAGCAGATGTTCTATTGGACCTGGCCCGTGCCACCGGATCGTTCGTTTACGGTGACGCACGCCGGCTTCTACAACTACGTGAACGTGGTGTACGCCGGTGATCCAGTGCGGGCGGCGGGCAGCTTCGACGACCTGCAGGTTGAGCAGGGCTTCGCGGATGCGGAAGTGGCCTCGGCCCGGATGTCGCCGGCTGGCGTGATCCTGGAATGGGCGTCCGAAACCGGAGGCACCTATCGCGTGATCGCCACGGACAATCTGATGGGTGGGCCGTGGACGACGCAAGCCGTGGTGAATGCGATCTCCGATTTCACCGCGTTGACCAATGACTGGTCGGGCGCGTTCAAGGTTTGGCGGGTGGAGCGAAACGATCTTCCATGAAACGCGGTTTTACCCTGGTCGAATTGCTGCTGGTGATGGGCCTGATAAGCCTGTTGGGCCTGCTCATGGTGCCGTCGGTTCAGCGCGGACGCGAAGCGGCCCGCGGAGCCGCGTGTGCCAGCAATTTGCGCCAGATGCATGCCGCCTATCTGCTGTACTTGAATGACCACGAGGGACGGTTCTTTCCGTGGCGGCAAAACACCGAGCAGGGCACTTTGTGGTACTGGGGCTTGGAAACCGGCGGTGTCGGGGAGGGGGCGCGCGGGTTGGACCGCTCCAAGGCCTTGCTGGCTCCCTACATGGGGGCGAACACGGTGGAAACCTGTCCCTCGTTTCCCTATGGGTCCACCGCCTTCAAACGCAAATACGAAACCGCCTCCTACGGGTACGGGATCAACATTTATCTGATCGCGGATTCGCTGGAGGCGCGGCGCACCGGTGTTTCCACGTGGACCGGCCTGACCCGGCCCGACCAGATGCTCGTCTGGGGCGATGCGGCACAGATCAACATGTTCCAGGCCCCGGCCTCACCGAGCAATCCCATGCTCGAAGAGTGGTACTATCTGGCGAGTCGCCCCAACGAGCTTCCCACCTACCATTTCCGTCACCAGGGCCATGTCCAACTGATCTTCGGCGACGGGCACGTCCGTTCCATGCCGCCGCATCGGTTGCTGCCGTATTTGGATGGCCGGGTGGGGTACCTGGAACCGAGCGGGTCCAGCGTCTATCTGACCGCGGCCGGTTCCCCGTAACAGAACGCCATCTGTGGTGGTTCGATCATTCCCTACCACAATAGGACTTGCGCGCCGTCCGGCGGACCGATTACATGGCGCATTGAATTTCTGGGGGAAATGGCCGTGGAAACTATTTTGCTGAGCGAGAAAATACAGGTTGAACGAAAGCAGTTCTTTTTTGATCTAAAGGAAAACCCGCGTGGTCGTTTCCTGAAAATCACGGAGGACGTGGGGGGGCGCCGGGATACCATCATCATCCCGGCCACCGGGTTGGACCAGTTCCGGGACTGCCTGGAGCGGGCCATGGGGGCGGAAAACGCCTCTGATCGGTTGGTGGAAGCGGAGTCGTAAATGATCAAGGATTAACCACGGATGGACACAGATGAACACGGATCAAATCGGTCCGCCATCCGTGTCTATCGGTGTGAATCCGTGGTTTCATGAATACGCCAGATCCAGCGTTGAATCCAGAGGTGGTTGAGCCGTCCGATCGCGACCTGGTGGTGCGGGCCCGTGCCCGCGACATGGCGGCCTACGACGAGCTGATCCGGCGCTACCAGCGCAAGATTTATCAACTGGTCTACAACATGACCTCCAACCGGGAGGATGCGGAGGACCTGACCCAGGACGTGTTTGTCAAAGCCTACAGCGCCCTGGAGCACTTCAAGGGCGACTCCTCGTTCTACACCTGGGTCTATCGCATCGCGGTCAACCGCACCATCAACTACCTCAAAAAACGCAGGCGCAACGCCGCCTTGAGCCTGGACGATATGGATCAGGCGGTGGAGCGGGACCCCGATTATGTCGAGCTGCGCTCCCGCGAATCGCCGGTGCGCGACGCCACGCTTTCCGAACTGCAAAAAAAATTGAACGAAGCGCTGCAGACCCTGTCAGAGAAACACAGAACGGTGGTGGTGCTGCACGATATCCAGGGCATCCAGCACGATGAGATCGGACGGATGCTGGGGTGCTCGGAGGGCACGGTGCGATCGCGGCTGTTCTACGCGCGCCAGGAGTTGCAGAAGCAGTTGACGGAGTTTGTGTCATGAAAAATGAACGTGAATCCATTCCCGAGGTGGTCCGCCTGCTCCGTCTGAAACGCTATGAGCAGCCGGACGCGGATTTTGATGCGCGCAATGCCGCGGCCATCCGTACCCGCCTGGCCGCCCTGCCCGAGCGGAAGGGGTGGGGGCAGCGCCTGTGGGGTCTCTTCGAACAAACCCCTTCCCCAGCCCTGCGCTACGCCGCTGTGACCGCCCTGGTGGCCCTGGTGGGCGTGAACGTCCTTACCCTGAGCCTGACCCCGCCGCGCGAGGCTATGATCTCCATGACCAATGAAACCCCAGCCTTGGCCCAGCAGCAGGCGGAAGCGCCGTCCCTGGCGCCCACCAATGATATGCCGGAGACCTACGCCAAACCGGTGTTTGTTTTTGAGTATCCCGCCATTCGTTCCGCCCCGCAGGGCGGGACCCAATACGGCACGGGCCCCGTGGTGCCGGTGCGCTTCGAACCTTGACCCTCCGTCGGCCGGGCCGCTGCCCAGAGTCCCCCCCCAACCCCCTCCTGGCGCGGTTTCGGCCGACGGCTTCCTCCTCCCGGGGTAGGAGCCGCTTTGTGAGCGGTACGTTTCGTTGGTCTGTCCGATCACTTTTGCCACACCAAGGCTTGCCCGTCGCCCCATTCTTCGGCACGTTCGGTGCCGTATGACGGCACCCACCCTTTTAGTCATCGGCAACGGCGGTCGCGAACATGCCCTGGTCTGGAAATTATCCCGGGACAGCAGCCGCCCGAAAATCTTTTGCGCCCCCGGCAATGCCGGTACGGCCGCCCTCGCCACCAACCTCGATATTCCCGCCACCAACCTCGAGGCCCTGCTGGCCTGGGCGAAACAAAACAAACCCCGCCTGACCATCGTGGGGCCGGAGGCGCCCCTGTGCGCGGGACTGGCCGACCGCTTCGCGGCCGCCGGCCTGCCTGTGTTCGGTCCCAACCAGGCCGCCGCCCAACTGGAGGGCAGCAAGGTGTTCGCCAAGGACGTGATGGTGAAGGCGGGCGTGCCCACGGCCGCCTCCGCCAGTTTCACCGAGTCCGCGGCGGCCCGCGCCCATGTACGCCGATCCCGCTTTCCGCTGGTCATCAAGGCGGATGGCCTGGCCGCGGGCAAGGGCGTCTACATTTGCAGCAGCGCGCCGGAGGCGGAGTCCGCGCTGGACGAGATTATGGTGCGCGGCGTTTTCGGGGCGTCCGGCAAACAAGTGCTGATCGAGGAATGCCTGGAGGGCCCGGAGGCGTCCATTCTGGCCCTGGTGGATGGCGAGCGCGTGGTCCTGCTGTCCTCGGCCCAGGATCACAAACGCATTTTCGATGGCGATCGCGGGCCCAACACGGGCGGCATGGGCGCCTATTCGCCCGCGCCCGTGGTCACCGCAGATCTGGCGCCGGTCATCCGGGCCGAGGTGTTCGACCGCACCCTGGCCGAGTTGCGGCGGCGCGGCATCACCTACCGGGGCGTGATGTACGCCGGGCTGATGCTGACCGCGCAGGGTCCCAAGGTGCTGGAATTTAACTGCCGCTTCGGCGATCCGGAAACCCAAGCCATTCTGGCCCGCTGGGAGGGCGATCTGCTGCCCGCGCTGGAAGCGTGCGCGGCGGGCGCCTTGCGCGAGGAACACGTGCGCTGGAAAACCGAGGCCGCAGTGTGCGTGGTCATGGCCGCGGGCGGGTATCCGAGCGACATTCACAAGGGCGACGTGATCACCGGCCTGCCCGAAGCCGATGCCCTGCCCGGGGTGGTGGTGTTTCACGCCGGCACCCGGCTCAAAAACGGGCAGGTGGTGACGGATGGCGGTCGCGTGCTGGGCGTCACCGCCACCGGCAGTAACCTGCGCCTGGCCGTGACCCGGGCCTACGATGCGGCCGCCCGTATCCGCTTTGCCGGAGCCCAGTACCGCAAGGATATTGCCTGGCGGGCGCTGTAATTCATGAAATAAGAAATGGTGAAAAAATGAACATGTCCTTTGGCGTGGCTTGGCTGACCGGCTCCTTGCTGGTGATGTCGGTTCATGGCGCCCATCCCCCCTCCACGAATGCCCCCGCCACGAATCTGGAGGTGCAACCTCCGCCCGCCGCCGCGCCCGCGCCCCGTTCCGATGCGCAGGTGGTGGGGGACGCGGTGCAGGCCGCCCTGCAGGCCCTGGCCTCGAATCATTTCCAGGTCGCCACCTCGGCGGCCGGAGTGGCCATTGAAGCCGCGGTACGCACGGTGGACCCGGGGGCGCGTCTGCTGACCGACGACCAGGCCGCCCATCTGCGCGAGGAGCAGGGCGGGCGCGATTATGGCTTTGATCTGCGCCTCACCGTTTCCAACGCCCAGCCCGTGGTGGTGGAGGGCCATGCCGCCGATCCCGCGCGCGCGGGCGGCCTGCTGCCGGGGGACCGACTGCTCCAGATCGGCGACGTGTCCGCCACCAACCTGACCCTGCCCGCCGCGCTGGCCCTGCTGCGCGGTCATGAGGCGTCCACCATCACGTTGCTGGTGCAGCGCGCCGGCGCGGTGGTGACCAGCGTGGCCACCCGTGTGCTCTCCACTATGGCCCCCGTGGAGGCGGCGGAAAAATGGCCGCGCGACCTGGCCTACATGAAAATCAACGGCCTCTATGCTCCCGACGCCGGCCGCAGCGTGGTGGCCACCCTGCGCGGCTGGTCGGAGACCGGCCGCTTCGGTTTTATCCTCGATCTGCGCGGCGCCACCGGCGATGACCTGACCGCGGTGGAAGCCATCGCCAGCCTGTTCGCCCGCGCGGGCACCCAGCTCTGTACCTTCCGCGATCGCCAGGACCAGGACGTTTCCTCCTACAAGGCCCGCTCCGGCGATCCGCTGCAAACCCCGGTGGTGGTGCTGGTGGACGAAGCCACCACGGGCGCGGCCGAAGTGCTGGCCGCCGTGCTGTCGGACAGCGTGCGCGGAGCCCTGCTGCTGGGCGCGCCTACCGCGGGCGACCCGTTGATCCGTGACGCCGTCCGCCTGCCCGGCGATTACCTGGTCTACCTGGCCACCCGCCGCCTGGTCACCGCGGGGGGCACGGTCTACGACGGGCACACCGGCCTGGAGCCTGATGTGGCCGCCATCCGCAGCGCAGCCGCCTCGGATTTCTATGAACCGGATCTCCAGATGGATCGCCGCGCCACCCTGGCCCAGGAAATTGAGGACCGCGCCCTGCGCGACCGCTGGCGGGGCGACCTCGCCCTGCGCCAGGCGGTGGACGTGTTGTTGGGCCTGAAAGCCTTGAACATCCGCGCGGGCGGCGTATCGTCGAAGTAGATGTTACCCGCGGCGAAAAAGTTCCAACCCTTGGAAATTCCAGGGGTTGGAAGTCCGAAAATGGTCTTTTTCCAAGGGTTGGAACTTTTTGAAGCATGAAGGGTGCGCGAAAAACCATTTTGTGTGTGTGCACGGGCAACATCTGCCGCAGCCCCATGGCGGAGGTGTTGCTGCGGCATCGCCTGGGCGCGCACACGCCGTGGGTGGTAAAGTCGGCCGGGGTGGCGGCGCCGTCCGGCATGCCGGCCAGCGAAGAGGCGGTGCAGGCGCTGGCGGAATGGAAGCTGGACCTGAACGGCCATCGCAGCAAGTCGCTGTCGCCGCGGTTGGTTGATGAGGCGGCCTTGATTGTGGTAATGACGGCGACCCATGCCCAGGCCGTGGTCAGCCGGTTTCCGGAGGCGCGGGGCAAGGTGCGGTTGCTGACCTCGTTCGGGGCGTCGCGCCAGCCCGAGGGCATCCCGGATCCCATTGGACTTTCGTTGGATGTGTACCGGCATACGCGCGATCGCATTGATAGCGCGGTGGCGGATGTGGTGTTGTACTTAAGAGAGCAGGAGGGTCGCCGGCGCGGCCCGGAGTCAGAAAGGCAGACGAGCATGAAGCTGGCCATTGGAGCAGATCACGGCGGATTCAACCTGAAGGAACAGGTCCGCAAAATTTTGGAAACACGCGGGCACACGGTGACCGATCTGGGCAGCCATCTGGGCCTGGAGTCGGTGGACTATCCTGATTTCGCGGCCGCGGTGTCGCGCCAGGTTTCGGACGGGGTGGTGGACCAGGGGGTGCTGATCTGCACCACCGGCATCGGCATGAGCATCACGGCCAACAAATTCCCCAACGTGCGGGCCGCCCTGGTGAACGGGGTGGAGGCGGCGAAGGCCGCCCGCTCCCATAACAACGCCAACATCCTGGTCCTGGGCTCCAAGTTCACATCGGAGGCGGAGGTGCCGGCGGTGCTGGAGGCCTGGCTGGGCACGAAGTTTGACGGGGCGGAGCGGCATGCGAGGCGGGTGGGCAAGATTTCCCAGGCCGAGCAGGACGTGGCGGAGACGGAGGCGCTGGCCGCGGGCGACCCCGAAATTTTCAAGGCCATGGAGGAGGAGACGGTGCGCCAGCGCCAGAACCTCGAGCTCATCGCCTCCGAGAACTACGCCAGCCGGGCCGTGCGCCAGGCCTGCGGCTCGGTGATGACCAACAAGTACGCCGAGGGCTATCCGGGCAAGCGCTGGTACGGCGGCTGCGAGTGCGTGGACGTGGCGGAGTCGCTGGCCATCGCGCGGGCCAAGCAATTGTTCGGGGCCGAGCATGTGAACGTGCAGCCGCATTGCGGCAGTGCGGCCAACATGGCGGTGTATTTCTCCGTGCTCCAACCGGGCGACACTGTCATGGCCATGAATCTGTCCCACGGCGGGCACCTGACCCACGGCCATAAGATGAATTTCTCGGGCCGCTACTACAACATCGTGCCCTACGGCGTGGATCCCAAGACCGAGCTCATCAACTACGATGAGCTGGAGCTGTTGGCGGCGCAGAACAAGCCCAAGCTGATCTGCGCCGGGGCCAGCGCCTATTCGCGGGTCATTGATTTCCCGCGCCTGCGCGCCATTGCCGACCAGGTGGGGGCGTTGCTGATGGTGGACATGGCCCACATCGCGGGGCTGGTGGCGGCGGGGGTGCATCCCAGTCCGGTACCGTATGCCGACTTTGTGACCTCGACCACGCACAAGACCCTGCGCGGGCCGCGCGGCGGCATCATTCTGTGCCGCGAGAAATTTGCCCAGGACATCGACAAGCAGGTGTTCCCCGGCATCCAGGGCGGGCCGCTCATGCACATCATCGCGGGCAAGGCGGTGTGTTTCCTGGAAGCCCTGCAGCCGTCGTTCAAGACCTATCAGCAGCAGGTGGTGCGTAACGCCCAGACCATGGCGGCCGCCTTCATCAAAGCCGGGCTGCGCATCTGCTCCGGCGGCACGGACAATCACCTCATGCTGGTGGACCTGAATCCGCTGAGCCTGACCGGCAAGGATGCGGCGGCGGCGCTGGACCGGGCCAGCATTACCGTGAACAAGAACGGCATTCCGTTCGACACCAAGAGCCCGTTCCAGACCTCCGGCATCCGCGTGGGCACGCCCGCCGTGACCACCCGCGGCATGAAGGAGGCGGACATGGAGCAGATCGCGGGCTGCATCACCACGGTGCTGAAGAACATGCAGGATGAAAAGGTCCTGACCGAAGTGCGTGCTCGCGTGCTGGCCCTGACCGCGCGCTTCCCGGTGCCTTAATTTAGTTCCAAGTTGCAGGTTGTACGTGCTGTTTTTTGCCCGGCTAGGGCTGGGCTGGCGATGCCTCAGCTTCGTCGGAGGCTGGTTGTTGGGCGTCATTCATGGTTTGGCTGATGATGTTCCACATCCAGCGCCATAACCCGGTCGGTTTTTCGGTAATTTTTGTCGTGGCGCCGGTCCCCCAATTCAGAAGTTCCATGCGGACTTCGGGGGTGGTCAGTTCAACGATACCAAGCGGCGGGGCATCCCGGCTGACCACCACGGTGGCGGGCTGGGCGTGGGGGTCGATGGCCTCCACCGTGGTGGCCTTGATGGTTCGCCCTTTCCATGCCAACGTTTTTTCATCGGGGCGCCGCACCAGCTCGTAGGTCAGGAAGGGCCCGGTTTGTCCGTTGTCTTTCTTCCGGTCCGCGCGGAGCTGGTGGCGGGGCACTTCGAACGGCGGATAACCGGCCACCTGCACATAGGCCTTCTGCGCGTCTCCGGGTCCCTGCCCGGTGTCGGGCACGAGCAATCGCGTGACCACGTCCGGGTGATGGCTGGATAGAATCTCGATTTCAAGCCAGTACGCGGTTGCGCGTCGCTGCGACACGGAGTCGAGAACGGACACGCGCATGGTGTATGTCTGTTGCTCGCGGGTGTCCGTCACCGTGTACAGGCTCCAGGTACCCGGCATGAAGCGGAATTCGCTGCCCATCATGGGGACAGGTTTCTGTTGTTGAGCGGATTCCGGTCCGGCGAAGACCACGCTGGAAAGGCCCAGCAACGTGCTTAGTCCTAAACTGCCCCACCTTCGTTTCATGGTTTCCTCCCATCCGTACGTTTCGAGTTTCTTGTCCATCCACTATGCGCTTCCACAAGGTAAAGTCGGCCACCACCGGAGGAATCTTCCCCGTCATGTGCGGACCTGAATAGAAAGGTGAAGCGGTTTACTCCGGCGGCTCGACGCCCTCAGGGTTTCCCTGATTTTATTTGGGAATCGTTTTCGGGATGGCAAATGTCGGGGTGCTGATTATAGTCGCACTTCGATAGTGAGCCGGTATTCCGGTTGAAGCGCAGCTCGCACCCAGAGGATCAACATGGCCGAAGAACTGCAGCATCTGATTGAGCGTATTCAACGCGAGGCGGTGGATACGGGGGCGCAAAAAGCATCCGAACTGGTGACCCAGGCCAAGGCCCAGGCCGCCGCGCTCATCCAGGCGGCCGAGCAGCAGGCGCAGGCCCTGATCCAAAAGGCGGAGCAGGAGGCCCAGCAATACACCCAGCGCAGCCAGCAAACCCTGAACCAGGCCGCGCGCGATGTATTGATCGGTGTGGGGCAGGGGGTGGAATCCATTTTCTCCCGTCTGGTCACGGAGGGCGTGCAGCAGGCGCTGACGCCGGAGGCCATGCGCGATTTGCTGGTCAAGATGATGGAGAGCTACGCGGGGTCGGGCAAGGTGGAGGTTCTGGTCAGCCCGAAGGACCAGGAAAAGCTGCTGGCCCATGTGAAGGCCGTCATGGCTCAACATCTGCAGAAGGGGCTGACCGTGCGCGGGGACGAGCGGGTGAGCAAGGGTTTCCTGGTTTCGATGGATGGGGGCCGGGTGAAGCACCAGTTTACGCCCGAGGCCATCGCGGAGGCGCTTTCGAATTTTCTGCGGCCGGCTCTGGCGGAAATCGTGTATGACGCGGCCCGCCGCAGTGGAGGCGCGAAGGCGTGAAGTTCTACTACTTCGTGGCCAGTTTGCCGGCCTTGAAGCTGGGTGAACCGTCGCCCCTGGGGCAGGCGGAATTTCGCGCGGAGGCGGCGCGGTTGCTGCCCCCGGACGCGGTGGCGGAATTGGAGGCGGTGCTGGGCGGGGATTGCGGGGCGGCCCGTTCCGGCATGGCGAAATGTTGGTTCGACGCGGAAACCCAGTTGCGCAATGCCGTGGCCACGGTGCGCGCGGGTCGTCTCGGGGTGGAAGCGGGGCCGCACCTGCGCCCGCATCGCGGGTTCAGTGCCAGCCTGGAGCAGGCGGTGAACGAAGCCTACGGCAAGCCGAATCCCCTGGAACGCGAGCTGGCCCTGGATGCCCAGCGCTGGAACGTGGCCGATGATCTTTCCCGGGCCACCCCTTTCGGGTTGGAGGCCGTGCTGGCCTACGGTTTGAAACTACGGATGGTGGAGCGGTGGGCCGGCCTGCAGGATGAGGCGGGCCGGGTTGCTTTGCAGGAGGCCGTGCAGCAGGTCCGGGATCGGGCACGGGCACCGGAAGCAGCTACGTTAACCACCGCGGGCGCATAAATCAGACGATGATGAAGGCGGAACGATGAGCACGACAAACGTTGGCAAAATTACGGGTATCAACGGCAACCTGCTGCGGGTGGCCTTCTCCTCCCCGGTGTCCCAGAACGAAGTGGGCTACGCGCGGGTGGGCAACCTGGGACTGAAGGCGGAAGTCATCCGCATCCGCGGCACCACGGCGGAACTGCAGGTGTTTGAAGATACCTCGGACCTGAAGGTGGGCGACGCGGTGGAGTTCGCGGGCGAGTTGCTCAGCGTGGAACTGGGGCCCGGCCTGCTGGGCAGCATCTACGACGGCTTGCAGAATCCGCTGCCCCAGCTGGCGGAACAGAGTGGCTTCTTCCTGCAGCGCGGTCAGTATTTGCAGGCGCTGGACCGGGCCCGCCGGTGGGACTTTGCACCGGCGGTCAAGCCGGGTGCCTCGGTGCAGGCGGCGGACACCCTGGGCGTGGTGCCCGAAGGCATTTTCAAGCATCGCATCATGGTGCCGTTCCGGCTGGCCGGCACGCTGACCGTGGAGTCGGTGGCGCCCGCGGGCTCCTATGGGGTGGACCACGTGGTAGCCCAGCTGAAGGACGCGCGCGGCCAGGTACACGAGGTGAAGATGGTGCAGCGCTGGCCGGTCAAGCTGGCCATCAAGGCCTATGCCGAGCGCCTGCGTCCCACCGAGCCGCTGACCACCAAGGTGCGCATTGTGGACACGTTTTTCCCGGTGGCGCGTGGCGGCACCTATTGCATCCCCGGTCCCTTCGGCGCGGGCAAGACGGTGTTGCAGCAGATCACCAGCCGGTATGCGGACGTGGACGTGGTCATCATCGCAGCCTGTGGCGAGCGAGCGGGCGAGGTGGTGGAAACCCTGCGCGAGTTCCCGCATTTGCAGGACCCGCGCACGGGCAAGAGTTTGATGGAGCGCACCCTGATCATCTGCAACACCAGCTCCATGCCGGTGGCGGCGCGCGAGGCCTCGGTGTACACCGCCGTGACCATCGCCGAGTACTACCGGCAGATGGGCCTGAATGTGCTGCTGCTGGCCGACTCCACCTCGCGCTGGGCGCAGGCCTTGCGCGAAGTGTCGGGCCGCCTGGAGGAAATCCCCGGTGAGGAGGCCTTCCCGGCCTACCTGGAATCGGTGATTGCCGCCTTCTACGAGCGCGGCGGTGTGGTGAAGCTGCGCGACGGATCGATGGGCTCCGTCACCATCGGCGGCTCGGTGAGCCCGGCGGGCGGTAACTTCGAGGAGCCGGTGACCCAGAGCACGTTGAAGGTGGTGGGCGCGTTCCACGGCCTGTCCCGTGAACGGTCGGATGCGCGCCGCTTCCCGGCCATTCAGCCCCTGGAATCCTGGAGCAAGTATGGCGGGATCGTGCCGGAGGAGCAGGTGGCTTTTGCCCGCGGCATGTTGCGTCGGGGGAATGAAGTGAACCAGATGATGAAGGTGGTGGGCGAGGAAGGCACCTCCATGGTGGATTTCGTGACCTACCTGAAGGGCGAATACCTGGATGCGGTGTACCTGCAGCAGGATGCCTATCACGAGGTGGATGCCGCCACCTCGGCGGAGCGCCAGCAGTATGTGTTCGCCTACATTTACAAGATTCTCCAGACCGCCACGCGGTTTACGGAGAAGGAGGCGGCCCGGCAGTTTTTCCAGCGCCTCACCCAGGTGACCAAGGATTGGAACCGGGTCAACCAGGGCACGCCGGAATTCCGGGAACTCGAGCAGCGTATCACCGCCATGATCACCGAGGTGACGGCCCATGCATAAGACGTACAACCAACTCGAACAGATCGCCGGCAACGTCATTGTGGTCAAAGCCGAGGGGGTGGGCTACCGCGAGCTGGCGGAAGTGACCTCCTCCCAGGGCATCTCACTGGCCCAGGTCATCCGCCTGGATGGCGACCGGGTTTCCCTGCAAGTGTTTGCGGGCAGTCGCGGCATCGCCACCGACGCTTCGGTGCGCTTTCTGGGCCATCCCATGCAGGTGCCGTTTTCGGACGCCCTGCTGGGCCGCATTTTCACGGGCAACGGCCAGCCGCGCGACCGCGGTCCGCGCATCACCGAAAACCTGACGCCCATCGGGGGGCCCTCGGTGAATCCGGCCAAGCGCATCATTCCGCGCCATATGGTGCGGACCGGCATTCCCATGATTGATGTGTTCAACTCCCTGGTGGAATCGCAGAAACTGCCCATCTTCTCGGTGGCGGGCGAGCCCTACAACGCCTTGTTGGCCCGCATCGCCATGCAGGCCGAAGTGGATGTGATCATTCTGGGCGGCATGGGCCTCAAGCACGATGACTATCTGTTCTTCCGGGACATTCTGGAGGAGAAGGGCGCCCTGGCCCGCTCTGTCCTGTTCGTCCACACCGCCTCCGATCCCGTGGTGGAATGTTTGATGGTGCCCGATATGGCGCTGGCCGTGGCCGAGCAATTCGCGCTGCAGAACAAGCGCGTGCTGGTGCTGCTGACCGACATGACCAACTTCGCCGACGCCCTGAAGGAAATCGCCATCACCATGGAGCAGATTCCCTCCAACCGCGGCTATCCGGGCGATCTCTACAGCCAGTTGGCCTCGCGCTACGAGAAGGCGGTGGATTTCGACACTGCGGGTTCCATCACCATCCTGGCCGTGACCACCATGCCGGGTGACGACGTGACCCATCCCGTGCCCGACAACACCGGGTACATCACGGAAGGCCAGTTCTATCTGCGCAACGGGCGCATCGAACCCTTCGGATCGCTGAGCCGGTTGAAGCAGCTGGTCAACGACAAGACCCGGGCGGATCACCGCACCATCGCGAATTCCATGATCCAGCTCTATGCCTCCTACAAGGAGACCCTGGAGAAGCAGGCCATGGGCTTCCGCATGAGCGGGTGGGACAGCAAGCTGCTGAAGTACGGGGAGCGCTTTGAAAAGGAAATGATGGACCTCAGCGTGAACATCCCCTTGGAGAAGGCCCTGGACCTGGGGTGGCAGATCCTGGGCGATTGCTTTGAGCCCGCGGAGACGGGGATTCCGAGCAAGATGACGGATACGTATTGGCCGATGAAGTAATGCAGGGACAAAGGGACAAAGGCACAGAGGGACAAAGTGGCGGGCGTTAAATCATATCGCGATTTACAGGTTTGGCAGAAGGGGGTGCAGTTGGCGTCCCTGGTCTATCAGACGTCACGCGTCTTGCCCAAAGACGAGCAATTTGGACTGATCAGCCAGATGCGGCGCGCCGCCGTTTCGGTGCCGAGCAACATAGCGGAAGGCTATGGTCGCCGTTCCCGCGCCGACTATGTACGTTTCCTGAACATGGCCATGGGTTCACTCTTTGAGCTGCAAACCCAGGCGGAGATCGCCGCCAACCTGGGTTATTTAGCCGTAGAAGTTTCACAACCCCTGGCGGCAGATGCACGAGAGATAGAGCGCATGCTTTCCGCATTGATTCGCAAACTATCCCCTCTTTTCCTTTGTGCCTTTGTGCCTCTGTCCCTTTGTCCCTTCTGACGCATGAGCAAAATCAAACACACCAAAAACGAACTGAAGGCCCAGCGCGATGCGCTGCGCCGGTTCAAGCGCTATCTGCCCACCTTGCTGCTGAAGAAGCAGCAGTTGCAGATGGAAATGCGCCAGCTCGAGCAGCGTATGGAAGAGGTGCGCGGGGAAGAGGAGCGGCTGGTGACTGGACTGGCAGCGTGGCTGCGCCTGTTTGCCGAACCGGTGGGCCTGGCGGCGGCGGTCAAGCTGGTGTCGGTCAAGACGGGCACCGGAAATATCGCGGGCGTGAATATCCCGACCCTGCAGGAAATCGAATTCGCCCCCGTGGCGGTGGATCTGTACCAGACCCCATCCTGGCTGGACGAAGGGGCCCAGGCGGTGGAGCAGCGGGTGCGCCTGCGCATCGAGCTGGAAATTCTGGCCGAGCAGCACCGCTTGCTGGCCGAGGAATTGCGCACCACCAGCCAGCGTGTGAATCTGTTTGAAAAGGTGAAGATCCCGGAGTGCGAGGAAAATATCCGCGTCATCCGTATTTTCCTGGGTGACGCCCAGACGGCGGATGTGGCGCGTTCCAAGCTGGCCAAGAGCAAGGCTCCGGAGATCGCGGCATGATCATCCCCATGAAAAGCCTGACCCTGCTGTGCCTGGACGCGGATCGCGACCGGGCCCTGGAGGCGTTGCGTGAGCTGGGCGTGGTTCATCTGGTTCCGGTGGCTGCGGCGGACAACCGGTCCGTGGACGAAGCGCGGGCCCGGGCGACCCATATCCGACGCGTAGTAGAGGTGTTGCCCGCCAAACCCGGCCAGCCGCCCTCCGGACAGCCGGGCGACCTGGTGGTGGAGCGGGCCTGGCATCTCTTGCAGCAGAAGCGCGAACTGGAGGAGGCCCTGGAGGACGTGCGTCAGGAACGCCATCGCATTGCGCCCTACGGTAATTTCGATCCCGAGGCGGTGCGTGAACTGCGGGCCCGGGGGGTGGTGATCAAGCTGATCCAGGTTCCGCCCAAATCAGATTGGCAGGCCCCCGCCGGGGTGGTGGTGCAGGCTCTGGGTCAGGATGAGGCGGGTTCCTATTTTGCCCTGGTGGGGCGGGATGATTTTCCTGTAACCGCAACCGAGTTGCGTTTGCCGGAAATGTCCCGCAATGAGCTGGACCGGCGAATCAGCGATCTGGAAGGCAAACTGCTGGCCAACGGAGAAGCACTTTGGGCGCATGCCGGTGACCAGGCGGTGGTACAGGCCGAGGCGGTGAAGGCGGAGGAGCATCTGCATTTCCTGGAGGCTCGGGCGGGCATGGGAACGACCGCGCCGGTTTCCTATCTCAGTGGTTACTGCCCCCGGGAATCGGTGGAGTCCCTGCGTGCCGCGGCCGCCCGCGAAGGCTGGGGCTTGCGCATCAGCGAGCCCACCGGGGATGAAGCCGTGCCCACCCTGATCCGCAATCCGGTCTGGGTGAAGCCCATCAAGGCCGTGCTGGATTTCATTGGCGTGCTGCCCGGTTACGCGGAGATCGACATCAGCGCCATCTTCCTGCTGTTCCTGAGCCTCTTCTTTGCCATGCTGGTGGGGGATGCCGGTTACGGACTCATCTTCCTCGCCCTCACCGCGTGGGGCCGCCGTAAATTTTCGCGGGCCCCCGCCTATCCCTTCCATCTCATGTACATCATGAGTTTCGGCACCGTGATCTGGGGCGCGGTCACCGGCACGTGGTTCGGCGCCGGACATTTGCCCGGCTTCCTGGAGGGCCTGACCGTGGCCTGGCTGCGCGAGCCCAAGAACGTTATGCTGATGTGCTTTGTCATCGGAGCCGTGCATCTGACCATCGCGCATCTGTGGATCATCACCCGGACCTGGAACAGCCTGAAGGCTTTGGCCCAGCTGGGGTGGATCGGCAGCACCTGGACCATGTTCTTCATGGCCCGCAATCTGGTGCTGGGTCAGCCGCTGCCGACTTGGATTGGCGGAGTATTTGTGGCCAGCGTGGTGCTCATCATTCTGTTTATGACCGCGCCGCGTGACTTCAAAAACGAGTGGTTCAACCACGTCATGCTGCCCCTTAACCTGGTCAGCAACTTCGTGGATGTGGTGTCCTACATCCGCCTGTTTGCCGTGGGCACCGCGGGGTATGCCGTGGCCTCCTCCTTCAATAAAATGATTCTGGGCGGCGGTCCGGAGGGCCTGGTGGCGGGTCTGGTGGCCGCGCTGCTGCTCTTCCTTGGCCACACCCTGAATATTCTGCTCAGCGTCATGGGCGTGCTGGTGCACGGCGTCCGCCTCAACACGCTGGAGTTTTCATCCCACATCGGCATGGCCTGGACTGGCGTGCCATTCCGGCCTTTCCAGCGCATAGGAAAAACTGAACACTGAAACCTAGGAGACAACGATGACACCTGAACTGATGATCGGATGGGGAAAATTCGGTGCGGCGGCGGCCCTCGCCTTTGGCGCCATGGGCTCGGCCCTGGGGGCGGGTGCGGCCGGACCGGCGGCCGTGGGGGCGTGGAAAAAGTGCTTTGCCCAGGGCAAGGCCGCGCCGTTCATCCTGGTCACCTTCATCGGCGCCCCGCTGTCCCAAACCATCTACGGCATGATCCTGATGAACAGTATCAGTGAAGCCGTGACCGCCAACCCGAACAACTTCCCCATGATGATCGCGGTCGGCGTATTCGGCGGTATCGCGATCGGCATGTCGGCCTGGTTCCAAGGGGTGATCGGGGCCGCGGCGGCGGACGCCCAGGCGGAAACCGGCAAAGGATTTGGCAACTACCTGATGGGTCTGGGCATCGCGGAAACGGTTGCCCTGCTGGTGATGGTGTTCTCCATGATGGCGATCAAGTAGGAGAAGGGTTGAAGGCGGCGGGTTGATGGTTTATCAGTAGCGGCCTTGCGTCGTTAACCATCAGCCGGCCAACCTATGAATCTCCAATCCCTGTTCGCCGAACGTATCGGGGGCGCCAAATTCGGCACCTCCAATGAAATCTACAAATTTGAGAAGATCAAGCGCGCCAAGGCGGCGGCCCGGGCCGACCGTCCGCAGGTCGAACTGCTGGACTTCGGGGTGGGGGAACCCGATCAGATGGCCCCTGCCGCCATCCGCGAGGCGCTGAAGAAGGCGGTGGATGATCCGGCCAACCGCGGGTATGCCGACAACGGCATTCGCGAATTCAAGCTGGCCGCCGCCGATTACCTGCACAAGTTTTTCGGGGTGACCGGCATCGATCCCGATACCGAGATCAACCACAGCATCGGCTCCAAGCCGGCTCTGGCCATGCTGCCCCTGTGTTTCATCAATCCGGGCGATGTGGTGTTGATGACGGTGCCCGGCTATCCCGTGCTGGGCACCCACGCCCGGTACCTCGGCGGCGAGGTGGTGAAACTTCCGCTCAAGCCGGAAAACGGGTTCTTCCCCGACCTCAAGGCCATTGATCCCGCCGTGGCCCGGCGGGCCAAGCTGTTTTACGTCAACTACCCGAACAATCCCACGGGCGCCGCTCCCACCGCCGCGTTCTTTGATCAACTGATTGCCTTCGCGCGCGAATACAACATCCTGATCGTGCAGGACGCCGCCTATGCCACCCTGGTCTACGGACGCGAGCGCCTCTCCATCCTGGGCCGCCCTGGAGGCAAGGAGACCGCGGTGGAGCTGCACTCCATGAGCAAGAGCTACAACATGACGGGTTGGCGCCTGGGCTTTGTGGCTGGGGCGCCGCGCGCGGTGCAGGCGTTCGCCGAGGTGAAGGACAACTGTGATTCCGGCCAGTTCAAAGCCATCCAGCATGCCGCGTGTGCGGGTATCGCTGACATCAAACTCTCGGAAGGCATCCGTGAACATTACCGACGTCGCCTGCAGAAGCTGGTGGCCGTGCTGAAGCGGGCCGGGTTTGACGCCCATATGCCGGGTGGCACATTTTTCCTCTACACTCGGGCTCCCGTGGCCGCGGGCGACACCCGCTTCGCCGCCGCCGAGGATGCTTCGCAGTATCTCATCCGAGAATGGTCGGTTTCCACCGTGCCGTGGGATGACGTGGGGTCGTTTCTGCGTTTTTCCTCCACCTTTGAAGCGAAAGACGAAAAGGACGAGGACCGCGTGCTGGGCGAATTGGAGGATCGCCTGCGCAAAGCAGCCCTGCGATTCTGACCGGAACCCAGCGATGCCCCCTTAAAACCTCCGTGACCCTGTGCGTCCTCTGTGGTTAATCTTTCAACATGAGCCATAAACTTTTCAGCGCCAAGGCGGGCAAACAGATCTCGGTTTTCCTGGAGAACCGTCCGGGCACACTGTCCGCCGTCATAGACACTCTGCGCGAGGGCGGCATCAACATGATGGCCTTGTCCCTGTCCGAGGGGCTCGACATCGGCTACCTGCGCATCATCGTGGACCAACACGAGACGGCGGTGAAATGGCTGCGCGCCAAGGGGCACCTGGTCATCGAACGCGACGTGGTGCTGCTGGCCGTGGCCAATGAGCCGGGCGGGCTGGCCAGCGCCATTGATGTGTGGGCCAAGGCGGGCGTGAATGTGGAGTATGCCTATTCCGCGGACGATGCCGCCCCCGAGCGCAGTTTGATCGTGGCCCGGGTCAATGACGTGGCCAAAGCCATAGCGGCCCTCGCCTAGGCGAATGAACGCGCCTGTGCGGAAGGAAACACCATGACCGGAATCCCGCCGCGCGAAGGTCTCAAGATGAAAACCAGCACCTCCATCACCGGAGGTGCTTGCTGTCCCCATTGCGGCGGGTTGCTGTCCACGGCGGATGCGGTTTTTTGTTCGCATTGCCGGAAGCCGGTGCATGCACGCCCGGCCGTGGTCCGGGTGGCGGCCCGCGGGCCCGGATTTTTCTCCGGCCTGTCCGCGGTGCTGGGCTCGGTGACGCGCTTCGTTCTTTTTCTCGTGGTGATGGCGGTGATCGCCGTGGGCGCTATGCTGGCCTACCAACGCTGGTGGTCAGGTGCATCGCCGGCTTTTCTCGCCCCGGTTCCTGCGCAGACGTCATCTGTCTGTTCCGTATGCCAGGGATCCGGCGAGGCCAGATGTCCGGTGTGCGGAGGGGCCGGTCGGGTGGATGGCGTGGAGGTTCATACGCCTTGTGATCAGTGCGGCGGCACGGGCCTGTATCAGCATAAATTGAAAAAAGGCACAGCCCGCTGTCCTTTCTGTCGGGGTACTGGCAGCCAAGGAACGCATAAGGCCCGCGTGGCGTGCGCCTCCTGCGATGGCAAGGGATATACCGTCTGTGCAACCTGCGGCGGCACCGGTCGGACCACCGCGTCACCGGGGGGCGCACCGTGAATAGGAAAATTTTGCCCGCGGAGTTGCAATTTCCCCCCCGTGCCTTCACTCTTCGCCTCTATCTGATGCCACACGATGAATGATACCGATGTGAGTGTAAAAATCGTGGAGGTCACCAAATCGTTTGGTGACTTCACCGCCGTCAATCAGGTCTCCTTGGATATCCGCAAGGGCGAATTCTTTTCCCTGCTCGGGCCCAGCGGCTGCGGCAAGACCACCCTGCTGCGCATGATCGGCGGCTTCGAACTGCCCACCGGCGGCCAGATCATCATCAATGGCCAGGACGTCACTCATCTGCCGCCCTACAAACGGCCGGTCAACATGGTGTTTCAATCCTACGCCCTCTTCCCGCACCTCAACGTGCTGGATAATGTGGCCTTCGGGCTGCGCTATAAGAAAATCACCGGCGCGGCGGCCACCCGCCAGGCCGAAGCCATGTTGGACTTGGTCCGCATGCAGGGCTTCAGCCAGCGCTTCCCGCCCCAGTTGAGCGGCGGCCAGCGCCAGCGCGTGGCCCTGGCCCGCGCCCTGGCCATGGAGCCGCAGGTGCTGCTGTTGGACGAGCCGCTGGGCGCATTGGACCAGAAGCTTCGCAAGGAAGTGCAGATCGAACTCAAGAACCTGCAGCGTTCGCTGGGCATCACCTTCATTTTCGTCACCCACGACCAGGAAGAAGCCCTGACCATGAGCGATCGCATCGCGGTCATGAATCAGGGCCGGGTGGAGCAGTTGGACGCCTCGCATCAGGTGTTTGAATATCCCAAGACGGAGTTCGTGGCCCAGTTCATGGGTGCCCCCAACTTTTTTACCGGGGTGGTGAAGAACATCGCGGAGGGGCTTATGCACCTGGGCTCCCGGGCCGACTCGGATATCCGTGTTCGCACCACCTCCGATGTATGGAAACCGGAGGATCCCGTGCGCTTCGTCGTACGCCCGGAGAAACTGGATCTGCGGACCAAATCCGGCACCTCGGATGGTGAGGTCAGCGTCGAAGTGACCATCGAGGATCGCGTTTACCAGGGGGTGAACACGGTCTGGGTGGTGCGCGGTGACGATGGCGCCCGCTATACCATTTATGAGCAGAACGACCGGCCGTTCCAGGAAAGCAGCCGCTTCCGGGTGGGCGGTCGGGCCTTCATGAGCTGGAACCCGCGCGACACCGTAGTCATGGAGAAAAACGGGAAATGAGGAAGTCGGATTCCTCCTCTGGTCGCGCGCCGTATCTGCTGATTTCGCCCACCTGGCTGGTGTTGGGTCTGTTTTTCATCCTGCCCCTGTTCATCATGCTGATGATCAGCTTCGGGCAGCGCGGCACCTACGGCGGGCTCAAACCCATCGTCGATTTGGGCGCTTACCTGCTCTCCGGTGAATTTCTGGCCAACTACCGGCAGACCCTGGACCCGCTCTACCTGCAGATTTACTGGCGCTCCCTGTGGATGGCCGTCGTGACCACCGCGCTGTGCCTGCTCATAAGTTACCCGGTGGCCTACTACATAGCCGTGGTGGCTCCGGCCCGCCGCAAGAATCTACTGCTGGCCCTGGTGGTCATCCCGTTCTGGACCAGCTTCCTGATCCGTACCTACGCCTGGATGCTGGTCCTCCGCACGGAAGGCCTGGTGAATTCGCTACTGCTGGGCACCGGAATCATCGATGCTCCGCTGAGCCTGCTCTACAACGAAATGGCGGTCATGATCGGTCTGGTCTACGGCGAACTGCCTTTTATGATCCTGCCCCTCTATGCGTCGCTGGAGAAGCTGGACCTGACCCTGCTGGAGGCTTCGGGCGACCTGGGAGCCAACCATCCCTCCACCTTCTGGCGCGTCACCGTTCCCCTGACCATGCCCGGCATCGTGGCCGGCATCGTGCTGGTGTTTATCCCCAGCATCGGTCAGTTCGTGGTCTCCGATCTGCTGGGCGGCGCCAAGAGCATGCTGGCCGGAAATCTCATCCAGAACCAGTTTGCGGTGGCTCGTAACAAACCCTTCGGCTCCGCGGTGGCCTTCGAACTGACCGCCGTGGTCTTGCTCCTCCTCATGGCCTACGCCTGGTACACCAAACGCAAGGGCCAGGAGGCCATGCTGTGAACACGTTGCCCCCGGATTCCGTCCATGGCTAACGGCGAGAACATCGAAACCACGCCCGCGTTCCACGGCCCCAAGGTGCCGGCGCCGCGCGGAGCCGCGCCCTTCCAGTGGGAGCGGGGCTTCCTGACCGCCCACAGCTGGCTGGTCTACTTCTTTCTCTATGCCCCCATCGTGGTGCTCATTGTACTGTCGTTTAATGACGGGCGGCACGCCGCCAACTGGGAGGGCTTTTCCTTCCGGTGGTATGCCAAACTGATGGAGAACAAGCTGCTCATCAAATCCGTGAAGAACAGCTTGTTGATCGCGGGCGCCACCACCGTGCTGTCCACCATCGTGGGCACCCTGGCCGCCCTGGCCCTGGCCCGCTTTAGCTTCCGGGGTAAAGGCGGCACCCAGGCCCTTCTTTTCCTGCCCATCATCATCCCGGAAATCGTGTTGGGCGCGGCCCTGGTCACCTTCTTCGGTACGGTGGAGATGCGGCTCAGCATCTGGACCGTGATTCTGGCCCATATGGTGTTCACCGTTTCCTATGTGGCTATCGTGGTGCGGGCCCGTCTGTCCGGCTTTGACCGCTCGCTGGAGGAGGCGGCCATGGACCTGGGCGCAGGGCCCCTGGAAACTTTCTTCCGGGTGACCTTCCCGCTCATCCTGCCCGGCGTGGTGGCGGGCGCCCTGCTGGTCTTCACCCTGTCCATCGACGACTACGTCATCACCTCTTTCGTGGCCGGCGTCGGCTCCACCACGCTTCCCCTGCAGATCTATTCCATGATCAAGGTGGGCGTGACCCCGGAAGTCAACGCGGTTTCCACCTTGTTGCTGCTGCTGACCATTATTATGATCGTATTTGCGCAACGGTTGCAACAGGCGCCGGGTGAACCAGGAGAAAAGAAATGAAGCGTTGTCTGACCATCGTATCCGCACTGGTGTTGGGGTTGGGTTTGCTTACCGGCTGCGGCGGCAAGCGGGATGAGAAGGTGCTCAATCTGTTCATCTGGACCGAGTACCTGCCCGATTCCGTGATCCAGAAGTTCACCGAGCGCACCGGCATCAAGGTCAACTACGACACCTACGATTCCAACGAGGCCCTGCTGGAGAAGCTGCAGTCAGGGGTGGCCGATTATGACGTGGTGTGTCCGTCCGATTACATGGTGTCCATCCTGGTCAGCGAAGGTCTGCTGCAGAAGCTGGATTTTACCCAGCTTAAGAACTTCGGCAACCTGGAGCCCAAGTTTCTGGATCAGAAGTTCGATCCCAAAAACGAACACACCGTGCCGTATTTCTGGGGCACCACCGGCCTCGGCTACAACAAGCAGAAGCTGCCCGGGGTGGTGGATAGCTGGGCCGTGCTGTTCGACGAGCAGTACCAGGGCCGCATCCTCATGCTGGACGACATGCGCGAGTGCTTCGTGGCCGCGCTCAAGCTGCTGGGCTATTCGCTGAACGAGACCGATCCCGCCAAACTGGCCCAGGCCGCGGAACTGCTGAAGAAACAGAAGGGCCTGGTGCAGACCTACAACAGCGGCGATTTCGCCGGCCTGCTGGCCGCAGGCGATGTGGATATCGCGCACGGCTACAACGGCCAACTCGCCAAGGTGGTCGCGGAAGCGCCCGACAAACTGGCCTACATCATGCCCAAAGAAGGCGGCACCCTCTGGATGGACAGCCTGTGCATCCCGATAAAGGCGCGCAACGTGGCGGCCGCCCACCTGTTCCTGGACTTTGTGCAGGAACCGGAGATCAACGCCGAGATTGTCAACGCCATGCACTACGCCAGCGCCAACGGCGCGGCCAAGGCCCACATTGATCCGGCCATTCTGAACGACGCCGCCATCTACCCGGCCAGCGAGACTCTGGCTCACTGCGAATTCATTGAGGATATCGGTGACGCGGTGACGGTCATGGACAAATACTGGACCGAAATCAAAGCCCAATAAGGGGCCCGTCATGCGCACACAGGAAGCCCCGATAATGGGATCAGGGTTTCCCTGATTTCATGCTGGTGGCTCGGTCTATACACTGCACGGCATGATGTGCGGAAGTTTCAGCGGCATTCTTGCTTTCTCTCTCTCGATTGCGCTCTTCTCGTCCCCCGTCTCTGGTTACGCTCTACCCGTAGATTGTGACTCTCAAGTCACGTTTTCACCACGCGGAGATGCTCTTAGTCTTGTGCTTCGCGAGCTTCGCGCAGCGCAGCGCTCCGTTGATGCCGCTCTTTTCTATTTAAGCCACGAAGATTTAATCGCCGCACTCTGTCAACTGGGGGCTGCCGGGAAAGTTCGTGTCAGGATTCTGGTGGATGTGGAGGCGGCGCGCCCAGCCGATCGCCATATTCTTGAACGACTTGCCGGACATGGTGTGCAGGTCTTCATCCTGCCATCAACTGGCGGGAAAATGCACATGAAGACCGCCTTGGTGGACGGCGAAACGGTAATCACCGGCGCTGCCAATTGGACTTCACAAGCATTCGAGTACAATGTCGAAGACACTCTAATTCTGCATTCGTCTGGCATCGCCAAGATCTATAGGGCGCATTTCGAAGCGCTATTGATGCGGAGCCAGGCTTGGGCAACTACTAAAACCGGTGCACCCACAAACCGCGTCGTGGCGTTGCCACCAAGCTCTGGTCCGCTTGCACGCAACAAAGAATCTCGTGGTCCAGTGAAGGCTGATTGCGCGGAAATATATTTCACACCTGGACGTGAAGGGGCACGCCGACTCATCGAACAACTACTGGCGGCGACCAATCGCGTTGACTTGGCTTTCTACCTGCTCAATGACTCCGCGATGCGGAAAGCCGTCGTGGATAAGGCCAATAATCGTGATGTTCCGGTACGCTTATTGGTGGACCAAGGGATGTTGGCTGGTTCGTTACGGCCGGTACTGCAAGAGCTTGCGGAGGCGGGGGTCGAGATTGTTTGGTGGCAGGCCAATCGCGGCAGCATGCACCTTAAGACCGCGATTATTGATGGCCGATATCTTTGGACCGGTTCCGCCAATTGGACGCCAAGCGCCTTCGATGCGAACGTCGAAGATTTGTTGATGCTGGATGCTCCACAGCTTGCCGAGACGTATGTGAAGCATCTGGATGTTATCCGAGCTCAAGCTCAAGTATTCCAACCCGTCGGACAGGTAGCATACGAGGCGGCCCCGCGTTCTGAGCAACAGCGCGACGGCTTTCGGGTAGGACTTCCGCCGACCGGTCCAAGGACGAACTGGATTGAGGTGGTAGACAAGAACGACCTTCCGTCATTTGAAACAACGGGAGCAATTCAGTATGTACCAGATGAAGAGTATTACCGTGTGTTGCTCACTTTGTTGGGATCAGCGCACCAATCCGTTCTTATGGCCATGTATGTATGGCCAGCTCCCAAAGCCGGTGAGCGGTTCAAAGAGGACTTAAAGAAGGCTCTGGTTGCCGCCGCGAGGCGTGGGGTTTATGTCTATCTAGTGTTGGATATGCCCCCCGGCGAAGGAGACGAACTCGCTCGTGCGCACGAAGATTGGGCCGAGCAACTCCGGGCGCAGGGAGTGGACATTCGTCTGCATATACCCACCTCATCACTGCACGCCAAACTGGTGGTCGTGGATCTGGCGAGAGTATTGATAGGTTCCCACAACTGGACGGAAGGCGCGCTGTCTGGCAAGCGCGTGTATGAATCAAGCGCACTGGTGGAACTACCCCGCCAAGATCGCCGTTGGGCAGACTATATATTCGGGCTCGATACGGTTTCAGATATGCGGAGCCGAGAGCATTGGCAGGAAGAGTTGCGTCGTATTCGCCAGTTGGCCGGTTTACGCGGGAAGAACCGGGAATCCTACTTGCAGCAGTTGGAGGAAGACCTGTGAGAAGGGTTTCACTAGTTAGCGCGTTATTCGCCGTTTTGTGCAGCAATGCTTTGGCGTTGGTTGCGGGGGACGAGATTTATTTGCGTGACGGCAGAATATGGACGGGATCGGTTGTGCGCGAAAGTTCCGCCGACTACACCTTCGTGCCATCAAGTTCTGGTCCTACCAGGAGTATTCCGCGTGATGCCGTCCGCTATGTGCTCTATGCCGATGACGCCAAAGCAGCGCGCGCATTGGGCCTTGAAGTCGGTCGTAAGCCAAGTCGCGAGAGCGCTGTGTATCCTGTGCGAATATTAACAGCCGAAGGTTTGGGTCAGGCCAGTCTGGCTGCTGCGCGCAAGGCCACATCGTCAGTCTGGATGTCTGGTTATGCATTCAGCGGAAGCCTGGAGGGTGCCATCGGCGCGTTTTATGCCGTGCTGGCGGCCAAGGCAAAAGAAGGCGTGGAGGTCGTAATCGTGGCGGAATATGGACAAGCGACGCCTCCGTCCGTAAAGCAGGCTACTCGAAAGTTTGTGCACGAGATGGCGCGTCACGGCGTTCATGTTTATCTGCACAGCCAATGGAAAGCCCTGCACAAGAAGCTGCTGATTGTGGATGGGCGCACGGTGTTTCTGGGTAGCTCCAACTTTACGTCGGCGGGCACGCTCTACAACCAGGATTTAAACATCGCGGTGGATAGTCCTGATTTTGCCAGGAAAGTAATGGCTGACTTTCAGGACATTAAGGATCGTTCAGTTGCCTTGGAGAAGTGGAAGGACCGATAAAAGGGGAGATCGGCATGAATCAATCTGGTGTCGTTGAGAATAGAGCTGGTTCGTCATGTCCTGTATCGGTTGTCCGGCCCGCGCCCTATCAAACCTGTAGCTGTATGGGTGAGCAATTCATGTATGACACCAAGGGCGGGCGATATTATCGGATTGATGAACCCACCCGTCAGTTTCTCGATCTTTGCCACACACATTCGGTGGTCGAAGCAGAAGAGATCATGCTGAAAGAGTCTCGCTATGCGCCTGAAGTAATTCAAAGCGTGGCGCGTGAGGTGGCGTTGGTGGCGAAGCATGGGTTGTTTGAGGCGCCGGATCAAACGGTTAGTGACGAAGCGTTTGAACGGCAACTTGCCCAGCGCTACAGCATGGCATGGAATAAATTGGAACTGGCCCTGGCGGAGACCTGCAATTTAGCCTGTCAGTACTGCTATTGCGGCACTTGCCGTGAAATTGTTCCCAATCAGGGTTTGATGAGTGAGTCGGTGGCGCGGCAGGCCATCTCGTGGCTTTTTGCCATGAGTGGTCGCAGCCCGGAGGTCAGCATCACCTTTTTTGGTGGCGAACCCTTGATGAACAAACCGGTTCTTCGATTTGCCATTCAGTACAGCCAGCAATTAGCCAAGCTGCACGGCAAGAAGGTCTTTTATTCCATGACCACGAACGGAACTCTTCTGGATGACGAAGTCATCGGATATATCAAGCAATACAATTTTGGCCTGATGGTGAGTCTGGATGGTCCGCCCGAGCGGCACAATGCGCAGTGCCCGACTCGCGGAGGAGGACCATCTTTCGATCAGGCGGCCGCAGGAATCAAGAAGCTGATGGCGCGCCGCCGGTCCGTGACCGTTCGCTGCACCATGACGCATCCGGCCCCAAGGATGCTTGACCTGATAAAATACTTTGAGGAATTCGGATTCACTCGGATCGTATTGGGTCGTGCGGTGAACCCCATGCATCCGAGTCCGCGCGACTTTACGGAGGAAGATTTCGCCGAGTGCGAACGCCAGGAACGGGAGGAGTTGATTCCCTGGATGCTGGATAAACTGGCTAAAGGAGAGAAGCCGAAGTATTTCCCCTACGCGTCGTTTATCGCTGAGCAGGAGAAGGGCGAGCCCCCAGCGAAAGCCAGCCCATTCAAGTGTGGCGCTTGCCGAGGCACCACCACGGTGGGAGCAGATGGTACGCTCTATCCCTGTCATCGGTTTGTCGGTCTTCCAGCGTGGAAGATCGGACACATCGCAAATGGCCCCGACCTGGATAAGTGCAAGCAGTTCTGGCGCGATTATCGTCAAGCTACCTCATCCAAATGCGAGGGCTGTTGGCTGTTGAGCCAGTGCAAGGGGCCCTGCCCGTGGGACATTGCACACACGGATGGTTCATTTAGTTTGCCGCAAACGCATTGTGCCTCCGTGAAGCGCTACACGGAACTGTCCGCGTATGTCTGTGCGCGTAAGAGAGATATGGAGGGCTGTCACACTCTTGAGCCCGCCCAGGTGCAAGCCCAGGAATGCGACACGTTGAAGGGGGTGCCGTGATGAAAGACGAATCTACGACTCCGGAACCGCAAGGCGAGTCTGAACAACAGCCTGCCGCTCCGGTCAAACCCATCACACTCCGGACTTTCGTTGGCGGAATCAGCAAGCTAGTCGCGCTGGGCGCGCTGACTCACTTTGGTCTGCTGGTGGGAAAATCGATGGCTGGCCCCAACGACGATGACTGCCCATATGGTCATCCCCAGAATGACGGGGATATATGCAAGCCAAGTGACGGCAATACTGATGTCTGCATCGATGGCTCGCCTCAAAGTGACAGTTGTACAGAAGGTGATCCAAAAGACGATTGTTTAAACATCAAGTCCGAAGATGTGTGTAATCTAGGTCAGAGCCCGGAAGACCAATGCGCAAGTAACGGTTCAACTTCAGATGGGGATGTTTGTTTGGGGGGTGGCGGAACAACTAGCGGATCAGAACAGGATGCGTGTTCACCGCCTGGGTCCGGTCTGGCTGGGGGTGACCAATGTAAACCCGATGGAGGTACATGGTGGGGTGGGGGACATGACAAATGTCAGGAGGGTGGGGTGTTTTCTGAGGACATTTGCAGCACTATCAGTGACGACACTTGTTATAATGGAGGGAGTGGACCTGGGGGGCCGGGTGATGGAGGTGGAGGGTATGATATGTGTTGGCCTATCTTGACAGACACAGATGCCTGTTATGATGGTACAGATACTCAAGATCGATGCATAAATAATGGAGATGACGGCGGAGATGATGTTTGTTGTGGGTCAACAACAGATGATTGCAGAAAAGTACCTCTCGATCCTGACGAGTGCCCAAGCGGAGTGGCGGCGTACGACGAGTGTCCCGGAGGAGTTGGGGACTCAGATCAATGCCCAGGTGGTGAACCCGAGAATGATGTATGCGAAAAGTCCGGATCCGGGCGGGACTCCGCGGATGTGCCGGATGGAGGATCACGAGGATGAAAATTGCTGCTCTGCATACCAGGGGTATTTGGATCTGTATGCTATATGCGTTTTGTACTGTAGGTGGGCGTGTAGCATCGGGAGAGGGACCTAGTTTTACTGACGACGATCCCAATAGTGAGTCAATACTAGCGCAATTTGATATCCAGGGTCAGGTTCTTGATAGAACACCAAATCTAACGGAATCGGTACTCTCTGAACTCGAGGACTCTGCTATCATAGCTAACGGTACCAATCGGACCGAATTGTTGCTAATGATGCGGCAATTTGACGAGGCATATGCGCGCATCTTGGAACCCCAACCTACATCCGAAGCTGTAGTTACGCTTCAAGGAAACGGGGTTGAAGCAGAGACATTGACGGATCAGCAAGGGTTATTTCGTTTTGTGGGAATCCCTGATGGGGAGTACGCGCTTTCTGTGCAATCGATCACAACATACTCGATAGGTGGGATTACGCGGAAAGCAGTAGGAAAATATCGAATTATACTCGAGTCGGGAGCTCGTCCCGTCATCACGCTGCAGATGAATGCTTACGCATTTGTTGTGAAAGGTAAAGTTCTTGATAGTGAGGGGCAACCCATAGAAGGGGCCAGGGTTTCCGGCATACTGATGCCATATAATAAACAGACGATTCAAAACTCGTTATCGGTACAGACGCAAGCCGACGGTTCCTACGAACTAGGTCCATTCCAACCCCCAGGCATTAAGCGCGTATGTATGTATCTTTCCGGGGATGACCCTCTCGAAGGCGGCGCGATATCGGATGCGTTCTTTTTAGATCTGGAGGCGAAGGCTGATGGCTATCGCATGGGTCAGCAGATCAGAATACCCTCAGTGACAATCGATTATCTGGTTCCGGCACGTCGGTTGCTGCGAAGTCTGATCAAGGCCAGCCCGCATCGGTCAGATGAAGACAAGCGCTTATTCAAAGAACGAGCGCTGCTGCCCCGAAGCACGGGCTCGTCAATTTTGGATATCGATATTCAGCTCAACCGTGGTGTCTCAACATCATCCCTCGATTGATGTTAGCATCACGCCTCAAATATAATTCGATGCGCTCGCAAAATCATCTTGGGTTGTTGGGTGTCTCTTTGGCTCTTCTTGTACCCATCACTTGCGTTTACTTTGTAGCGCTCGATCCTATAGTGTCTGTGTTTAACGGTCGCTTGCCGGTGTACGTGTTGGCAGGCAAATTGTTATCTCAACCTTTTGATATGAGCTTGGCGAGAGCCGGGTTGGATGAAACGAGCATTTTCAAATGGCAAGTACTATTAACCACAATGACCCTAGTGAGTATGTCATATATGGTTGTGCTATATGGGATGTGCAATCGATATTCTCGTGCAGTCTGCCTGGTGTATGCCGCAGGCGTCATCGTGCTCGATCTCGCTTTGATGTGCGCGGCGAGCTGGCCGTCTTGCTGGTTAATACAATACATGGCTTCTATGGGTGTTAATGGGGCGGTTATTGGATCTCTGCTGTACGTGCTTTTCCTCGTCGTTTCAGTTTTGGCAATAACGGTCTATACGCTCTTTTCGCCTTCAACATTTATGGTAAACATGACGAAAATGGTCAAATTGGCCTGGATGATTTTTGTTGTTGTGACCTCGTGCGGCGTAATGATCGTTGCTGCAAACGGAGCGCGTTGGTGTGGTGCCATCTATTTCCTTAAAGGAGTGGATCACTCGCGGATTGCCCAAGCGTGCGCCGAGGTTGTCAGACATGCGCAATTGAATAACAAAGGTGATCAAGTGCTCAAGCCGGATGATAGTCAGTGGTTGGAGTTACCAAACGATTTAAGAGTCCTTCAACGCATGGAAAGCATCGGAATATCAAAGCGAGGCGTTGCATTGCGGAAGAGCAACTCAGCGATTCTGTCGTTTACTCAGAACGCAACCAACTCAGATGTATATGACCTGCGATTTAACGCTGGTCCTTCGCTATATCAAGTGCGTATGCAGGGTTCGGATGAAGATCAAATGGAATAGGGCGGTGGCCCCGTAAGGCGGAGCCAGATTACTCGTTATGAGTCTAAAGCTGCAATTATGGTTGGTTCTTTTGGCGGCCCTGGCCGCTGGCTGTGCCAGCCCGAAAAGTCCCCGCTTCGCCATGGGAGGTGTTGCGGACGTTTATGGCCTGGAGGCCGCTCCCGCCTCGGCCCCGGTGGCCCCGGCCAGCCGTATGCTCATCTGGCGCGCCCAGTTGGGCGTGGAGGTGGGCGATGTCAACGAGGCGGCCCGGCAGGCCGGCGATATGGCGCGGGCCGCGGGCGGCCTGGTGGAGAGGGAATGGAACGACGGCGAAACCACCCGCTCCCTGACCCTGCGCGTGCCCATGACCGTCTTCAGCAATACCGTGTCCAGCCTGGAGCAGATGGGCACCGTGCTAAATCGCAACGTGTCCTCGGATGATGTCACGGAAGAATTCGTGGATACCGACGCACGCCTCAAGAACATGATCGCCCTGCGCGATCGCCTGCGCGAGTTGCTGGCCAAGGCCACCGAGGTTAAAGACTTGCTGGCCATCGAAACCGAACTGGGCCGCATCCAGGGCGATATTGAGTCCATGGAAGCCCGCCTGCGCTCGCTCAAAGGCCAGGTGGACCTCTCGGAAATCAATATCACCTTCACCCGCCGACCCATCCTGGGACCGCTGGGCTACGTGGTCAAAGGCGTGTACTGGGCGGTGTCGAAATTGTTTGTCCTGCGCCCCTGAGATCTTCCCCGCGGCATTTGAACAGAAGGTAACGAAGGAAACCAAGGGGGCTTCGCGACCTTAGTTCGTTTCTGTTCAAATCAAGCCGTGGAGTCGAATGCTCCTGATTCTGGTGTATCGGATAAAACTGTAGCCGCGACCGCTGGTCGCGGTCAGAGTCATTGAACATCCGCGGCCAGCGGCCGCGGCTACAGCTTATTTCAAGTTACTCTATAGGTTATTCGGATCCGGCATGGTAGGCACCGGGATGACCGGGCCGGTTTCCTCGGTCACGACCGCGTCATCATCGGGCTCCACCGAGGTGGCGGAGACCACGATATCGCCTTCGGCCAGGTTGATGATGCGCACGCCCTGGGTGTTGCGGCTGATGGTGCGGATGTCGTGCACCCCGATGCGAATCATCTGGCCCTGCTGGGTCATGATCATCATGGCGTCGTTGTCCCGTACACTGTGCGCGCCCACCACGGCCCCGTTGCGGTCCGAGGTCTTCATGGTGATGATGCCCTTCCCGCCGCGGCTCTGGTTTCGGTATTCCTCGAACGACGTTTTTTTGCCGTAACCGTTTTCCGAGATGCAGAGCAAGGTGGCGTTGGGGGCTACTACTTCGACGGAAACCACGGCGTCGTTGGCGCCGTCTTCCAACTCGATTCCCCACACGCCCACGGTGTCGCGGCCCTGGTCGCGCAACTGCTCCTCGTCGAACCGGATGCTCATGCCCTGGCGGGTCACCAGCATCAGTTCGTCCTTGCCGTTGGTCAATTGCACCCCGATGAGGCGGTCGTCGTCCTCGATCTTGATGGCGATCAGGCCGCTGGCCCGGATGTTCTGGTATTCGCCCAGGTTGGTCTTCTTCACGATACCGTTGCGGGTGGCGAAGACCAGGAACTGTTCGGACGAGAATTCGCGCACCTTGATGAAGGCCGCCATCTTCTCTTCGCTGCTGATGTTGAGCAGGTTGACCACGGCCTTGCCGCGCGAGGTCCGGCTGCCTTCGGGAATCTCGTGCACCTTCTTGGAGAACACGTCGCCCTTGGCGGTGAAGAAGAGCAGGGTGTCGTGGGTGGAGGCGGTGAACACGTGCTCCACGTAATCCTCCTCCTTGGTCTCCATGCCCATCACGCCCTTGCCCCCGCGCTTCTGCTGCCGGAAGCTGCCGATGGGCACGCGTTTGATGTAGCCGCCGTGGGTCAGGGTGATCACACAGGCGGCGTCCGCGATGAGATCCTCCATGTTGATCTCGCCCTCGTCGGGCACGATATCGGTGCGGCGCAGGTCGGCGTAGAGCTTGCGGATTTCCAGCAGGTCGTCCTTGATCACGCCATAGATCTTGCGGTCGCTGGCCAGCAGGTCGCGCAGGTAGTTGATGAACTTGATAAGCTCGAGGTATTCGGCCTCGATCTTGTCGCGCTCCAGCCCGGTAAGCTGATACAGGCGCATGTCCAGAATGGCGTTGGCCTGGATTTCAGACAGGCCGAAGCGGGAGATCAGTTGCATCCTCGCCTCATCGCGGTTCTTGGATTCGCGGATGATCCGCACCACCGCGTCCAGATTGTCCAGGGCGATCTTGAGTCCTTCCAGGATGTGGGCCCGCGCCTCCGCCTTGGCCAGGTCGAACTCAATACGGCGCCGGGTGACCTCGTAACGATGGTCCAGGTAGCACTTCAGGATTTCCCGCAGGTTCAACACCTTGGGACGGCCTTTGTCGATGGCCAGCATGATGGCGCCGAACGTGGTCTCCATCTGGGTCTGTTGGAAAATGTTGTTGAGCACCACCTGGCCGATCACGCCGCGCTTGAGTTCAACCACCACCCGTATGTTCTCGTCCGACTCGTCGCGGATGTCGGAGATGCCCTCGAGCTTCTTGTCGCGCACCAGGTCGGCCATCTTTTCAATCAGGCTGGCCTTGTTCACCGCGTAGGGGATTTCCGTGATGATGATGGCCTCGCGGCTGGCCGATTCCTCGATGGTGGCCCGCCCGCGCACCTTGATCAGGCCGCGTCCGGTCAGGTACATCTGGCGGATGGCGTTCATGCCGTGGATCACGCCCCCGGTGGGGAAGTCGGGGCCCTTGATGAAATTCATCAGGTCGGCCGGGGTGGCGTCGGGCTGGTCGATCAGGTGCACGCAGCCATCCACCACTTCGGCCATGTTGTGGGGCGGGATATTGGATGCCATGCCCACCGCGATGCCGGTGCTGCCGTTGACCAGCAGGTTGGGGGCGCGGCAGGGCAGGACGCGGGGCTCCAGGGTCTGCTCATCGAAGTTGGGCTGCATGTCGACGGTGTTTTTGTCGATGTCGCGCAGCATCTCCTCGGCCAGCGCCTCCATGCGGCACTCGGTGTACCGGTAGGCCGCGGGAGGATCGCCGTCCACGGAACCGAAGTTGCCCTGGCCCTCGACCAGGGTGTAGCGCATGTTCCAGGGCTGGGCCAGTCGCACCAGGGCGTCATAAACGGAGGCATCGCCGTGGGGGTGGTACTTCTTAAGCACTTCGCCCACCACGCCCGCGCACTTGGAGTAGCGGCGGTTGTGGAGCAGTCCCTCGTCGAACATGGCGTACAGGATGCGGCGGTGCACCGGCTTGAGGCCGTCACGCGCGTCGGGCAGGGCGCGCCCGATGATGACGGACATCGAGTAGTCGATGTACGCCTTCTGCATCTCGTCTTCGATGTTGATGGGATCAATGCGATCCGGAGCGTTGGGGGGAGTGTCCATAGAGTTCACCGCAGAGGCGCAGAGGGCGCAGAGCTTTCAGCAAGATGGTTCACGATGCGTCGCAGGCCCTGTTTGAGAAGGGCGACATTAAAATTAATGAGCAGCCCGATGCGTTTATCGGACAGCTTCAGATAGGTTAAGAACTGAGCCTCATGAATGGGCAGTAACTCCTCCACGGCCTTCAGTTCCAGTATCAATTCGCCTTCCACTAAAAAGTCCAATCGGTATCCGCAGGAAAGCGGTACACCGCGATACACCACCGGTAATTCCACTTGCTGCTCGAAGGCAATCCCCTGAATGGCGAGCTCTCGAGCCAGGCAGGTTTCATAAGCGGACTCAAGAAGCCCAGGCCCCAGGGCGCGATGCACCTCCATGGCCGCCCCTATGACTTTTTCCGTCAACTCGTTTATCTTCACTCTGCGTCCTCAGCGCCTCTGCGGTGCATCAGATATCCAGATTCCGCACATTCAGAGCATTGTCCTCAATGAACTGCCGCCGCGGCTCCACTTCGTCGCCCATGAGGGTGGAGAATATTTCCTCGGCCTTGGCCGCGCTTTCCATGTGGACCTTCAGCAGTTTTCGGTTCTGCGGGTTCAGGGTGGTTTCCCACAACTGCTCGGGGTTCATTTCGCCCAAGCCTTTGTAACGCTGGATGCCCAGGCCCTTGCGCCCGTGCTCGCGCACCGCGTTCAGCAACTCGAGCAGGGAGAAGATCGGCGTCTTTTTCTTTTCCCCGTCCGTCACGAAGATGATGGGTGATTCCTGGGTGAGCAGGGTTTCCGCGCCGAAGCCCTTCTTGTCCAAAGACACCAGCAGCTTGGAGAGCTGGTGACCGGAATGAATTTCTTTCCAAGTGAATGCGCCCGCGTCCGCGCCGTCGCCCGCCACGTCCAGGGGATGGCCCAGCCGGGCTTCCGCCTCTTCGCGCAGGCGACGCAGGTCAGCCTCGCTGTAGGCCCACAGGATATCCTCTGCACCGTTCTTGACCGTGACCCGGTACAACGGCAGATGACCCTGGGCATCGCGGGCCCGGATCAGGTCCTCCAGGGTCACGCCCCGGTTGGCCAGGCGGTCGGAGATATGCTCCACCTGGGTGATCTGATCCAGCAGGTCCGCCGCCTGCTTGCGGTCGAAGCGCGGCTGGTCGTCCTCGCCCGTGAAGGTGACGTCGTCCAAGCCGAGGGAGAGCAGAATCTTGGTCAACTGCTCGTTGTTGTCCACGTACTCCTCGCGGTTCTTGCGCTTGATCTTGAACAGCGGGGGCTGGGCGATGAACACATGCCCGCGGTCAATCAATTGCGGCATCTTGCGGTACAGGAAGGTCAGCAGCAGGGTGCGGATGTGGGAGCCGTCCACATCGGCGTCGGTCATGAGCACGATCTTGTGATAGCGCAGCTTGGCGATATCGAAGTCCTCGTTGCCGAAGCCCGTGCCCAAGGCCTGGATCATGTTCCGGATCTGTTCGTTGGCCAGCATCTTGTCGTCGCGCGCTTTTTCCACGTTCAGGATTTTGCCGCGCAGGGGGAGGATGGCCTGGGTGCGCCGGTCGCGTCCCTGCTTGGCCGAGCCACCGGCCGAATCGCCTTCGACGATAAACAGCTCACACAAAGCGGGATCGCGCTCGGAGCAGTCCGCCAGCTTGCCGGGCAGGCCGCTGCCTTCCAGGGCGCCTTTGCGCCGGGTCAGGTCGCGCGCCTTGCGGGCCGCCTCGCGAGCCCGCGCCGCCAGCACGCCCTTTTCCACCACCTTGCGCGCCACCGAGGGGTTTTCCTCGAAGAACTGCGCCAGCTGCTCGTTGACGATGGAGGACACGATGCCCTCCACCTCGCCGTTGCCCAGCTTGGTCTTGGTCTGGCCCTCAAACTGCGGGTCCGGCACCTTGACGCTGACCACCGCGGTGAGGCCTTCGCGGATGTCGTCGCCCGACATGGATTCCGCGTCGTCCTTGATGAGCTTGTTGGTCTTGCCGTACTGGTTCACCGTGCGGGTCAGCGCGGTGCGGAAGCCGGTCAGGTGGGTGCCGCCCTCCACCGTGTTGATGTTGTTGACGTAGGAGAAGATGGTGTCGGTGTAGGTGTCCGCATATTGCAGCGCGATCTCCACCACCACGCGATCCTTCTCGCCTTCCAGCGCGATGACCTTGGGGTGCAAGGGCTGCTTGGTGCGGTTCAGGTGGGCGATGAATTCCGATATGCCGCCCTTGTAGAGATACAGTTCCTCGCGAGCCGGTTCCTCCTGGGTCAGTTTGATTTCCAGCCCCCGGTTCAGAAAGGCCAGTTCGCGCAGGCGGTTGGACAGGGTGTCCCAGTTGTACTCGATGGTGTTGAAGATTTCCTTGTCCGGATAAAACGTAACCTTGGTTCCGGTGCCCTTGGTTTTGCCGATGGGCTCCACCGGGGTCACCGGATTTCCGCGTTCGTAGCGCTGGTGGTACACCTTGCTGTCGCGCCGGACCTCGACCTCCATCCATTCGCTGAGCGCATTCACGCAGGACACACCCACGCCGTGCAGACCGCCCGAAACCTTGTACGACTCGTGGTCGAATTTGCCGCCCGCGTGCAGCACCGTCATGACCACTTCCAGGGCCGACCGCTTCTCCGTCTTGTGCATCTCCACCGGGATGCCGCGCCCGTCGTCGTTTACGGAAATGGAGCCGTCCGCGTTCATGGCCACATGGACGTGATGACAGAATCCGGCCAGCGCCTCGTCGATGGAATTGTCCACCACCTCGTACACGCAATGGTGCAATCCACGCACCCCCGTGTCGCCGATGTACATGGCCGGCCGCTTACGCACCGCCTCCAATCCGGCCAGCACGGTGATCTTGTCCGCCCCGTAGCTGGCGGCACCTTCGGTTGCAGACTTTTGCGGTTTCGCAACCTCTTTCTGTTCAACGGGTTCGGCGGCAGGCTGTTCTTCGGTGGGGGAGGTCGGGTTGACCTCGTTATGGCTGCTGGACATAAGTAATTTTGGCCTCTCCAAGTGAAGACGAATATAGCCAAAAAACGGGCTCGAAAGCAACGAAAGGAAGGCTCGAATGCAAAATAAATTAACGGGGAAAAGGCTTGCGAATCAATACGTGGCGAGGCGTCCCCGACCAGGTCAGCGGGAGGGTCAATTCCCGCAGTTTCGCATCCCACTTCGCATCTGTCTCAAGGGTCATGTCCAGCGGGCGGCTGTCCACCTCGATCGCCTGCGGTGGTTGAGTCAATCCATGGACGATGAGACGGAAGGTGCGCTCCGGGGGGCGGCCGGGGTAGGGGTGTTCCTCGCCTCTGATTTCGATTGCCAACCCGCCCTGTTCCGTTAGTGCGGATCGGAATTGGATCACGTTGTATTGGCGCGTGGCGAGCGCGTCGAAGGACGTTCCGTCATCATCGTAGAGTTGACCGGAGGAGGTGCTCACGGAGGGATCGGCATAATAATGGAGATCGAGCTCGCGACCATGGTAGTCGCCGGTGTGCTGGATCGATTTCGTCATGGGTACAAACGAACCCGCCCGCAAGAACACGGGTATGTCATCGAGGGTCACCGGCACCGTGATGGTCTGGCCGCCGGGATGACGCTGTCCGGTGGCGTAGTCCAGCCAGACCGCGTCCCGGGGCAGGGGCACTTCGCGGGACAGGGCACCGGGCGAGGTGATCGGTGCCACCAGAAAGGCCTCGCCCCACAGGAAGGTGTCGAGAACGTCCTGCAGGGCCGGCCGGTCATCCGCATACATGAGCGGTCGCATCAGGGGCAGCCCCGCGGTGGCGTTTTCAAACATCAAGGTGTAGTTGTAGGGTAGCAGGCGGTAACGCCACCGGATGGAGTGCCGCACGATACGCTGGGTTTCTTCGTCCCAGAAGACCGGTTCAGGCGGAACGGTTTCGTGGGCGTGGGGCCGGTAAATGGGCTGGAATACGCCGTATTGCATCCAGCGCACATACAGTTCGGGATCGCGCAGATCGCCCGCAAAACCGCCCAGATCGGAGTGCATATACGCCACGCCTTGCAGGCCCATCTGGAGGGTCAGCTCAATCTGGGACTTGAACCCGCCCCAACTGCGTTTGACGTCTCCGCTCCAGGGCAGGATGCCGTAGCGCTGGGTGCCCACAAAGCCGGAGCGCATCAGGATGAACGGACGCTGCCGGGGGAAATCCCTGCGGAATCCTTCGTAGACCAAGCTCGCCCACGCGTGCCCGTATAGATTGTGCACTTCATCGCCCCGACCGATGGCGTGCTGGATGTCCTCCGGATGCGTCTCAGGTTCGCCCAAATCGCCCCACCAGCCGGCCACGCCGCTGCGGGTATGGTGCTGGTAAAAGGACCAGAACCAGTCTCGAGCCTCCGGGCGGAAGACGTCCACCAGGGCGGCTTCGCCAATAAATGACGCGAAGGTATACGGTTGACCCTGGGCGTTGGTGGCGAGGGCGCGGTGGGTTACCGCGTTGGACCAATTGCCGGAGGCCCGTAGGATCAGCGGTTCCGTGATCAAAATCGTCTGCACCCCCTGGGCGCGCAGGCGGTCCATCATGGCGATGGGTTCCGGAAAGGTGGTGGCATCCCAATCCAGGTTGCCCATATTGCCGAAGATGGAAGCCCCGAACCAGAACAAGTCGAGCACCACGGCGTCCAAGGGATAGCCGGCGTCCCGCAGCTTTTTCACCACGGTTTCCACTTCGTCCTGAGTGTGGTAACCCATGCGGGAGGCGATATGGCCCAGGGCCCAGCGGGGCAGCATGGGCTGATGGCCGGTGGTGTCCGCGATGTGGGCCGCCAGATCCGGCCAGGTCGAACCGGCGACGACCAGGAAAGCCCGCCGTCCGCCCACGGCGGAAAAGTCCAGACGGCCGGTCCCCGCGCTATCGAGATCCAGCGTGCCGCGGGCGCCGTTGTCGAAGGCGAGCAGGTATTTCCGCGAGGAGACCACCGCGGGCATGGAGTAGTACATCAGGCGGGCCGAATCTTCGTAGCCATAACTGGCGCTGTTATAGAGATCCAATTTCTCGCCCCGCCGATCCATTTTGCCGAGAACACGCGATCCGGCCCCGAACAACTTTTCCTCCGCACTCAACTGGAAACGGAAGCGCGGCGTGGTCTCCGCCCACGTTTCATCCGGTACGGTTTCGAGCAGGGGGCGGCCCTGGTGGAGGAAGCGCAGGTGCAGGGGATCCCGCTGAATCTCCACCGTCATACCGTCGGTTTGCAGGTGCAGGACGGATCCCCTTTCGACCAGGCGGCACGGGGTCGGTCGGGGTGGACCGTCGAGGGCGTGGGCGGGCGGGTTGGGGTAGCCTCCGGTGGGCGACCAGACGACCTCCACGGCATGCTCCGCATGCACGGTCACGGTCAGCGTTCCGTTGGTGAGTGGCAGGTCCAGAATACCACCCTGGAAGGTATGGGCGTGTGAGATCATGGTGAACAGGGCTGAGAAGGTGAAAAGGATGGTGCTTAATTGGGTGGACACGGTTCCGTATATAGTCAGCCGGATGCGGCAAGAGAAGGTTCAAGATGGGGTGGCGGGTAAGAAAATCGGCTTGTCAACCGCCTCCCTGATCGGTATTGCTACGCCCCTTTCGTCCAAGCAACCGAGGGTAGTATTATGTCACTCAGCGCGTCTGATCTCCGCAAAGGCCTGAAAATCCTGTGGGATAACATTCCCTACGAAATCACCGACTTCCAGTTCGTGAAGCCCGGCAAGGGCATGGCCATGTACAAGTGCCGCCTCCGGAATATGCTGGCCGGCAACACCATGGACAAAACCTTCCGTGAAGTGGACAAATTCGAGAAGCCTGACCTGCAGGACCGCGAACTAGCCTTTTCCTATGCCGACGGCAGCCATCTGGTGTTCAGCGATCCCGACACTTACGAGGAAGTCATCATCGAAGCGGAAGCCCTGGGCCGCAATCGCCTGCTGCTGGTGGACAACATGCACGTCAACGTGCTGTTCTTCAACGGCAAGGCGGTCGAAGTGACTCTGCCCATCTTCGTGGAGAAGCAGATCATTGAGACCGAACCCGGGTTCAAGGGTAATACCGCCACCAATACCTACAAGGCAGCCAAGGTCGAGGGTGGCTACGATATCCAGGTTCCCCTGTTCATTGACCAGGGCGAGTGGGTCAAGATTGATACCCGTACCGGCGAGTACTCCGAGCGCATCACCAAGAAGTAGGCTTGCAGGCCGCGCTGCCCATCCGGTCCCGGTTGCTTCACGCGCTGCGCTCGTTCTTTCACGAGCGCGGCTTTGTGGAGGTGGAAACCCCAGTCCGCCTGGCCGCGCCCGCGCTGGAATTGCATATTGATGCCGAGCCCGCGGGCGACCACTGGCTGCGCACCTCGCCCGAACTCCACATGAAACGCCTGCTGGCGGGCGGGCTGGAACAGATTTTTCAACTCGGCCCCTGCTTCCGTCGCGGCGAGCGGGGGGATCGTCACCACCCCGAGTACACCATGCTCGAGTGGTACCGCGCCCGCGCCGACTTCACCGATATCCTGGCCGACACCAAGGCGCTGCTTGCCTACTGCGCCCAGGCTGTACTGGGCCGGACCGATCTCGTTTACCGGGGCCAAAAAATTGCCCTGTTGCCACGCTGGGAGCGGCTGACCGTGGCCGAGGCCTTTCAGCAGTGGGCGGGCTGGAATCCGGTCACCCACTGGGATGCCGAGCGTTTTGATTTGGATTTGGTCGAAAAAGTGGAACCGAACCTGCCCCGCGAGGTGCCGGTGGTGCTGACCGACTATCCCGCGCCCGCAGCCGCCCTGGCCCGCCGCAAGCCCTCTGACTTGCGCGTGGCCGAGCGCTGGGAGCTCTATATCGGCGGGCTGGAACTGGCCAACGCCTATTCTGAATTGACCGATCCCGCCGAACAGCGCGCCCGTTTTGAGGAATGCGCCCGCGCCCGCCGCGCCCTGGGCAAAGACCTCTATCCGCTGGACGAAGCCTTTCTGAGTGCGCTGGTAACCATGCCGCCCGCCGGTGGCATCGCGTTGGGGGTGGACCGTCTGGCCATGCTATTCGCCGATGCCGCCACCCTCGACGAGGTCATGGCGTTTCGGGAGTAGGATTAACCACAAAGGTCGCAGAGGGTCACAGAGGTCGGAGAAAATACCTCCGTGCACCTCTGTGTCCTCCGTGTTAATTCAATTTCAGCCCGAACGGCCGGAACACAGCGAAGTCGTCCTGGTTGTTGGTGGCCAGTCGGGCATTGGCTAGCAGCGCCGTGGCCGCGATCATGGCGTCCACGCGCAGGCGGCGGATCCGGCCGCTGAGATTAAATAACCGGGCTGATTCCCGCGCATGCACCTCATCGAAGGGCAGGATACCACCGCTCAGGAAGGCTTGCATGACCTCGATATGGTCCTGCTCCACGGGTCCGCACAGAAATTCGTACCAGGCGATGGTGGTGGTGGTCAGGATCTCGCCCCGTTTGTGCCACGTCATGAGCTGACGGGCTTCGGCGCTGTCTTCGGTCAGGCCGAGGATGAGGTAATTGGTGTCCAGGCAGATCACTCGCCCCTCCACTTCGCGCGGTCGGCCCGGGCCTGGGTCAGGTAGGACTCCGCCTTTTCGCGGACCAGTCCCCGTCCCTTGGCCTGAAGCTCCTTCAGCAAGGTGGCCGGATCGGGAGGCGTGGCCGCCGGGCCGAGTTCGGCCTGGGCGACTGACCGCCGCACCACCTCGGCCTGCGAAACCGCCCACCGGTCTGCGAGCCGCTTGAGCCGCTGCACCGTATCCGGGTCCAGGGCAAACGTCGTGCGCTGCGTCATAATAGCCATACCATAACAACACACCATAAGATATGTACTGTCAAGCCGGGCCTGCAGGATTTAACCACAGAGGACACGGAGGGGCGCAGAGGTCGGAGAAAATATCCTCCGTGAACCTCGGTGTCCTCCGTGGTTCAAATCCTCCTTGTGCCCGGCAGGTCCAGTTGCGGCAGGTTCAACCGGCGGCGCGGGGTTTCGCCGGGCAGCAGGTGCTGCTTGCGCAGCGGGATTTCGTCCCGGTCCGTCACCGTGTGCCGGTCCAGAAAGAGCGAGGAGCCCAGGGCCAGCTTGTGTTTGCCGAAGCGTTCGTTGATGCGGTCCAGGGCGGCGGCCGCGCGTTCCATGCTGTCGATGCGCACCCGGTCCTGGAACAGCTCGTACTGCTCCTCCCGGTCCTCTTCCAGGTTCCCCATGACCACCATGGTGGTGCGGTATTCGAGGCCCGGTTCGTAGAGGGCGGCGAACATCTGCTGGACCAGCGGGATCATTTCCTGGGGGGCGGCGGTGGCCCGGTTCAGTTTGGCTTCCAGCACCACCTGGGAGAAGTCGCGCCGCCGCAGGGCCACCATCAGGAAGCGGGTGCGCAGGCGGTGGCGGCGCAGTTTGATGCAGGCCGACTCCACGTTGCGCACCAGTTTGGCGAACACGAACTCGCGGTCCGCCGAGGGGGCGGTGAAGGTCTTGCACTTGCTGATGGTGGCGTAGCCGGATTTTTCCTCGGGGTTCACCGGATACATGGAGGTCCCGCGCAGCTCGTTCCAGATTTCCCGGCCCAGTTTGCCCAGCAGCTTTTCCGCCCAGGACTCCGGTTTCTGCACGAAGTCGAGGGCGGTGCGCAGGCCGTGCTTGTGCAGCAGGTTGGTGGTGTTGGCCCCGAAGCCCCACACCTCGGCCAGCGGGGTGCGGGCGAGCAGGATGTGGAGGTGGTAGCCGGCCACGGCGGTGAAGCCGTCCGGCTTGCGGAACTTGGAGCACAGCTTGGACAACCCCTTGCTCAGGCTGAGCCCGACCGACACGGTGAGGTCCAGTTCCTGCTGAATCTCCGCCTTCATGCGGCGCGCGATGTCTTCGTAGGAGGTGTGATGGATCCGGCGCAGCCCGGTCAGGTCGGCAAACCCCTCATCAATGGAGTTCTCCTCCACCGCGGGGGTGAAGCGGCGCATGATGGCGAACATGCGTTTGGAGTAGAGGCTGTAGGTCTCGTAGTCGCTGGGCACCACCAGCAGGTCCGGGCACATCCGGACCGCCTCGTGCAGCCGGATGCCGCGTTTGATGCCCAGTCGCTTGGCCTCGTAGCTGGCGCAGGCGATGATGCCGCGCTCCTTGCCCGTGACCATGGGCTGCCCCTTCCACGCCGGGTGGATGGACTGCTCCACCGAGGTGAAAAAGGCGTCCCCGTCCACGTGCAAAATGGCGCGGGGGTAGGAAGACAGGATGATGGACTGGATAGTCCCAAGTTCCATGTTCCGGGTTCCACGTCATAAAGCTAGGAATCGATTGCGATGCCCGTGGCGGTGCTGAATTTCCAGCCACGCTTGTTGGAATCGCGCAGGTAGTGGATGAAGCGGGCCAGCCGTCGGCTGGTTTCCTCCGCAAGATCGGTTAACTGTCGGAAGCGTTCTTCAGTCAGGTACGCCTGATCCAGTGCCACATAAAGTTGAGCGCGCACTTCACCGCAGGATCCTTTGGCGACCGAGAGAAACTGGATAAACTCTTTATCGCCATCGCGTTCAAAGCCTTCGGCAATGTTTGAGGTGATGGATAGGGCGGCCCGGCGAATCTGATCACGCAACGGATAATCGCGGGCAAACTCCGGCTGATTGGATGCGGTGTAAACCTCTTGGGTTAACTGCCGCGCCTTCTGCCACGCGGTAATATCTTCAAACCGCTCAATCTTTGCCATGTGCTTCCTCGCGACGTGGGACGTGGAACGTTGGACGTGGAACTTCTGCCTACTCGTACTTTCTCACAATTCCCCGCACCACGCCGCCGATGGTCAGGGAGCGTTGGGGGCGGATGAAGCGGTAGTTGCGGTTGGCCGGGTCCAGGCGCACGCCCACCCGGTCCTTCATGTAATATTTCAGCGTCCATTCGCCGTCCACCTGGGCCACCACGATCTGGCCGTTGCGCGGGGTGACCCCTTTCTCCACCAGCACCAGGTCGCCGGGCTGAATGCCGGCCTCGATCATGGAGTCGCCGCTGACCGTGAGCAGAAAGGTGGCCTCGGGGCGGCGGATCAGGTACTCGTCCAGGCTCAGCAGGTCCACCAGCTCCTCCTCGGCGGGCGAGGGGAATCCAGCCTGCACCGCACCCAGCAGCTTGGTGGAGCCGGTCAGGCGGGCCGTGGGCGCATAGTGTCCCTCCTGGTCGCGGCGCAGATAGCCAAACTCGACCAGCTTGGCGGTGAGCCCGTGGACCGCATTCTTGGAGCGGTAGCCGAACAGCGGCAGCATTTCGCGGTAGCTGGGCAGGCGCCCTTCCCGCCGCACAAAGGCGCGCAGGTTGTTTACTTTTTCTCCGACATCAACCGGGCGTGGCATGGTGAATCCTCCCTGGGTGGCTGGACATGAATATAGAGGAACGATCGTTCAGTATCAAGCGGAACCCAACAGGCTCTTTTGGCCCCGGTGGGCCGGGCGGCGGGAAGGTTCGCCATTTTATGCGCTTGACCTGCATCGGGTAATGCGGAAAAAGGTGCGCTCAATAAACAACGCCCGCTGAATCTGGTTGCAGGTCCGGCCGGCCGCAAGGATGAACATGGATACTCCCCGCGAGCTTCGGTACACGACATCACACGAGTGGGTCCGCTGGAACGGCAAGATTGCCACCGTCGGCATTTCCGACTTTGCCCAGGACCAGTTGTCCGATCTGACCTATGTAGAGCTGCCCACGGTGGGCGATTCGTTCTCCGCCCAGGACCAGGTGGCGGTGGTAGAGTCGGTCAAAGCCGCCTCCGACGTGTACGCGCCCATCAGCGGAACCATCCACGACGTCAACAAGAACCTCATCGAAAAGCCCGAGCTGATCAACAGCGATCCCTACGGCGAAGGCTGGATCTTCAAGCTCATCCCGGACGATGTTTCGGAAATCGAAACCCTGTTGGACGCCGCCCAGTACGACGCCCTGAATCCGGACGAAGAGAATTAAGAAGAAGTGATCCGTAATCCGTGATCAGTGGTCCGTGCGGATCACGGATGACGGAACGCGGTTCACTGGCTATGCCACCCTCCGCCATCGCCCTCTATCTCCACGACCCCGTTCGCTATGCGGACGGGGTTCGTTTTCAGGAGGCCCTGGTGGCGGCCCGCCACGCCGATCAGATTCCCGACACCGTGCTGTTTCTGCAGCACCACCCCGTCATCACCCTGGGCCGACGCGGCCGTACCCAGCACCTGCTGGCCACCCCGGAGGTGCTGGCCCGCCACGGGGTGGATCTGGTGACCTCGTCCCGCGGGGGCGATGTGACCTACCACGGTCCGGGACAACTGGTGGTCTATCCTATCCTGAAGCTGGGTTCCGCCGAGGCGGACAGCCACGGCTACCTGACCAATCTTGAGGAAGTGGCGGTGCGCACCGCCGCCGATTTCGGGGTTACCGCGTACCGCCGACCCGGCATGAACGGGGCCTGGACCGACGCGGGAAAAATTGCCGCCATCGGGTTCTACCTCAAGCGCTGGGTCACCATGCACGGCATGAGCTTCAACGTGGATCTCGACCTGGCCGGCTTCCGGCTCATCGTGGGCTGCGGCCTGGTGGGGGAAAAAGTTTCATCCCTGCGCCAGATCCTGGGCGACCGCTGTCCGTCGCTGGAGACCGTGCGCGATCACGTGGCGAGGCACGTTGAACAAGTGCTGGGCCGCTCGTTGTCCCGCGACCTCGCGGCTACTCCCGCCCTAGCTCAGTTGTTGGCCGCTTCCGGCCTGAAACCTGAAACCTGAAACCCTCTTCCCCTCACGGCGCATTAATCCACCCCGAGTCGCCGTCCGCGTAGAATTCCTTCTTCCACACCGGCAGCCGCTTCTTCAGCTCGTCGATCACATAGCGGCAGGCGTCGAACGCCGCCCCGCGGTGCGCGGAAATCACACCCACCCAGACCGCCGCCTCGCCGGGTTGCAGCGAGCCCACCCGGTGCGCGCAGCGCAGGGCCAGCACACCGAACTTGGTTTTGGCTTCGCCGGCGATGACCGAAAATTCGCGCGCGGCCAATTGTTCCGCGCCCTCGTAATCCAGCCGGATCACCGCGCGCCCGTGGCTGTGGTTGCGCACCCAGCCCTCGAAAACCACCAGGGCGCCCGCAGCCTGGGTCAGCAGGTCTGCGTGCAAGGCGGCTGCATCGAGGGGCGTCTGCTGAAGGGAGAACACGGGCTTAGCCTCCGGCCACGGGGGGGATGAACGCCACTTCATCGCCTGCCTGAAGCGGATGGTCCCACGCGCAAAACGTATCGTTCACCGCGGCCCGGAAAGAGGCGCGCGGCCAGGGCCACTGGTGCGCCTTTTTCAGTTCGTCAAACAAATCAGCCGCCGTGGTGGCGCCGCTGCTCAGGGTCAACAGTTCGCATCCGTTGTGCTCGCGCAGGATGGCGTAGAGGCGGACACGCAGGGATCGCTCAGCGGCGGACATCGGACTTGCCCCCGGTTTTTTGCAGCAACTGCACTTCGCGGATCACCATGTCGTGCGACACGCCCTTGCACATGTCGTACACCGTCAGCGCGGCCACCGCGGCCCCCGTCATCGCTTCCATCTCCACGCCCGTCTTGTGATGCAGGCTCACCGTGCAGGTGATTACCGCCTCGCCTTTTTTCGACAGCACGATGGCAATGCGGCACGATTCGATGGGCAGGGGATGGCAGAACGGAATCAGGTCGGAGGTACGCTTCACCGCCTGGGTGCCCGCAATGATGGCGGTCTGGAACACGGGCCCCTTGGGACTGCGCAAATCGTCGCCCTGCAGGAGTGCTTGCACCGCGCGTGGCAGCACGACCACGGCCCGGGCCACCGCCGTGCGATGGGTCACCGCCTTGTCCGACACATCCACCATGCCGGGCTTGTTCTTTTTATCCACGTGGGTGAGGTGTTTCTTCATAATTCCCAACCATGATAGCGCACCCGCGCGCCGGCCGCATAGGGCGATCCGGCGGGGGGCAGTTCGACGAAGCCGTGGCTGTGGCCCAGCGCGGCCTGGTCGCCCGAGCCGTGGTAATCCATGCGCACGGCCTGCAGCTCGCCATCCTCCGCCGTCTCCAGGCGGACGGGCAGGAAATGGGTGAGGGGCCGGTCCAAGGTCACCGGTTCGGCCAGACGCACCCGACCCGCGGGCGGCGGCTCGCCCCCCGCGCTGCGCCACCACCACGGGGCGACGTAGCGTTGGAAACAGACCAGGGTGGACACCGGATTGCCGGGCAGGGCGAACACCGTGGGTCCGCCTGGCCGCGCCCCGAACCACAGGGGTTGGCCGGGCTTCTGGGCGATGCGATGCAGCACCTGCTTGACCCCCAGCCTGGCCAGCGTCTGCGGCACAAAATCAAAGGCGCCCTTGGACACACCGCCGCTTAAAATAACCAGCCCGTGCCCGTCCAGCAGCGCCGCCAGCTCTCGCTCCAAGGCCTCCGGGTTATCCCGCAATAGGGCCAGGTTCACCTGTTCCGCGCCCAACCGACGCAGCCCGGCCGCCACCCCGTGGGCATTGGAGGGGCGGATCTGATAGGGCTCCAGGGGCTGCCCGATGTCGATGAGTTCGTCGCCCACCGAGGCCACAGCCACCGCCGGCGGCTGGGCGATACGCACCTCGGCACGACCGCTGGCCGCCAGCAGGGCGATCTGCGGCGGCAGCAGACGGGTGCCCGCCAACATGATTTCGTCGCCCACCGTACGGTCCGCGCCCTGACGGTGGATGTATTGCCCCGCGATCACTTTGGTGCCGGTGCGCAAGGTGACGCACTCCCCGCTGATGGTGTAGTCCTCGCATGGAATCACCGTGTCGGCCCCGTGCGGCACCATGCCGCCGGTCATGATGAGCAGGCATCCGCCGCGGCGGTCGCGCAATTCGCCCGCCGGTTTGCCCGCGGGCTGTACGCCTTCCACCTTGAAAGCGGTGGCGTGGGACCCGTGCGCGATGGCGATGCCATCCATGGTGGACCGGTCATAGGGCGGCCAGTCGCGGTCGGCCAGCAGGTCGTCGTGCAGGAGGTGGCCGGTGGCCTGGGCCAGCGGCACCATGGCGGCGCGGAAGCGCTGGGTATGCAGCAAGATCAGCGCCTCGGCTTCGGTGACGGTGAGCATGTCCTCAGTTCGTTTCGCGGATGCGTTTGATTTTTGCGGCCCGCCCGGTTTTGGGATCCACGGTCACGATCACGCCTTCCAGGGCCACGTCGTTGGTGGCCACTTCAAATTTGGCGGGCAGGCCGGTAATGAATTTCTTCAGCACCGAATCCAGGTCGCGGCCCAAAACGGAATCCTTGGCCCCGGTCATGCCCAGGTCAGTCAGGTAGGCCGTGCCCTTGGGCAGGATGGCCTCATCCGAAGTCTGCACGTGGGTATGGGTACCCACCACCGAGGTCACGCGCCCATCGAGGTAGCGGCCGATGGCGATTTTTTCCGAGGTGGCTTCGGCATGGATTTCCGCGAAAATCATCGTTCCCAGTTGGTCACGCTTCTTGAGGAGTTCATCCGCGGTGCGGAACGGGCAGTCCGCGGGCGGCATAAACACGCGTCCGATGAGGGACAGCACGGTGAGCCGTCCGTGGGGGGTGTCCACCGTGGTTACGCCGCGCCCCGGACAGCCGGGGGCGAAATTGGCCGGCCGCACGATGCGGGGTTCGCGGTCCAGGTAGGGCAGGATTTCCTTCTGGTCCCACGTATGGTCGCCCAGGGTCAGCACATCCGCGCCCGCGGAAAGCAGCTCCTCGGCCAGGCCGGGGGTGATGCCGCGCCCCGCCGCCGAATTCTCCGCGTTGGCGATGACGAGGTCCACCTGTCCCTCGCTCTTGAGCCGATGCACCACGCGCGCGAACAGGATGCGTCCGGGGGAGCCGACGATATCGCCAATATGCAAAACTTTGATCATGAGTTCAGGATAGCGGGCGGGGTGAGGAGTCCCAAGTCCCAAGTTCCAGGTTCCAAGTCGACCTGGAACATGGAACCTGGAACTCAGTCCGCCGTCCCTGCCAACTGCCCGCAGGCCGCGCCGATATCCACCCCGCGTTCCACCCGCACCGTGCAGGGCACGCCGATGCGTTGCAGGGTTTCCTGGAAATCCAGCACGCGCTGGCGGTGGGAACGGCCCAGCGGATTGCCGGGCACGGGATTCCACGGGATCAGGTTTACGTGGATCAGTTCCGGGCGCAGACGGCTGTCCCGGCGCAACAGCAGGCCCAGTGCTTCGGCCTGGGCGGGAAAATCGTTCTTCTCCTGCAGCAGCACATACTCGAAGGACACCCGGCGATTGGTCTTCTCGGTGTAGTCGCGCACCGCGTCCATCAGGTCGGCGATGGGGAAGCTCTTGTTCACCGGCATCATGTCCGTGCGCAGCGCGTCGTCGGGCGCGTGCAGCGAGATGGCCAGGTTGATGGGCAGGGGCGATTCGGCCAGCTTGCGGATGCCGGGCACCAGACCCACCGTGGACACGGTGAAATTGCGCGCGCCCATATTGAACCCTTTGGGATCGTGCAGACGTTCCACCGAGGCCCACCAGTTCGCGTAGTTGTTGAACGGCTCGCCCATGCCCATGAAGACGACGTTGGTGAGATTTCGGATTTCGGATTTTTGATTTCGGATTTCCCGCGCGGCCCACATCACTTGTTCCACGATCTGGCCCGGGGTGAGGTCATGCAGGAAACCGAGTTTGCCGGTGGCGCAGAATACGCAGGCCATGGGGCAGCCGGACTGGCTGGACACGCAGACGGTGGCCCGGTCCGGGTAAATCATCAGCACGCTTTCCACGGGCGCGCCGTCAGGCAGTTTCCACAGCACCTTGCGGGTCATGCCGTCGTCGCCCTGATGGACCTGGGCCAGGGTCAGCGAGCCGAGACAGGTCTCCGCAGCCAACCGCTCGCGCAGCGCCTTGGGCAGATCGGTCATCTCGGCCGGTGACGCCACCGCGTTCACATACAGCTGGCGGTAGATTTGTTTGGCCCGGTACGCCGGTTCGCCCCAGCCGGCGAGAAACGCAGTGAGTTCTTCCAGGGTGAAGTTGTACAGGGACGGCTTTTGCGGGGCATCGGTCATGGGGGCACTATACGGGATGCCTTTGAGGCGGGCGATTTTTTCCAATCATTGGAATTTCCAATGGTTGGAAGTCCGAAAATGCTCTTTTTCTGCCTTAGGCAGACAAGTCCAAGGGTTGGAACTTTTGGGGCGTTTTCAGAGGCACCGCAGAGACGCGGAGGGTGCAGAGGAAGAGGAAGCTGTTTTGGATAGAACGAAATTTCGCGTTCTCTGCGCCTCTGCGGTGAGTCCGCCTATTTCACCAGCACGCCTGCGATGGTGGCGGTCATGAAGCAGGCCAGGGTGCCGCCCAGCAGGGCGCGCATACCGAGCTGGGCCAGATCGCCGCGGCGCTCGGGGGCCAGGGCGCCGATGCCGCCGATCTGGATGCCGATGGAGAGGAAATTGGAGAAGCCGCACAGGGCGTAGGTGGCGATGACGTAGGAGCGGTAATGCAGGGGCTGGTCGGCGTGCGTTTCCACGTAGCCGGCCAGGTTGGTGTAGGCCACAAATTCGTTCAGGAAGGTCTTCTGTCCCATCCAGCGGCCCACCACATCGCAGTCCACCCACGGCACGCCCATGAGCCAGGCCAGGGGCGCGAACAGCCAGCCCAGCAGGGTGTCGAAGCCGACTTCGGGATGGCCGAACCAGCCCGCCATCTGCTGGACGCCCCAGTTGGCCATGGCCAGCAAGCCCATGAAGGCCACCAGCATGGCGCCCACGTTGAGCGCGAGTTGCAGCCCGGTGGTGGCGCCGCTGGCTGCGGCATCAATCACGTTTACGCTGGGATCCTGATAGGGAATGTCCACCTTGCCCAGGGTGTGCGGTTTTTCCGTTTCCGGCAGCAGCAGTTTGGCCATGACCAGCGCGGCGGGGGCGGACATAACGGAGGCGGCCATCAGATGGCCCGCGATGTCGGGATAGTAGGGATTCAGCAGGCGCACGTAGGCCGCCATCACGCCGCCCGCCACGGTGGCCATGCCGCCCACCATGACGCATAGCAGTTCGGAGCGGGTCATGCCGCCCACGTAGGGCTTGATGAGCAGGGGTGCCTCGGTCTGACCCACGAAGATGTTGGCCGAGGCGGAGAGCGATTCCGCGCCCGAGGTGCCGCAGGTGCGCACCATGATCCAGGCGAAGCCGCGCACGATCCACTGCATGAAGCCGACGTAGTAGAGGACGGAGATGAGGGAGGAGAAAAAGATGATAGTGGTCAGCACCTGGAAGGCGAAGAAGAAGCCGAGCGAGCCGGGTTGGCCGGCCGGGATGCCCAGGGTGCCGAAAACGAATTTGGCCCCTTCGTCCTGGAAGCTCAACAGCAGCACCACCGCGTCGTTGAGCTTGGAAAAGATCCAGCGTCCGGGGCCGGTCTTCAGGATGAGCAGGGCGAACACCAACTGCAGGGCCGTGCCCCAGGCCACGGTGCGTCCGTTGATGCGCGAGCGGTCGGTGGAACACAGCCAGGCCAGTCCGAGCAGGACCAGCAGGCCCACCGCGCTGATGAGACGATAGGGAATCATCGCGGATATGATTAGCGAAGTGGTAGGCGTTCGTCCATGCCGGTGTTGACGGAGGCCACCGGCATCAGCACGTCGGTCAGCTCCCGGGCCAGGCTTTCGACGTTGGGCGATTCGAAGAAACTTCCGTGGGCGCCGGCGATGAAGCGAACGGTGTAGCCGCCGGAATAGGCGGCGCGAAAATCCGGATCGGGATCGGCATCGGGGGCGCGATAGGGATTGAGATGGCTTTCGCGGCCGTACAGCAGAAGCACCGGGCCGGGGAAAGGCCGAGGGCTATTCTGCTCCATCAACACCAGCAGCGCGATGGTCCGGCCTTGGTCCAGCAGGCGCCGGGCTACCGCATGCATGAGGAGTCCGCCTTGGCAGTTTCCGCCCAATAGCAGGGCACCTTCCGGCTGAACGGCCTGTATCTCGGCGGCATAGTGGGAGGTCAACAGGTCCATCTGTTCGGCGCAGTCATAATCCATGATCAGGTAGCCGGAGCGCAGGCCGTGTACCGGCTGTTCCGCGCCCAGAGCCGCGGCCAATTGGCTCAGTTCCCGGTAGCCCTGCAAACACCAGAACAGGCCGGGGCGCGTTCCGTGTTCATTCAGCGTCACCACCAGCCCGTTCCGGTGGTGGCGCTGGCCAGGCCAGGGGTCCACATAGATGTGTTGCCGGGCCAGCAGGTCGGCGGGCGCGGTGACCTCGGGCCGCGGGTGGAACCAGCCCTGCCATCGGCGGTGCAGGTTTTTCCACCAACCTGGTGGTGCGACCGCCGCCCCGGCGCGATCCAGGCGGGCGGCGAAGGCCCGCAGGGTGGGGGCTTCGAAGAGGGCCTGCACGGGCAGCTCGATGCCCCGGTCCGCTTCCACTCGGGTCAGCACGCGTACGGCGGAGAGGGAGTCGCCGCCGATGGTAAAGAAGTGGTCGGTGGCGCGGATGGATTCGCGCCCGAGCACGGCACACCAGATGGCGCCCACGGCACGTTCCGTAGGGGTGAGTTCATCCGTGCCGGAAGACGGGCGCGCGATTTCCTCCGCGGCCATTTTGCGCAAGGCGTGCCGGTCAATTTTCCCGCTGGGGGCTTGGGGCAGGGCGTCACAGAAGGCGTAGCGGGACGGGATCATGGGGCCGGGCAGCCGTTGGGCGAGCCAATCATACAGGACCCCGGACGAAACGGAGCCGGTTTCGGCGGGAACAATGGCGGCCAGGATGGAGCGGGAGCCGGAAGCGGTTTCGAACCAGGTGGCGGCAGCCTGGCGCACCCCGGGGTGGGTTTGCAGGGCGGCCTCGACTTCGCCGGGATCAACGCGATGTCCGCGAATTTTCATCTGGTCGTCGGTGCGCCCGTAATAGAGCAGGTTGCCATCCACGGACCAGGCCGCGATGTCGCCGGTGCGATAGTACCGTTCACCGGACGGTTCCAGCGCGGCAAATTTCTGCGCGGTCAGCTCCGGACTGCGGCAATAGCCGCGGGCCAAACCGAGCCCCCCGAGGCAGAGTTCGCCCGGTTGACCAGGGACGACCGGCGTTCCCTGTTCATCCACGATCAGCACGGAGGTGTTGGCCAGGGGATGACCGATGGCGACGGACAGACGGGTGTGCTGGTGATGCTCCAGGGTGTCGCGCGTTATGCGAAAGGCGGTGGACCACACCGTGGTTTCGGTGGGGCCATACAGATTCCACACCTGCTCGGCTTGCCCGGCCAGACGGCGGGCCAGGTCCGGGTGGATGGCTTCGGCGGTGCTGATGGCCACCCGCACCACGGGGAAATCCGGAACGGTGTTCAGCAGGGAGGACCAGGTGGAGGGTCCGGTTTGGACCATGGTTACGCCGAAGTCGCGCACCTCCCGGGCGAGGCGTGCGGGATCCAGCCAGCAGGAGCGATCCCGCAGCAGCATCCGCCCGCCCGTGATGAGGGGCAGGAACAATTCCACCACGGAAATATCAAACCCGATGGTGGCGGCGGCCAGGACAACATCACGATTCGTGATGCCGAGTAGATCACGACTGGCCCGCAGCAGATTCACCACGCTGCGATGTTCGATTTCCACCCCCTTGGGCTGGCCGGTGCTGCCCGAGGTGAACAGGATATAGGCCAAGCGGGCGCCTCCGGGTGCGGCGGGCTCGGCCGGTTTCTCCGGCGTGCGGGCGATCTGGTCCAGATCAAGGATGTCCCGCGCATTCGCCGCGGACATTCCGATCAGGGCCGCGCGTCCGGGAGTGTCCGTCACCACCAGCCGACAACCGGATTGCTCCAGGATGCGGCTTTGTCGCAAGGGCGGGTCGTCCGGATCCACCGGCACATAGGCGCCGCCGGCGTGCAGGACGCCGAGCAGGGCGGCCACCAGGTCGGGGCTGCGCGACAGGGCGATGGCCACCGGTTGTTCGGGCTGGAGTCCATGTGACTGCAGGGCCTGGCTGATGGCGAGGGCGCGCGCGTCCAATTCGGCGTAGGTGACGGTGGTGGTTGTATTCACCACGACGGCCGCGGCTTGGGGACGGGCCTGCACCTGTTCGGCGAAGAGGCAGTAGATGTTGGCTTCGTAGTTCATGGCTCGCGTTCAGCGCGCTACCAGCCGCACATCAAAGGATGGCGGTGGCTCCCAATGATACGGACCGCGCACCGGAGTGTCAGCCCCGATCGGCGATACCGTGTAGTTGCGAGCAAGGGCGCGCAGGAAGGCGGAGCCCATGGCAACGACCACGTTGGATAAAGGGCAGTGATGGTGATCGAGCCCGAAAGGCGAAAACTGATGGCCGCTGGGCGGCTGGTGTAGGAAGCGCTCGGGTTGAAAGCGAAAAGCGTCGGCAAAGGAGGACTCCGCTTTATGCGATTCCCACAGGCACAGGCGGACGGTGGAGGACCGGGGAATCAAGTAGCCGTCGAAAATCACATCGCGTTCCACCCGGCGTAACAAGCGTTCACTCTGGTCGAGACGAAGCGTTTCCAGCACAAACGCGCGTGCCAGGTCACCGATATCCGGTTCGGCCAGGCGGCGCACCAGGTCGGGGTGGCGGCTGGCATAGTAGGCCAGCCAGCGAAACAGCCCGTGGGTGTCGTAGCGGCCCATCTCCACCATATAAATCACGTTGCCGAGCAGGGTGTCATCCAGGGTGCCGGCGCACTGCAGGCGGTGGACAATCCCGCCACGCCGATGGGTCGTGTCCGCCAGCGACGCGCGCACCGTGCGGGCGAGGGCGTGGAAAGCGGAGGTCTGACGCGCTCCGGGATTCCAGATCAGGCCGTGGGGTCCCAGATGCTGATAGCCCTGATCCAGACGGTCGAAGGCCGGATCGCCCGGGACCAGGCCGTAGAACAGGCGGATCAGCATGTGGGTGGAAATCCGATTGAGGGTGTTGACGAAGGCTTCGGGCGAGGATAGGGCGCCGGTGGTACGCGCCTGATGAAGTTGAGCCAGCTGTTCGGAGGCCATGGATTCCAGTGCATCAGCCTGCTGCTCCGGTCGTTCCTCGCGGATGGCTTGGACCAGCGCCTGGCGGTAGGTGCGATGGTCCGGGTTCCGCATCTGGCGCAGGAATCCTTTGGGAATCAAATGCTCAACCCGTATGGTCACCGGGCGGAGATGCTCACGGTGTTCGGCGAGGAAGCGGGCGCACCGGTCCAGGCCCTCCAGGCAGACCCAGAACTCGCGCCAGGCGATGGCCTTGAAGATCGGTCCGTGCTGGGCGAAGTGGCTCAGCAGAAACCGCTGGTCTTTTTTCTCCGCCCGATCCAGCGCAATCAGCGGGCCCGGCGGCAGGGGATGGCGCGAGCAGGTACCGCGGGCCAGCGCGTAGAGCAGGGAGGTTGAAGGTGAGCAAAGGTGCGGCTGATTGCGCATGGGTGGTGGTTGGTTTCTACGGGGTGAGAGTTCATGAATCAATCCTGTTCACGGGGCGGGGCGGCATCATAAAATGAACGCCCGGTCCGGTTGATCGTCTAATCCTGCATCGCCACATTCGTACCGGAAGCAGAAGCTGAAGCATCGCGTCCGTCGCGGGCGGGGAGTAACCTGAAATCATGAACTTGATGGCACGCGGGCGGTGGTGGCTGGCCTTGCTGGTCTTCGGCAGTGCCATGGGCGCTTTGGAGGGGATCGTGGTGATCTATCTACGCGCCCTCTATTATCCCGACGGGTTCACCTTCCCGCTGGCCGCCATGCCGTCGTCCATTTATATGGCGGAACTGGTCCGCGAGGCGTGCACGCTGCTAATGCTGGGTAGTCTGGCCGCCCTCGCCACCTCTGGATTCCTTCGCCAGTTCGCGGTTTTCCTGTGGAGCTTCATCATCTGGGATGTGGCCTATTATGTGGCGCTTAAAGTGGCCCTGGATTGGCCGGAATCCTGGCTGACCTGGGATATCCTGTTCCTGATCCCGTTGCCCTGGGTGGGTCCGGTACTGGCTCCGCTGTTGTATGGCACGGCCATGGCGGCCGTGGGGTGGGGCGCCTGGCGGCTGGCCGATGTGGGCGGTTCGATTCGTCGTGGGGAAGTGGTCTTGATTGCGGTCAGCGTGGCGCTGGCCCTGTGGGCCTTCATGGAGGAGCCGATGCGCCTGCTGGTGGCCACGGTGGCGGGGGAACCGGATCGTGCCCGCCATCCGGACCTGGTGGCGGCGGCGTTTCAAGCCTATGTGCCGGCGTATTTCAACTGGCCGGTTTTTTCCGCCGCGCTGGCCGCCGGGTACGTGGCTTCCGGGCGGGCGCTTCGGCGGGCCGCGCAGAGGACGGTGCGGGTTTAGCCAGGGGGACGGACAGGCACACCGAGGTGCCGGATCCGGGTTGGGATAGGAACTCCAGCTCGCCGCCCAAACCAGCCAGGCGCTGCTGGATATGAAACAGACCAAAGCCCCGGGTGGCGGAAATACTGCGCGGACTCTTTTTCGGCCGGGCTCCGGTTCCGCCCTCATCGGTTACCGTGGCCCGCAACCAGGTTCCATCCCTGATCAAGGCCACTTCGATGTTCGATCCTTTGGCGTGCTTGATGGCGTTGATCAGCAGTTCGCGGATGGATTGGAACAGCAGGCCGCGCAGCCCCGCCTCCAACTCCGGCAGCGGGCTGGGCACCCGGATGGAAATCTGGATCTGATGCTGTCCGCCCAGCCGTCCGGCCAGATCGTCCAGCGCCGGCACCAGGCCCAATTGGTAAAGCAGGGGCGGAGCCAGGTCGGACACGATGTTCCGGCTTTGCCGGATGGCATCTTTGATCAGTGCGCGCACCGTTTCTAGCTGATGGGCCACAGCCGGGCGCCCGCCCTGGGTCAGGGTGTTCTCGATGGCACCCAGCCGGATATGGGCCAGGGACAGGGTTTGGATGAAGGAGTCGTGGACCAGGCGGGCCACGCGCAGCCGCTCTTCGTCCTCGTCCATGGTCAGTTTGGTGGTCAGGGCGCGCAGCAATTCGTTGGTCTGTTGCAATTCGGTGGTGCGTTCCTGCACCCGTATTTCCAGGTCGGTCTTGGCTCGGGCCAGCGCCTCCTCGGCCCGTTTTCGTTCCGTGATATCGCGCACGATGCCGCAGGCATAAGGTTCACCCTTGTGCTGAATGAAGGTGCTCCAGACTTCCACCGGATAGGTGGTGCCATCCTTGGTGCGGTGTCGGCTCTCGAACCGCATGTTCTTCTTCCGCTGCAGCGCCTCCCATTGGGTAGGCCAGGTGGTCGCGGAAAGATCGGTATCAATGTCCGATACTTTCAACTGGCATATTTCATCCAGAGTGTAGCCCAGCTTCCGGCAGGCGGAGGGATTGGCATAGAGAATGTGGCCGGTGGGGGCGGCCCAGAAGACTTCATCCTGCATCTGGGTCAGCACGGTCTGGGCCTGGGCCAGTCGGATCTCCATGCGCAGCGGCGCGGTGATGTCGCTGAACGTCACCACGACCTGCTGCAACTGCTGCTGGTTGTCGAATTCCGGATAGGCGTTGCCGAGCACCCACACCCGGTCCTGGGTGGTGGGGCGATGGATCCCGGCCATAAATTGCCGCACCGGCTTCCCGGTGTGCAGCACCACGCTGACCGGGTATTCCTCGGGTGTCACGGTCTCCCCGTTCTCCCGCACGAAATGCCAGGCCGGATCCATGGCGTGTTTGCCCTGCATTTGTTCCAAGGTCAGGCCCAGCAGGGTGCAAGCCATGGGATTAGCGTAGAGGATCTGGGAGTCCGGAGCGTGGACCACCACGCCGACGCTGAGGTTCTGGATCAGGGCGCGATGATGGGCCTCGCTCCGGCGCAATTTTTCCTCCCCGAGTTTCAGGTCCGTGATATCGCGCAGGGTGCCCACCATGCGCAGCCCGTGGCCGACCGCGCCGGGGTACACTTTGCCGCGGGCCAGAAACCAGCGGTAGGCGCCCGTTTTGGTGCGCAGTCGATACTCGTTCTCCACGTTCTGGCCCGGTATCACCGGGCGCGCGGCATGTTCCTGCACCTGCGCGAGATCATCGGGGTGGAGCAGGTTGAAAAAGGAAACCATGTCGGAGGGAACTTCGCCGGGCTGGTAGCCCAACAGGGTATAGAAGCGGGGCGACCACCAGGCTTTCGGGATGGCCATGTCCGGCCACTCCCACAGGCCATCGTTGGTGGCCTCGATGGCTTCGTCAAAGCGCTGGTTGCTGGTGCGCAGGATTTCATTTGCGGTGCGCTGTTCCGTGATGTCGCGGATAATGCCCACCATGCGCGAGGGTCGCCCGGGGCTGCGCGCAAAGCTTTTGCCCACGCTGTAGATCCAGCGGAGCTGGCCGACTGGGGTGATGATGCGGAACTCATTGCTGAAACCCTGGGGCGCGTGCTGGTGGTTTTGGTAGTCGGCCTGCAGGCTGTCCCGGTCCTCCGGATGGACCCGGGCGAAAAAGGCTTCCGGGGTGGCCGCTATCTCACCGCAGCGATAGCCCAGGATTTCGTAGCAGCGGGGTGACCACCAGAAGCGGGGGCGGGTGATGTCCGGCCAGTCCCACAGGCCATCCAGCAGGGTGTCGTAGAGCAGGCCTAGCAGTTCAGGGTCTGCTCCGTGGTGCTTTTCCATCAGTTGTTTTCCGACCGGATGTTCCTACTTATACGGTGTAGTCGCTTGACCCGGTGAACCAAGTTACTATAGTCAGCGTAGCGAGCTTCCCATGACAGTCAAACTTCTCCTAGTAGATGATCACCAGATGATGCGCGAGGGCCTGCGGGCCCTGATCGAGAAGGAGCCGGGGATGGTGGTGGTGGGGGAGGCCGATGACGGCAAGTCGGCGCTGGCCCTGGTGGCGCGCCTGCAGCCGCAGGTGGTGTTGATGGATGTCGGGCTGCCTGAGTTGAATGGCATTGAAACCACCCGCCGATTGCTCCGGCAGAGACGCGGGCTCAAGGTGGTGGCCCTGTCCGGGCATTCCGACCAGAAGTTTGTCATGGAGATGCTGAAGGCGGGCGCGTCCGGTTATATTCTGAAACATGCCGCCTACGAGGATCTGGCCCGGGGCATCCGTGAGGTGGTGGCGGGCCGGACCTACCTGAGCCCGGAGGTCACGCGCGGGGTGGTGGATGGCTTGGTGCGGCCGCCCGTGGCCCGCACCCGTTCCTCGGCCTTTGCCGTCCTGACCGGACGCGAGAAGGAAACCTTGCAGGCCCTGGCCGAGGGCAAATCCACCAAGGAGATTGCCGGTGATATGGGGGTCAGCGTGAAGACGGTTCAGACCCACCGCATCAATATCCTGACCAAGCTCAACCTGCGCAGCGTGGCGGAACTCACCAAGTTTGCCATCCGCGAGGGGTTTACCGAGCTGTAGTGTTCGTGCGGCTTAATCATGGTGTAGTCGCATGGCCCACCTCGCGTCCTGCGCGGTAGAAAGAAGCTTTCCAACCATCCGCCATATCCATCGGGGTCGGCATCGGAATCGGTATCGGAATCGACCCCGAGACCCGATTCCGACCCCGACACCCGATGAGCCCCAACCGCTTTGATTCGCTTTCGCGGTGTTTCAGCGAGCTGGGGCGGGCCGGCCGGTTTCTTCCGCCAATGCGCGCACGATGAAGTCGGGCCGGATGGTAGGGCGGGGCACCCGGCCCGGGAACCACCTCCGCACATCCTCCTCCAGGCCGAGCCCGTGCATGAAGTTGTAGAGGGCTTTGCGCAGGCCCTGGCCCAGCTCTTCGTGATCCACCCCGGTGGCGTCCGTGAACGGCACTTCGTTGCGGGCAAAGGCTCCCTTCCATGCGCGGCCTATGCGCAAACCGAGCTCCTTCCGCTGCTCGTAGGCCGGGCTGTGTACGGTCAGGGCGAAGCGATGCCAGTAGGCGGACTGTAGGCAGCCGGCGGCGAAAAGCTGGCGCACCAGTTCGAGGGCGTTGACGGTTTCCTGCACGGTCTGGGTGGGAAATCCATACATCAGATAGGCATGCACCATGATGCCCGCTTCGGTAAAGTTGCGGGTCACGCGCGCCACCTGGGCCACGGTGACCCCTTTTTTCATGAGCGTGAGCAGCCGGTCCTCCGCCACCTCCAGCCCGCCCGTCACCGCCACGCAGCCTGCTTCCGCCATGCGCCGGCAGACCTCGGGGGTAAAGTAGGTGTCGAAACGGATGTTGCCCCACCAGGTGGCGGTGACGCCGCGGGCCAGCAGCCGATCGGCCAGTTTCTTGAGCACGGCCGGGGGCGCCGCTTCGTCCACCAGGTGGAACCCGGTCTGTCCGGTTTCCCGGATCAGCGCTTCCATGCGGTCCACCAGCAGGTCGGCCGGGGCCACGCTGTAGCGTTCAATGTAGTCGAGCTTGGTGTCGCAGAACGAGCACTGGCTCCAGTAGCAGCCGTGGGCGACCATGAGTTTGTTCCAGCGCCCGTCCGACCAGATGCGGTGCATGGGGTTGAGAATATCGAACACCGAGAGATAGCGATCCAAAGGCAGGCCGTCGTAGGTGGGCGTACCGGTGGCGCTGTGGGGCAGCATGGGCAGCGTCGGGTCGTGATGAAAAACGACGCGGCCGTTCTCGCGGGTGAACGTCTTGCACAGGCGGGCGGCGGGTTGGCGGCCGGCCCGGTGCTCGAGCAGGGCCAGGAAGGCGGGTTCCCCGGCATCCAGGGTGACATAGTCGAAATAGTCGAACACCCGCGGTTCGCTCAAGTCGCGTAGTTCGGTGTTGGCGTAGCCGCCTCCGAATACCAGGGTTGTTTCCGGACGCAGGCGGCGCACGGTTTGGGCGATGCGGAAGGCTCCGTATACATTGCCGGGGAAGGGGGCGGTGATGCCCACCAGGCCGGGCTGCTCGCGCTGGATGATGTCGGTGGTGAGTTCGGCCAGCAGATCATCCACCAGGGTGGGTGGCTGTTGGAGGGCGTGATCCAGGGCGTCGAAGGAGGCGGCGCTGACCGCCAGTTTTTCCGCATAGCGGGCCAGTTCAAAATGTGGATCCACGCCTTCGCGCACGGCATCGGCCAGGTCCTCCAGATAGAGGGTGGCCAGGTATTTGGACCGATCCTGCACGCCGAGGTTGCCGAAGCTTTCGTGCAGCATGGCGGCTTCGTCCGCTCCGGCCTGGTGCAGGGCCTGGAAGCGTGGACCTTCCGGGAGATAGGTGCGGGAGGCGATGCGGAGGGCCAGGGTGGGATCGCGTCCCTGAAGAAAGCGGAGGACCGGTTCGATGGTGGACTGGAACGAGGTGGCGTGATGCCGGAAGTGGAGCACGGCGGGTGTCGCGGCCGCGTTCAGGCAGGTTTGCATGCGGGCCAGGCCGGATCGGGAAAAGAGGCGGAGCACCAGCTCCATGGCCAGGTCCGCCTGGTGACAGGCCACCCCGCGTTCGCGCAGAAAGCCGGTGAGGAACGCGGTGGCCGGATAGGGCGCGTTCAACTGGGTCATGGGCGGCAGTAACAGCAGCACTCGCATGGGGATTACAATTCCATGCCCGCCCGTACTTTGCACGTGCGTTTCGCGGTCGCCGTCAGCGTGCGGCGGGTCGGTTGGTGGCGGTGACGGAGGAAATGGGTTCGCTGGTGGCCTGCACTGCCGCGGCGGGAGACGCTTCGTCCACGCGTTCACGAGCCCGTTTGGCCAATTCCAGTTCGAACATCCGACCCAGCTCGGTGAGGCGGATTTCGCGGAAGGCCGGCTCCTGGTAGAGCCGGTACACGGAGGCCGGGTCGGTCAGCGGTTCCACTTTTTCCAGATAATTTACCGCCTGGTCCGGCCGGCCCATGAGGGCGCACACCGCGGCGGCGTCGAAATAGAGCAGCGGCCATTCGGCTGCATTGGCCAGGGCTTTTTCCAGCCCGTCCATGGCATCCTGATAGCGTTTGTCCAGGGCATCCAGGAAGGCCAGTTCGCGCAAGGCCCGCGCATCGTTGGGTTGAAGGTGCAGGTAACGCACCAGCTGATCGCGCGCGGGACCGGCCTCGTTGCTGTGAATATGACAAAGGGCGAGATTGAACACGCTGGGGGCATAGCCGGGATCCACTTCCATGGCCGCCTCCAACACATCGCGCGCCCGCTTGATCTTGCCCTGGTACAAATAAGCCACGCCCAGATCGTTCAGCAGCTCAGCCTGTCCGGGATTGTTTTCCACCGCCTTTTCCAACGCTATTTGTGCGCGCGGATAATCGCGCTGCCGCAGGTAGACCCGGCCCAACTGATTCCATACCGAGGTAAGGTAGGGCCAGATGTCGAGAGCTTCCCGGTAGCGCTTGATGGCCTCCTCCACCTGGCCGCTGCGTTCCAGCGCTTCTCCATGCTTGGAAAGGAATACGGCCCGGCGCAGGGCTTCCGTGTTGATATCGGCGGAATTGGTGGGGGTGACCGGGGCCGGTCCTTGCGACACCGTGCCGGTCGGGGCGGCGGCCGAGTCCGGTTGGGCGGCCGTAGGAGCGGTCGTGGAAAGAGGCGGGGTGCGGTTCCTCGATCGGTCCGAGATGGACCACATCGTACGCACCAACATGGTGCTCAGGATCAGGACCCCGATCATGCCTCCGACCACCCAGCCGGTTTTCCGGACGTTGGCCATCATGTACTTCATGGCCGGATTCGTGCGGTTATCCCGCTCAAACTCGGGCTCCTGCGCGGTGACCGCATCCACCGGACGCTCGCGGGGCCGGATGCCGCGCTTCTCTTTGTGGTAGAGATGATGCGACCCGCCGGAGGCGGGAGGGCGGGGACTGGGGGTTTCAGCGGCCATACTTGAAACTTAACTTAATTGCTAAGCCAGCGCAAACCTTGCCGTCGGCGGTCTGTATCGACCTTTCCCTGAAATGGTTCTGCACAGTTGCATGGGGGGAGGGTAGACGTTACGTTCGACGTATCGGCGCCGCCCTTGGCATGCCGGTCTGGAGCACGAATTTATGTCCATTCGGGTCGTGGGTCGAAAACTGGGTTGGATCATGGTGGTGGCCTTGCTGGGGGCCAACCTGATGATGGGCGCCCGCCTGTATTCCAAGGAGGTGGGCGATCCGGATCGGGAGGATGTTTACGGCCAGATGGCCCTGTTCACCCGTGTGCTGGAGCAGGTGCGCAAGAACTACGTGGATGCGGAAAAAACCGCTTACACCAATCTCATCAAGGGTGCCCTGCAGGGCATGCTGCAGTCGCTCGATCCGCACAGCCAGTATCTGGATGTGGAGATGTACAAGGACATGAAGGATGACACGGCCGGGCAGTTCGGCGGGCTGGGCATCGTCATCAGCATCAAGGACAACGTCCTTACCATCGTGGCCCCCATGGAGGACACACCCGGATTCCGGGCCGGTCTGCTGGCCGGGGACAAGATCATGGAAATTGATGGCGAATCCACCGAGGGCTATTCCATGCAGGAGGCGGTGAAGAAGCTGCGCGGGCCGCCCGGAACCAAGGTCAGCTTGCGCATCCTGCGCACCAAGACCCAGGAATTCAACGAAGTCGAAGTGGAACGGGCCATCATTGAAGTGGCCAGCGTGAAGGGAACCCGGGTGCTGGAGGATGATATCGGCTACCTGCGTATCACCCAATTCAGCGAACCCACGGCGGACGCTCTGCAAAATGAACTGGAGTTTCTGGCGGAGAAAAACGTCAAGGCGCTGGTCCTCGACCTGCGCAACAATCCGGGCGGCCTGCTCAATTCCGCGGTGGAGGTGGCCGGCAAGTTCTTGGATCGCAACCAGGTGGTGGTGTCCACCCAGGGTCGCGAGGAAAAGGACAACCAGGTGTTCAAATCGCGCAGCCGCAAACGTTTTCCCGACATTCCCCTGGCCATCCTGGTCAATGCGGGCAGCGCCAGCGCCTCGGAAATTGTGGCGGGCGCCCTCAAGGATCATCGCCGGGCCGTGCTGATCGGGGAGAAGACCTTCGGCAAGGGGTCGGTGCAGAGCGTACTCAGCATGGACGAGGGTACGGCCATCCGGTTGACCACGGCCAAGTATTACACCCCGTCCATGGAAGTCATTCATGAACGCGGTATCGAGCCCGACATCGTGGTGGCTGTGCCGCCGGAGGAATGGCGCACCCTGCAGGTCCAGCGGATGAATCAGGAGAACGGAGCGGAGCCCGGGGCGGAGGAGGAGGGGGAGGGGCCCGCGGCCCCTGTGGAGGACATCCAGTTGCAACGCGCGGTGGAGGTCTTGAAGGGCATCCTGCGTTTTGCCGGACAAACCGAAGCCGGGGTGCTGACTGCTCACGCGGCCCGCTGAACGGCGTGCCCATCCGGATCTGCCATGAACGTGCTCGGCCTCGAAACTTCCTGCGATGAAACGGCCGTGGCCGTGGTGCGGGATGGACGCACCATCCTGTCCAACGCCGTGTACAGCCAGATTGCGCGCCATGCCGTCTATGGCGGCGTGGTGCCCGAGGTGGCGGCCCGCGCCCACCTCGAGGTGTTGCCCCACTTGCTACAGCAGGCGCTCGACCAGGCCGGATTAAGCTGGGCGGACGTGGATGCGGTGGCCGCCACCCGCGGGCCCGGCCTGGCCACCTCGCTGGTCATGGGCTTCAGTGCGGCCAAGGCCCTGGCCGTGCGGTTGGAGCGGCCCCTGCTGGGTATCAACCACCTGGAAGCCCACCTCTATTCCGTGCTGCTGGATCAGGAGTATGATCCGGCGACCGTGGTGCCCGCGTTGGTCCTGCTCGTGTCGGGCGGGCACACCTGCCTGGTGCTGTTTGAGGGGGCGGGACGCCACCGCCTGCTCGGGCAGACCCTGGACGATGCCGCGGGGGAGGCGTTGGACAAGGGCGCCAAACTCATGGGCATGGCCTATCCGGGCGGACCCCTGCTGGAGCAGGCGGCGCGTGGCGGGAATCCGCGCGCGGTGGAGTTCCCGCGCGGCTGGGCCAGCGATGAGCGACACGGTACCCGCAGCCAGCGCCCCGATCTGTGCTTCAGCTTCAGCGGGATCAAGACCGCGCTCATGTATCACATCAAACGAAATCCCGGCGCGCGGGACGGCGACAAATTCAACCACGTCGCGGCCAGCTATCAGCAGGCCGTGGTGGATACGTTGATCGGGCGAGTGGAGCAGGCGCTGGACGATTTCCCGGTGCGCGCGGTGGCCGCGGCGGGCGGCGTGGCGCGCAATGGACGGTTGCGTGAACGCCTGGCCGCCGTGGCCCGGTCACGTGCGCTGCCCCTGCTGCTGGCCCGTCCGGAGTATTGCACCGACAATGCGGCCATGATCGCGGCGCTGGGCGGCGCCCTGCTGCAGCAAGGCGTCGCTCCCACACCGCTGGATGCCGATATTGATCCCAACCTGCCGCTGGGGTGAGCGCATCCTGTTAATTATTTTACCTCACCGCAGAGGCGCGGAGAGCGCGGAGGTGCAGGAAGATGGGAGGGTAGGACAAGCCATTCGAGTCACGGGTCACCCGCCGTCCGCTACTCCATGGCGCGGAGCCCTTGAGGTTCTTACCAAAGGTCAACTTCTCTGCGAACTCAGCGTCTCTGCGGTGAATCATCTGGGTCAGGTGCGGACATCGCTGAGGATGGCCGCCACCGTTTCCATGGCGTCGCGGCGATTGTGTCCGATCAGGCCCTTGGCCCCGCGCTTGACCCAGCCCACGGCGTACAGACCGGGCAGAACCTGATCTCCGTCCATCACGCGGTGGTCGCGGGTGGGGATCACACCGCGCTCATCATCAAAGGGCAGACCGGGCAGGGGACGCGCGCGATGGCCGATCGCGGTAAACACCAGGCCGCATTCCAGTTTTTGCAGCGCGCCCGTGGGTACGGCCACCTGGTTTCCCGGATCGCCTTCCAACCGGGTTAATTCCAGCGTGATTTCCGCCGCGCGACCCGGACCGGAAATACCCAGGGGGCGGCGTAGAAAATCAATGGATACGGTGCGCCGGATGTCTTCCGGCGGCGGGCGCGACGCATAACCGCGCAGGGTCTGCACGACCGCGCGCACCCGATCCGCTTTTTCCGCGGCCAGCTCAAGCTCGTCCGCGGGTCCCGGCATGGTGACCATGGGATCCACGCGCAGGTTCACGCCGGGCAGGGTGCCCAGTTCCGCGATTTCATGTTCGCCGAAGGAAGCCTGAATCGGGCCGCGGCGTCCAATGACATGGATGGTTTTCACGCGGCTGCGCGCAAGGGCGGCCAGGGCGGCGGGCGCGATATCGGTTTCGCGCAGTTTCGCTTCGTCGTGACAAAGCAGACGCACGATATCGAGAGCCACATTGCCCTGGCCGATGATCACGGCGGTGGGGGTGTCGAATTCAAACGGGGTGTGCGCATAGTCCGGATGCCCGTTGACCCAGCCCGCGAAGGAAAGGGAGGAGTGGACCCCGGCCAGGTGCTCGCCCGGAAGGCCGAGGGTGCGATCCTCCTCCGCGCCGGTTGCGACCACGATTGTATCGAAATCGCGTCGCAGCTGGTCCATGGTCACATCGCGACCGATCTCCACCCCGGTGCGCAAGGTCACGGCCACCGCCGTGCGTTCCAGCAGCTTGATCAAGCGCCGGGTGTGCGGATGATCCGGGGCCACTCCGTAGCGCACCAGGCCGAATGGCTGGTCCAGCCGCTCGAAGATCGTGATGGCCACCGGATGACCCGTGCGCAACAGTTCCTCGGCCGTAAAACAGCCGGCCGGCCCGGATCCGATGATGGCGACGCGCAGGGGGGCGGTGTGCATGGATACACTGTGCCCCGAGACCCAGCGTTGGTCAAAGCCGTTTGCGGAATGGGGTGGAGAGGCTCGCTATTCCAGGCGTACGCGGGCGCGGAAAAGGGCGCCGGGTTCCATGGCTTGAGGATCCAGGGAAAGCAGGACTTCGTTTTGCGGCGGGGTGGCGGGGAGATTGGTGAAGTTCGGAACGGGTTGCCAGGTGGCGTTGTTGGTCAAAACCCGCTTCTCCAAGTCATATCTTCGCCTGATATCACTAAACCAGCGGAAGCGAATCTGAACCGTACCGGGCTCCGAGTTCAGCAGCTTGGATGGGCCGGGCGAGTCGCTGATCACGAGCTCTCCCTGTGTTAGGAATTGCGACTGCCCGTTGGTCGGGTTGCTGCCGGCCACGAATTCGCTCCAGGTTGCCACCCCATCGCCGTCCTGATCCTGCTGGACCTGTTGATACGGATCATTCAACAAGTTGTATTGATCCACCCACCACAGGGGAACAATAGTGTTGGTGACCATGGCTGGAACGTACGTCGCGGCGATGGTAATGGGATGATTAATGGTCACAAGAATGGGGTCACCCATGTTGACGCCATTGATGGACCATCCCTGGAACTGAAAGAAATTAAAGGTACGAGCCACCAGATCGGTCGTGGCTCCCGCATCCTGCCACATGCTCATTTCGTTGAGATGGTAAAGTTCATGAGCCACCACCTCCACCCAGTATTGGGTCTTCCAGTTCCAGGTGATCTGGGCGTGGTCGGTGAGGGTCATGGTCATGGAGTTTCCCGCACCGCTCTGGACGATGGGACTCTGAAGTTGCCAGCCCAGACATACGTACTGGGTCGAGCCATAAGCCATCGCGTGCGGAACCGTATTGGTGATGAGCGATCCGACCAGATTCGTCGTGATAAGGGGCGGCGAACCGGGTCCCCCGGGGTTCAGATGGACCACCGTGCGGTCGAAATTGATATAGGTGAAGGCCTGGGTGGCCACGCTGGAACCAAAGTGTATCGAATCAATTCTGACCTCGCCGGTTCCCGGGGTGCCCGCTCCGCTTCGGACCACGACCTGGGTGGGTGATTGTGCAAGAATACTCTCCACGGGTGCCCCGCATAGCGTGACATTGGTTATATCAAGGCCATTCCCCAGGTGCGTGCCGCCGATCGTAACGATATCCCCGCCGTGTGACGTTCCCTCGCTGGGTGAAACCAGGTTCATGTAGCGCCAGGCTGGATAACGAAAAACATTGGTCGTGGAATACTCCAGCGAGTAGTCGGCGCTGCCACCCACGGCGTACAAATGGCCGTTGTAAGCTGCGGCACCTGCACTATATCTGGCGGTCGGGAGACCGGGTTGTTCGGTCCAATGGTCGCTCTCCCATCGGTAAATATTGGTCGTCATGAAGCCCTCTAGATTGAAGCCGCTGATGGAGTAGAGATAGCCATCATAGAAACCCCCGCTGGCGCCTTGAACCGGGATGGGGAAGGTGCCGATCACATTCCATACGTGGTTGGAAAAACAATAAACCGTTTGCGTGAATGGCCAGAATCCGGAAAATCCACCCCAGACATAAGCAGAGGCGCCGTCGCTAGCCGCCGAAAAGGAGATGGCTGGATTGGTGATAGATGGGGCGGGTTCCCATGATTGCCCATCAAATAGATATGCATTGGTGATCAGGCCGTAGTATTGCCCTCCCAAGGATACAACTCCGCTGTGCGACCCTATGCCGACATTGAGGAAAGAGGGGACGGGCAGCCCTGCTGTTTCTGTCCAATTCGTGCCATCAAAAATAAAAGCATTGGTGCTTACTAAACCACCCATGACCATGAGGCGATTGCTGAAGAAAGCACCCGCGCCGTAGTACAGCGGCACGGGTGAGCTGGGACCCTCGGACCAGTTCGTGCCGTCGTATAGAAACAAATGACCGTTGGAGTAGGCATGCAGTTTTCCGTTAATGACACCTGCGAAGGTTATTTCAGCCGGGGCGGGTAGGCCTGGAATCTCTTCCCAATTGCTCCAGTCCGTTCCCGTTGTGCCGATCTGTCCGGCGGGGTTCATGAGAAAGGCATTTGAGAAGGTGATCTGGCTGTCGGCATACTGGACGGTCAGATCGCAGGGGCCGGCCTGGGTTTGAGCCGGGGTCGTGAAACTGCAGTGCTGGACTTGGGCCGTGATCAGGTCGGCGGTTTGATTGCCCAGGATGATGTTGGTGGCGATCCCCCCGGGTCCCGAAAGAAGAACCGGCAGGCCGCCCATCAAGGGGCCATGGTTTTCCGAAAGGCTAAAGACGCGGAGCGTATTGGTCACCGGTGTAGCCGGTTGCCAGAATTCATTGCCAGGCTGGGTTGCGACGATGGAGACCAGGCCGAATCCAAGAAAGACGAGGTTGGTGTCTTCGTTCAGCTCGGCCGGACCACTTTCGATGGCAAAGTGGACCGGTAATTCGCTTGAGGCGTGAGCGGAAAGGGCCGCCGGCTGATGAGCTAGGGTGGGCGGCAGGGGAGCAAACGTAACGGTTTGAGCTTGTTGGCCGAAGGCGGGGACGCAACACCATGCGAGAACCCCCGTGACGATGGCCGCCATCGTCCGCCGCCTTTGTGATATGCCTGCAGGCATGGGCTTCATGTTCATGTACGGGCGGATGCCGGGAGGCCACCCCGCATTCCTCTCCTTTGCTCCATCCTAGATCAGTGATAGGGTTCTGTGCATCAGGGTGAAAGCTGCTTACCGCGTAGGGGAAAACCCGACCAAAGAAAGCTATTTATTCTTTTATCCGGATATAGTAATATACTGAACTATGGCTACGAATCGGGAAGAAATCATACGTCGGTTGCTCGGCGAGCGCATCCTGCTGCTGGATGGCGCCATGGGCACCATGATCCAGCGCTACAAGCTCACGGAGGCCGACTTCCGGGGCGAACGCTTCAAGGACCACGGGCACGACCTGAAGGGCAATAACGATCTGCTGGTGCTGACCCAGCCCGCTATCATCGCCGAGATTCACCGTCAGTATTTTGCGGCCGGGGCGGACATCGTTGAGACCAATACCTTTAATTCGCAGACCATTTCCCAGGCGGATTACCAGCTGGAGCACCTGGCGTTTGAGCTGAACGTGGCGGCGGCCCGCCTGGCCCGCAAGGTGGCGGATGAATTCGAGACCAAGGAGCCCGGCCGTCCGCGTTTTGTGGCGGGCGCGGTGGGTCCGACCAACCGCACGGCCTCCATCTCCCCGGACGTCAACAATCCGGGCTTCCGCAATATCAGCTTCGACCAACTGGTGGCGGCCTACCTCGAATCAGTGCGCGGCCTGGTGGAAGGCGGGGCGGACCTGATTCTCATCGAAACCATTTTTGACACCCTCAATGCCAAGGCGGCTATTTACGCCACGAAAAAGTATTTCGATGATTCCGGGCGCCGTCTGCCCGTCCTGATTTCCGGCACCATTACCGACGCCAGCGGGCGCACCTTGACCGGCCAGACCGCGGAAGCGTTCTGGTATTCGGTGATGCACGCGGAACCCCTGAGCGTGGGCCTGAACTGCGCCCTGGGCGCCAGGGAAATGCGGCCGCACATTGCGGACCTGGCCCGGGTGGCCCCGTGCGCCATCAGCGCCTATCCGAACGCCGGCCTGCCCAATGCGTTTGGCGGCTACGACGAGACCCCGGAGATGATGGCGGAGGTCATCCGCGAGTTCGCGCAGAGCGGGCTGGTCAATATTGTGGGCGGCTGCTGCGGCACCACCCCCGACCACATCCGCGCCTTTGCCCAGGCGGTCAAAGGAGTGGCTCCGCACCGCCCGCCCGCCCCCACCGCCTACCTGTGCCTGAGCGGACTGGAGCCGTTTGTGGCCCGGCCCGATTCCAATTTCATTAACGTGGGCGAGCGCACCAACGTCACCGGCTCGCGCCAATTCCTGCGCCTCATCAAGGAGGGGAAGTACGAGCAGGCTCTGGCCGTGGCCCAGCAGCAAGTGGAAAACGGGGCCCAGATTATTGATGTGAACATGGATGAGGGCATGCTGGACGCCACCGTGGCCCTGCCCAAGTTCCTGAACCTGATCATGGCCGAGCCCGCCATTAGTCGGGTGCCCATGATGATCGACTCCTCCAAGTTCCACGTCATCGAAGCCGGCCTGAAGTGCGTGCAGGGCAAGTGCGTGGTGAACTCCATCAGCTTGAAGGAGGGGGAGGCCGCCTTCCTCGACCACGCCCGCACGGTGCGCCGCTACGGGGCGGCTGTGATCGTGATGGCGTTTGACGAGCAGGGTCAGGCCGACACCCTGCAGCGGCGGGTGGATATCTGTTCGCGCGCCTACCGGCTGCTGGTGGATAAACTTCATTTCCCGCCCGAAGACATCATTTTTGATCCCAACGTGTTTCCGGTGGGCACCGGCCTGGCCGAGCACGCCAACTACGGGGTGGACTTCATCGAGTCGGTACGCCAGATCAAGGCCTGCTGTCCGCATGCGCGCATCAGCGGCGGCATCAGCAACCTGTCCTTCTCCTTCCGGGGCAAGGAAATGATCCGCGAGGCCATGCACTCGGTCTTCCTGTACCACGCGGTGAAGGCGGGCATGGACATGGGCATTGTCAATGCCGGCCAGCTGGCCGTGTACGACGGGCTGGAGCCCGAGCTGCGCGAGCTGACCGAGGATCTGATCCTGAACCGTCGGCCCGACGCCACGGAGCGCATGCTGGATTACGCGGCCCGCATCGACACCACCCAGGGCGGCAAGGTGGACGAAACGGCCAAGCTGGAATGGCGCAACCTGCCCGTGGAAAAGCGGCTGGAACACGCCCTCATCAAGGGCATCACGGATTTTATTGAAGAAGACACCGAGGAGGTGCGCCGCCAGGTGAAGACCCCGCTGGAGGTCATCGAAGGCCCGCTCATGGCCGGCATGGGCGTGGTGGGCGATCTGTTCGGCGCGGGGAAAATGTTCCTGCCCCAGGTGGTCAAGAGCGCGCGCGTCATGAAGAAGGCGGTGGCCTATCTGGAGCCGTACTTCGAGGAGATGAAGCGGCAGGGCGCCTCCAGCGTGAAAGGCCGCATCCTCATGGCCACGGTGAAGGGCGACGTGCACGATATCGGCAAAAATATCGTGGGCGTGGTCCTGCAGTGCAACAACTACGAGGTCATTGATCTCGGGGTCATGCAGCCGTGCGAGAAGATCCTGCAGACCGCGCGCGAACGGCAGTGCAACGTGATCGGGTTGAGCGGACTGATCACGCCCTCCCTGGACGAGATGGTGCACGTGGCCAGCGAGATGAAGCGGGAGGGGTTCAACGTCCCGCTGCTCATCGGCGGCGCCACCACTTCCAAGGTGCACACCGCGGTCAAGATTGCCCCCCAGTACGAACATCCGGTGGTGTATGTGCCGGACGCCTCGCGGGTGGTGAACGTGGTCAGCAAGCTGATCAGCGAGGAGCATCAGGCGGGCTACCAGGCGGAAGTGGCGGCGGAATACGAAAGCATCCGCGAGACCTACAAGAACCGCCAGGGCCAGGATCAATTCCTGTCCATCGCGGAGGCGCGCGCCCACGGGGTGGAGACGGACTGGTCGGCCTATGCGCCACCCAAGCCCACCTTCCTGGGCACCAAGCCGCTCATCAATTACCCGCTGGAGAAGCTGGTGGAGCGCATTGATTGGACTCCGTTCTTCGCCACCTGGCAGCTCAACGGATTGTACCCGGAAATTTTCGACGACCCCGTGGTGGGCGTGGAGGCGCGACGCTTGTTCGACGACGCCCAGGCCATGCTCAAGCGCATCATCGAAGGGCGCTGGCTGCAGGCCAATGCCGTCATCGGTTTCTGGCCAGCCAGCCGGGTGGGGGACGACGTGGAGGTCTACACCGACGCGTCGCGCACCCAGGTCCGGCACACGTTCCACTTCCTGCGCCAGCAGATGAAGAAGTCCACCACCCGGGCCAACGTCTGCCTGGCCGATTATCTCGCGCCCAAGGACAGCGGAATCGAGGACTACCTCGGCCTGTTCGCCGTCACCACCGGGCTGGGCATCGAACCGCACGTGAAGAAATTCGAGGCCGCCCACGACGACTACAACGCCATCCTGCTCAAGGCTCTGGCCGACCGGCTGGCCGAGGCGTTTGCCGAGCACCTGCACGAACGCGTGCGCAAGGAATACTGGGGCTATGCTGCGGACGAGCAGTTGTCCAACCAGGACATGGTGCTGGAAAAGTATCGCGGCATCCGGCCCGCCCCCGGCTATCCGGCCTGCCCGGACCACACGGAAAAAGGCCCGCTGTTCGACCTGCTGCAGGCACCCAAGGCGGGGATCACCCTCACCGAGAGCTTTGCCATGATGCCGGGGGCCGCGGTCAGCGGTTTCTACATCTCCCATCCCGCCGCCACTTACTTCGGGGTGGGCCGCATCGGCAAGGATCAGGTGGAGGATTATGCCCGGCGCACCGGCCGCGATCTCGCGGTGGTGGAACGCTGGCTGGCTCCCATTCTGGGCTACTGACCGGACCTCTGGAGTGGTATAGGTTGAGGTAACAGGAGGCCGCCGCATGAAGTCCGAACGTACCGATGGTTTGCTGGAAACACTGAAGACCCGTTTTACCCAAAACATGCATCGGCACACTGGACTCGACTGGTCCTCCGTGCAGGCGAAGATGGCGGCCCAGCCGGATAAACTCCGCAGCCTGGCCGAGATGGAGCGCACGGGCGGCGAGCCGGATGTCGTGGGCTATGATGCGAAGACGCGAATGTTTATCTTCTGTGATTGCGCCCCGGAAAGCCCGGCGGGCCGACGCAGCCTGTGCTACGACGGGGCGGCCCGTGCGGCGCGAAAGGAACACAAACCGGCGGGCAGCGCCCTGGAGCTGGCGGCGGCCATGGGCGTCGAGCTGCTCACGGAGCAGCAGTACCGGGACCTGCAGAAGTTGGGCGAATTTGACCGGAAGACCTCGAGCTGGGTGCAAACGCCGGAGGCCATTCGGGCGCGGGGCGGCGCGCTGTTCTGCGATCGCCGCTACGACCATATTTTCGTGTATCACAATGGAGCCGAATCGTATTACGCGGCCCGCGGCTTCCGCGCCCGTCTCACCGTCTAGCCATCGGGAAAAGGCATGAAGAAAAAAACGTCCGCCCTGTATCGCAAGGGACGCCGCAAGTTGGCCCAAATTCACGGCGCCCGTGGTCTGGCGGCCATTGATTCCATGACCGACATCGCGCCCGACCTGGCCCGCATGGTCTATGAATTTCCCTTCGCCCAGATCTATACCCGACCCGGGTTGAACCTCAAGGCGCGCCAACTCGGCACGGTGGCCGCCCTGGTGGCGCTGGGCCACGCCCGGCCCCAACTGAAAGCCCATTTGCACGGGGCGCTGAAGGTGGGTTGGACCAAGAACGAATTGGTGGAACTGATCATGCAAATCGCCATCTACGCCGGGTTCCCATCCGCCCTCAACGCCTTGGTGGTGGCCCGCGAGGTTTTTGCGGAAGTGACCGACCGGCCCGCGCGACGACGCCGACTAAAGCAGTCTTAATCCTCCGCCAACTGGGCTCCGGCGAAGCCGCCCAGGAGAGAACCGATGAGGTCCCACGCGAGATCTTTTCCGCTGAAATACGTGTGCTTGATGTCCCGGTCGTAGAGTTCCTTGCCGGTGCCCAGGGCCATGGTCGTGCCGATGCCGGCGGTCATCGCTTGGTCCTCTCCGGTGGATGACGCGAGCGCCATGGTGGTGCCGGCGGCCACCGCAAAGGAGCTGGCAAAGTGCTTCGCTTTATCGGGGCCCCACCATGGATCGTCAGGATGCCGGAAGCTGGCGCAGCCGGTGGTCAGCAGCAGGAGTAGCGAGGTCCACACTTCAGGGCGAACATTCACACGCGCCACCTTCGCAGGTTTCCCGCGGTCCGGCAAGGGGTGCGGGAGGCGGGCCGGGCAGGCGATGCAGCGCGAGCAGGAAGGAACTGCAGGCGGAGGGCATGCGGGCGGCGCGAGGGAGTGCCGCGGCGGCGGCTTCCCGGGCGGTCTCCAGCCATGCGGGTTCGTTCAGGACGATGCTGCCCCGGTGCAACGCGGTGATGGCCAGACTGGTGGCGGAGGGCATGGCCTGGTCGACTACATCGTGCAGACGGGCCAGCGCGGGGCCGTGTTCAGGGCCGGCGGAGGACAGGGCCCCGGTGCCAGGCTCGCGGAAGCGCCGCCGTAGTTGCTCCACCACGGCGCGGGCGGGAAGCGACCACGTGCCCGGATCGGCCTCGGTCAGATCAAGCCAGGCCAGCGCCACCGCGGCATAGTCCTCAAGGAATCCGGGCCCGCTGCAGGCTCCGTTGCGCCAGGAGCGGGACAGCGTTTGTCCGTCCCAAAGTTGCTCGCGCAGAAAGGTGGCGGCCTGTTGCCCGGCGACCGTGTAGTCCTCCCGCTGAAAGGCGCGTCCGGCGGCGAGAAAAGCCCGGATCATAAGTCCGTTCCAACTGGCAATGACCTTGTCGTCGCGGCCCGGCCAGACCCGTTGATCGCGGGCCATCCGCAGCTTCAGGCGTGCGCTGGCCAAGGCGTCGTGGTCCTTCCGGTCCGGCAGAGCGACCAGGTGCGGAATGTTCATCCCGGTGGGCCGGCCGCTGGCTTCTTCGTGGAAGTTTCCGCCCGGCTTGATCTGGTATGTGGTGCAGAAGCGTGCGCCCAGCTCCGGGCCCAACCGTTGCAGGATCTCCGTGTGCGACCACACGTAGAAACGGCCTTCCTCGCCTTCGCTGTCGGCATCGAGGGAGGAGTGAAATCCGCCCGCCGCGCCGGTCATCTCGCGTTGCACCCAGTCCAAGGTGTCTACCGCGGTCTGGCGATAGGTCGGATCTGCGCTCTGCCGCCACGCTTCGGTATACAGCCCGGCCAGCTGTGCGTTGTCGTAGAGCATCTTCTCGAAATGCGGAACCAGCCATTCCGCGTCGGTGGCGTAGCGATGAAAGCCGCCGCCCACATGGTCGTGGATACCGCCCCGTTGCAGGGCGAGCAGGGTACCGTGCAGCATTTGATGCTGGGTGGAGTCCGGCCGGCTCTGTTGAAGATCGAGCAGGAGGGCCAGACTGGCGTGGGGTGGAAACTTCGGGGCCTCGCCGAATCCGCCCTGCCGCGCATCATAGGTATCCTGCAGGTGTGCGACGACATGCCCGATGAGGGTCTCCGCATCCAGCGGCCCGCCCCCGGGTACCGGACCCTGGGCGTGTTGCTGAATGGCATCGGTCATGACGCGCGCCTGCTCCTCCACCTCGGACCGGCGCTGGTGCCAGATTTCAGCCAGTTTCAGCAGCAGGGATTTGAAGCCGATCCGCCCCATTTGATCCTCGGGCGGGAAGTAGGTGCCCGCATACCAGGGGCGTCCATCGGGCAACAGCCAGACCGAGTTGGGCCAGCCCCCGCGCCCGGTCATGAGCTGGGTGGCCATCATATAGGTTTCGTCCAGATCCGGCCGCTCCTCGCGGTCCACCTTGATGCAGACGAAGTGTTGGTTCAGCACCTCGGCGATGGCGGTATTTTCGAACGACTCCCGTTCCATGACGTGGCACCAGTGGCACGCCGCATAGCCCAGGGAGAGAAACACCGGCTTGTCCGCGCGCCGCGCTTGCTCCAGCGCCTCCCCGCCCCAGGGATACCAGTCCACCGGATTATGCGCGTGCTGGAGCAGGTAGGGGCTGGTGCTGTGGATCAGGCGGTTGGCGCCCATGGCCCACTATCGTCCGCGCGCGGGCTTTATGCAACCGGGTTATCGGGGAAATGCTGTACCCGCAATCAGGGTGCAACCTGATGGCCCGTTCCGGGCACCCCATATTTCACTTACGGCATGCCTCACCGGTTTGTAGCGAAAGCAGCATCTGCATGGACCCCGAGAAGCATCTCGAACATTTGTCCGGCGACCCGCTTTTGCCGCATAACGTGGGCCGTGACCGAGAAACTTCCAACCCTTGGGAAAAGACCATGAAGCGACTTCCAACCCTTGGAAAAAAAGCAGCCGCGTTGCTGGTTGCCGGTGTATTCGCGGTCACGGGACGAGCGGAGGTCCCGCCGCTCATCCATTATCAGGGCCGCCTGCTGGACGGCACAAATTTGGTCAATGGCCCGATCTCCCTGGTCTTTCGGGTCTACCCCCAAGCGACCTCGGGCGGGTACCTGTTCGCGGATTCAAATGAAGTGGTGGCGGTGGATGGCCTGTACGCCGCTGATCTGGGAGCGCATCCCATTTCCGGAAGCCTGACCCAAGCACTAGCGGGGGGTGAGGCCTGGCTCGAGGTGGAGGTGAACGGAACGACGCTTGCTCCGCGCGAGCGGATCCTTTCGGTCGCATTTGCGATCAACGCTGACCAGCTGGACAACCTGGATGCCTCGGCATTCGCCACGGGTACTCCCGTTTATGCAGAGTCCAATCCAGGCATACAGGGCGGGGTGACGAACGCGGATGGCGCGTTCTTTGTCCGTTTCGGAACGCCTTTTACCCAGCCCCCCGTGGTGACCCTGACCCCGATGGGGTTGGAAGGGAACGTGTGGCTGGCCGGGACGACCACTACTGGCTTCTCGGCGGTGGTGGAACCTGCCCCGGACTCGTTTGCCCGTTCTGCCCTGGTGGTGGATGGGACGGACGATGTGGGTTACTATTCGTCCCTGGCGCTGGTGAACGGAAAGCCCGCCATCAGTTATTCAGGCCCGAATGAGCCCCACCTCAGGTACGTCATTTCCAGCAATTCGGAAGGGACGGCGTGGAGCATGCCGATCACGGTGGAGGCGGGAATCGCGGGCTATTACCCGTCCCTGGAGGTCGTCCATGGAAAGCCCGCGATCAGTTATTTCGATGGCGGCAACCATGATCTGAAATACGCCCAGGCCGAGGATGTGGACGGGACGGGGGCGTGGCGACACGTCACGGTGGATGCGGCCGGGCTCGTGGGTGCCTTCACTTCGCTGGCGGTGGTGAACGGGCGACCCGCGATCAGCTATTATGATTTATCAAACCAGGATCTGAAGTATGCCATCGCCGGTGATGCCGATGGGACGGGCGGGTGGACGCGCGTTACGGTGGACGCGGAGGGGACTACGGGCGAGTACACGTCACTGGCGGTGGTGAATGGGAAGCCCGCGATCAGCTATTATACCTTCGCTGAAGACGCCTCCTACTTGATGGTTACAAACGGCGACCTGAAATACGCCATAGCGGGCGATGCGGAGGGGACGGGCGGATGGACGCGGGTTACGGTGGACCTGGAGGGCATTACAGGCGAGTACACGTCCTTGGCGGTGGTGAACGGCCGGCCTGCGATCAGTTACAGTTACTACGATTATTTCAACAACCGGGGCTTGAAATATGCCCGGGCCAACACTGCGGACGGCACCAACAATTGGACGCGGGTTACGGTGGATGCCGAGGGCCGTGTAGGTGCGCACACTTCGCTGGCCGTGGTGAATGGAAAACCCGCTATCAGTTACTACGACGTCAACAATCGTGATCTCAAGTACGCGTGCGCGGGCGACACGAACGGTACCAGTCCGTGGACGCGGATTACTCTGGATTCAGCGGAAGACGTGGGTGAATACACCTCGTTAGCCATGGTGATGGGGAGGCCTGCGATCAGCTACCGCAGCGAGTCCGGACACGCCCTAAAATACGCCCGCGCCCGGACTCCGGTGGCCGTCCACTGGATTGCGGTTGAACCATAGGACGTCAGTCCTGGTGCGACACGGATGCCGAGGTTAGACGAAGCCTTCCTGCTGCAGCTTGTCCAGGAAGTCGCGGGGCTCGTCCTTCTGATCAGGCGGGGGCGGCATTTCGGGGGCCACCCGGTCCAGCTTCTGGCGTTTGATCCAGAACCAGGGCTGACTTTCCACCAGGGCGATCATTTTGGCGTGGCGCACGATGCGGTCGAACTCGGCCACGTAGTCGCTGAGAAAAATGCCGACCAGGGGCGGGTAGGTGTGGGCCACGATGCGCTCGGAAAAGAGTGATTTGGCGTTCAGGCTCAACTCCGCGTACTGGTCGCGCGCCTGCAGGATGCCGCGGGCCAGCATCTGGAAATCCTTGTGGTCCGGATCCAGCGACTCGATGACCAGCTTCAGCACCCGGTCAGCGCCCTCAAACAGGCTGAACAGCAAATCCTGGGCTTCGGTGGGAATGTAGGCGTTCTGGGTGCGGTGCCGATTCTCGGCCAGATCGGCCAGATTATCGTTGTGGTCGCCGATGCGCTCGATGTCAATCATGCACCGGTTCAGGTGCTGGAGCAGGATGGACTGGCGGCGCGATAGATAGCGGCTGGTCAGGCTGGCCAGGAAACGTCGGGTGGCGCGCTGGATTTCATCCACCGCATCCTCGGTGCGTCGCACCACCAGCAGTTTCTGGCGGTCCATGCGGAACATGATCTGGGCGTTGAGCCGGAAGCTGATCTGGCACATGCGGGCCACCCGCTGCAATTCCCGGATGCATTGATAGATGGCCTGCTCCGGTTTTTCCAGCAGGCTGCTGTCCAGGAAACTGCTGTCCGGCGCGGGGGCCTTGCTGGGGGTGATGAATTCCACCAGGCGGGCCAGGGGCGTGCGCAAAGGCAGGGCCCAGACCGCACCTACCAGCATGATGGCCGTATGCAGGTTGGCGGTTTGCCTGGTCAGGCCCACGGCGGAATCTGAGACAACCTTTAGTAACCAGGGGGCGATAGCCAGGCAGACCGCGGTGGTGAGGACATTGAACATGAGGTGCGCCACCGCGCCGCGCCGGGCCGTGATGGAGGTGCCCATACTGCCCATCAGGGCGGTGGTGCAGGTGCCGATGTGTGCGCCTAAGACCAGCGGGAAAATCTGATCCAACTGGTGAAATATTCCCGCATCCGACAGGGCAAAAAGGATGCCCAGGGTGGCGCCGCTGCTCTGGATGGCGAAGGTCGCGAAGGCGCCGATGCCGATGGCCAGCAGTTGACTGGTGAGACCTGAATCATGCGAGGAAGCCAACCACGGGGTAAAAAAATCCCGGTGTGGTGCCACGGCCCCGCTCATCATGCCCATGCCTAAAAAGAGCAGGCCAAAACCTACCAGTGCCGTGCCGGCCTGTTCATAGGGGCGTCGAGGCGCCAGCAGGGAAAGCGCGGCGCCCAAAATGATGGGAACGTAAAAGAAGTCCCCCATCTTGAAGGACACCAGCTGCATGGACAGGGTGGTGCCCAGGTTGGCGCCCACGATGGGGGCCATCGCCTGGACCAAGGTCAGTAAACCAGCGTTAAGAAAACCGACGAACAAACAGGTGGCGGCGCCGCTGTGGAGAAGGAAACCGAGGGTGGTGCCGAGAGCAAGTCCGCGCCAGGGGCCACGCGTCGCCGCATGAATGCCCCGTCGCAGGGCCGGACCGGCGGCCGCGTTGAGGCTGCTGGTCATCAGTCGGATGGCAAAGATAAACAGGGCCAACCCGCCCAGCAGATGCAGAATCAGAAGGATCAGCTCGTGCCCACTCATTCCGGTGTCGCCGTCATCACCTCGACATCGTAGCCCAGCATGGCATCGCCGTCGAACAGGAAACGGCCCACAAAAGACTGGCCCTGCAGCATGAAGGGCAGCCAGATGCGGTCATCGGCCCACATTTCGTGATAGGGGATGGCGTGTTCCGGGGTCCACAGGGGGGCCGCTTCGTCGGTGTCGGTGGGCGTGCCCTGGTACCCGGTGGCGGTGAAGACAAAGCCGTGCAGGCTGTAGCCATCCACGAACTGGAACAGCAATTCGCCCGCGGGTTTTACCCCGGTGGGGGTCACGCACAGCTCTTCCTGCACTTCGCGGATGGCGCATTCCTCGGCGGTTTCGCCCGGATCGATGCGGCCGCCCGGGCCATTGATCTTGCCTGCGCCCAGGCCGCGCTTTTTGCGGATGAGCAGGAGCTCGCCGTCTCGGCGGATAAACAGCAGGGTGGCACGTTCGCGGGGCACCCAATCGGTCCAGTTAATTGAATCGAACGTGGTATGGGTCCGCGTGGCCTCGGGCATGTTCAGTTGCTCCCGCTTGACGCTCCTACTCAGGAGCCGTAGCTTGGGGGCAGTTTAACGAAAGCCTTCCCGAATGACCATCCTGACCTATATCGGAGTTTCCCTGGTGATCCTGGTGCTGTGCGGACTGGGTCTTTCCGTGGGCCTATTCTTCGGCCGACGCGGCTTGACCAAGTGCGGACGCGGCGAGGGCGATCACGCCGACAAGGACATCACCTGCCCGGCCTGTGAAAATCGCGGTTCGTGCAAGAAGGCCTGATGTTGGTTCCGGCCTGGACTTCGTTTAGGCAAAGTTGATCTGTAACCGTTGTTTTTTTCTCGCAGAGGCGCAAAGACGCAGAGTTTTTGGGGTCGTCGCCTCCATAGGACTTGGAACCTGGAACCTGCAACTTGGAACTCAAGTTCCCCCTGCCACTCTGCGAGAAGCCAGTCTCTTTAGGGCGCGGCCGGTGCAGGAGCGGTCTCCACCGTTTTGCGCAGGGCGGCCACCAATTTACGGGCCACGGCGGGGGAGGCCTTTTTGATGGCTTCCTGGCTGGCCGTTTTCACCGCTTGTCCGCCCGCCTCGCCCATGCCGTCTTCCACGGCCAGCACCTTGCCGTCGCTGACCCGGACCAGGCGCGCGGTGATTTCCGCGCGGGCCCGGATGACGTTCACCCCGTAGGCCGAACCTTCGCTGGCTTTGGAGGCGGACGCTTTGCCCGCGATCACATAGTCGGCGCCCAGTTCACGGCCCTTGGCGGTGGCCGTCTTGGGGCTGATCAATTCGTCCCAACTGATGCGGCCTCCGATGTTGGCCACGTCGAGAATTTCGAAACCCGCATTGACCACGGCCTTCTCAAAGGCGTTCTGGGCCAGGTGTTGCTGTCCGGCGCCGGCGTCGAACCAATACCAATCACCATCCACCTGTTCCGGCATCAGCACGGCGATGCGCGGGGCGGGGGCCGGTTCAGGGGCAACTTCCGCGGCGGGGGCGGGTGCTTCCGCTACCGCAGCAGCTTCGGCCGGGGCGGCCGGGGTTTCTTCGGGCGGCGCAGCTTCCTGGGCCAACGCGGGCAGGGCAGACAGGGCAATCGATGTGAGTACGACAATCCAACGCTTCATGGCAGGCCTCCGTGGTAAACGCGGTCATTCTGGAGATCGCGGCCCCGCTGTCAAGCGGGGGCTGGCGCGAAATCAGGGTTGGGCCCGGACGGGAAGCCATGTATAAAACCGGATTCATGAGTTGAAACCACAGATGAACACGGATGGACACAGATGGGGGTGGATGGTCTCACCGAAACGAGCCGGGCCGCAGGCTCGCATCCGTGTGCATCCGTGTTTATCCGTGGTGGAATCCCTTCCGTTATTCGGGAAGACGCGTTCGCTATGAAGGAATCCCTGGTGGTGAAAGGGCTGCGCTGGTTCAGCCCCTCCGTTTTTGAACTCAGCCTGGACCGGGCGGGCGTACCTTTTGTGCCGGGCGACTGTCTGGCCCTGTTCGGGGCGGACGGGCGGGTGTCGCGTCCCTACAGCATTGCCTCTGGTAACACCGAGTCCGACCTGCGTTTTTTGATCCGCCGCATGCCGGGCGGTGAGGTCAGCGATTTCCTGGCCGGCGTGACCGCGGGGCAGGAGGTGCGGGTCAGCGCGCCCTTCGGCTGGTTCCGGCCCGGCGCCCAGGCCGCGCTGCGTCCGTTCGTTTTTCTGGCCACCGGGACCGGGGTGGCGCCGTTTATGTCCTACCTGCGCAGCCCGCAGCCGGTGCGTCCGGCCGCCTTCCTCTATGGAGTCCGGCAGGCCGCCGATCTGGTGGATGCGGACTGGCTGCGTGCTTCGGCGGGTGCGCAATGCGCGGTATCGCGGGAGACGGCGCCGCATTGTTTCCACGGTCGCATCACCGGCCTGTTCGATTTTCTGCCCCTGGATGCGGGGCACGATTACTATCTGTGCGGGCTGGACACCATGATTGACGAACTCACGGCCCGGCTGGAAGGGCGCGGAATTCCCCTGGCCCGCATTCACCGCGAATGTTTTTTCAACGCCACGTTTGATCGCTAAAAGGAGAACGGACCATGCCCTCGCCTCTGTTGGACCGGTTGATGTCGGATATCAAGCAAGCCATGAAGGACCGTGCCCAGGACAAGCTGACCGCGCTGCGCACCCTGCATGCCCAGATCAAGGATGCCACCGTCAACCAGGGCAAGGATCCCACCGACGACGATGTGCTGACCATGCTGAACCGTGCCATCAAGCAGCGGCTGGATGCGGTGGAGCAGTTTCGCAAAGGCGGTCGTGACGACCTGGCCGTGAAAGAGGAGCAGGAGATCGTCCACTATCGCGCCTACCAGCCCGCGCAACTGGACGCGGCGGCGGTGGAAGCCCTGGCCCGTCAGGCCATCGCGGAAACTGGCGCATCCTCCAAGGCCGACACGGGCAAGGTAATGAAGGCGTTGATGCCGAAGGTCAAGGGCAAGGCCGACGGCAAACTGGTCAATCAGATCGTGGGTGGCTTGCTGCCCTGATCCGCGGCATCGGGCACGGAAGGCGGCAGGGTGGGCGGGGTGGAGGTTCCCCAGGGATCCCAGGCGGGCCCGAACTGCCTCAGGAATTCCAAACCGAAGAGGCGACTCCACAGCAGGACGGGCAGCAGCACCACCGCCCACACCACGGGTACGGCCAGCAGCACCCACAGGCAGCAGCAGGTGAGACATCCGCCCACGAAGACCACCGCGCCGAAGAGCAGGCTCAGCACGATCTTCATGCCCAGATAACCCAGCACGGCGCCAGGGGCTTGGTGCCAGATCTGCGCCAAGCGCCGCCAGGCCGCGCCCACGGTCGACTGATCCCGGTACTGCAGCGGAACCACCAGTTCGGTGAGCAGGGCATGGATGACCAGGACGCTCATCATCCAGACCAGGAACAGCGGCACGGTGATGCTGAGGGCTACGGCCAGGGGGAACGGATCCGGGTTCTGGCGCAGGGTCAGCAGATGGAAACCCATGGGCGCCAGCGCCGCCAGCAACAGCAGGGTCATGATCAAGCCGTACCCCAGCGACCACCCAAACAGGCGTTGCCCGCACACGGCAGCCCGCCGCCATGGCTCCGCGACGTCGTTGCGCTGGCGCAGGATGTTATCGAGGAACATGAAGGTGCCCCGGCAGCGCAGCCACAGAAAGAGCACGGTCAGGGCCAGCACCATCAGCAACAACAGCGCCCCGCCGGCGATGATGAGGCCGGCATATTTCTCCCACAGGCCAGGGAGCAGGCCCGGATTCTCCGCCAGCAGTTGCCCCTGGTTGGAGAGATCGAGCTGAACCCCGCTTTCGCCCAGGTGGGCCAGCCAGGCCGTGAATCCGAGGCCCACCCATACCTGCAGGCGGGCGGGCCGGAACAGGCGATTCAGCATGCCCTCCCACGCCGCTTCGAGGGGGGCGAGCACGGCCGGTGGCTGGGTGGTGTTCATGGCTGGCTGAAGCCGATATATCGGCTATAGTCTCTTGTCGCCAGCTAATATATGAACCCTCTTCAACGACGTCGATTCGGCCGCACCGGTCTGGATATGCCGGTGTTTTCATGTGGCGGCATGCGCTATCAGCATGCCTGGAAGGATGTGCCGCCCGCCGAAATTCCCGAAGCCAGCCAGCGCAACCTGGAAGCCACCCTCCGCCGCGCCGTGGAACTGGGGATCAACCACATCGAGACCGCGCGCGGCTACGGCACGTCGGAAATGCAACTGGGCCGCGTGCTGCCCACTTTTGCGCGCGCATCGCTGATCGTGCAGACCAAGGTCGGCCCAAAGGATACCGGCCGCGAGTTCCGCGCCGTGTTCGATCAATCGCTGGCCTATCTGCAGTTGGATTATGTGGACCTGTTGGGCGTGCATGGTCTGAACAATCCGGCCTTGCTGGAGCAGGCCCTGCAGCCGGGCGGCACGGTGGAGGAGGCGCTCAAACTCAAGCGCGAGGGGCGCTGCCGGTGGGTCGGTTTTTCCACCCACGGTCCGACTGCGACCGTGGTGCGCGCCATCGAAACCGGTTTGTTCGATTATGTGAACCTGCATTGGTACTGGGTGAATCCGTTCCACTGGACCGCGATTGAGGCCGCCCGTCGCCACGACCTGGGTGTTTTTATCATCAGCCCCAACGACAAGGGTGGCAAACTCTACCAGCCCTCCGATAAAATCCGCCCCCTGTGCGCCCCCCTGACCCCCATGCAATTCAACGACCTCTACTGCCTGGCCCGCCCGGAGGTCCACACCTTGAGCATCGGCGCTTCGCGTCCCACGGATTTCGACGAACACGTGGCGGCTCTGAAGAACTACGACGAGCAAACCGCGTTGGCCCTGCGTATCGCCCGCCGGCTGGACGAGGAAATGGTCCGTGTGCTGGGGGCCGACTGGTGGCAGCACTGGCACGAGGACTTGCCCGCGTGGACGGAAATGCCCGGGCAGGTGAACGTGCAGGAAATCGTACGCTTGTGGAATTTCGCCAAAGGCCTCGATCTGGTGGAGTTCGCGCGCATGCGTTACAACCTGCTCGGTCAGGGCGACCACTGGTTCCCCGGCTTGAACGCCGCCCAGTTTTCCCGCGCCGAAATTCTGGCCGCTCTGGGTGACTATCGCTTTGCCGATCGCATTCCTGACATCCTTTCCGAAGCGCATGCATGGTTCCATCAGGCCCCCAAGCAACGCCTCTCTTCGGAGTAATACGATTGTTCTGCCTTTGTTCGGGGTAGAACGGTATACTATTAGCTTTATGTGTTCATTTGGTCACACCGTGATCCGGCTCATCCTGCTGGTGACCGCCTTCTTGGCGCCGTCCATGGCGCGGGCGGTGGTAACCACCAATGGACCGGTTACGTCGGTGACCATCACCAGCAGCCCGGCCGGCCATCCCACCTTCCGCTTCACCTTGAGCACCGGGGAAGCGGAGGTGACGCCCTACGCGCCGGACCTGGTGCGAGTTCGGTTCCATTTCGGCACCCTCTACGAGCGCGAGGAAGTGGCTATTGCCCGGCCCTTTACCAACTGGCCCGCCTTTGCCGTCAGCTACACCAACCGGTCCACCAACCTGGTCATCACCACCTCCCAGCTGGAAGTGGAGGTGGTGCTGAGCAACCGGTTCGCCGTGCATTTCCGGGACAGCTCCGGCCGCGACCTGCTGCGCGACCAGCGCATCGAATACGATCTCGATTACCAGATGATCAACGACACCTCCGCTTATGCCCAGGTGGCGTGGCCGAACGGCCCCACCAGCGTTTCCAATCGTCCCTCCGGCTTCAAGCTGAAGGCCATCAAAGTCATGCCCACCAATCAGGCCTATTTCGGGCTGGGGGACTATGGCGGGCCGCTCAACCGGCGCGGGCGGGTCATTCAGTTCTGGAACCAGGACACCTATTCGTTCACGGAAACCCACAATCCCAAATACATCGCCCTGCCGTTCTGGTATGGCGTGCAACCCGCGTCCATGACCCGCCCCGCCTATGCCTACGGCGTTTTCTTCAACAACCCGGCCCGGCCGGTGGTGGACTTTTCCAGCCCCAACGGCAGTTACTCCTTCGAAGCGGGCGATGATCAGTTGGATTATTTTTTCTTCGGCGGGGGCGCCACCCAGACCATGTCCGCGGTCATCAACCGATTCTCCGAGCTGACCGGCCGCCCCGCCTTCCTGCCCAAGTGGGCCTACGGCTACCATCAGTCGCGACATTCCTATTACGCCCAGCAGGACACGGTGGACACCATCGCGGAATTCCGATCGCGCGACATCCCCTGTGATGCCATCTATCTGGACATCGGCGTTCAGCGCTATACCAATTCGCTGGCCTACACCAATTCGCAACCGGGGCAGTTGTCCTTCAACCCCGTCAACTATTCCAACGTTCCCGCGCTGGTCGCCTACGCCACCAACCTGGGCATCCGCCTGGTGCCCATCATCGAGCCGCTGCTGACCCGCAACGATCCGCTCTACGGCGAAGCCTTCACCAACCTCTATTTCCTGAAGACCAACAACCTGGCCACCTACGTGGGTGAGAATTTCCTGGGGCCCATTTCCTGGCTCGATTTCAGCATCGCGGACACGCGCGACTGGTGGCAGGCCAAGCTGACCAACTACCTGGCCACCTTCGGGTTGGAAGCCATCTGGAACGACCTCACCGAGCCCAATGAAAACGCCATGCCGTTGGACACACTCTGGTACCTGGACGGGCGCTACGGCGGGGGGCTGGTGACCAACGACACGCGCAAGTGGCATGCCGTGAACAAGAATACCTATGCCGTACTGGCCTCCCAGGTCAGCGACCGCGCCTTGCGCACGCGCAAGCCGGAGCAACGTCCTTTTGTGCTGACCCGCGGTGCGTGGCCGGGCGTGCAGGCGTATGCCGCGGGGTGGAGCGGCGACAACGTCTCCAACTACGATCACCTCCGCTTCAATACCCGGCTGGCCATGAGCGTGATGATTTCCGGGCAGGCGAATTTTGGCAACGACGTAGGCGGTTTTGTCGGTACGGCGGGCGCTGAATTGCTGACCCGCTGGCTACAGGCGGGGGTGATGAGCCCCCTGTACCGCAACCACAACTATCTGGACATGTCGCCAAATCCGCAGGAACCCTGGGTGCACGGCGAGCCCTACACCCTGTGGAACCGGCGCACCATCCAGTGGCGGTATGAGCTGATGCCGTTCCTGTACAGCCTGGCCCACCAGGCCGCCACCAGCGGCGTGCCCATGAATGTGCCGGTGGCTTTCCACTACACCGGCGACACCAATACCTGGAGCCAGAACGAATACGACTTTTTGGTCGGGCGCGACCTGCTGGCCTCCCCGGTGGTGAGCTCGGGCGCGGTCACCCGCACCACCTATCTGCCCGCGGGCACGGACTGGTATTTTGCCGGCACAGACGACCGGTATGCGGGCGGACAGTCGGTGGAGGTCAAAGCTTCCCTGGGCAGCCTGCCGTATTTCATGCGGGCGGGCGGCATCCTGCCCCAAGGGCCGGTCATGGAGTATGCCGACGCCATCGCGGCCAGCTATCTGGACGTGCACGTCTGGCCGGGGGCCGACAACACCTTCACGTTGTTTGAAGATGACGGGCTCACCACCAATCACCTGGCCGGCCAGCGCGCCCTGACCACGCTGCAGGTTTCCGGTTCGGCCACGCAACTGACCGTGTCCGCGGGGGCGCGTTCCGGCAGCTATATCCCGCCCGCCCGCGACTGGTACGTGGTGGCTCATGCCATGTCCAACCTCACCCGGGTCACCGCCCAGGGGCAGGATTTGACCCGGTTCGGCCGCCGCGCGGACCTGGAGTTGGCCGGCCTGCCCGGCTGGTGCTACGACACGGTCAGCCGCCGGGCCACCGTCCGCTATCCTGACACCGGCGCCGCGGTGACCATTGCCTTGTCCGGCGCGGGCGTGCTGCCCGGCCCCGCGGGTTTTGCCTCGTCCTATAGCAACCTGGCCGTGGCGGGCACGTTTACCTTCTGGAATGAAGCCTCGCGCAACATGACGCTGGTGGCGCCGCATACCTGGGTCTGGGTCACCGAACTGGGCGCGCTCACCAACACCGATTTCAAGTTTGTGGCCAACGACGACTGGAACGCCGGCAACTGGGGCGAAACCAACCAGGGCGTGACCGCGGTTCCCTTGAGCCAGACCGCGGAGGCATTCGGCGGCAATATTGCACTGACCAACGTTACCGCGGGGCTGTATACATTCCGCTTCAACGAAACCAGCCTGAGTTATTCCGTAACCTCGGCGCACACGCAGGACAGCGATGGCGACGGTATGCCGGATGGCTGGGAGTTTTCGCACGGCCTGCATCCGGGTTTGCAGGGCGATGGCGCGCTGGATCTGGATGGCGATGGTCTGGCCAACAGCAACGAATACCTGATCGGGGCCAGCCCGGTGCGCGTCGACACCGATGGCGATGGCATGACCGACGCCGAGGAGTGGGTGGGCGGCACCGGAGCCTCCAATGCGCTTTCGTATTTTGCGGTAAGCGCGCACCACCCGTCTGCCACCAACGGGGGTGCGGTCATCGGCTGGTCCGCGGTGACCGGCCGCAATTACGCGCTCTATGTTTCCACCAACCTGCTGATGCCCGTGCCCTGGTCCACCCTGCTTCCCTTCACCAACCTGTCGGGGAGCGGCTACCTTTCCGTGACCGACACCAATGTCCTCGCGCCCCGCTTCTACCGCCTGGATGTGCGACGCCAGCCATGAGCGAGCTGGACGAAAACGCGCCCGCCGAAAAGCCCGTGGGGGACGCCCTGGCCGTGTGTCCGGTTTGTGGCGCCGCCCTGGTACACGAGAAGTGCAAGGTGGTTTGCCGCAGCCCGGCCTGCATCTATCGCATCATCTATTCCTGTGCCGAATTTTGACCCCACCCGCGATGATCCGGACTGGTCCTTCCCGTTCCAGCATCTGGTCGTGCATCTGGTGCCCATTCTGGACGGTAACTATGCCTTCGTGCTGGCCCAGGGCGCACAGGCCGTGGTGGTGGATCCGGGCGATGCTACCCCCGTGCTGGAGTTTCTTCGCGCACGCCACCTTCACCTGGCCCAGATCTGGCTGACCCACCGACATCCCGATCATGTGGCGGGTGTGCCGGAATTGCGGCGCGCCACCGAGGCCCGCGTGGTCGCACCCGATGGCCTGCCGGTCTCCCGCGTGGATGTCGTGGTGGACGAAGGTGCGGTGGTGGAGTGGGGCGAGGCCCGCTTCCGGGTCTGGTCCACCCCGGGTCACCAGCCCATTCACGTTGCGTATGTGCAGGATCGGCCGCAACCCGAACTGGCCTTCATCGGCGATGTCCTGTTCGGCGCCGGCTGTGGACGTCTCTTCGGCAATCCGCCCGAACTTCTGTTTGCCTCGCATCGGCGGTTGATGACCCTCCCCGGGACGTGTCGACTGTTTTGCGCGCATGAACTCACCCTGGATAATCTGGCCTTCGCATTGAGTGTGGAGCCGGGGAATGCCGTTCTGCGGGATCGCCTGGCCCGGGTGCAGGCGCGCCGCGCCCGGGGCCTGCCCACTGTACCGTTGACCTTGGACGAGGAGCGGGCCACCAATCCGTTCCTGCGCGTGGACGAGCCCGAGATACGTCGGCGGTTGGGCCTGCCCGCAGCCCCTGCGGTCGAGATCTTCGCCGAACTGCGCGCGTGCAAAGACGTTTTCTGACTGCGTCGAGGGTCCGGTACCGCTATAGTGTCCCGCGATGCAAACCTGGTCCCTGAACCCCCGCCAGCAAAAGATCGTCGCGGCCGCGCTCACCCTGCTTGGGCTGACCGTGATTGTGGCCGTGCTGTACCTCGGCTTCACCCTGCTGGTCCGCTTCATTCAGTATTTTTCGCCCGTGCTGACCCCGCTGGCCGTGGCCGCCATCCTGGCCGTCATGCTGCGGCCCTATTACGCCTGGTGGCTGGCCCGGGTACGCTGGCCCTCGGTGGCGGTGGCCCTGGTGTTTGCCTCCATCCTGGTGCCGGTGGGCGCCGTGCTGTGGATGTTCGGCTCCCTGATTCTGGGTCAGTTGCGCGGATTGCTGGACCAGTTCCCGGTCTGGTTGGACGCCGCGGGGGCGTGGGTGGACCGCTGGCTGCCGCAACTGAAGTCGTTGTGGGTGGAGCAGGGGGTGGGTGACCAGGTCCGCCAGGAGTTGGGCGCGCGCGGCGGCTGGCTGGCCCAGCAGGCGGCCGGTCTGGCCCGCAATCTGGCTGCGGCGGGGTTCGGGGTGGCCCAGATGCTGGGCGGCTTGTTCAGCTGGGTGGTGCTGCCGGTCTATCTCGTGTTCCTGCTCACCTCGCGCCCGGTGCGGTTGAGTCAGTTGCCCGGTCTGCTGCCGTTCCTGAAGCCGGAAACCCGCGATGACCTGATGTACCTGGTGCGCGAATTCGTGGCCATCCTGGTGGCATTTTTCCGCGGCCAGCTGGTCATCGCCGGCGCGCAGGGCGTGCTGTACGGCCTGGGCTTCGGCTGGGTGGGCCTGCCCTACGGGGTGGCCATCGGACTGACCCTCGGCTTCCTGAACATCATTCCCTACCTGGGCAACCTGATCGGATTGGGCGTGGCCTTGCCCCTGGCCTACTTCTATCCGCAGGGCGGCCCAAATCTGCTCATCGCCGTGGTGGTGGTGTTCTGTGCCGTGCAGGCCGTGGAAGCCTACGTGCTGACCCCGCGCATCATGGGCAGCCAGACCGGATTGCATCCCATGGCCATCATCTTCGCCCTTTTCTTCTGGGGCCTGGCTTTCGGCGGTTTGCTGGGCATGATCCTGGCCATCCCGCTCACGGCTTTTCTCGTTGTTTTCTGGCGATTGGTTAAAGCAAAGTACCTGCGGGAAACGGTTTAAGGAACCCGGTTGTTATGGACACCAAGAAAATCATCGCGTTGGTCATGCTGGGCCTGTTTGCGGCGGTATTGATTGTGAATCGCAGCGTGATGGATGGAAAATCCATCGACCTGCTCATCACCTCGGTGCGGGCCTCCTTCTCCATGATCCTGCTGGCCACGGCCGCCTTCGGGGTGACGGTGGGCATTTTACTGAAATAACCATGGATGCCTACCCGCCACGTGTTCGCGATCTGCTGGTCCGCGGGGTGCGCATGCCGCATCCGGCCAGCGTGTGGGTGGACGATTCCGTGGTGCCGGCGCGTATCGCCGCCGATGTGACCCTCCACCCCGGCTGCCGGATTTCCGGGGCCCAGACCGCGATCGGCGCGGGTTCCGTGCTGGGGGCGGAGGCGCCCATGACGGTGGAGGATTGCCAGCTGGGGGCGGGGGTGGAACTCAAGGGCGGCTATGCCGCAGGCGCGGTGTTTCTGGACGGGGCCAACGCGGGCAGCGGCGCGCACATCCGGGCCGGCACCGTGCTGGAAGAGGAAGCCAGCGTGGCCCACACCGTGGGGCTTAAGCAGACCCTCCTGATGCCCTTTGTCACCACGGGCAGCCTGGTCAATTTCTGCGATTGTCTGATGGCGGGCGGGACCAGCCGCAAGAACCACAGCGAGGTCGGTTCCTCCTACATCCATTTCAATTTCACGCCGCATCAGGACAAGGCCACCGCATCGTTGATCGGCGACGTGCCGCGCGGGGTCATGCTGAACCAAGCCCCCATTTTCCTGGGCGGGCAGGGCGGGTTGGTGGGGCCGGCCCGCATTGGCTTCGGGTGCGTGATTCCGGCCGGGGTGGTGTGGCGGCGCGATGCTCCCGGCGATCATCTCATGCTCTATCCTCCCGCCGAAACCACGCATGCACCACGGCCCTACCGGATGAATGCTTATCGGGATGCGGCGCGACTTCTCCACGCGAACCTGCACTACCTCGGGAATATCCGCGCCCTCCGCGAATGGTACATCCATGTGCGGGCCCCCGCCATGAGCGGGGTCCACAGCCGGATGTGTTGGGAAGGCGCGGTGCGCCAGTTGGATGCGGTGCTGACGGAACGGCGCAAACGGCTGGGCGAGTGGGTGGGTAAACTCTCCGTCTCGGCTAAACTGCTGTCGGCCGAAGGACCGGAAGCGCTGGTGCGGGAAGGCCAGGTGCAGGCGCGCATCGTGCAGGCGTGGCCGCGGATGGAGGAGGCGTTGGACCGCGGTCCGGGTGAGGCGGGCCGGGCGGCGCGTCATGATTTTCTGGCCGCGTGGTCGGCCCGCACGGCGACCTCGTATGTGGCGGCGGTAAGTGGGTTGACCGAGGGACAACGCAAGCAGGGAACCACGTGGTTACAAGCGGTGGTGGATGCCACGGTGGCGGCCGGATCGGCCGCGGAAGGAAACTGATATGGCGCGTTTATTTGGAACCGATGGCGTGCGCGGGGTGGCCAATGTGGCCCCCATGACGGCGGAAATGGTGTTGGAAATCGGACGGGCCACCGCCTATGTATGCAAACAACATCCGGAGCGGCGGCACACCATTGTCATCGGCAAGGACACCCGCATCAGCGGCTACATGATGGAGAGCGCGCTGGTGGCCGGCATTTGTTCCATGGGCGTGGATGTGATGCTGCTGGGCCCGCTGCCCACCCCGGGGGTGGCCTACATCACGCGCAGCATGCGTGCCGATGCCGGCATCATGCTGTCCGCCTCCCACAATCCCTATCAGGACAACGGCATCAAGATTTTCTCCCGCCATGGCTTCAAGCTGCCGGACGAGGAGGAGGACGCCATCGAGGATCTGATCACCTCCGGCCGAATCAAGGACATTCGTCCCACCGCCGAGGAAGTGGGCAAGGCGCGCCGTATTGACGACGTGCACGGGCGCTACATTGTATTCTGCAAAAACACCTTTCCTGACCGTCTGAGCCTGGAGGGCATGAAGATCGTGCTCGATTGCGCGAATGGCGCCACCTACCGGGTGGCCCCGCTCGTGTTTCGTGAACTGGGCGCCCAGGTGGTGTGCATCCACGACCAACCGGATGGCCTGAACATCAACCGGAATTGCGGCTCCCAGCACACCGAGGATCTGCGGCGCACCGTGCTGGAGAGCAAGGCCGATCTTGGGCTGGCCTTTGACGGCGACGGCGACCGCATGATTGCTGTGGATGAAAAAGGGCACGAAGTGTCCGGCGATCACATCCTGCTTATCTGCGCCCGCATGTTGAAGGAGCGCGGGCAGCTCAAGAACAACCTGGTGGTGACCACGGTCATGGCCAACTTCGGCCTGCATGTGGCCTTGCGGCGCCTGGGTATCCAGGCCGGGGTGGCTGCCGTGGGCGATCGCTACGTGCTGGAAATGATGAAGGAAAAATCGGCGGCTATTGGCGGCGAATCGTCCGGGCACATGATTTTTCTGGATCATCACACCACCGGAGATGGCATCGTGAGCGCCCTGCAATTGCTGGCCGCCATGAAGGAGGCCGGACAATCGCTGTCGCAGCTGGGCGGACTGATGTCGCTCACCCCCCAGCGCATGATCAATGTGGACGTAAAGCACAAGCCCGACCTGGGCACCATCCCGGACATCCAGAAGGCCATCACGGCGGCGGAAGCGGAATTGCAGGACCAGGGCCGGGTGCTGATCCGCTACTCCGGGACCCAGTCCATGTGCCGGGTCATGGTGGAAGGTCCGACGGTGGAGATGACCGAACGTTTGACCAAGTCCCTGGCCGGGGTGGTTACGCAGGCCTTGAACCGCTGATGGGGCCGGGCCGGCATAGCTGTTGGGTGGTGATGGCGCTGGGATTGCTGCTTGCGGGATCCGACGTGCGGGCTTCGCGCACCCGCCCGGAGTATGATTACGGTTTCCTGGCCAGCCGAACCCGCGACGTCCATGGACACACCCGCTCCCGCGCCCTGGGCCCCCTGTGGGAGAACGCTTCATCCACCCAGGGCTGGCACATGGCGGCGCTGCGTCCGTTCTACAGTGCCTATGAAGTGCCGTCCGAGGAGGTCACCGGGCAGGACTACCTCTGGCCGTTGGTGACCCTCCGTCAGCGTGGCAACGAGGTGCGGGATCGCTACCTGATCTTCTTCAACTTCAAGCACGACGATACGAATACCGAAACCGGCAAACGCCGCTACCGATTCTGGCTGCTGCCTTTTTACTTCCAGGGCCGGGACCAGAAAGGGCTGGAGTACCGCGCCGTATTTCCGCTGGGTGGTACGGTGCGCGAATTCCTGGGCCGGGATGAAATACGCTTCGGCCTTTTTCCGCTCCATGTCACCACCAAGCTGAACGACCTGGAGAGCAGCAGCTGGCTGTGGCCGGTATTCTCCCGCACCACGGGTGACCGAGTGGACATGCAGCGGGTGTTCCCCCTGTACGGTCGCTCCACCCGCCAGGGGGCCTACGAAAAGAAATTCATCCTGTGGCCGTTCTGGACCCAGACCCGCTACGATTATCCCAATAGTTCCGGGCAGGGCTTCATTCTGTTTCCGCTGTATGGCCAGATGAAGCTGACCGACCAGCGCACCTGGTGGGTGGTGCCGCCCTTCTTCCGCTACACCAGCGGCGACACCATGAGCCGGCTTTATGCGCCCTGGCCCTTTGTGCAATGGAGCACGGGGCTGGAGGATAAGCTCTATCTATGGCCGTTCTGGGGGCACAAGAAAATCGGCGGGCTGGAGCGCTCGTTCTATCTGTGGCCGATTTTCTGGAACGAAAAAGTGACCCGGGGTGACGAAATTCAACATCGCTTTATCGCCGCCCCCTTCTGGATGAATCTCACCTCATGCAATACCAATGCCCCGGAGGCGCCCCCCCGGGTGCGGGCTCAGAAATTCTGGCCCCTCTATTCCTACCGCCGGGTGGGCGAGGATTCGCGTTTCCGCATGCTGGAGCTGTGGCCTCTGGGCGAAGCGGCCGCGGTGGAGCGCAACTGGGCGCCCTGGTGGACCCTGATCTCCCGCACCCGCCAGGGTGAAAACCGAGACTGGGAGGTCCTGTGGGGGCTGTACCGGCAGGCCGCCAGGGAGGGAGGTGGCCGCTACTGGTCGCTCTTCCCGTTCTATGAGCGCTATCGGGAGGATGAGGGCGAACGGGGCTGGTCCATTCTGAAGGGCCTGCTGGGCGCCGAGGGGCGGGATTCCCATCGCCAGTGGCGTGTGCTATACTTTATGCGTTTTGGATCCGCACCGGAGACCGCGCCATTATCACCCGAGAACCAGAATTCTACGACCCCCCGCTGAATCCGTTTGCGGCCATCGGGCGTCGCATCCTGATCAACCTGCGCAACCTGGGGCGGGCCCTGCTGATGCTCCTGGAGGCCACCTTCTATGTGCCCCTCATGTTCTCCAAGCGCAGCCGCCATGAGGTGTTGCACCAGCTCTACGTGACCGGGGTTAAAAGCCTGGGCGTCATCACCGTGGTGGCGTTGTTCACGGGCATGATCCTGGCCCTGCAGACCGGCCTCGGCCTGCGCCGGTTCGGGCTCCAGGTGAACATCGGCACCGCGGTGGCCGTGACCATGTTGCGCGAAATGGGACCCTTCATGTGCGCCCTGATCATCGCGGCCAGCGTGGGTTCCGCCATTGCCGCCCAGGTGGGCACCATGACCGTATCGGAGGAAATCTCCGCCCTCGAGATCATGTCCATCAACCCCATCCGATTTCTGGTCATGCCGCGCCTGGTGGCCCTGGCCATCATGATGCCGGTGCTGACCGTGTTCACCAACATCCTGGGCATCGTGGGCGGAGCGGTGGTGGGCTCCACCCAGCTGGGGGTTTCCATGCAGGCTTACTTTGACAACGCCCAGCTGTATGCCGAGAACAAGGACCTTTATGTCGGCTTGCTCAAGGCCTTCGTGTTTGGGGTGGTGATTGCCACCACCGCCTGCCACCAGGGCCTGTCCGCCACCGAGGGTGCGGTGGGGGTGGGCCAGGCCACCCGGCGCACCGTGATCATTTCCTTCCTGACCATTCTGGTTCTGGGCTACATGCTGACCCGGGTGTTCTACCGATGATCCGTTTCGAAAAAGTCACCAAGCGATTGGGCTCCCGCAATGTGCTGGACGAGATCGATCTCGAAATTCAGCCCGGCGAGACCTATGTCATCTGCGGTCCCTCCGGCATGGGCAAGAGCGTGACCTTGCGCCACATGGTCCGCCTGCTGACCCCGGACGCCGGGCGCGTGCTGGTGGACAATGAGTGTGTGAGCGAAAGTCGGGGCCGGGACCTGGAGCGCATCCGGGCCCGCTTCGGGGTGCTGTTTCAAAGCGGAGCCCTGCTGCAGTGGCTGTCCGTGGCCGAGAATGTGGCCCTGCCCCTGCGCGAGCGCACCCACAAAAGCGAAGAGGAAATCGAGCATCTGGTGCGGGAGAAACTGCGCCTGGTCGAGTTGGAAGACGCCTACGACAAGCAACCGGCCGACCTCTCCGGCGGCATGCGCAAACGGGTGGCCCTGGCCCGTGCCATCGTGACCCAGCCCGAGATCATCCTGTACGACGAGCCCACCTCCGGTCTGGACCCGGTGACCTCGCGTACCATCGACACCCTGATTGACAATTTGCGCCGGGAACTGAAAGTGACCAGCGTGGTGGTGACCCATGACCTGCACAGTGCGCTGGCCATCGGCACCCGTATCGCCATGTTGTATTATGGAAAGGTGGTCGAGGTGGCCACCCCCGAAGCGTTTATTGCGTCTGATAACGAAATTGTGCGCGGCTTCCTCGAAGCCCAATACATCACGCGCCGTGGTGCGTGGGAAGGTCAGGGTAAGGCATGAAGAAAAGTCGTCTGCAGCAGAACGCAACCGAAGTCATGGTGGGAGCCTTCCTGTTTATGGCCCTGCTCGCCCTGGGCTTTTTCACCATCGTGCTCAGCCAGGAAAACTGGTTCCGCACCAACTATAAAATGGACGTGCTGTTTGACGATGTCACCGGCCTGGTGAACGGCGACAAGGTGTTTGTGCACGGGGTGGACGTGGGCCGCGTGAAGAGCATGGTCATCACGGCGGATGGGGTGCAAGCCCGGCTCACCCTGACCCAGGACATCCAGTTGCGCGATAATTACAGCATTCGCGTGGTGCCTTCTTCCGTGCTGGGCGGGAAGTATGTGGATGTGGACGAAGGTGGCTACGACAACCCGCTGCTGCCCCCTGAGGTGATCATTCGCGGCAAGGGTCCGGTGGATTTCATTGCGGAGCTTACGGAGGCCACCCAGGCCATCCGGGGCTCGCTGGAAAAGGGAGGCATCCTAACCAACCTGGAAGGCACCATGGCCAACCTGCGCGAGATTACGGACCGCCTGCAGCGGGGCGAGGGCACCGTGGGGCGCCTGCTGACCCAGGATGATCTCTACGACGAACTGCGAAAAATATCCTCCAACATCAGTGAGATATCGGAACGTCTGAACAAGGGCGAGGGATCGCTGGGCAAGCTGCTGTCTTCCGATGACACCTTGTACCGCGACCTCTCGGAGGCTGTGACTTCGCTAAAGGACGTAGCCCAGACCCTCAGCCAAGGGCAGGGCACCCTGGGTAAACTGGCCAAGGATGAAACGGTATACAACCAGCTCAACGAGTTGCTGGGCGAGGCGCGGGCTGCGCTGGACGATTTGCGGGAAACCAGCCCGGTGGTCTCGTTCTCCAGCATTTTCTTTGGCGCCTTCTAGGAGAACCAGCCATGCCATGCTCCCTTCGTCTCTGCTCCCTTCTGCTGGCCCTCAGTCTGGGGTGGCCCGCTCTGTGGCCGTCCGAAGCCCGGGCCGCCAGCAATGACCCCACCAACGAAATCGTGGCCTTCGGCCTTCTGGGTGCGGTGGTCGGCATTCTGGTCTACGTGGGTTGGAAGATGGACAAGGAAGACCAGCAGTATTTTACCGAACACGACGCCCTGCGCCGGGCCGTGGCCGACACCGGCACCGCGGGCCAGCTGCGCCTGATCAGCCCGGGCGCGCGCGAAGGCGAGCACATCACCGGCCTCGGCTACGAATTCGTGTTTTAGGGCAATGCCCTTGGCCGTTTTCTCGCGAAGGCGCGAAGACCGCCTAGGTGTCGGGCGAGGACAGCTCCCAAACTTGGAACCTGGAACCTGAAACTTGAAACCTGCCCTCTGCTACGAGCGGTAGTTGGGCGCTTCCTTGGTGATGGTCACGTTGTGGGGGTGACCTTCGGCGGAACCGGCCGACGAGATGCGCACAAATTTTCCGCGCCGCCGTAGTTCATCAATGGAACGGCAGCCGCAAAAGCCCATGGCGGATTGCAAGCCGCCGCTGAATTGGGTCAGCACCTGGCGTACTGTGCCCGCGTAAGGCACCATGCCTTCGATGCCCTGCGGTACCAGCTCATCCTGCGGTACGTCGGCCACGCCGTAGCGCTCGCGGCTGCCCTTGTTGGACTGCATGGCGCCCAGGCTGCCCATGCCCCGGTACACCACGTACTGTCGGCCCTGATAAATGATCTTCTCGCCCGGACTTTCCTCCGTGCCAGCCAGCCGGGAACCCATCATCACGCTGCTGGCCCCCGCGACCAGCGCCTTGGTCACATCGCCCGAATAACGGATGCCGCCGTCCGCGATGACCGGGATGGAATTCTCCAGGGCATTGGCGCAGGCATAGATGGCGCTCACCTGGGGCACGCCCACGCCGGTGACCACGCGGGTGGTGCAAATGGAGCCCGGCCCGATGCCCACCTTGATCGCATCCGCGCCGGCATCGCGCAAGGCCACCGCGGCCTCCGCGGAAACGATGTTGCCGGCAATCACATCCACATGCTCAAAATGTTTTTTGACCCAGCGCGTCATTTCGATCACGCCCTTGGAATGGCCGTGCGCTGTATCCACCACCACCACGTCCACCTGATGTTCAGCCAGCGCCTCCATGCGCGCGTGGTCGTTCGGTCCCACCGCCGCCCCCACGCGCAGTCGGTACTGGGCATCGCGGTTGTATTGCGGCTCGATGTTGTGGATGAGGGTGCTCACGTCGGCGAAGCTGTACAGCCCCACCAGCTTGCCCTTTTCCACCAGGGGCAGCTTGCCGATCTTATTCTTCACCATGACGTCGTAGGCCTGTTGCAGGGTGGTGCCGCGGGGCGCCGTGATGAGCCGGGTGGTCATGACGTCGGCGATGCGCAGGCTGAGGTCGCGGGTGAACTTGACGTCGGAGGCGGTCAGGATGCCCACCAGGTGGTGGTCGTGGTCCACGATGGGAAACCCGCTGAAGGTGTAGCTTTTTTCCTGCCGGATTCGTTTCACGTCGGCCAGGGTTTGCTCGGCTTGGAAGGTCACCGGTTGTTCGATGAGCCCGTTCAGGTGATGTTTGACCGCGCGCACCACGGCGGCCTGCTTCTGCACGGAGAGGTTTTTGTGCACAATGCCGATGCCGCCCAGCATGGCCATGGCGATGGCCATGCGGGACTCCGTCACCGTATCCATGGCCGAGCTGAGCATGGGAATGCTCAGTCCGATGCGCCGGGTCAGCTGGGTGGCCAGCGAGGTGTCGGCGGGCAGGAAGTCGGCATACTCTGCGCACAGGGAAACATCGTCAAACGTCAGGCCCTCATGCGGGAAGGCCTGCATGAATTGGTCCAAATGGGGGTTGTGGCTCATGGGTCGTCCTTTTGCCCGTTGCAGGGTGGGGACGACGCGGAGCCCTGTCAATCCTAACCTGTGCCCGCGGTTCGAGTTCCGCTACCGCGTACTCCTCAGGCGAGAAACGCCTGCTCCAGCCGGTTGTAGCGATCAATGACCTGGCGCACGTAGGCGCGTTTGGCCGTGTAATCGCCGGGGAAGAAGCTGCCTTTGAAGCCGGCCACCACCACATTGCGCAGTTCGCGCGGCGACAGGCCCAGGTGTTTCACGGCCAGCATGATTTCGCGGGTAACCGTGGTGTTGGAGACCAGGCGGTTGTCCGTGCAGATGCTGACCGAGAGGCTGTGGTCCAGCATCTTGCGCAGCGGATGGTTGGCGATGCTCTTCATGTGGGGCAGGGTCTGCAGGTTGCTGGTCAGACAGACCTCGATGCAGATGCGCTGGCTGGCAATATATTCGGCCAGATTGTGCACATAGGCCTTGGGTTCTTCGATGGCCGGATTGCGGATCATGTCATCCGCGAACAGCCAGGTGCCGTGACCCAGGCGGTTGGCGTAGCAATCCGTGATGGCCTGGAAGATGGATTCCGGTCCGTAGGCCTCGCCCGCGTGTACGGTCTTGCGCAGGAAGTGGCTGTGCGCGTACTGGTAGGCCGCCTTGTGATCTTCCGCCGGATAGCCGGCTTCTGCGCCCGCCAGATCGAAGCCCACCACCGGCATGCCCAGGTCGTGGCGCAACACGGCGGCCGCCCGGGCCAGCTCCAGGGAGGCGGCAGCGATGATCTGTTTGCGCGGCGCATAGGCCATGACCTTGGAGATGGCCGCGTAGTAGGGGGACATGTATTCATTGAAGAAGCGCAGGGCGCACACGATCACCCCGAAGTGGAAGGGGATATCCTCGCCGCTTTTCACCGCGGGCGTTTTGTTGTGCTCCTTCTGGGCCCGCTCCAGGCCCTTCACCGTGGCCCGCACCACCTGCTCCATGGAGAACTGGTCGTGAATGTGCAGTTGGGGGGCGAAGCGCACCTCCACGTAGCGCACGCCTTCGGCCAGGTTGTCCTGGGCCAGTTCGTAGGCGATACGTTCCACGTTTTCGGCGTTCTGCATCACCGCGCAGGTGTAGGCGAAACCCTGGAGGTAGTCCGGCAGGTCCTTGTATTTGTCTTTGAATACCTTTTCCCGCAGACCGGCCTCGCTGTAGGAGGGCAGCTTCACCTTGCCCGTCTTGGCCAGTTCGATCAGGGTGGGGATGCGGAGCGATCCGTCCAGATGGATGTGCAGTTCGGTTTTTGGGATGCTGCGGACAAACGCTTCCGTGATGGCTCTGCTCATGACGATACCTCTTTTTTTCGAGTGTAGAGTGCGGGATGGCGCAAGGCAAGCCGTTGCGTGGGTGCCGGTTGTCCACGCGCCGCGGGTGACGAGCGGGGCCGACCCCGCGAGGAACTGGTTGGGGGGCAAGCCCCGCGAAGCGCGGGGCAAGCTTGACTGACTGCTGCGTTAAACTATTGTTCTTTCAGACCTAGGCGGGTGTAGCTTAGTGGTAAAGTTCCAGCCTTCCAAGCTGGCCATGCGGGTTCGATTCCCGCCACCCGCTCCAGCCCTTTTCCACTCGCCACCCGCCGCCGCGCGCTTCATCATTCGCGCATGTCTATCGAATCTCCTTTCGCCGCTTTGCGCCCGGATGGGCGTGCTCCCGACCAGCTCCGGCCGGTCTCCTTCCAGCTTGATATCGCCCCGGCGGCCCAGGGCTCGGTTTTGATTTCCATGGGACGCACCCAGGTGATCTGCGGGGTGTCGGTGGACCAGGATGTTCCGCGCTGGATGAAACAGCAGAAGGTGAGCGGGGGCTGGATTACCTCCGAATACAGCATGCTGCCCTATGCCACCACCGACCGCTCCCGGCGTGAGGTGTCGGCGGGCAAGATCAGCGGTCGCACCCAGGAAATCCAGCGACTGATTGGCCGCTCCCTGCGCGCCATCTGCGACCTGGAGGTGCTGGGATCGCGCACGGTGTGGCTGGATTGCGATGTACTGCAGGCCGATGGTGGAACCCGCACCGCCTCCGTGACCGGGCTCTATGTGGCGTTTGACATGGCCATGCGCCGACTGATCAAGCAGGGCGTGCTGACCCGCAACCCGCTCAAGGAGGCCGTGGCCGCCATCAGCGTGGGCATGGTGCGGGGCAAGCCGGTGCTGGATTTGTGCTACGAAGAGGACGCCGCGGCTGCCACGGACATGAATGTGGTGATGACCGCGTCCGAGCGGTTTGTGGAAGTGCAGGGCACCGCGGAGGAAGACCCGTATACCGCGGACGACTTGAGCCAGATGCTGAAGCTGGCCGGCGGCGGCATCCGCGAACTGCTGGCCGCCCAACAGTCCGCCCTGGCCAACTGGCAGCCCTGACCCGCCTAGTGCATCACCGCAGAGGTGCAGAGTTCGCAGAGAAGAATGTCCGATGGGAGGCGGAGGAGCGCTCACGTTGCCGCGGTACCGGCAAAAAAAACGGCTGCGGGTTCCCGCAGCCGTTTCGTTTTCCGCATTTCGCAGACTACATCAACGATTCCAGCTTGGCCTTCAGGGTGGCTTTGGGCATGGCGCCCACCATTTGGCCGGCAATGGTCCCGCCCTTGAACACGAGCAGGGTGGGAATGGAACGAATGCCGAACTGCTGGGCCAGGTCGGGGGCTTCATCCACATTGACCTTCACGATCTTGAGCTTGCCCGTCAGTTCAACGCTCAGTTCTTCGAGCACGGGGGCAATGGCTTTGCAGGGACCGCACCACTCGGCCCAGAAATCCACCAGTACCGGAACGCTGGAAGCGGCCACTTCGGCCTGCCACGTCTGCGTGTTTACATGTCCAATTGAACCAGCCATTTCGAACTCCTTTTAGATGAATCGTAGAAAGTTGCGGAACCTTACGCGGGAGACGGTCAGACCAACCGCCCCGGGAAGGGCAGGGTGGGGGCGATGGTTTGGGCGGCCAGCACATACACCACCACGCAGGCCACCAGCAGGGCCACCAGGGCCAGGACGGAGAACGCGGTGCCGGCACCCTCTTCCTCGTCCTGCGTGATTTCGGTATGCACCGCGGCCGTAATCAAATTTTCCTCACCCGCGGGGCGGGCGATGGTCAGGGATTTGCGTCCGCTGGTGCCATCCGGGCGTTTGATGCGAATGGTTTTGGGCCGGGTGGCGGGGCGATCGGCGCCTTCGGGGGGAAGATCAATTCGCGCGGTTTCGCTCTTCCGGGCTTCGCTGACGGCTTCCGGGCTGGGCGCGCTGGCCGAAATGGTGGGCTCGCTGGGCCGGGCCATGGGCTTCTTGACTTGAATGGTCTTGGGTTTGGCGGCGGGCGGCGGGGTGGGTACGCCTACGGCGATGGTGCCCCGGTTGAACAGGCCATCGGAGGCGCCCGATTCCTTGGACATATCCAAGCGTGGCGCCGGCTTGGTGGCGGCCGCCGCCAGATCAATCCGGGTGGTTTCGGACTTGCGCTGCGTGGGCTCGACGATTTCCACCCGCATGGTGGTCATTTTGGCCGCGGCGTCGGGATCCACCTTCTGGGTGTCGCTGGTGGGCGGCATGGCTTGGGCCAGATCAATGCGCGTCGTTTCGGATTTCCCCGGAACCCCGCTGCTCTTTACGGACAGGGTTCCTTCTTTGGGCCCGGTCTTGGGCTTGGCGGTGAGATTGAGGTTCAGCCGAATTTTGGGCGGCTCGCTGTTACCGTTGGTTTGGGGTGTATCGTCGGCCATGGGCAACCTCTTGTGTAAGTTCAGTGCTCAAATGGTAAGCCAGCCTGGCCGGACGGTCAATGCAATCCAAGGCATTGAGCGCGGGCCGGAGTGCGCGTATGCTGGGCCGCATGTACTTCAGGTGTCAGGCTCCAGGTCTGCGTTTCGGGTCGGCGGTTGCGTTGATCCTGACCGTGGCCACCGGCTGTTCGCCCCAGCCCACCCTGGATCGTTCGCGCGGCACCGGATGGGAACCGGAGCGCCTGGCTGCGCTGGATGCCCGGACCGCCGCGGTGCCCGCAGTGCCGGATGAAGATGTGATCGATATGGTGCGCGACCACCCGGCACCGGATGGTCAGGGACTCACCCGCGAATGGGTGGAGCGGGTGCTGGATGCACAGGCCCAGGCGCTTTTTCCCCGCTGGCAGGTGGCTCGGCGCGGAGCCACGCGGTACGAGGTGAAGTATACCTACACCCTGATCGATGCCACCAACCAGATCACCCGGGTGGGCTACACCTGGGGGGTGGATGCGGCGCTCAAGGTGGTGGACGCTCCTCAAACCGTGACTCTGGCGGAACCCAATTCGTCCCCTGATCGCCGGTTCAACCTGCAGCAACGCCGCCGCATCGAGGAAGAGGAAGCCAGCCTTGAGTGAGGAACTGGCGCTGACGCCCGCGCAACGGCACGCCTTTCAACGGGAACTCCCGTCCTGGTTCGAGCAGCATCAGCGCGATCTGCCCTGGCGTCGTCGTCGCACACCCTATCGAGTCTGGGTCTCCGAGCTCATGCTGCAGCAGACGCGGGTGGATCAGGTCATTCCGTACTACCAGCGCTTCTTGAAACGCTTCCCCGATGTGCGCGCGCTGGCCGAGGCATCGCGGGATGATGTGCTCAAACTGTGGGAAGGGCTGGGTTATTATTCGCGCGCCGTGCGTGCCCAGGCCACCGCGCGCTGTCTGGTGGACCAGCACGGAGGCCGCTTCCCGCGCACCCTGGCCGGCCTGCAGGCCCTGCCCGGTATCGGCCCGTATACCGCGGCCGCGGTGGGCAGTCTGGCCCTCGGCTTGGACGCCGCGGTGGTGGATGGCAATGTGGTGCGCGTGTTGGCGCGCGTGTTCGCCTGTGCGGATGATCCGCGCAAACCGGTCACCCGCCAGCGCTGGCAGGCCTGGGCCGACGCCCTGCTTCCCGCCGGCCGTGCGGGGGTATTTAACGAATCCATGATGGAACTCGGGGCCACGGTCTGTACGCCCCGCCAGCCGCGCTGCGCGGTATGTCCGTTGCGTGAGGTGTGTGTAGCGCGCCGGGAGGGCCGCATGGAGTCCTATCCGGCCCGGACAAAGAAAGCGAAGGTGCCGCACAAACACGTGGGGGCGGCCCTGGTGGTGAATGGGCGCGGCGAACTGCTGATTGCGCAGCGCCACGAGGCCTCCATGCTGGGCGGGTTGTGGGAGTTCCCGGGTGGAAAACAGGAACCGGGTGAAACCATGCCCGCCTGCATCGCCCGCGAATTGCACGAGGAACTGGGCATCGAGGTGGCGGTGGGCGATTTCTTCGTCACCGTGCGCCATGCCTTCAGTCATTTCACCATGGACCTGCATGTGCACTGGGCGCGTATTCACAAGGGACGGCCGCGGGCCCTGGATTGCGCGGACTGCCGGTGGGTGAAGCCTGGCCAGTTGGCGGACTATGCCTTCGGGCGGGCCGACCAGAAGGTCATGGAAGAACTGGCGGCCCGGGGCTGGCGGGGTCTGGCCCGGCCGGATGTACCTGGAAAATCGAGGCGGGCGGGATCGTCTCGTGTGGTGACTCGAGCGGATAAATCCGGGTGAAGGCCTGGGTGGCGCCCAGCAACTGCCGGTAAAAGCGCGGGTGATCGTCGCGTACCAGCACATAGTCCGCCCCGAAATGGATCCCGATATCCTCCAGGCGCGCGACTTTCTTTTCCAGCACGGTGAAGACCGGCGCCAAGGCGCGAGGGGTGCGTCCACGGGAGATCAGGCGGTAGCGGTCCCACAACTCGGGGTAAGGCACGGCGGTGAAGGCCGGGTCCATGCCCACGGCGTAGACGTTGTGGGTGTTGTAGTAAAAGCAGACCGGGAACTGATCCCAGTCATCGGTGAGCACCAGGGAACCCGGCGCACTGTGGTCGCGCAGATGATGCAGCGCCTTTACGAGAGCGTCGGGGGCGGGGTTGCGCTGCATGACCCGATAGCCGCGGGCCCAACCGGGCGCGGCCGCCGCCAGCAGGATCAGGCACCCGGCCAGTACCAGCTTATCACGCGCGGGAGTACGGACCTGCCAGCGCGGTGGAAGATCCCGGATGGAAAGCCGGGCCAGGTCCGCGGCATTCAACAAGGCGAAGACCGGCCAGTATTCCACGAAGCGGCGCGCCTTGAAGGTGAGGAGCAGAAAGAAACCGTGGAGGAGCAACAGGCCCAGCGAAGCCCCATCGAGTTTCTGTCCGCGCCGTAGTTGCAGGAGGAGGGCGCCCGCCCAGAGGGCCAGCAGGGGCCCCGACATGGTCACCAGCGACCACGCATCCAGCGGCCTCCACTCGTTGCCCACCCGGACCGTGGAACCCAGCCCGGTATCCAGCAGTTGCACCTTCATGAAGGCCAGGTTTTCCGGGAAATAGGGGTTGATGATAAATCCGGCAACCAAACCCAGGCCGGTCCAGAACAACACCGCGCCATCACGCCGATCCGCTTCGCCAGCGATCAGGCGCCCGGCCACGAGCGCGGCGGGCACGCCCAGAAACACAATGGCTCCGAAGTAGACTTGGACAAAAATAAAGGCCAGTACGCCGGCCCAACGGGGGCGCCGGGCCAGAATGACGCTGGTGGCCAGCAGCAACAGGGGCAGCGCAACGAGAGGGGCGCGGATGTACGACTGCCGCATCCAGAAATGCCAGGGCAGCACGGCCAGCATGAGGATCCAGAACCAGGGGGCTGGAAGGTTGCGTTGCACCAGCAGGCGAAAAAAGAGCGCGCTGGTCAGGCCGGAGGCGACGCAGGCGGCTGCCTTGGCGCCCAGCATGGGATTGTTCACCAGATGCTGGCCGGCCCAGACCCACCCGGAGAGCAGGACATGAAAGCCGTAATGATGGCTCACAAACTGATCGCGGAACAGGGTCCATTGCAGCCAGGGGAACCGGTCCGGGAAACCCCACTCCGGCAGCATCAGTGCCATCTTCACATGATAGAAACTATCCGTTCCAATTAGGCCCGGAGAGGCGGTCTGCCATACCGCCATGATGAAGAAACCCCACAGGAAGGCCAAGCCAAGTCCGGGCCAGCATCTAGGGGAAGAGGGGGTGGACATAAAGTAAAGCCGCGCGGCCGGGGGCCGCGCGGCTATTCAGGCGGTCAGCAATGCACGCGACTAGTCGTTATCGTTGTCGTCGTTATCGTTATCATCGTTGTCGTCGTTGCCATTGTCATCGTTATCGTTGTCGTCATTGCCGTTGTCGTCATCGTCATTGCCGTTATCGTCGTTATCGTTGTCATCATTGCCGTTATCATCGTTGCCATTGTCGTCGTCATCGTTTCCGTTGGCATTCGGATCTTCTTCGATTTCAACTTCCACGCTGCCCACATCCACGCTGCCCGATGCGACGTCCAGGTCCCTGAGTTTGATGGTGGCATTGGCGGGAACGTTGACGTCCAGGGACGACGTGGTGCTGCCGTAGGAGAAGATCAGGGTCTGGTTCCCCGCCGGTACACCGGAAATGATGAAGGATCCATCGTCCGCCGTGGTGGCCACAAGTTCCGTGCCGGCCACGCGGATGGTTACGCCTTCCACGGCCGCCCACGCCCGGGGCAGTAGCAGGTCGGTCAGTTGGCTGAGCATGGCTCGCCAGCCTTCCTGGCGTTCCGGCCGGTATACGGCTGATCCACCGGCGATCGAATCCACATTACCCTGGATGGTGGAACTCCCGGATGCGCCATCGCCTCCGCCTCCGCTGTCACAGCCCATCAAAGGCACCGCCAACAAGATCGCTAACAGGCATGCTGCTTTATTCATATTCTGCATCGGCACTTCTCCTTTGTTGCGGCACTCCATACCCCGCGACATAACCCAGGTTAAACCGCCATGATGTCTTTTTCGCGCGCGGTCAGCAGATCGTCCACCTTCTTGGTGTAGGTGTCGGTCAGCTTCTGGACTTCCTCCACGCCCTGATCGCGCTCGTCCTCGGTGATGGTGCTGCTCTTCTGCAGGGCCTTCACCATTTCGTTGGCCTCACGCCGCACGTTGCGGATGGCGATGCGGGCTTCCTCGGTCAAGCGCTTGGCCACCTTGACCAGGTCCTTGCGCCGCTCCTCGCTCAGTTCCGGAATGGGAATGCGGATGACCCGCCCGTCGTCCATGGGGGTCACCCCCACGTTGGCGGCCAGGATGGCCCGGCAGATGGCTTCCCGTGAGCTGGGGTCGAAGGGGTTGATGACAATGAGGCGGGCCTCCGGGGTGCTGATGCCGGCCAACTCGCGCAGGCGGGTCATGGCGCCGTAGTATTCCACCTGGACATTTTCCACCAGGGAGGGCGAGGCCTTTCCCGTGCGCAGGCCGGCCAGTTCCTGTTGCAGGAAGCTGGCGGACTTGTCCATTTTCTCTTCCACGTCGAGCAGGATGTCATCGAGCGATTCCATGGGCGTACTCCGTATTGCGCTGCGCTATTCCGAGACCAGGGTGCCGACCGGCTTGCCCTGTACGGCGCGCAGAATTTCGTTTTCCTTGAAAAAATTGAAGACCAGGATGGGGATGTGGTTTTCCTGGCACAGTGAGAAGGCGGCGGCATCCATGACCTTGAGCTGTTTGGTCAGAGCCTCGTGGTAGGTCAGGGTCTTGTATTTGGTGGCCTGGGGATTCTTCATGGGGTCGGCGGTATAGATGCCGTCCACCTTGGTGGCCTTGAGCAGGCAGTTGGCACCGATTTCGCTGGCCCGCAGGGCGGCCGCGCTGTCCGTGGTGAAGTAGGGGTTGCCGGTGCCGGCGGCAAAGATAACCACCCGGCCTTTTTCCAGATGGCGGATGGCCCGGCGCCGGATCATGGGCTCGGCCACCGTGGGCATGTTGATGGCGCTCAGCACGCGGGTGTGCACGCCCTGTCCTTCCAGGGCGGCTTGCAGGGCCAGGGAGTTGATGACGGTGGCCAGCATGCCCATGTAGTCGCCGGCTGCGCGTTCCACGCCGCAGCGCTGCCCGGTGGAGCCGCGGAAAATGTTGCCGCCGCCGATCACGATGGCGACCTCGGTGCCCAGATCACGCACCTGTTTGATCTGGCCGGCGATGGAGGTCAGGATGGTGGGGTCAAGGCTCTCCCCGGTTTTGGTGTTTTGAAAGGCTTCCCCGCTCAATTTGAGCATGATCCGCTTGAACTTCGATTTACCGGTGGTGGCAGCGGGCATGATGACTCCTGGGCAAATGGGTGACGATCGTGGGTCCCATGATAAGAAGGACCCCCGGGCAAAGTAAAGCGCACTCCGCCGGGACCGCGGCTTGCACCCCGCGCGCGGGCGATATACCTTCGCGGCTGGAGAATCCAGCATGTCCAGCAGTACGTTCGGCACGTTGTTTCAAGTGTCCACCTTTGGCGAATCGCACGGCAAGGGGGTGGGTGCGGTGGTGGATGGGTGTCCGCCCCGCCTGCCGCTGACCGAGGCCGACATCCAGCCCCAGTTGGATCGGCGCCGGCCCGGCCAGAGCGCCCTCAGCACCCCGCGCCAGGAAAGCGATACCGTCACCATTTTATCCGGCACGGAGAACGGCCTGACCCTGGGCACGCCCATCGGTCTGCTGGTGCCGAACAAGGACCAGCGGCCCGGCGACTACGGCGAGATGTCCAACATCCCGCGCCCGTCCCACGCCGACTTCACCTATCAGGCCAAGTACGGCGTGCGCGCTTCCAGCGGGGGCGGCCGCTCCAGTGCGCGTGAGACCATTGCCCGCGTGGCCGCGGGGGCCATTGCTGAGAAGTGGCTGCGACTGGCCTACGGGCTCGACATCGTGGCGTGGGTCAGCGCGGTGGGCGAACTGGAGTCGGGTCCGGTGGCGCTGGATACCGTGTCCCGGGCCGAGGTGGATCGAACCATCGTGCGTTGTCCCGACCTCGCGGCGGCCGAGCGCATGATGGCGGCCGTGCAGGCGGCGCGCGATGCCGGCGATTCGCTGGGTGGCGTGGTCACCTGCGTGTGTCGTAACGTGCCGAGCGGGCTGGGCGAGCCGGTGTTCGACAAACTGGAAGCGCGGCTGGCCCAGGCCATGTTGTCGCTGCCCGCCACCAAGGGCTTCGAGATCGGCTCGGGTTTCCGCGGCGCCCGTATGCGCGGCAGCCAGCACAACGATCCCTTTATTCAGAAGGGTAACCGCCTGGGCACCACCACCAACCACAGCGGCGGCATCCAGGGCGGCATCAGCAATGGCGAACCCATCGTGTTGCGGATCGCCTTCAAACCGCCCGCCACCATCAGTCAGGCCCAGGCGACCGCGACCTTCGATGGGCAGGCGGCCGTTCTGGAGGCCAAGGGGCGCCACGATCCGTGCGTGGTGAACCGGGCCGTTCCCATCGTGGAAGCCATGGCCGCCCTCGTGCTGGCCGATGCGGCGCTGATCCAGCGCGCCCGCCGGGCCTGATAGCGGGTTGATTTTCGGATTCCGAATTTCGGATGGCGGATGGGTTCGGATCAGAATTTCAAAACAGCTTGCAGTCCCTTGCCGCTGTCCCATTTCGCGATCTGGCTGTCCAAGCTCACGGTGGCGTGGTGCGGTGTGATGTGCAGATGGATCGTCACGCCGGGATGACGAGCCTTCAGGATCGCGGCCAAGCATAGCGCTTTTTCCACGCCGTCGCCTCGACCGTAGTTCCAGACTTCGTCCGGTTGCGCGACCCGGGTTCCGTCGTAGATGGATTCCGCGGGCCAGGAGGCGAGGTGCTGGATGACCGCTTCGTCGGTCATGTCTCGGGCCCCGTGGATGCACACCGGACTGCGTTCCAGGGCGGCTTTGAGAACAGGCGACCAATCAGCCCGCGCCATATCCCGCGCGGCATAGAACGCCAGGTCGGCCACCCGGTGGTGATGGCGTGCCTGCTCGAGGTGTTGGAGGATCTGATCACGGGACCACGCGGGATCGAGGTCCAGCGGTTCCTGAGCGACAAACGTGGTGTGTCCTTCCCGGCGGGGCAGGCGGGGCTCCAGGCGGGCGAAGGCGACGAGTTGATTCACCACATCGCGTGACTTGCTGCACTGACAGTCCAGCGCGGCGGCCAGCCGCTCGATATCCTCCGGCTTGGAGATGTCCACGTGGCCCTTCTTGAAGAAGTCGTCGAATTTGTTGAGCAGCAGGCGGCCTTCCAGTGGGTCGGGATAGAATTCGTCCTCGTCGATTTCCGCCAGCAGTTTTTCGCGGGTGGCATCGCTGACCTTGAAGGCGCTGTTGTGCTCGTAGGCGTAGACCCGCTCGGCCGCGATGTAGCGGGCCTTGCCGTGGGTTTCGTAGCGGATCTGGAAGCATTTTTGCAGCGGGCTGCTGTCGCGCAGGAAGTTGGCCATGATTTCCATGGTGATGTCGGTGCGCAGAAACTCGCGCAGGGCTCCGCTGAAGCGCTCGTAAGCGGCGGGGTCCATGCTGGCTTCGGGATAGACACAATGCAGGTAGCCGGTGTGATGCGCGACGATGGTCACCTGTTCATGGCGCAGGGCGCGCGCCGCCTTGGCTGACTGTTCGGTGCCGTTGAACCACATGTTTTTGGTCACGATGCGCCGGTTGTTGGTGAGGACGCCATCGCCCAGATCGAGGAAGTTCTGGGAGTGCAACGGGGTGGCCATCAGATAGATGTCGCGCAGCGGAATCCCGCAGACAACGAAGAGGGCCGCGGCATAGAGGGTCGAGAGCGAGACGCACTCGCCGGCGCCGCGGGTAAAGCCCGCTTTATGGCGGAAGGCTTCCATGGCCTCCACGGTTTCGGTCTTCCAGTAGGGGATGATTTCGGAGGTGTATTTATCCAGGCCGAAGTGGCGGCGGATATCCAGGGTGAAGTAGTACTGGTCGCCCTCGTAACCGAACAGGGCATTACTTTTGCTCAGGGTGGTCTCGTCCATCCAGGGGGCGAAACGGGCCAGCTCGCGCTGCTTGGTGGTCAGGCCCCAGGTGTCGAGGTCCAGGTTGAACTCGAATTGATCAATGATGAACTGCTTGAGGCGCAGCACGCGGCGATAGGGCTTCAGCTTGTGGATGTCCTTGAACCACGGGTGGTCCTTCCAGGCCCAGACCCGGGGGGACATGATGTTGGCCAGGACCAGGCTGTAGAGCAGTTCCGGGAAAACGAAAATTTCCATGTCCGACAGGGTGACGGCGGAGGAATACTTTTCCAGTTGGTCGGCGGGCGGCGGGGGCGGGGTGCGGGGATGCGTCATGGGTTTACTGTACGGGACGGCGTGCCTACTGCCAAGTGGTGGGTCGCCGGACGGGACGTTTCCCTGCCGGGCCGTGTCACCGGCTGGCCATCTTTGCGCTTGTTCGCGGTGGGGAATCGGGTACATTTTGCGCCTGTTTTTCCGGTGTGGCATGAATTCGTTTACCACCATTACGACGATTACGACTACGGGAGTCACCTGAGGGGCTCGCGGCTGGCGTGATTTGGGCCAACCCCTCGGCGACGAGGGGTTTTTTTGTGACCATGAATTGAGGGGGCCGGCTGGCGGCTGAAAAGGAAGCGTTTATGAAAGAAGTAGGCATAGGTTTGCTGGGATTTGGAACCGTGGGCGCGGGCGTGGTGGAAGGCCTGCAGCGCAACGCGGACGTGCTGGCCCGCCGTTCCGGGGTGCGCCTGGTGTTGCGCTGGATCGCCGATCTCGACCTGGAGCGCGACCGCGGAGTGACGGTGGACCGGGCCCTCCTGACCCGCGATGCGCGGGCGGTGGTGGAGGATCCCCAGGTCAATGTCATCATCGAGCTGGTGGGCGGCACCGGCATCGCCCGCGAGCTGGTTACCCGGGCCCTGGAACTGGGCAAGCCGGTGGTTACCGCGAACAAGAAATTGCTGGCGGAATACGGTACCTCCTTGTTTGCTCTGGCGGCCAAGCAGAAGGCGGAACTGGCCTTTGAAGCCAGCGTGGGCGGCGGCATCCCCATCATCAAATCCCTGCGCGAGGGCCTGGTGGCCAATCACATCCAGGCCGCCTATGGTATCCTGAACGGCACCTGCAACTACATCCTGACCCGCATGGAGCAGGAGGGGCTGCCCTTTGATGAGGTGCTGAAGGCGGCCCAGTCCGCCGGGTATGCGGAGGCGGAGCCCAGCCTGGATATCGACGGGCACGACACCGCCCACAAGGCAGCCTTGCTGGCCTCGCTGGCCTATGGTTTTCCGGTGCCCATGAAGAGCCTGTACGTGGAGGGCATCCGCGGGCTGGCCCAGGAGGAAATCCGTTATGCCGCGGAGCTGGGTTATCGCATCAAGCTGCTGGGCATCATCAAGCAAGGCCCGGCCGGTATCAGCGTGCGCGTGCACCCGACTCTGGTTTCGCACAGCCACATGCTGGCTTCGGTAGGCGGCGTGTTTAACGCCGTGCTGGTGCGGGGCGACATCGTGGGCGACACCTTGTACTACGGGCGCGGGGCGGGGCGTCTGCCCACGGCCAGCGCGGTTTTGGCCGATGTGGCCGATGTGGCGCGCCGTCTGGCCGCCGGGGTGCGTTCCGATCTGCCGGTGTTCCCGGAGGGCGGCACGCCGCCCCGCCTGGCCGCGGTGGAAACGGTGGAGGCGCGCTACTACCTGCGGTTGTCCCTGCTGGATAAACCGGGCGTACTGGCCCGGGTGGCCCACGTGCTGGGCCAGCACAACATCAGCATCGCCTCCATGATCCAGAAGGAACAGAGCCGGGGCGACTACGTGCCGGTCATCATTCTGACCCATACCGCGGTGGAGAAGAATTTCCAGGCCGCGCTGGCCGAGATTGACGGCATGGATGTGGTGAGCGCGAAGACGGTGCGTCTGCGCATCGAGGATTTTGCCTGAAAATGGAAACCGCTGATGGACGCTGATAGACGCAGATATTCTAATCCGGACCATCTGCGTTCATCTGTGTCCATCTGCGGTTAAAAAATGAAATCGCTGCTACTCATATTCGAAAACGCGGCAGCCGGGCCGCGGGACGATCTGGACGGGCGGACGCCGCTGCAGGTGGCGCGCTGCCCGCACGCCACCCGTCTAGCCGGCGAGGGCGTAGGCGGGATACTTGGCAAGCCGCCCTCTGGGGAAGGCTTGCGGGCGGAAGCCTTGCTGGCCTCCCTGCTGGGCGTGCCGCGCGCCGATGCGTGGCGGCTGGCCCGGGGTGCGCTGGAGGCGGAGGCGGTGGGCGCGGATTGGGCGACCTTCAACTACGCCTACCGGGCCGATCTGGTAACGGTGGATCAGGGCCGCATCCGGGATGCCCATCTGGCGCACTTGTCCCGGTTGGAAACCGAGCGGCTGGTGGCCAGCCTGCAGACGGAACTGGATGCGCTGAATGTGCGCGTGATGCCGGTGAAGGCCGGGCATGCGGTGGTGCTGATGCAGCACGAAGACCAGCGTCTGGCCACGGGTTTCGCCCCCTGGCTGGTGGCGGGGGACGACGAGGCTCCGTTGCCGGAAGGCAAGCAGGCTCGGCAGGCGCGCGAGGTCATGGAGCAGGCGACCCGCGTATTGTCCCGGCAGACCATCAACGACGTGCGGGTGGATCTGGGCGAGAATCCGGCCACCCATCTGTGGTTGTGGGGGGGCGGCCCGCGGGCTGACATCCTGGAGAAATTCGGCGGCCGTCCGTTGCGCGGGTTCATGCTGACCCAGAGTGCCATGGCGCGCGGCCTGGCTCTGCGCCTGGGCATGGCGGTGCAGGAATTGCCGGATACTTGGACTAGCGGGGAAGCCACCCCCGCGGTGACCCCGGAACAGCTGGGGGCGCTTTTTCAGGACTATGATATGGTGGTGGTTTACGTGGAGGCTTCGCCCGTGCTGATCGAGGGTACGGGGACGGAGCGGGTCCACCTGCTGGAGCGGCTGGATTTGCTGGTGACCGGTCCGTTGTTTGAGGCCATGAAAAAAATCAAGCACCGCCGTATGGTGGTGGCCGCCTTGCCCGCGGCGGACGACGGGACCTATTCCCGGGGCGAAGGCCAACCGGTGATGGTGTGGGGTTCCCACGTGAATCCCGATGAGGCCCGGCGGTGGGACGAAGTGGAAAGTGAACAAGGTGAATTGGAACAGGTGGACGCCATGGAAGTATTTGGCAGATTGGTAGGAGGTTGAGTATGGCCCTGATCGTACAGAAATATGGCGGCAGTTCGGTGGCTGATGTGGCCTGCATGCAGCGGGTGGCCCGGCGCATCCTGAACACGCGTGATGCCGGCAACCAGGTGGTGGTGGTGGTAAGCGCCATGGGCGACACCACGGACGACCTGATCGAGCTGGCCCGGAAGGTGAATCCCGATCCCAGCGACCGGGAGATGGACATGCTGATGGCCAGCGGGGAGCAGATATCTTCCGCCGTGCTGACCATGGCGTTGCATGCGGCGGGCGCGGACGCGGTGGCCATGTCGGGCCCCCAGGCCGGCATCCGCACCGATGCCACGCATCTCAAGGCGAAGATCATGGATATTGATCCCAAGCGCATCCGCGAGCAGCTCAAGAAAAACCGCGTGGTGGTGGTGGCGGGCTTCCAGGGCCTGAATCCGAACGAGGACATCGCGACCCTGGGCCGGGGTGGCTCGGATACCACGGCGGTGGCGCTGGCGGCTGCGCTCAAGGCGGACCGCTGTCAGATCCTGAAGGATGTGGACGGTGTGTTCACCACCAATCCGCGGGTGGTGCCGGAGGCGCGCAAGCTGGACGAGATTTCGTATGACGAAATGCTCGAGCTGGCCAGCCTGGGCGCCGAGGTCCTGCAGTCGCGGGCGGTGGAGTTTGCCAAGAAGTATGGGGTGGTGCTCGAGGTGGTTTCGAGTTTCCACGAAAAACCGGGAACGTTGGTACGGGAAGAGGTGAAGGATATGGAAGACATTGTGGTGCGTGGAGTGGCGGCGGACAAGAACCAGGTCAAGATCACGGTGGGGGCGCTGGCCGACCGGCCGGGCGTGGCGGCCGGTTTGTTCAAGGAACTGGCCAAAGCCAACATCAATGTGGATATGATTGTGCAAAACGTGAGCGAGCAGGGTCAGACCGACATCTCGTTCACCGTGCCGCGCACCGAGCTGGGCAAGGCCCGCAAGGTGCTGCAGGGGCTGCACTACGAGAAGGCGGGCATTGACGAGGATATCGCCAAGGTCAGCATCGTGGGGGTGGGCATGAAGAGCCACTCCGGGGTGGCCTATCGCATGTTCGAGGCCCTGGCCAAAGCCGACATCAACATCAGCATGATCGCCACCTCCGAGATCAAGATCTCGGTGGTGATCAAGAAGGACAAGGCCGACCAGGCCACGCAGGTGCTGCACAAGGTGTTCGGGCTGGGCAAGAAGTCGAAGAAGTGAACCACGGATAACCGCGGATTTATGCGGATGTGAGCAATGCTCAATCTGTGTTCATCCGTGTCCATCCGTGGTGGAATCAGGATGGGTGGACTATGAGCCAACGAGTGGAAATCTATGACACGACGTTGCGCGACGGCGCGCAAGGCGAAGGTATTTCGTTTTCCGGCGTGGGCAAGATTCTGGTCGCCAAGCGGCTGGATGAATTCGGGGTGGACTACATCGAAGGCGGCTATGCCGCCTCCAACCCGAAGGACATGGAATTCTTTCATGCCATCCGCAAGGAGAGGCTGAAGCATGCCAAGGTGGCGGCGTTCGGCAGTACGCGGCGGGCCCAGATCAAGGCCGAGGACGATGTCGGTTGCAAGGCCCTGATCGAGGCCGGCACGCCGGTATGCACCATCTTTGGCAAGAGCTGGCGCCTGCATGTCCACGAGGTGCTGCGCACCACGGAGGATGAAAACCGGGCCATGATCGCCGATACCGTTCGCTTCCTGAAGCAGAACGGCAAGGAAGTGGTCTATGATGCCGAGCACTTCTTCGACGGCTACAAGGACAGCCGTGAGCATGCCCTGTCCACCCTGCGCGCCGCCCATGAAGCGGGCGCGGACCGGCTGGTCCTGTGCGACACCAACGGCGGCACCCTGCCGGAGGAAATCGCGGCCATCGTGAAGGATGTGCAGCGGGAATTTCCGGGCGCCCGGGTGGGCATCCACACCCACAACGATTCCGAGCTGGGGGTGGCCAACTCGCTGGCCGCCATCCAGGCCGGAGCCCTGCATGTGCAGGGCACCATCAACGGTTTCGGCGAGCGGGTGGGCAATGCCAACCTGGTCTCCATCATTCCCAACTTGATGCTCAAGCTGGGCTACACCTGTATGCAGCCGGACAGCCTGCCCCAGCTCAAGGCGGTGGCGCAGTTCGTGTATGAAATGGCCAATGTGCGCCCCAACACGAAGCAGGCGTTTGTGGGGGACAGCGCGTTCGCCCACAAGGCGGGCATGCACGTGGATGGGGTGCGCAAACTGGCCTCCAGCTTCGAGCACATCGTGCCGGAGTCGGTGGGCAACCAGCGCCGCATCCTGATCTCCGAGCTGTCGGGGGCCAGCAACATCTTCCTCAAGGCGGTGGAGATGGGGCTGGACCTGGACAAGAATTCACCCGAAGTGAAGCAGATCCTCCATGAGCTGGAAGGCTTGGAGAAGCGTGGCTATGCCTTCGAGGCCGCGGAGGCTTCGTTCAAGCTGCTCATCCAGAAGGTGCTCAAGAAGCACAAGCCGTTCTTCGAATTGCACGGCTACCGCGTCATGGTGGAAAAGCGCAGCAAGGGTGAGCTCAGTGTGGCCGAAGCCACGGTGAAGCTGTCCGTCAACGGGGTCATGGAATCCACGGTGGGCGAGGGTGACGGCCCGGTGGATGCCCTGAACGACGCCTTGCGCAAGGCCCTGACCCGCTTCTATCCGGCCATCCAGCATGTGTCGCTGGTCGACTACCAGGTCCGTATCCTCGATCCCGAGGAAGGAACGGGGGCCAAGACCCGCGTATTGATCGAATCCAGCGATGGCCACCAGTCCTGGGGCACGGTGGGCGTTTCGCCCAACCTGATCGAGGCCTCGTGGGAGGCCCTGGTGGACAGCGTGGAATACAAGTTGTTCCTGGAGGAGCAGAAGAAATGAAGTCGCCGTCACTGTGCGGGCTGTTGCTGGTGGCTCTGACGTGCGGATGCGCCAGTCGCGGGCCGGAACCGGCGCTCGTCCTGGCCCCGCGGGTCGAGGTGCCCCGCTTCATGGGCGACTGGTATGTGCTGGCCAGCATTCCGCTGTGGCCGGAGCGGGATTCCTATAACGGAGTGGAGTCCTATCGCCTGGACGAGCAGGGTCGCATTCAGACCACCTACACCTTTCGCAAAGGCGGGTTTGATGGTCCGCAAAAAACCTATCGTCCGGTCGGTCGCGTACACAATCAGGCGACCGGCTCTGAATGGCGCATGCAGTTTATCTGGCCGTTCAGCGGGGCGTTCCTGATTCACTTTGTGGATGAGGCCTACCAAACGACCATCATCGGCGAGCCCGGGCTCAAGCACGTGTGGATCATGGCCCGCCAGCCGCAGCTTGCGGAACCGGATCTGCAGGCCCTGATCCAGCGCGCGGCGGACATCGGCTACAATGTGTCCAAGCTCCGGCGCGTGCCCCAGCGTTGGGACTAACCGAGCGCCGCCGCGATCCGACGGACTCCTAATCCACGAGGCCGGGAAATTTATTGCGCACCCGCTCCACATGCAGGTGCGTTTTGCCGTTGCCTTCGCCGGCCAACAGGCAGAGCAGGGAGAACAGATCCTCAGCGCTCACCGTGTAGGTGGCGGAGGGATTCTGCTTGATGTGACGGGCCAGCCGCTTGGTGGCGGTGCGCGGGGAAAGCACGCGTTTGACCACCGGCTTGCCGTTGCTTGTTTCCAACTCCTGGAGCGCGGCATCCGCGACGGCCTTCTCCTGGCCGGGGGCGGCTTCCAGCACGCGCTTGCAGATGACCTTGGCCTTGGCCCAGGAAATTTTCCCTTCGTGCAGCAACTGGCGTACCCGCGGGTCCATGGAGGGCACGAAGCGCAGGATCTCCTCCAGCCAGCTCACGCTTTTGTCCAGGAAATCGGCGATGCGCTGCTTGTCCCAGTTTGCATTGTTGAGGAAAATTACCGTGTCGAAATACTCGGTGATCTTGGCGTCCAGGCGGTCGGCGTTGAGCTTCAGGTTCAGCGCGCGCATTTCCTCCAGGTCGCCCGCCACCACCCGCACGTCCACCCGGTTGTAGTAGTCGGGTTTCTCCTGGCGGATGAGCTGGATGGCGCCCCGGCGATGGAAGCCGCCCACCAGGAAGAATTCGCCCTGGTTGCGTTCCCACACCACCAGCGGTTCCAGCAGTCCGTTTTTGAGGATGTCATCCTTGTAATGACGGACCTTTTCGGGGTTTACCGCCCGGTGATTGGCGATGGAGGGGTGGACCTGAATGGACTCGAACGGCACATAATCATAACGCTTGGTGGCTAACATAAGACGATCTCCAATAAAGGGGTTACAAGGAGGCGGTTGTTTCACACCGGACTGGCGATTGCAAGCGGGTAGCGTATCTTTGCACAAAACTTGCAGGCGGGTGCGGGATGGGCGGTATGAAAACGTCCACGGACGCGAGGCCCGCCGCGGTTGGAGCCATGAAAATTCTATGCATCGTGATCATTCGTCCATCGTGGTGAGGAAGTCGGCGGACCGGGGCCGGGCGGATTTCGGCTGGCTGGACAGCCGTCACACCTTTTCTTTCGGGGACTATCACGACCCGGCGCATATGGGTTTTCGCACCCTGCGCGTCATCAACCAGGACCGGGTGGCCCCGGAGGGAGGTTTCCCAACCCATCCCCACCGGGACATGGAGATTTTCAGCTACGTGGTGGAGGGCACCCTTGCACACCGCGACAGCATGGGGAACGGGCGGGTCCTGCAGCCCGGCCAGATTCAGCTCATGAGCGCCGGGCGCGGGGTGACCCATAGTGAGTTTAATCCCAGCGCGACGGTACCGGCGCATTTTCTGCAGATCTGGATTCTGCCGCGCCAGCGCGGACTATCCCCCGGTTATACGGAGTGGCATCCCCAGCCGGAGCACGATGCTTCTCCCAAGGTGCTGGTGATTTCCGCGGATGGGCGCGAGGGGTCGGCGATTCTTCATCAGGATGCCGACATATTTCGTATCCGCCTGCCGGCCGGCCAGCAGGTCACCCACGAACTGGGCCCGGGTCGTGGGCTCTGGCTACAGGTGATCAAGGGCCGCGTGGCGTGGGATGGCGTGGCCATGGAAGCGGGCGACGGCGCGCTTACGGAAGCGGCGGGGTCATTTACGATTGTTGCCACCGAAGACGCGGAAGCGTTGTTGTTTGATCTGAAGTAGAAACCAAGGAGTACGACATGAAGCTGAGTGCGAAAATTGCCGGAGCCCTGCTGGGCTTGTTGTTTGTGGTATTCGGTTCGAATTTCTTCCTGAACTTCATTCCCATGCCGCCCCCGCCACCGGCCGACACGCCGCCGGGCATGTTTATAGGCGCGGTGTTTGGCACCGGTTTTCTGGCCTACGTGAAAGTACTGGAAATCCTGGGCGGTTTGCTGGTGGCCATCCCGCGTACACGGGTGGTGGGCCTGCTGATCCTCACTCCGATCATCGTCAACATCCTGGCCTTCCATGTGTTTATTACCGCGGGGGCCGGCGTCTTTGATCCGCCGGTGATGCTGGTCACCGCGCTGGCTCTGTTTCTCATCTGGTGCCACCGTCGTGGCGTGGCCGCTCTGCTGGCCGATCAACCCTGAGGAAATTCCATGTCCATCCAACCCCGCATCCTTGTTTTCGGCGGCAGCCTGCGCAGCGATTCCGTAAACCAGAAACTGGCGGCCGTGGCTGCGGCCGGCGCGCGCGAGGCCGGCGCCGAGGTCACGCTCATCGCCCTGCGCGACTTTCCCATGCCCGTATACGATGGCGACCTGGAGGCGACCAGCGGACGGCCCGAACACGCCCGGCGGCTCAAGGCGTTGTTCCGGGAGCATCACGGGTTGATCATCGCTTCCCCGGAATACAACAGCAGCATCACGGCCGCGCTGAAGAACGCCGTGGACTGGGTGTCGCGCGCCGAATCGAAGGATGACCCCTCGGTGTTCGCCGGCAAAACCGCCATCCTGTGCGCGGCGTCCCCGGGCGCTTTGGGCGGGTTGCGCGGGCTGGTGCATCTCCGGGCCATCCTGGGCAACATGGGGGTGACCGTGCTGCCCGACCAGGTGGCGGTGGGGCAGGCCTATCAGGCGTTTACCCCGGAAGGCGGGCTGGCGGATGCCAAAATGGATCACCGCGTGCGCCAGTTGGGCTTCACGTTGACCCGGCACCTGGCCAAGCTGCTGGCTTGACTTTGGCGCATGTTATAACAATTGTTATAACATGAAAACCAAGGTCCGCAAAATCGGCAATTCCTACGGTATCGTGCTGCCCAAGGCGGCGCTGCAAGCCATGAAGGTCAAGGAGGGGGACGTGCTCTACCTGACCGAGGCCCCGGAGAATGGGCTCCAGGTTACGCCCGGTGATAAGCAATTTGAGGACGTCATGGAAATTGCCGAGCGGGGCATGCGACGTTATCGAAATGCCCTCCGTGAGCTGGCCAAATGAAAGAACCGGTCTGGTTGAAGTACGAGGCGGTTCTGTCCATTCAGGTGCGGTTGCTGGCGCAATTCGGCGGACTGGCGGGCGTGCGCGATGAAGGTTTGTTGCAGTCTGCGCTGCATCGGCCGCATCAGCAGTTCGCCTACGGCAAACCCGATCTGTTCGCTCTGGCCGCAGCCTATGCCCACGGCATCGTGAAGAATCATCCATTTCTGGATGGCAACAAGCGCGCCGGGTTCATGGCGGCTTACACCTTTCTGGGTTTGAACGGCGAAGAATTCCAGGCCCCCGAGGAAGGGGTGGTACTGCAAACCCTGGCCCTGGCGGCGGGCGAGATCAAGGAGGCCGATTATACGGCCTGGCTGCGGGCGTCCTGCCCGAAACGCCGGCGGGTCCGCCGCGGCTAAAAGTTCCAACCCTTGGAAATCGAGCATTTTTCGAGTTCCAACCCTTGGAAAAATCCGGTTCACTTGACCCCCTTATGTCCGAACTGCCCAAAAACTACGATCCGAAGGCCATCGAGGCGAAATGGTACGCCTGGTGGCTGCAAACCAACGCCTTTCACCGCGACGCCACACACGGGGGTACGCCGTACACCATCGTGATCCCGCCCCCCAATGTGACCGGCATCCTGCACATGGGGCACGCGCTGAACAATTCCATCCAGGATGTGCTGATCCGCTGGAAGCGCATGCAGGGCTTTAATGCGGTGTGGGTGCCCGGCACCGACCACGCCGGCATCGCCACCCAGAACGTGGTGGAGCGCGAACTGAAGAAAGAGGGCAAGCGCCGCCAGGACCTGGGCCGCGAGGAATTCCTCAAGCGGGTGTGGGCGTGGAAAGAGCAGTACGGTAACACCATCACCAACCAGCTGAAGTCGCTGGGTTCGTCGTGCGACTGGGAGCGCCAGCGCTTCACCATGGACGAAGGCCTGAGCAACGCGGTGAAGGAAGTGTTCATCCGGCTCTACGAGAAGGACCTGATCTATCGCGGCAAATACATCATCAACTGGTGCCCGCGCTGCCAGACCGCGCTGTCCGACGAGGAGAGCGAGCACCGCGACGTGAAGGGCAAGCTGTACCACATCAAGTACGCGGTGAAGGGCTCTTCGGAGTTCGTCACCGTGGCCACCACCCGGCCGGAGACGTTCCTGGGCGATACCGCGGTGGCGGTGAATCCCAAGGATGAACGTTACCAGCACCTGATCGGCAAGACCCTGATCCTGCCCGTGCTGAACCGGGAGATCCCGGTGATCGCCGATGATTTTGTGGCCAAGGAATTCGGGACGGGTTGCGTGAAGGTGACGCCGGCTCACGATCCCAACGACTTCGGCATGGGCCAGCGGCATAATCTGCCCCAGATCAACGTCATGACCGACGACGGGCACATGAATGAAGAGGCCGGTCCCTATCAGGGCCTGGAGCGCTTCGCCTGTCGAAAGAAGATCATGGAGGACCTGGAGGCCGCGGGCTTGCTCGTGAAGGTGGAAGACCATCAGCACGCGGTGGGGCATTGTTATCGTTGCTCGACCGTGGTGGAACCGCGCTTGTCGCCGCAATGGTTCGTGAAGATGAAGCCGCTGGCCGAGCCCGCGCTCAAGGCGGTGCTGGATGGGCGCATCAAGTTTGTGCCCGACCGCTGGAACAAGGTATACATCGAGTGGATGGAAAACATCCGCGACTGGTGCATCTCGCGTCAGATCTGGTGGGGCCATCAGATCCCCATTTTCTACTGCGACGGCTGCGGCCACCAATGGGCCGACCGCGGCAAGCCAACGACCTGCCCCAAGTGTGGAGGCGACAAGGTGCGGCAGGATGAGGACGTGCTCGACACGTGGTTCTCCTCATGGCTGTGGCCGTTCAGCGTGTTCAACTGGCCGCAGCAGAATGCGGACCTGAAGTTCTATTACCCGACGAATTCGCTCTCCACCGCCTCGGAGATCATTTTCTTCTGGGTGGCCCGCATGATCATGGCCGGCTTCGAGTTCATGGGCGACATCCCGTTCTCCGAGGTCTACATCCACGGCACGGTGCGCGACAACCAGGGCCGCAAGATGTCCAAGAGCCTGGGCAACTCCATCGACCCGCTGGACATCATCCGCGACTACAGCGCGGACGCCTTGCGCTTCAGCCTGCTCATGCTGACCGCCACCGGGCAGGACGTCTATGTGTCCAAGGAGAAGTTCGAGGTGGGCCGCAACTTCGGCACCAAGATTTGGAACGTGGCCCGCTTTATGCAGATGCACCAGGTGGCGGAGCCCATTGACGTGCGCGCCCTCAAGCTGAATCCCGAACGCTGGTCGGCCGACGACTGGCACATCGTGGCCAAGGTGGAGGACGCGGCGAAGGCGGCGCAGGATTGTCTGGAGCGCTACCGTTTCAACGACTACGCCCTGGTCATCTACGAGTTCCTCTGGCACGAGTTCTGCGACTGGTATGTGGAGTACGCCAAGGACGTGCTGTACGGCACCGACGAGGCCCGCCGGGCCGAAGTACTGCGCATCATGCACCACGTGTTCTCGAAGGCGCTGCGCCTGCTGCACCCGCTGATGCCGTTCCTGACCGAGGAGCTCTGGCACGGCATGGGCTATGGCCTGGACGGCGAGACCATCATGACCGCGGCCTGGCCGAAGGCGGACAACCTGACTCTGCGTGGGATGGCCCAGCCCTATGTGGAATATGTGGACCTCAAGCACGATCTGATCCGGTTGGGTCGCCAGTTGCGCGCGGACTATGAAGTGCCGCCGGGCGAGAAGATGGTGTTCGCCATCAAGGCGGCGGACGCCTCGGCGGCGGCGCAACTCTCGGCGGACGCCAAAACGATCAGCCTGCTCATCAAGGCCAGCGAGCTGACCATTGCGGTGGATTACGCGCCCGGCCAAGCCACCCCGAGCGCGCTCAATGCGCTGGGCACCATCTATATGTCGCTGGGCACGGTGGACGTGGCCGCGGAGGTGGCCAAGTTGCAGGGCCAGCTGACGGCGGCCAGCGAGGAACTGGAGCGCATTCAAGCCCGACTTGGCAATGCGGGCTTCGTGCAGAAGGCCAAGGTGGAGGTCATTCAGCAAACCACGGCCAAGCGCGATGAATTGATCGGCAAGTGCGACAAGTTGAAGCGGCTCATCGAAGCCATGTCGGGCGGCGCGTGATGAACGAAGCTCCGGTCACCTTCCTTAGTGAGGGTAAACAGATTATCGGGACGCTGCATCGCCCGCGGGGGCGGGGCCCGTTTCCGGTCGTGGTTTTCCTGCATGGGTTCTCCGGCAACAGCTTCGAGGCGCACCGGCTTTTCGTGGAAACGGCCCGCCTTCTGGCCGTTCGTGGATTTGCCTCGCTGCGCTTTGATTTTCGCGGATCGGGCAACAGCGAGGGCACTTTCTCCGAACTGTCCATCCGGACGGAGATCGCCGATGCCCGGGCTGCGGTGCGCTGGGTGCGGCGGCAGTCGTGGGCGGATTCCGGTCGCCTCGCCCTGCTGGGCATGAGCATGGGAGGCCTGGTGGCCACCCAGGTGCTGGCCGCGGAGCGTGTCCTTCGGACCGCGGTGCTGTGGAATCCCGTGATATTCGCCCGCGCCTTGCGCGATGGATGGATGAATCCCGCCCGGGCCGCCCAATTGAAAAAATCCGGGGTGGCCGACTGGTTCGGCTGGCCGGTGGGCCGCGCCTTGTACGAGGATCTCGGCCGGATTGATCCGCTGGCCACTGCGGCATCCATTCGCTGCCCGCTGCTGGTGGTGCAGGCCACCGACGATCAAACCACACCCAAGGCGGGTGGCTGTGCGCTGGTGAAAGCCTTGCAGGGGGCGGGGGTGCTGGCTCAGTTGCAGTTAATTCCAGGTTCCGACCATGCGTTCGGCCGCTTCGACTGGACGCAGCAAGCCATTCAAGCCAGCGTGGATTATCTGGTGGCTGGCCTCGCGGACTGAGGATCAGGGTTGGGCCGGCGCGTTGGTGGGCGCCACGTACAGCTGGTCCGGGCTGGTCACAAACTGCTGGCCCACGTTGATGGGCAGGGCATAGACCCACGGCGAAATACGCTTCTGCAGGGCCATGGCTTTTTCCCCCGCCGCCTGCTGTTCCTTTTCCGCCGCGGTCCGCACGTCGCCATCCAGGTTGTCTGCCAGGGGCGGCGCTTCCCATTCCACGGTAAACTGGGCCAGCCGCGCGCCCTGCTCGTCGGTTTGCCCCAATTGTACCTTGAGATGAAGTCCGTCCGCGGTGCGCGCCTCCACCGTGTCGGCCTGATCGAAGCCCAGGGTGGCGCGGTCGCGGGCGGGGTCCACCACGGACAGGGTGGTCAGGTTTTGCCAGATGCGGAACCACTGGTCGGCGTTGTAGCTGTTGATGGATTTCCCGGCCAGCGTGCCATCGCCCACCAGCTGGCCGTTCTCGCGGCGAAGTCCGTAGTGCGTGCCGTCGCGCAGGTGGGCTTGCATGGACGTAATGCTCGTCGCGTCCACATTGAGAATGATTCGGTCCAGCCAGTCGTCGGCGAGGCGGGGAATTTCATCCAGATAGGGCGCCACCAGGACCACCGGTCCGTCGTTGAGCCGGGCAAACTGGCTGTCCGGTATGGCGAAGCCCACCGGGTCCGATGTCATTCGCGGTTGGCCGAGCACCAGGTAGGCGGTTTCGCGGCCGCTGGTATCCAGCAGGCGCAATTCCGCGGGTACCGTGGTGGCGTTGTTGGCGGTCACGGTGGCCAGACCGAAGTCGGACAGGGACTCCGTGCCGCCCCTGATCACGTCGCCCACCTTGAGCCGATCCAGGTCGCGCAGCAGGCGGGTCAGGCGATCGAAGTCGGCGGGATAATTCCAGCGCGCCTCCACCGTCCAGCCCGTTTCGCCGCGCACGAGGGCGACGCTCTGGGTGCCGCTGGTGAGCTCGACCCGGCCCAGGGCATTGGGATCGTAGTCGGGCAGCAGGCGCGCGCCGGTGGTCAGGCGGCCGGACGATCCGGACGGGCGGGAGGCGAACCAGGTCAACCCGCCCAACCCGGCCAGGGCCAGGAGAAGTATAATGAAGGTACGGCTTTTCATGGCAACAGTCTCCGATGGATAAAGATTAACTTCCGGCCTGGCGGCGGCGGCGCCAGCCGTGGAACAGGCCGAAGGCGATGACTGCGCCCGGCATCACGGCCAGATTCAGACCCTTGAGCCACAGGCCGAGCTGCTCGATTTCCCGGCGCAGGTTTTTACGCACCTCTTTCAACTGGCGCCGGGTCTCCAGCGCGGAGGTGCGAAACTGCTCGACCTCCCGCTTCTGGTCCGGGCTGACCACGTACTGCTGGGAGGGATCCTTGGCCTCCTCCAACTCGGTCAGACGCCGCTGGGTGGTCTGCAGTTGTTCCTGCAGTTTCACTTCCTCGGCCCGCCATTTTTCCTGGGCGTTTTTCTGCACCTCGAGCACGCGGGTGAACGGACGCTCGAAGGTACCGCGGCTGCGCAGCGATATCAGTTGGTCGCCGCCGGTGAGCTGGCCGACCAGGTTGGCCACCAGGATCACGTTGTCGTTGGCCAGCTGATAGAGCGGGCGCCCCATCATGTTCAGCCGCTGCACGGCGAACTCGTCGTACAGCAGATCGGCATCGGCCACCAGCACGACCAGGCCGTCCTTGGCGCTCTCCTTCAGCGTGGCCGCGGTCTCCTGCGGGCTGGGGGTCACCCCGGGTTGCTGGGCCTCCTGGGGCCGACCTTCGGGGAAGGCGGTCTTGAAGGTGCCGGTGAGCCGAACAGCCAGGTGGACGGGCTGGCCGAAGGGCTGAAGACCGGAGGTGCCGCCCGCCGCGCCCATGGTCGCTTCCATGATGGAGACGTGCCCCGCGTCGGCGCTGGTGGAGATGAGCGGGGTCAGGGTGAGGCCTTCTGCGGGGGTGCCGGAGAAATAGCCCGCCATGGGGAGCAGGAGGGTTTCCAGGTTGGCCGTGGCGATTTCCTCCCGGTTGAGGTTGGGCCGCCGCAGGGAGAGCCATGTGGCATTGCGGTCCGAACTGCCGTCCTGCATACGAACGCGGGTGGCGCTGGCCAGATCGGCCACCACGCGTGCGGTGTCCTGGGTCAGGCCCCAGGCCGCGGTCAACCGATTAAGGTCGGAGTTCTTTCCGGCCGGCCCGCTATCCATGCCCGAAAAGTCCTGTTCAGAAAGGCAGAGGGGATCGGTAAAGGCGATGAGCTTGCCCCCGCGCAGCACAAACTGGTCGAGCGCGAACAGCACGGGTTCGGGCAGGCGCTTGGGATGAACCAGCAGCACGGTGTCCATGTCGGCGGGCACGTCCGCGAAGGTCGTGGGCAGGGATTCCACCTGATACTGGTTGCGCAGTTCCGAAACAAAAACCCACGGGGGTTGGCCGCCCCCCGGGCTGTAGAACGAGGCGGGCTGGCCCATCACGGGCAGGCCGCTCAGCACGCCCAGTTTGGGTTTTTTGTCCCGGCTGACATCGGTCAGCAGGCGGGAGATCTGGTATTCCAGCTGGGGTTCCGCGCCGGGCGAGAAGAAAGGAATGCTGACCTGGCGGCTGCCGGAGAGGGCGGCCAGGCCGAGGTAGAGCGCAGGGCCTTCGCCCAGGGCGTCCACCTGCTGGGCCGCGATGCCGTAGCGCAAGGCCCACTCCTCCTCATCGCTGTCCGGCTGGGGATCAATCACCTCGAGCAGGATGCGTCCGCCGCTGCGCTGTTCGTATTCCGCCAGCAGGTCGCCGATGCGCTGGGCGTATTGTTTGAAGGCGGCGGGCAGGTTCTCCGCGTTGCGGGTGCGGTAGAATTTGAGGGTGACGTCGCGCGGCAAGGCGGCCAGCAGTTCGCGGGTGCCGCTGGACAGGGTGTAGAGTTTCTCGGTGGTGGTGTCGGCGCGCAGGCGAATCTGGCCGGCCAGTCCGTTGATCACGATGAGCAGGGCGAGCAGGACCAGCAGTCCGGCTGCACCGGTAAGTTTTTGCAGGGAGCCTTGCATGGGTATCACCTCAACGCGTCTTGCGATTTTCCAGGGTCAGGTGGGTGGCCATCAGCATGAACACGATCACGCTGGCGAAATAGATCAGGTCGCGCAGGTCAATGACGCCGCGCTGCATCTGCTCGTAATGCTGGGAGAAGCTGAAACCGGCCACCACGTTCACCAGCCAGGCGGGAGCCACCGCGGACAGCATGCCGGTGACAGGCGGATAACCGGCCAGGAGCAGGAACAGGCCGATGACCGCGGACAGGATGAAGCTGACCACCTGGTTGCGGGTGAGGGCGGAGGTGAAGGTGCCCACCGAGAGATAGGCCCCGGCCAGCAGCGCGCTGCCCAGATACCCGGTGAGGATGGGTCCCGCATCGGGCGAGCCCAGGTAGTAGACGGTCAGCACCACCGGGAAGGTGAGGCCCAGGGCCAGCAGCACGAACAGCCAGGCGGCGATGAATTTTCCCGCGATGGCCTGGGCGGTAGTGAGGGGCAGGGTGAGCAGCAGTTCCAGGGTGCCGGTACGGCGTTCCTCCGCCCACAGGCGCATGGCCACGGCTGGGATCAGAATCAGATACAGCCAGGGATGCCAGAAGAAGAAGGCGGCCAGGTCGGCGCGGCCCGCTTCGTAGAGGCGGCTTACGTGGAAGGTGAAGAAGGCGGTCAGGATCAGGAAGATGACGATAAACACGTACGCCACGGGCGAGTTGAAGTAGGCCTTCCACTCGCGCTTCAGTATGGCTTGGGCGGGACCGTTGTTCATGCGGACCTCCCGGCGGTCTGGGTGTCGGCGGTGGTGGTCAGGCGGCGGAACACGTCCTCCAGGCTGCCCTGGCGTCGCAGATCGGCCGGGCTGCTGTCCGCCACCAGGCGTCCGCCGCTGATGATGATGATGCGGGTGCAAATGGCCTCCACCTCTTCCAGGATGTGGGTGGACAGCACGATGGCCTTGTCTTTGGCCATCTCCTTGATCATGGAGCGCACCACGTATTTTTGATTGGGATCCAGCCCTTCCGTGGGTTCATCCAGAATGAGCACCGAGGGATCGTGCAGGATGGCCTGGGCGAAGCAGGTGCGCTGGCGGTAGCCTTTGGACAGGGTTTCGATGGCCTGCCCGCGCACCGGGGTCAGGATGCACTTGGCCAGGGCGGCTTCCACGCGCTGTTGCTTTTCCACGTCGCGGTAGCCCCGCACCTCCGCGATGAAACCGAGAAATTCCTCCACCGTCATGTCGGGGTAGGAGGGGGCGTTTTCCGGCAGATAACCGAGCCCGCGCCGGGCCTCCACCGGTTTGTCCGCCACCGGGTAGCCATTGACCCAGGCCTCGCCGCCGCTGGGGGCGAGGAAGCCGGTAATCATGCGCATGGTGGTGGTTTTACCCGCGCCGTTGGGGCCCAGAAAGCCGAGCACCTCGCCCGGCCGGACCTCAAACGACACCCCGCGCACCGCCTCGCGGGCGCCGAATCGTTTGCTGATATTTCGAACGCTTATCATAGATGGATAGGTTCCTGGTTAAAAAACCGTTATAATCAGTCCGGGGGCATTCGACAACCACACGGCCAAAGTGTTCAGCAGGTGGGGGTGAAAATTTTTGCCGGGAACGCTACCTAGCTGGAGGGCCACCGCAACAAATTTGACGGCATCCGGGCGTTTCTATAGCGTGACCTAACCTATGGCCGATCCTACTGCATGCGGGATTCGTTCCACGGCCTGGCGCCGGATCGTCCTGTTCGCGCACATCACGTCCGTTCTGCTCTCCCTCGCAGGCGTGGTGTTGTTGGTGTATCGCCCCCTGTTTTGCGTCTTCCCGGAGCCTGGCTACCTCTGGGTCTTTATTCCCTATCTGAAACGCCAGCAGATACCTTTGCTTGCCCTGTTCCTAGCCGTCCTGTCGATCCTCGTGGTGAGCGGGGGACGGGCCGGGCCGCGCTGGAGTCTTCGTTTACTCCTGGCCACGGCACCCTGGGTGGTCGGTTTATTCTGGCTGGGCGCGCTGCTTCCCGCACGTGTCTGGGCTGCGACCACCTTTTATGGCCCCGTCCTTTGGCTGGTCCTACTGGCCTTCGATCTGTGGTCGCGCCTGGAGGCGAATCCTGCCCGGACCACCGCGCCCGGTCGGTTTGGGCTGCCGGTGTTTTTCCTGGTCGCGTCGACGTTCTACGCCATGACCGGGGTTTATTACACCACCCACGGAGGCGAACATGCGGGCGATGAAGGATATTACCTCCTGCAGGTGGAAAGCCTGCAACGGGACGGGGACACCGATCTGGCCAATAACCTGGATCCGGATGCCGCCGATCGCCCCGGCTATTTGCGGGAAATCCATCGTTTCCCGCACATTTCAGAGTTCACCCGGAAACCGCATCTGTACACCTGGCACGAGCCGGGCTTGCCCTTCCTTCTTTACTTCGCATCTGGGGGCGGGATTTGGGGGCGGCACGTCCTGCTTGGACTCCTGGCTGGCCTGGGCCTGACCGCAGTGCTGGGCATCTGTCGCAGCCTCGGCCTGCCGCGTGGTTCATCCCTGCTGGTTGTTTTGCTGCACGGGCTGAGTGTATTCTGGGTGGTCTATAGTTCGCGCTGCCTTCCCGAAGTGCTGGGTTCCACGCTGGTCTGCGTGAACTTCTGGGCGGCTTTGCGGCAGGACGAGCGTCCCTGGACCAGTGCGTGGGTGGCGGCCGCGTGCATCGCCTATATGCCCTTGGCGCACCTCCGTTTTTTACCCGTGGCGCTGGGTTGTGCTGGTTTTTTCGCACTGCTGGCTGTTCAGGATCGCCGTCCCTGGCGCGTCAAAGTCGGACCGCTGGCGGTTTGGGCCGTGCTGATGCCGGCCGGTCTGGCCCTGGGGCAGGCCTACCAGTTTTCACGCTTTGAAGGCGGCCTCTCGCTGCCAGCGGGTGACGTATTCTTGAACGATCCTGCAGGTGCCTGGCACGCCTTGGCCTCCACGCGCAGCATCACCAATTACTATCCACTCGTGCTTTGGCTGTTGCCCGCCAATGTTCTGTGGGCGGTTCGATCCTCCGCGCGCCAGCGATGGTACGCGTTGACCGCCCTCGGTTTATTTTTCGGGGTTCTCCTCACGGCCTTCACCGGTCCCTATTGGCATGGTGGCAGCACCATGGGGGGGCGCTATTTCGTTGTGGCGGTTGCCGCCCTGCTTCCCGGCGCGGCCTGGGCTTGGCCCCGGTGCACCCCGGCGGCGCGCTGGTCGATGCTGATGCTGGCCGGTATTTCCGTGGGACTGACCCTGTGGCAACTGGCCTTTCTGCCGGAGCTCGGCGGGAACTTCGCCTTTCCCTGGTATGAGTTGAAGGAGGTCGTGCCGGCCCTGGTGGGGCTTCAAGGATTCATGCTCAACGATGGATTCCTTTTTGGGTGGCTGTTACTCGGCCTGTCGGTCCTGGTGTTCTGGCCGCAGGAGCGGCCCGGTTCCGCGTGGCTGATCGCTGCGCTGACCGCAGCCTGTTTTGCGTATTTACAGTCCGGCACAGGGTTCGTCCCTGATGGCCCGCTCTACAAGGATTTCAAAACGGGACCCCAGGCCACTGCGAAACGACTTCAAAGCAGGAAGCTTGAACGGTATGCCGACTCGGTCCGCCATGACCACCGGACGACATCCCTTTTTGACGTGTCCGATCTCTTTTATGATCCGCGCAAGCCCACCAACCTGGTCTCGGTGGCAACCTCCGTGGGGGTGGAACGGCCGCCGGGAACTCTTGATTTGTCCGCCCTGGAAGCGAATGACGCGCAGGGACGCGATCTACGCTGGGGCTTGCTGCGTAAACTTCCCGCGGGGGCGCGCGGTGAGAGCCGGTTGCGGCTGGAGGGACGGGTGGTGGGCGATGTGCGCGCCGTCCTGGGTGTGATGGCGGGAACCAATACCTGGTTGGAAACCGCGCTACAGCCAGACCCGCAAGGAGAACTGGCGCAAACCTTTACCCTTCGTTCGCCCGACAACCGGGAAATCCGTATTCGCATGCGCTTGGAGGGCGGAGAGGGTTCCTTTTGGGGGCGGCGCATCGCGTGGTCGCCCTATTCATCACGACTTTTCCCGGCGGTTGGTCTGACTGCGCCTGGCGAAGCGGTGCCATCGAACGGATCCTCCGTGGGATCATCGGATGGGCCATGATTTTCCAGGGATTGGATGTCCGGGGAGGTTCCTTTTGCAGGGCTTGGAAAATCTTCGCCGCACGCGTTCAATCCACGCTTGACGGCGCGGGGGCGTATCCCTAGTCTCACGCGTTTTCGTTCGGGAAGTATCAGCCTCGCCGGCCGACCGTGCGGGCCGTCCTCCCTGTGATTCCGGGGTAACCCGGGGCAGAGGGAGGGCGTTCTTTCTTTAGGCGGTAAGCCGCGGTGCAGGACCGATTTGGAAGGGCTGCCCGATGGTGTAATGGCAGCACACGGCCCTTTGGAGGCCAGAGTCTAGGTTCAAATCCTAGTCGGGCAACCAGACTGAGTGATCGAGGAAAACGGTGAAACTGTTAGCAGGAAATGCGCATCCAGCTTTGGCCAAGGCCATCGCCCATTATATTGGCGATGAGTTGGCGGATGTGCAGATCAGCCGCTTCCCGGACGGTGAGATCTTTGTCAAAATTGTAGACAACATTCGCGGTCAGGATGTGTTTATCATCCAGCCCACGTGTTATCCGCCCAACGAGACGATCATGGAAATGCTGATCATGATCGATGCGTGCAAGCGGGCGTCGGCGGCGCGCATCACCCCGGTCATCCCGTTCTACGGGTACGGCCGGCAGGATCGCAAGGACCAGCCGCGGGTGCCCATCACGGCCAAGCTGGTGGCGAACCTGCTGGTGGCGGCGGGGGCGGATCGCATCGTGGCCATGGATTTCCATGCCCAGCAGATCCAGGGATTTTTCGATATCCCGGTGGACCATTTGTTTGCCGCGCCGGTGATCGTGAAGCACCTGCGGCAGCGTGATTTGAAGGATCTGGTGGTGGTTTCGCCGGACCCGGGTGGCCTGAAGATGGCCTATGCCTATGCCAACATGCTGGGCACGGGGCTGGCCATCGTGGGCAAGCAGCGCAAGAGCGCGACCGAGGTGGAGGCCATTAACGTGGTGGGCGAGGTGGAAGGCCGGCACGTGTTGCTGGTGGACGACCTGACCACCACCGCGGGCACGCTGGTCAGTGCGGCCAAGTTGTTGAAGCAGCGCGGGGCCTTGAGCATCAAGGCGGCGGTGACGCACTGCCTGCTGACCGAGCAGGGCATGGATCGGTTGAAGGATTCGCCTATTGCGGAGCTGATCACGACGGACAGTATTCCGCAGCGGGTGGTGGATGGATTTCCGGTGACGGTGTTGTCGGTGGCAGAGTTGATTGGGGAGGCGATTTTGCGCGTCCACAACAACCAGTCGGTGACCTCGTTGTTCCGGGTGTAGCAGGGCGGCGCGGGCCGCGGTAAATTTGAGTGAGCACCCCCGCAGGGGGAGACGGAGAGGCAAGTATGGCGAAGGCAATCAAGGTAGTGGCGGAAGTACGGGCGGGCGCGGGATCGAGTGTTTCCCGGCGGCTGCGTCGTACCGGTGTGTTTCCGGGCGTGGTGTACGGCACGGGCAAGACCCCCTGCAACGTCCAGGTGAACCAGAAGGCGTTTCTGAGCGCCCTGGGCGGCCATGTGAACGAGCACGTGATCCTCGATCTCGAGATCCAGGGTCAGGATGTGCGCAAGGTACTGCTGCAGGACGTGCAGCATCATCCCATCACCGACCAGGTGCTGCATGCGGACTTCCATGAGATTTCCATGACCGAGAAGTTGCGCATCGAGATCCCCGTCCACCTGGTGGGCGAGCCGGTGGGCGTGACCCAGAGCGGCGGCGTGCTGGAGCATTTGCTGCGCGCCATCACGGTGGAGTGTCTGCCCACCGACATCGTGGAATCCTTCAATGTAGACGTTGCCGGTTTGCAGATCGGCGACAAGCTCAGCGCGGGCGACATCGCCCTGGACGCGGCCAAGTACACCCTGATCACCAGCAAGGACCTGGCCATTGCCTCGGTGTCTGCGCCGCGTGAGGAAGAGGTCAAGGCCGAGGTTACGGCGGAGACCACGGCGGAGCCGGAAGTCATCAAGGAGAAGAAGGAAGAGGGCGAGGGCGAAGCGGCCGGCAAGGATGCAGGCAAGGACAAGGGCGGGGCCAAGCCGGCCGCGGCCAAGGATGCCAAGCCGGCGGCCAAACCTGCAGCCAAGGACGCCAAGAAGTAACGGAGTGCTTCGCAGGCTGACCTGCCCGGCTGACCGGTCCCCCTATGAAAATCGTGGTTGGACTAGGCAACCCGGGCCGGAAGTACGAGGGCACCCGCCACAACATCGGCTTCGAGGTGGTGGACGAGGTGGCGCGGCGGGTGGAGGCGGAGTTCCGGCGCAGTTGGCGGTATCCGGCCGAGTTGGCGGAAGCGGTTTTCGGCGGCGAACGGGTGTTGCTGATCAAGCCGCGTACGTATATGAATTTGAGCGGTGATGCAGTGGCCCCGCTGGTGCGCCAGAAGGGGACGGCCCCCGCCGGGGTGCTGGTGGTGGTGGACGATGTGGAGCTGGCCTGCGGGCGGCTGCGCTTGCGGGCCGAGGGGCGCGCGGGCGGCCACAACGGGCTGAAGTCGTTGATTGAGCGGTTGGGTACGGACGCGTTCCCGCGGGTGCGGGTGGGCGTGGGTCGGGTGCCCGAAGGTCGCGAGTTGGTGCCGCATGTGCTGGGCCGGTTCGCTCCCGAGGAGCGGGAGGTGATGGCACAGGCCGTCACCCGGGCGGCGGATGCGGTGATGATGGTGATAACGGACGGGCTGGAGCGGGCCCAGAATACATTTAACGGTTAGTTGAAGATGCGGGGCCCCAAGGCCGACGCGAGCAGGAGAAACGAACGTGAATAAGTACGAAGCAATGATCATTTTCCCGGACGCCCTCAAGGATGAGGCGCTGGAAGCCGCGTTGGAAAAAGTGGAAGCGGAAATCGAGAAGTCCGGCGGCAAGGTGGAAAGCAAGACCCGCATGGGTCGTCGCCAGTTCGCCCGCCCCATGGACAAGCAGAATTCCGGCCAGTACATGGTGGTGAACTTCAAGCTCGACGGCGGCAAGCTCGGTCCCCTGCAGGCGCGCTTCAAGCTGAACGAAGAAATTTTCCGCATCCAAATCGTACGGGCGAGCGAGATCATCCCCGTGCCCGCCCCGGTTGCCGCGGATAAATAACCATGGCCTCCCTCAACAAAGTCCTGCTCATCGGCCGGTGCACCCGCGATCCGGAAAAGCGCAGCACGCCTTCCGGCATGGTGGTGGTGGAGCTCGGCCTGGCCGTGAATCGCCGCTATAAGTCGAACTCGGGCGAGGATCGGGAGGAAGTTTGTTTTGTGGATGTGACGGTGTGGGGCAAGACGGCCGAATTGTGCGCGGAGTCGCTGCGCAAGGGCTCCCCGGTTTTTATTGAAGGCCGCTTGAAGCTGGACCAGTGGGAAAAGGACGGCCAGAAGCGCAGCAAGATGGGCGTGGTGGCGGAAAACGTCCAGTTCCTGGATCGGCGCCGCGATGGCGAGCCCGGGGACGCCCCGGGCGATGCCCCGCCCAGTCGCGGGGCCAGTCGTCCCGCCAGTGGGGGTGGGCGCAAGACGGGCGGAGACGATGTGCCGCCCGGCGGACCGGACGACGACATTCCATTTTAGACGAGACTGCGCATGGGCGCAGGTGAATCAGGTATCGAATACGAGGAGAAGATCAGGCTATGAAACCGAGAGAACGTACGGACGGTGCCAAGCGCCGCCGCGATCGCGATGAGGGTGAACTGCCGCCTTTGCAGAAAAAGGGCGCCAAGTACCTCGAGGGCGTAAAGCAGATTGACTACAAGGACAGCGAACTGCTGCGCAAGTTCATGACCGAGCGCGGTAAAATCACCCCGCGCCGCATCAGCGGAACCAGCGCCAAGCAACAACGTGAAGTCAAGCAGGCCATCCGACGCGCCCGCGTGATGGGGCTCCTACCCTGATCGGGAGATACGACCATGGCCAAAGAAGTCATTTTGATGGAAGACGTGCCCGGGTTGGGCTACACCGGCGATGTGGTTCGGGTATCCCCCGGCTACGCCCGCAATTATCTGCTGCCCCGTAATCTGGCCGCCCCGGCCACCGACGCCACCCGCAAGCGGGTGGAGAAGCGTAAGGTGGAGGCGGAGGCCCGCCGGGCCCAGCACCGCGAGGCCGCGCTGGCCGTGGCCGAGCGCATCAAGGCGTTGACCCTGACCCTCAAGGTCAAGGCCGGCACCGAAGGCAAACTGTTCGGATCCGTGACCGCTCTCGATATCGTGGGCGCGCTCAAGACCCAGGCGGTGGAAGTCGAGAAACAGCAGGTGATCATTGGTGAAGCCATCAAGTCGGTGGGCGATCACAAGGTGACCATCAAGCTGATGCAGGACGTCAGCGCCGAACTCAAGGTTCTGGTCAGCGCGGAGTAGGACCATGGCCACGCCAGCGCCTTCCGCTTCCCCGGGGCGGGTGGATCGCGTGCCTCCCCACAGTGAGGAGGCGGAGCGCGGCGTCCTCGGCTCCATTCTCATGGATGCCGCCCGGGTGGTGGATCTGGCCATCGAGCGGCAAATCCGCCCCGAGTGCTTCTACGTCCCGTCCCATCGCGTGCTGTACGAGAACATTCTCGACCTGCACGAAAAAGGGCGTCCGGTGGACCTGCTGACCGTGGGCGACCGCCTGCGCGACACCGGTCAACTGGACCTGGTGGGCGGACGCTCGGCCCTGGAAGCCATCATCGACGCCTGTCCGACCTCGGCTCATGCTGAGTACTACATCGAACTGGTGCGCCAGAAATTTCTGCTGCGCAAGGTCATCGACTGTTCCCGCGAGGCCATCGAGAACTGCTACCGGGCGGAGGACGGGGCCGATCTCATTCTGGACCGTGCGGAGCAGAACCTTTTCGACATCTCGAACAACCAGCAGCGCACCGCCGTGTCATGGGGTGAAGCGGTGCGCGAGACCATGGTGCATATCGAGAAGATCTTCGAGACCAAGTCCGGCCTGACCGGCCTGGCCACCGGCTATAAAGATCTGGATCGCATCACCTCCGGGCTGCAGCCTTCCGACATGGTGATCATTGCCGCCCGCCCGTCCATGGGCAAAACTTCGCTGGCCATGAACATTGCCGAGAACGTGGCCATGGGCGCGGGGCCGGATCACGCGGCCAAGCCGGTGGCCATCTTCAGCCTGGAAATGCCGCGGGAGAGCCTGGTCCGCCGCATGCTGTGTTCGCGCGCGGGCATCGGCGGCTCCGCCCTGCGCGGCGGCTATGTATCCAGCGAGATGCATAACCGGCTGGTCAGCGCGGCCAACGACCTGACCCACGCCCCCATCTATGTGGATGATTCGGCCGGCCTGGAGGCGGTGGAACTGCGCGCGCGGGCCCGCCGTCTGAAAAAGAAATACGATGTGCAGCTGGTGGTGGTGGATTACCTGCAGATGCTCAACTACTCCGACTTCGCCCGCGAGGGGCGGCAGCGGGAAACCGCGGCCATCTCGGGCGCCCTCAAGGCCATGGCCAAGGAACTGCGGGTGCCCGTGCTGGTGCTGAGCCAGCTCAGCCGCGCCCCCGAAACGCGCGATGCCAAATCCGCCGTGCCCAAGCTGTCCGATCTGCGCGACTCCGGGTCTATCGAGCAGGACGCCGATGTGGTCATGCTGTTGCGCCGCCCCTCCCGCTACAAAGACGACCCTGAGTTCAACGACAAGTCGCTTGCTATTGTGGATATCGCCAAGCATCGTAATGGAGCAACCGGCGAAGTCCGCATGAATTTTACCGACGAAACAACCCGTTTTGACGATCGGCGCGAGGGCGTGGATACCCCCGGCATCCAGCCCAGCCAGGGGGCCGTTTAATGTTCCGCATGTACGCCATGATCCTCGCGTTTCTGCTTGCCCTGACCCTGAAAGGCGGGGCGGCTACCGTGTCCGAAATCAAGGTGCGGCGCGAGGGCGGAGGCCTGGTGGAAGAGTCGGCCGTGCGGGGCTTCATCAGTGTCAAGAAAGGCGATGAACTCAGCCGCAGCGCGTTGTCCCGCGATGTGCGTGCCCTGGAGGAATCCGGCCGCTTCTCCTACGTGGCCACCGAACTGGACGAGGTGGGTGACGGATTGGTGCTGACCTACGTGGTGAAGGGCAAGCCGCGCGTACGCACCCTGCGTATCGAAGGTGCGGACGATATCGGCAACCGCAAGGTGCGCGACCTGCTGGAACTGGGGGCGGGCGACCCGGTGGATGACGCCGTGCTGGCGTTCAAATCCCTCAAGGTACGCGAGCACTACCAGAAGGAACTGTATCCCTACACCGAGTTGGAGTGGGTGATCGACGAGGATACGGCCAACGGCACCGCCGATGTGTCGATCACCGTGAAGGAAGGGCGGCGGGCCAGCGTGCGCGCCATTGAATTTGAGGGCGGCGAGGCGTTGTCCGCCAAGTCCCTGCGCAAGGCCATGAAACAGAAGCGCTGGAATATCTTTTCCTGGATTACCAGCCACGGCACCTACAAGCCGGACGAACTGGACGCAGACCGGGAGACCATCCGGCGCCGCTACCAGGATGCCGGCTACCTGGATGCCGGCGTGGGCGAGCCGCGCATCGAGTCCCTGGACGCCAAGCGGGTGAAGGTGGTGATCCCGGTGGAGCAGGGGGTCCAGTATCGTCTGGGCCGGGTCACCGTGGCGGGGCCGCAGGTGTTTCCGGTGCAGGAGGTCAGCGGGGTTATCACCAGCCGGCCGCAGGATGTGGCCTCCCTGGCCGCGGTGGAACAGGCCCGCCAGTCCGTGCGCGATTTCTACGGCAGCCGCGGCTACATCGGCAACGAGGTGCAGTACAAGTTGAACCCTCAGGGCGGCGAGCCGGTGGTGAATCTGGATGTGGCGGTCAAGGAGGGCGAAAAAGCCTACATCCGCGACATCCGCATTCGTGGCAACACCCGCACCAAGGACGAGGTGATCCGCCGCGAGCTCACGGTATATCCGGGCGAAATCTACAACCAGGTCAAGGTGCGCAATAGCGAACGCCGCCTGCGCAATCTGGGCTTTTTCGACTTTGTCAACGCCGTGCCCGAGGCCACCCTGGATGCCGACAAGTACGACGTGGCCTTTGAGGTCAACGAGCAGCGGGTGGGTCAGTTTATGGTGGGCGCCGGTTTTTCCAGCGTGGACGATCTGATCGGTTTCGCCGAACTGTCGCACGGCAATTTCGATCTCCTGGGCTGGCCGCCCGTGGGCGATGGCCAGAAGCTCAAGCTGCGCGGCACCGTGGGCACCAAGCGGCGGGACATTGAATTATCCTTTGTGGAACCCTGGTTTCTGGACCGCAAGCTGTCCCTCGGGGTGGACTTGTTTGACCGGGACCGGCGTTTCTTCAGCGATGAATACGAGCAGCGCAACACCGGCGGCAATATCACCCTGGGCAAGCCGTTGGGTACCTTCAACCGCATCAACTTCATTTACGGACTGGAGAACATTGATGTCTACAACGTGGACACCAATGCCTCCGACCTGATCAAAGCCGAGGAAGGCAAGAACCTGAAGAGCTCCCTCACCGTGGAAGTGGTGCGGGACACGCGCGACAACTCGTTTGTGGCCACGCGCGGGGCGCGCAGCAGTGTGTCCGCCATGTATGCGGGCGGCCCGCTGGCCGGGGATGTGGATATCTATCAGCTGGAAGCCCAGACCGCAGCCTACTGGCCCATCTGGTTTGATCATGTGTTCAACCTGCGGGGCTGGATCGCGGTGGTGGACAGCCATGGCTCGGAAGACCGGGTGCCGTTGTTTGACCGATTGTTCCTGGGTGGCGCCCGCACCCTGCGTGGCTTCAAGTACCGCAAGGTTGGGCCCAAGGACGAGGATGGGGAGCCCATCGGCGGGCGCTCCGGCTGGTATGCCACGGCGGAATACACCATCCCGGTGGTGGACAAGCTGCGTTTCGCCACCTTCTATGACCTGGGTATGGTTTACGACGAGGCCTACGAATTTGAAACCAGCGAATATAATTCCGACTGGGGCCTGGGTATCCGGCTGGACTTCCCCGGCTTCCCGCTGCGCCTCGATTATGCCTGGCCGCTGGAGGCGGATGAATTCAATGACCGCAGCTCGGGTCGTTTCCAGTTTTCGATCGGCTATGTGTTTTAACCGTTAGGAGTGACGAGATGAAGACGATGCAGACATGGATGGCAGTGGCGGTGGCGGGTGGCTTGTTGATGGGGTTCACCGGACGTGCGTCGGCGCAAGCCTCGAGTGCGCCCGCGATTGTTTATGTGAACCTGGACAAGGTTTTCGAGGAATTCTACAAAACCAAACTGGCCGACGGTCAGTTGAAGGAGCAGGCCGACCAGTACCGCGAAGAGCGGACCAAGATGGTGGATGACTTCAAGAAGTTGCAGGATGATTTTAAGGCGGCCCGGGATGAAGCTCAGGACACCGCCCTCAGCGAGGATGCCCGCAACGTTCGCCGTAGCGTGGCCGAGGAGAAGCTGGTGGAGCTGCGCGAAACAGAAAACAAGATCCGCCGCTTTGAGGAATCGCGTCGCCGCCAACTGGATGAACAGACCCGCCGGGTTCGTTCCAAGCTGGTGGACGAGATCAAGGAAACCATCACCAAACTGGCCCAGGAACGTGGTTATACGGCGGTGCTGGATGCCTCGGGCGAAAACCTGAACGGGGTTTCCACCGTCCTCTATCACCTGCCCAAGTCCGATATCACGGATGAACTGGTCAACTTGCTGAACAAGGGCAAGGCTTCCGAAGCGAAACCATGATCCTGACCGTAGGTCAGATTGCGGAACGGCTGGGCGCCCCCGTTGAGGGCGATGCCAGCCGGATCATCCGCGGCGTGGCCGGGGTGCGCGATGCGGGGCCGGACGAACTGTCATTCGTCAGCCAGGCCCGCTATGCCGCCGATGCCGCCGCCAGCCAGGCCTCCGCCCTGCTGGTCGGTCTGGACTGGAACCTGCCCTTGCCCGCGGCCTTGATTCGCGTGCCCAAGCCGGAAGTCGCCTTTGCCCAGGTGGCCGCGCTCTTTGTTCCACCGACCCCGATCCCCCCGCCCGGGCTTCATCCGTCTGCGCTGGTCAGCCCGAAGGCCACGCTGGGGGCACGGGTGTCCGTGGGCCCCTTTGCCGTGATTGAAGATGAGGCCGTGCTGGCGGATGACGTGGTGGTGGGCGCGCAATGCTACGTGGGCCACGGAGTTCACCTGGGGGCGGGGACCCGCCTTCATCCCCACGTGTCCATTCGCGAATACTGCCGGGTGGGCGCCCGTTGCGTTGTGCATAACGGGACGGTTATCGGCAGCGATGGCTTCGGGTATAATCTTAATCCGCAGGGGGCGCGCACCAAGGTTCCGCAAATCGGCATCGTGGTGGTGGGCGACGACGTGGAGTTGGGTGCCAATGTCACCATCGATCGCGCCCGCTTTGGAAAAACCAAAATCGGCAACGGGGTCAAAGTGGACAACCTGGTGCAGATTGCCCACAACGTCATCATCGGCGACCACAGCGTGCTGGTGGCGCAGGTGGGGATTGCCGGCAGCACCATTCTTGGCGAAAAGGTCATTCTTGCCGGCCAGGTCGGTATTGCCGGCCACCTGACCGTGGGCGCGGGCTCGGTCATTGGCGCTCAGAGCGGGGTGACCAAGGATGTACCGCCGGGGGCGTTTATGATGGGTTTTCCGGCGGTTCCCCAGAAAGAGGCGGCCCGGCAATACGCCATGGTTTCCCGCCTGCCCGAATTACGCGCACGGGTGACCGAATTACAGAAACGCCTGTCCGCGCTCGAGACCCGCCTCGGCTAAGCGTTAAGTTCCAAGTTCCATGTTCCATGTTACACGTTAATCTGGAATTCCTGATTTCCTGAGTTCCAGATGGTCCTCTTCCGCGTGATTCCGCGCTTTTCCGTGGGCCTCATGTCACGGTTCAGGTTTCAAGCTTTTGTCCATGGCCTGCCATGGAGTAGTCTCGCCCCTTGCTTTGGATCATGAAGACGGAACACTCCATATCGGCGGGCGCACCGGGCGGCTATCGCGAAGTGCTGCGCATGGCCTACCCGCTGATCATCAGTACGGGTTCCTTCTCCGTCATGCAGTTTGTGGACCGGGTGTTCCTGGCCCGGCACAGTGCGGTCTCCATCCAGGCCGCCCTGCCTGCGGGTCTGCTGTCCTTCACCCTGATCTGCGCCTTTATGGCCCTGGCGGGTTATGCCAATACATTTGTAGCCCAGTACCACGGGCGCGGCGATCCGGAGGGATGCAGTCGCGCCACCGCCCAGGGGGTGTGGCTGTCCCTGTTGTCCTGGCCGTTGATTCTGCTGCTCATCCCGGTGGGCCGCTGGCTGCTGGCCAACGCCGGGCACGCCCCCGAGGTGCTGGCCCAGGAACTGGATTACTTCACGATACTGATGGTGGGCGGCGTTACCATTCCCCTGGGCGCGGCCATCAGCAGTTTCTTCACCGGGCGGGGCGACACCCTGACCAACATGTACGCGCAGGTGGCGGGTAACGCGGTGAATATTGTTCTGGATTACGCGCTCATCTTCGGACACTGGGGACTGCCGGAAATGGGCATTCGCGGGGCTGCCATCGGGACGGTCATCGCCGGGGTGGTCCCGTCCGCCATCATGTTTGCCCTGTATTTTTCGCCCTCCCTCCATGCCGCCTACCACACGCGCACCAGCTTTGGCTGGAACCGCCGCCTCATGGCGCGCCTCATCCGTTTCGGGTTGCCCTCCGGCCTGCATCTGCTGCTCGATGTGTCCTCTTTTTCCGCCTTCGTGCTGATGACCGGCCACATGGGCGCCCTGCCGCTGGCGGTCAGCAACATCGCGCTCAGCATCAACACCCTGGCCTTTATGCCGCTGGTGGGCATCAGCATTGCCGCCTCCACCCTGGTCGGGCAGTACCAGGGTCGCCATGATGCCACCCATGCCGAGAAGTCGGGTTGGACCGCTCTGAAGGTGGGCCTGATTTACATGACCGGCATGGCCGCTAGTTACGTGCTGCTGCCCCGACTGTATTTCACCCTGTTTTCGTCGGAGGAAAATGGCGGGTTCACCCTGGACGAACTGCTGGGGCTGGGGCGTTACTTGCTCATTATGATGGCCACTTGGGGTCTGCTGGATTCGGTTAATCTGATCCTGGCCGGGGCCTTGAAGGGCGCAGGCGATACGCGATTCGTCATGTGGTACTCCACCGCGGGTTCCTGGGGTCTGCTCGTGCCGGGGCAGTGGGTGGTGATTTACCACCTCAAGGGCGGCATTCTGATGGCGTGGGCCTGGCTGACTTTTGTCATCATGATTTTGTCCGTGGGCTTCTGGTGGCGCTTCCGCCAGGGCCGATGGAAATCCATTGATGTGCTGGGTCGACAAGAGCCCCTGCCCCCCGCCCGCACCGGAACCGAAGCTTATATTCTTCCCGAGTAGTCGCCTACGGCATGACGGGCAGGGGTACTTCCTGCAAGCGAACCGGAGTCACGTTGGTCATCTCGGCGGGCAGGGCAATACCGCTGCCGTCCGGGACGGGAATGAGACCGACGTTCCCATGCACGGGGTCGTAGGAATACACCTGGCCGGGCGGCGGCTCCGGCATTTGGGTCATCACCCCGCTGCTGAGCAGCTCATAGAGATTGGTGGGCAACCGGGACCGGGCATGCCGGAAGCGGGCCACCGCCTGCTCCAATTCGGTTTGTATACCGGCCACGCTTTGCTTGGTGCGGGCGCGCTCCAGCATTTCGCGGTAGTCGCGCGGGCCTTCCATCACGTCCTGCTGTTCTTCCCCGCCCAGGACCCGGCTGCGTTCACGACCGCAGCCGACGACCAGGAGCGCCGTGATCATCAGCAGGCCGGTGAGGTGATGCATGCCTCGCATGGCTAACCTGATAGCGGGCCGGCGGGAAGGTGTCACGTTCATTCCTGCCTCCGGCCCGGCCCGGGCTGCAGCGCCAGCAAGGCGCTTTCCTTGCCGGACCACGCGATGGCCATGGCGGGGATGAACGGCAGCACCGCGGGGAAAAGCATGAGGGGGCCGGTGGCCGTCAGCAGATGGCGAAGGGCGAAAGCTGGGTCGGTATCCCAGGCCAGTCGGCCGACCGGCAGAATATAGAGAAACAGGCTGACCCCGCCCATGACAGGTACCAGCCAGCCGCCCACCCGGGCTTCGTTTTCCAGCTCGGAATTTCCCATTTGTTTCGCCAGTTGCCGCACCAGGCGGGGGATCGCCGCCAACAACACGATCCCCCCCGCGAGGAGCAGAACGGTATTGAACGCGGCATACCAAGCGGCTGTGCCCGCCCGCCACCAACCCAGGAACGGCACCAAATAGAGTTGAAGAGCCACCATGCCAGCCAGCACGCGCAGCCAGGCGCGCCCGGCCCCTGGCCCGGTCCAGACTTGACGCAGGTGCCAACAGCCAGCCAGCAGTGGCAGCAAGCCCGCGGCGTGTCCGGGCAGACGGGCCGCCAGGGGCAAGTGGATGGTGAGGGTGCCCACCATCACCAGTACGACCAGCAGCAAACCCCAGTACAGGGCGGAGAAACCACGGGCGGCCGCGAGGTAGTGATCCGGCGTCCAAGCCGGAGGTGGGGCGGTTGTGGATGGGGCGGTCACCCGCACACTATGGCCGATCGGTGAATGGACGACAAGCGGGTCATGGGCAGGCGCGCAGAAGATATGAACAAAAGGTATCGAAGAAAACCAAGGGTGAGGAAACGTCGAACATCCAACATGGGTATAGCTTTGGGGACAAAGCGCTCAGAACTTGGAACTTCAAACCTGCAACCTGGAACGTTGTTCCTGCCGTGCCTGGTTTGGTTCAGCGGGTCACGCCCTGACGCAGCACCGGCAGCACATCCTGGCGCAACGTTTGACTGAGGTCGTAGAGAACGAAGCCGGTGGCGTTGAGCCGACGCAGGGTGGCGATTTGCTCCACCACCTCGTCGGTCCGGAGCTGGCTCTCGGAGGCCGTGATGCCGATGCCCGGGAAGATCCGCCCGCGCGCGCCCGGCAAGGCCATCTGTTTCTGCACCAGTGCGGAGAAGCGGAAGGCGTCCTCGGTGTAGTTCATTGGGCAGACAAAATCCACGTAGCCCTCCTTGAGCCAGACCGCCCAGTCCTGGCCGATGGACGGGATGGTGTCAGGATAGCCGCCCCACACCGCGGCGGAAACCTGGAGGCCCGGGCGCGCGGCTTTGATGCGTTGGCTGGCCTCACGCACGAAATCGGTGATCACGCTGGCCCGCCAGCGCTGATACTCGGCCAGCCCGGCCCCGCTGCGCACTGCGGCCGGCCAGGCTGCCACCGGGGTGCCGCGCCACGCCTCAAAGGCCCGCCGGCTGGCCGGGGCGTAGCAGGCCCGGCTGTCCGGGTAGCGGATGTAATCGAGATGGATGCCGTCCAATTCATAGGTGCGGGCCAGCTCTTCCAAGGCGCTGAGTTCGAGTTGACGATTAGCGGGCAGGGCCGGGTTCAGCCAGGGTACGGAGCTTCCATCCACGTTTTGTTGGAGCCGGCCTTCCTTCCGGAATTTCTCCTTCCACTCCGCGGGGGCATTCTCGACCTGCCAGCACACTTTCCACGCGTGGACCTTCAACCCGTATTTACGGGCCGCGGCCAGGCAGGCCTTGGTCTGGTCGCCCAGGCGGCGGTTGGTGTCGGAGGACGGAACAACTTTGCTGGGATAGTGAGCCAGTCCCGCCCACAGCACGTTTACAAACAGGGTGTTGATGCCCGCCTCTTTGAGTTCTCGGCAGGTGCGATCCCAATCGCCCGGATACCAACCCACGGCGTCGTGGTCCCAAACCCCGCGCATTTCCTCGGGCCGGGCGGGTTGGGCCATGCTGTAGGCCTCGGTCAGTTGCCGTCGCACCAGGGCGGCCGTGTCCACCACGTCGGCATGCCGGCCCTTGGCCAGATGTTCTCGCATGGCCTGGTGCGAGACCAGTGCGGCGGCCAGGCGGCTTTCCACCGCTTCCGACCGGGCGCCGTCCCGGGCCATCCGGCGGATGCCATCCAGGCTGGCCGTGAAGGTGGGAAAATCATCCACCCGCCCGGCGTTGGCGGCGGACAGGTGGGCGGCGCTGGCCCAGACGCCGGGATCGTAGTGGCCCAGCAGGCCGATAAGCAGGCGCTCCTTACCCGCGCGGTCATCGTCCAGCAGCACGTGGGTCATCCATAATCCGCGCGAGGTGGCGATCCACGCCGGTTCATCCTGGCGCTGACCGAGCGCATTCATCCAGTAGGCGATGACGCGGCCATGCTCCGGTTTGGGGCGGGCCATGCGGATATTCCATGACTGTTGAAAAACTTTTTCCGGCAGCCGCCAGGCCTGGGCCTCGGTGAATTCCATGGCCGCCCAACGTCCGGTTTCCTTGCTCTGCAGATAGCCGCCCAAATCCACCTGCATGAGTTCGGCCAATTCCGGGCTGTCGCTGAAACACACCACCAGCGCGCCCTGGCGGCCGGTCACTTTTTTCAACGCACCCAGCAGGGCGGCGCTGGGTTGGGGGTTGTAAGGCAGGACCACCAGGCGGGCCGAGGCGGCGCCTGTGCGCAGGAATTCATCTTCGGTGGCCAGTACATGGGGGATACCCGCGTGGCCAAGCCAGCCGCTGATCCGCTCGGCCACCCGCGCGGAGAAGGCCCGCTCCGTGGCGTCGCGCGCCGAGCCGGTGGCCTTCAGAACATACAGATCGTCGCGGTGCGCGGTCAGGCTGTAGGCGATCAGCCGGGTGGCCAGGGGCGAGCCCTTCCATGGCGAGAAGCGGATGCGCTCGATGCGCTGCCAGCCCGCGGGTTTGCCTTCCACGGAGAACTCCGACTTGGGCAGGGACAGGCGCTGCCGACCCGCCTCGGGCAATGGTTTATTCCAGATGTACCAGCCATCGCCGCTCTTGAGATAGAGGGCCAGGGAGCGCAGGGCGGCGGGTTGATGGCAGGCCAGATCCAGTTCCAGGCGGGTGGCTTGAGCCAGGTTGAGTTTGACGTCGCGGTCCCAGTAGACCCGGTCCCGGCCCTGGTCGAAGGGACAGGTGAACACCAGCCCGCCTCCGGTATTCCGGGTCACCGCCGGGGAGCCATCAATGGCCCGCCAGGCCTGCGCAGCCGCCTGGTCGGACGGGTAGGTGAAGGACTCCACCGGCGTGCCAGCCTGCAAGGAGGAGGCCAGAGCCAGCACAATTGCTATGGCACATACGATTCGCACGGAAGGGGAATCTACGGGGGACGGCCTTAAACATTCAACCTACAACATCGAACATTCAGCGGTGAACGTTGGATGTTCATTCGCGCTTGGGATTTTTGCCCGGGGCTTTTATGCTGGCGGCATGAAGTCTATGCTTCAAGGAATCCTTATGATGGGCTTGGCCGGTTCGGTGCACGGCGAAACATTGGTGGATCGCCTGTTGGCTTCCTATGCCGGCGTGCAGTCCCTGCAAGCGGAAATTCGCAAGGATACCAAGGCGGGCGGCATGGAGGTGCGCAAGTTAAGCCGGGTCTATTTTGCCCGGCCGGCCCGCCTGCACGTGGAGACCTTTTCCCCCGTGAAACGCCGCATCGTGGCCGATGGCACCAACCTGTTCAGTTTTCTCGAGGGCGATCCCAAGGGTTTCTCGCGGCCGGTGGAAAAGCTTGATCCAGACTGGCTGATATCTCTGCGTCAGGTACCGGGCACACCCATGGATCAGTTGCTGCGGCTCCAGGGCCTGCCCGAACAGGAACTACCCGCCACCGAAACGGCACCCATCCGGCGGGGCTATGCGGCGGCCAAGACCTATGTGGTGCTGGAAGCCGGTGATGAAGGTCGGCTCAACGCCGTTGAGTTCTACACCGGGGCCGATCTGGCCCAACGCACGGCCCGCTTTGACTATTTGGCCTACACCGAACTGATCCCCGGGGTGTGGTTTCCCTTGTTGCACAAGGCACGCCTTCAACAGGGCGGGGTGGAATCAGAAGAGACCACCCGGGTCAGTGGGGCCATGGTCAATCAGCCCATTCCTGAAGGCCTGTTCCTGCCTGCCGCCTTCTTCCAGGGTGTCGAATTCACGGACAGCCTGGACGATATTTATGGCCGGTAAAGAAGGATGCGAAATCAAATTGCGAAATCCCGTTTCAATGGCTATGGTAAATCGAAATTGGAGGCCTCGTATGAAGAAATTGATGGCATTGATGATGGCGGGTATCGTGCTTAGCACGGCGACCATCTCGCAGGCTGCGCCGGAAGGACGTGGCGGCTTGATGGGGTTTATTGCTGGTTGCTGCTTCGGTATTCGTTCAGGCGGCGCGTATAACTCGGGCAAGGAAGTGCACTGGCGCGAATGGGTCCGGCTGGTACCGGTCGCGGGCATTGTGGTGGCCATCTGGGACGGTATTGATGGCGCCAACGGCATGACCACCTCGGACTATGCCAAGAAGTACGGCTCCTCGTTCTATTAAGATCAACCAGGGACACCCACCATGAAGAAACTTATTGCATGTGGTATGGCGGCCTTGGTGCTGGCCATGAGCGCGGGTAGCGTGTCGGCGGTGAACGAAAGCCGGGGCGGACTGATGGGCTTTATCGCCGGCTGCTGCTTCGGTATTCGCGCTGGCGGCGAGTACAACGAGGGCAAGGAAATTCACTGGCGCGAATGGGTCGGTCTGATTCCCTACGTGAATATCGTATTTGCGATCTGGAACGGCGTGGACGGCGCCAATGGCATGACCACCTCGGACTACGCCAAGAAGTACGGCTCCGCGTTCTATTGATCGTGTTCTTCACCGCAAGGTGGCAAAAAAGGATTCCCGGCCTCTGGCTTGGAATCCTTTTTTCGTTTGGCCTCCCGGCCGCGCGAGCCCAGTCGCTGGACCTGGCCACGGAACTGATGGCGGAGGGGGACTGGGTTGGCGCACGGCGTGAAGCTTTGCGGGTTGTCATCGCCCATCCGGATCATGAGCGGGCGCTCCTGCTGGCCGCGGTGAGCGGTCTGCGCGGGCGGTCCAACTATGCAGGTCGGACCCACGACCGGCAGCGGCTGGTTCATCTGGCCTCGGAGGCCGTGGACCCCGGCGTGCGCAGCCAGGCCGCCTACGAAGCCGGTCGGGCCTGCTGGCAGGCGGGGGACCTCGCCCAGGCTTGGACATTGTATGCCCGGGCCTTCCAATCCGCCCCGGATCGCGATCTATTCCTGCGCAGCGGATGCGCCTTGTTTCTGCTCCGGCAGGCCCAGGAGGAACTGGGGCGCGATCAGCCCGCCCTGCTGAACCAGCTCGCCACCTGCCGCTATCTGTGGCGGTGGGAGTTGCGGGACGAGGTCCGCCCGGTTCCCGCGGAGACCTTCCGCGTATCCGCCAAACCCGCGGAGTGGATCGTGAGCTTCTATCGGAAGCAGATCGGTCCGGCCATCGGCCATCGCTGTTCCCTGCATCCCAGTTGTTCGGCCTACTTTCTACAAGCCAGCCGCGAGCACGGACTGGTGGGCGTTCCGTTGATTGCTGACCGCCTGGTGCGCGAGCCAGGGGTGGTATCAGCGGGCGAACAACCGATCCTGACCAACGGGGTCCTTCGTTTTGCCGATCCCCTGTCCGATCACGTGCGGGCTACGCCCGCGGAAACCAAACCATGAAGACCACCCTGATCCTGTTTCTGCTGAGTGCGGCCGCGGCTTGCGCTGATCCGTTCGCGCAGCGGCTGGCCCACGATTTGATGGACGACGGAGACTATGCGGGCGCCACTCTGGAGTATCGTCGCCTGGCCCTGGCCGCAGACCAGGCTCCGGCGCGCGCCGGCTGGTATTGGGCCGCCGGTCACGCCTACGGACGGGCCGGAGCGTGGTCGGAAACCGAACGAATGCTGGACCGGGCCGAAGATGCGGATCCCGCCCTGGGTGTCCCCGCCACCCTGTTGCGCGGCGAGTCCGCCTATGCTCGCGGGCGCTATGACGAAGCCGCGTATTTTTTTGAGAGCGTGGTCCGGGGTACGGGGGAGGTGGTTGCCGTTCGCCGTTACGCGGCGCGCCAGCTGGCCGCCACCCACGTGCAACGCGAACAACCCGCGGCCGCGCGGTCAGCTCTCGCGGAACTCGGACCGGCCGAGGACGCGGGACGTTCCGCCCTGGACGCCCTGGAGAGCGGGCCGGATCGCAGTCCCACCCTCGGTGGCTGGCTGGGTGTGGTGCCCGGGCTGGGCTACGCCTACGCCGGGGAATATGCCAACGCCACCCGTTCCCTGATCCTGAACAGCCTGTTTATCTGGGGTCTGGTCAGCACGGCCGAGGAAGAACAGTGGGGGGCGTTTGCGGTGATCTCCTTTTTCGAGCTCACGTGGTACACGGGCAGCATCTACGGAGGCGTGGACGCCAGCCATCGCTTCAACCAGCGCCGCCGGGCCAAAGCAATTGAATCCATCACCGCGGGCGCGGTGATGACGCCCGACTACGAAGCCCTGCCCGCGGTGAAGCTGAACATTTCGTTCTGACCCGGCTTCGCCGGGCGGACGCTTGAATCCGACGGAGGCCCTTCCTCAGCGCGCAATGCCGGACAGGGCGCGGATCACGTGGGGCAGCAACTGTTTCTTGCGGCTGACCACGCCTTCCATGGTGTACATGCCGTCGGACAGGCGCGGATAATCGATGGCGTCCTTGACCTTCTCCGCGCCCTCCACCATGAGCAAGCTGGTGTGGCGGGTGATGTCGGTGACCATGAGGGCGGCGAAGTCGAGCTGGCGTTCCCGCACCAGGCCGGCCAGCGCAGTTTTTAAGGCCGCTTCGTGATCCGCGAAACCGGTCAGGTCGGTTTCCTCCACCTGGCTGACCACAAAGTGCCAACCGCTCTCCGTGTATTCCTTGCAGTCCATGCGCACCGACTCGCGGGCCGGGAAGCGATCCAGCACCGACCCCGCGGCGAACATTTTTTCGGCAAAGGCGGTCAGATCGAGACCGAGCGGAGCGGCCAGCCAGGCCAGCATGCGGCGGTCGGTCTCCGTGGTGGTGGGCGAGGTCAGGTGCAGGGTGTCGGAGATGATGCCGCCCACCAGGCAGATCGCGATGTCACGCGGAGGCGTGCGCTGGCGGTGGTGCAGGAACTTGGTAATGATGGTGCAGGTGGAGCCCACCGGCTCGTTGATGAAGCGGATGGGTTCCCGCGAGGCCAGTCCGCCACCCAGGCGGTGATGGTCCAGAACTTCCAGAATTTCCGCCTGATCGGCTCCGGTCACGGCCTGGGCATACTCGTTGTGGTCCACCAGGATGAGGCGGGTGCGCTGCGGGTTGACCAGGTCGGACTTGGAAAACACGCCCACCAGATCGCCGTCCTCGTTCAGGACCGGGAACAAATCCTGCGGATTGCCCTGGGTGGAGCGGCTCACCGCATCCACCAGATCATTTTCCTGTACGCGCACGAAGTCGCGCTGCACAGCCTGGCGCACCACCTTGGCGCTGCGCAGGAGCAGGGTGGTGGTGGCGGTGTCGTGGGAGCTGCTGATGACCGCAACCCCGCGCTCCTGGGCCATTTCCAGCAGTTCGGCGGCCAGCGGGTAGCCTCCGGTAATGATCAGGCAGCGCACGCCGTAATCAATGGCCGGCATCTGGATGGTGGGTCGGTCGCCGGTCACAATGATGGTGCGGTTGGCCGGGAACTGCTTCATGCGTTTGGTGAAACCGCTGGCGCTCATGGCCGCCACCATGACCAGCAGAGACTCCTCGCGATCCACCTCCGCCCCATGCACGATATCGCCTTCCAGCACCCGGGCCATCCGGCTCAAACTGGTGTCAATCACGCGCGCGTTATCGTCCACATCGTGGTCGGGCAGGACCAGTTCCATCAGGTTGCCAAAGGTGAGCAGGCCGCTGAACTTGCCGGCTGCATCCATGGCGGGCAGGGCGCGGATATGGTTCTGCTGCATGCGGCGATAGACTTCAAACAGCGCCTCGTCCTCCCGGGCGGAGATGATGGTGCGGCGGGCCATCTGGCCAATGGTGGGCCGCACATCCATAATCAGCTTGGGATGGGGCAGCCCGGCCTCGCCCAGCACGAATTGGGCGCGCGCATTAATTTCCCCGCAGCATGCCGCTTCCGCCTCCGGCAGTCCGTTCTCACGCAGGAACCAGGCATAGGCCAGGGCGGAGCAAATGGCGTCGGTATCGGGGTTCTTGTGGCCTATGACGTAAATGGGAGCGGTCATCGAGACGGGAGTATAGTCCCGTCCCGGCGCTTGGGATACATGGAAAATCTTCCCACCCTGATTAATCCTGCCGTTGCCCGGACGTGGACTTCATGGATCAGGGTTTTACCGCGATGCGATAGAGGCTGCCCTGATGGCTGACGCCGTACAACTCGCCGTCCGCATCCTCCGCGAAGGAGGACAGGCCGGGGCCGCGGGTAATCAACTTGCGATGCGACACCACTCGCTGGTTTTCGTACCGCAGCCCCCACAGATGTCCGGAGGCGAAATCCGCATACAGGTAGACGCCCCGCAACGCGGGATGACGCCGGCCGCGATAGACGTAGCCACCGGTGACGGAAACGCCTTCCGGGCGCGGATAATCCACCACCGGCGCCAGCAGGCCGTTGGTTTCGCAGGTGGAACCGAACCGGGGCGTGCAGATGAAGCCCTCGGTGATACGCCAACCATAGTTGCCGCCTTTTACAATCAGGTCGATTTCCTCGCGCGCATTCTGCCCCACATCGCCGCACCAAAGGTCGCCGGTGTCGCGGTCAAAACTGTAGCGCCAGGGATTGCGCAGGCCATAGGCATAGATTTCCGGGCGGACGCCGGGCCGGTCCCGGAATGGATTGTCGCGCGGAATCCCGTAGGTGGCGCCCGCGGGGACGCGATCCACATCCACCCGGAGCATTTTGCCGAGCAGGGTATCGAGTCGCTGCCCATTGTTCTCCGGGTCATTGGCTGCGCCGCCATCCCCGGTCCCGATGTAGAGGTAGCCATCCGGCCCGAACAGCAGCATGCCGCCGTTGTGGTTGCTATGCGGCTGCTCGAACCGCAGCAGCACCTGCTCCGCATCGGCCAGTATGTTCGTCGCGCCGGGCTCCTGCACAAAGGTCGAGACGCGGGTGCCGAGCTTGCCGTCGGCCCTGGTGGTGTAGTTGACGAAAAACCGGTGGTTGCGCTCAAAGCGGGGATGAAAAGCCAGCCCGAGCAGGCCCAGTTCGCCGCCCGCCGTCACCCGGTCTCGCAGGTCCAGCAGCACGGGATGATCCTTGCCGGTGGGGCTGAGCTGGCGGATTAGACCGGACTGCTCGACCACCCAGGCCTCGTCGCGGCCGGGGACAAACACCAGGTGAACGGGCTGCCGGAAACCTTCGGCAAACTTCTCGAGCACGACCTCCGGCAGATCATCCGCCGCCCCGGTCAAGTGGGCGCCCAGTAGCACCAGCATGACGCCCAACCGGGTGCGCACGTGGTTCTACCGTTCCGCGGTGGCGGGCTTGTTTTCGATCAGGGAAACCCAGTCGGACAGGATGTTCAGCGATTCCAGCATGACCAGGTCGTTATTCTTCTTCTTGTCCGCATCCTGGGTTTTATCGGGATCGTTTTCTTCCAGCTGCTTCTGCAGCTCTTTTTCGCTGTGGGCCAGCTTCAGCCGTTCCTCGTAATTGAGGGTGATGGCGGTGGATTGTTGGCGCTCGGCCAGCCGGGTCAGCAGGTTGGTGTAGGCGCTGTAGCGGGCATCCTGGCTGCGCCGTTCCTCGGAGCGCTGGCGCAACAGAGGCAGCACCTCATCCCGGCTGCCCGTGCGGTCAAAGAATGCGGGTTCCACCTGGGTCCACGGCATGGCGTGTGGCAATTGCTCTTCCCCGACTTCCATGCTGTCCAGCGGGGAGGGCAGTACGATGTCCGACTCCACCCCCTTCATCTGGGTGGATCCGCCGGCGATGCGGTAGAAGGAGGCGGTGGTGACCTTGAGCGAGCCCATGTTGGTGGCGGCGTTGCTCAGGTTGACCAGGGTCTGCACCGTGCCTTTGCCGTGGGTGCGTACGTCGCCGATGATGATGGCCCGCCCGTAGTCTTGCAGGGCGGCGGCCAGAATTTCCGAGGCGGAGGCACTGAGGCGGTTGACCAGCACCACCACCGGGCCGGTGTAGGTCACATCCGGATTGGGGTCGCTCAGGGTGTGCATCTGACGCTGGCTCTTGATCTGCACCACCGGTCCGCTCTCGATGAACAGGCCGGTCATGGTGACTGCGTCGTTGAGGGAGCCGCCGCCGTTGCTGCGCAGGTCCAGCACCATGCCCTCCACTTTTTCGTCGCGCAGCTTGGCCAGTAGATCGGCCACGTCGCGCGCAGAACTGCGGGGTTCCTCGCCTTTTTTGCCGCCCGTCATGTCGGCATAAAATTCGGGCAGGGAAATGATTCCCAGCCGCCGCTCGATGCCATCCGGTCCGGGCACCGTGCGCACTTCGCTCTTGGCGGCCTGCTCCTCCAGCTTGACTTCGTCCCGAATGATCTCGATGCGGGTCTGGGTGGAGGCGGCGGCGGCCGGTATCACGGTCAGCACCACCTTGCTGCCTTTTTCACCGCGAATCAGCCGCACCGTTTTGCTGAGCGGCCAGTGCAGTACATCCACCGGTTCCTCATCGCCCTGGGCCACGGCAATGATCTTGTCCCCCGGGCGCAGACGGCCATCGCGCTCAGCCGGTCCGCCGGGGATCAGACGCTCCACCCGGGCCGCCCCTTCGTCGTTACCGAGCAGGGCTCCGATGCCTTCCAGGGAGAGCTTCATGCCGATGGAGAAATCCTCCTGGCTGGTGGGCGACATGTAATCGGTGTGGGGATCGTAGGCGCGGGTGAAGCCGTTCAGGTACCGCTCCAGCAGCCAGCCCGCGTCGTTGTCCTGCATGATGGTCAGGAAGCGGTCGTAGCTTTTGCGAATCTGTTGCTCGGGCGGCAGCTTGGCCTCGGCGGCGCTGGCCGAGTTGGTGGCGGGGTCGCTCTCGCCTTCGTCCACCGTGCCTTCCTCCTGCCCGATCGTCTGGGCCACCTTGCGGGCCACCAGCTCATGCTTGATCTTGCGCCGCCACAGATCGTTCCACGCCTCCTCGTCCTTCGGCCACGGCGCGTCCTTGCGCTTCCAGGCGTAGGTTTCGTCCTGGCTCAGGTCAAAGCCCTGGTCGAGCAGTTCCTTGACGTAAGCCACGCGATTGGCCACCCGGGTCTTGAACACGTTGTAAATTTTGTAGGCGATGGCCACGTCGCCCGCCTTCAACTGGTCATCCAGGTCCTGCTGGACGGTCTGGAAGTCCGCGATGTCGGAGGCCAGGAAATAGGTGCGCTCGCCGTCCAGGGCGCCCAGGAAAATTTCCAGCGCGTTGGTGGAGATATGGTCGTCCAGGGATTCCCGGCTCAAATGACGCAATGGCATGTTGAGGGCCAGCATGCGGGCCACCCGGCCCTGATGGGCGTCCGGCGCCATGTCCAGCGCGAGCGCTCCCACGGGGGCGGCGGACAGCAAAGCCATAACGATGAGTGCATAGCGCTTCATAGACTGTTTCCTTACCATCACGTCATTCAGACCGCGGGCCCGGCCTTTTGTTCAGATTGGGGCAAAGGTCTGCGGGCAAAGGCCAGATCCTCCACCGGACGTCCCTGCACCAGATGCTCCTGGATGATCCGCTCCAGGGCCTCCGGCGTGCAGGAGCGATACCATATCCCCTCCGGATAAACCACGGCAATCGGGCCTTGCTGACAGATGCGCAGGCAATTGGCCTTGGTGCGATAGATCCCGCCCGCCCCGGACAGTCCCAATTCATCCAGGCGCTTTTTCAGAAACGTCCACGACGCCAGGCCCTGTTCCTTGCCGCAGCAGGTGGGGTTGGTCTGGTCGCAGCACAGAAAAATGTGGCGACGCAGGCCGGGAATAGCCAGGTCGCAGGCAATCTGTTCCAAGGGGGTGGCCATGTGCATCTCCAATGACGGGCCACTATACACCTGAAGCGTTTATCCTGCCAGCCTGCGCCGACCCCAGAGCCGGCCGGCCAGTAGGCGGAGGGCCGTGGTTACCAGGGATCGACCCTTTTGCCAGCATCGCTGCCCTGCGGTCTGGCGCTGGTAGATCCGGTCAAAATGCAAAAGGACCTGGTTCAGCGGAGCCTCCTCGAAGGCATAATTCTTCTTCCCGGCCCAATGGAGAAGAAAGGGGTAGGGCGATGCCGGACCGAGTTGGCCCACGTCAATCTCCGCCGGGTCCAGGCACGGCGGCCAGCGCATGAACGGCACGCGCCGCAGGGTGAGGTTCCCCGCCTGATGTTGGCTCATCAAAATAAAATTCAGCAGGCCCTGCTCGCCGCATTTGAAGAGCTCCGGCTGCAGGAACCGGGTCGGCCGGTCAAAGACCGCAAACGGGGCAAAGTCGGAGCGTTTCAGGATCCCCGAGGTGGCCACGATTTGTCCGGTGTTAAATACATAGCCTGGATAGCGAAACGAGGGATAGGCGTGCTCCACCTGCGCGGGGTCGAAGTAATTCTCACGCACTTCATCCGGCAGATGCAGGGCGTTCTCGACCAGGAAATCTTCCGCGTGGCCTTCCAGATGGCTGAGCAGGGGACCCGCAAACACCACGTCGCTGTCCACGATCAGACAGCGCTGGCGTTGGGGTTGAAAGAGCGGCTCCAGCTTGGCCGCGCCCCAGCCATAATGCGCCGGCGACGAGGGAAAGATTTCCACACGGAACACGCGCTCCAGGATGGACGTATCATAACTTCCGTGGAGCTCATCCTTGATCAGGCAAATCCTGATCCGCGGATACCATTGACGGATGCTGGCGACACAACACTGGGTGAACCGCAGGTCACCCCGCCAGCCGGACACATAGATGCACTCAATTTTCACGGTGCGCGTTCCGGGCGGGCGCGCCAGTGATGCCAGCGGGCCAGTAGAGGGTGCTTTTTTTCGGCCGCTTTGGCGCAGTAGGTGTGGTAGGCGCGGATGCGCTGGCCCAGAATGGCGCGGGCGTCCGGGCTCAGGGGAAAGCGGCGGGGCAATGATTTCAGCATGCGCAGGTGGGCTTTCATTTCCCGGTAGGCATCGTGCCGGCGCCCGGCCGCATGGGTGTCGTAGCGCGCGCCGTTGGCGTTAGCGCGGCCTTCGATGTGATACCGGGCCAGCGGGCGCTCGAGGTACACGAAGCGGCCGTGGTCCATCAGGTTGAGCCAGAGATCCATGTCCTCGGTGCGGGCCAGTCCTTCGTCGAAGCGGCCGGCCGCCTCCACGGCGTCGCGCCGGACCATGACGGACGAGGTCTGCGGCCACAGGAAGCCGCCGATGGTCATGGCTCGCATGATGTCCCGCTCGGCCAGGCGGGCCGGTTGTGCCTGTAGCGTGTCCACGGGGATGATCCGGGACAGCGCATCGTTGCGCCACCACGGGAACATGACGGTCTCAAGAAATCCCCACATGGTCTGGGCGGGCTTATCATGGCCCTCGACGATGTGATAATTGCTGCCCACGAACACCACGTCGTCCGCGGTGGCGGCCATAAAGCTGGCCAGCTTGTCCGCCTCCCATTCGTCGTCGCTGTCCAGAAAAGCCACCCAGGTGCCGCGGGCCTGGGCCAGGCCGAGGTTGCGGGCGGCGGCGGGGCCGTGTCGGCCGTGCTGGTGTTGAATCACCCGCAGGCGCGGTTCGCGGGTTTGCAGATCGGCCAGCAGGGCGGCCGTTTCGTCGGTGCTGGCGTCGTTGACCACGATGAGTTCAAAGTCGGTCCAGCTTTGTCGCACGGCGCTTTCCAGGGCCCGTCCAAGGAAGGCGGCGCGGTTGTAGGTGGGTACGATGATGCTGAGGGCGGGTGCGTTCATGGAGTTACCGGGCGAAGACCAGGGTGCGTTCCCGCGCGGGCCGCCGGCCGGCCGCGGGATCGAGGTCGAGTGCGCGCAAGACCTCGGGCAGGCGCCGGTCCCGCGCGTACTGTTCCGCGGTGACGCGGGCGGCCGCCGCGCCCATGGCCAGCCGTTGGGCGGGCGCGAGGTCCACCAGTTTCTGCAGCGCGGCGACGAAGGCGGTCGGGTCGTTCAGGTCGGCCAGAAGGCCGGTTTCGTCGGAGGTGATGATCTGGCGGGTACTGGACATGGGGTGGGCCAGGCAGACGGCACCGCTGGCCATGGCTTCCAGCAGGCCGAGCGGAAAGCCTTCCGCCAGGCTGGGCAGCACGGAGATGTCGAAGGCGGCCAGGGCGGCCCGCGGATCGGGGTGCCATCCGGTCAGTACGGTGCGGCCAGCCAGGTCGCGCGCGCGAATGCGTTCTTCCAATTCGCGGCGCTTCCAGCCGTCGCCCACCAGGACCAATTTCAGGGTGACCTTCGCGGGGGGGCGTTGCTGGGCAAAAGCATCGATCAGGGCGGGCAGACTTTTTTCCGGGGCCAGCCGTCCGTGGTAGCCCACCACCAGGTCGTCCGGGGAAAGACCCAGCTGGTGTTTGGCCTGGCGGCGTTGGTCCGGGGTCACGGGCTGGAAGATGGGGTCGAACCAGTTGAGGCAGGTGGCCACGCGGCGGGGGGGCAGGCCCAGATGGGTGATGGCGCTGCGGGTGATCTCTTCCGACACCGCGATGGTGCGATGAACCAGCCAGCGCATGGCCCGGCCATGATTACGTAACGAGGCGACCGCCCCGGGGTCGGGAAAATCGGCCCGGTGTTCGATGGTGTAGAGGCGGCGCGTGGCCAGGCGGATGCCGATCAGATCGGCGATGGAACTTTCGGCCAGTTTGCCCCGGCAGAAAACGGCATGGGCCTGGCGGTGGCGGGCCAGGTGTTTCCGCCAATAGCGCACGGTTGATTCGGCGGCCGCGCGCGGTGCGATGATGTCCACCTGCACCGGGGTGCCGGCGAGCAGGGCGGAAAAATGATCCACGCTGGGGCAGACCATGGTGACCGGATGCCCGGCATACGCGGCGGCCACGGCGACATCCGCGGTATGCACGTGCAGCCCGCCGGGCTCCGAGGTGCCGCCGATGAAGACCAGAGGTTGGCGCCGGGTTTTCACGGTGGGCTCCGGAGTGACGCGGGCAGGGCGGCGCGCAGAAGGCGGGCGATTTCTCCCACCAGGTGTGCGGGGTCGTAGTACTGGCGGGCGTGCGCGTGGGCTGCCTGTCCGATGTCCGCGCAGCGCACGGGATCGTGCAACAGGGTGCAGCAGGCCTCGGCAAAGGCGGGGGCGTCATCCGCAATCAGGATGTCGTGGCCGGGCCGGAAGCTCAGGCCTTCCGCGCCGATGGTGGTGGATACGGTGGGCCGCGCGCAGAAGGCGGATTCGATGATTTTGATGCGGGTCCCGCTACCGCGCCGGATGGGGCACACGGTGAAGCGGGCCCGGCGGTAAACCGCGTCCAGATCGGGTTCGAAGCCGCGCACCTCCAGGCCGGGCGGTACGGGATCGCCCACGATGGATTCCGCGCCTTCGCCCACGATGATCAGGCGGGCCTCCGGATGGCGGGTGCGCACCCGCGGCCAGATGTCACTGACCAGCCACTGGATGGCCTCGCGGTTGGGGGGATAGTAGGCCACGCCGACAAACAGGGCGGTGGGTTCGGAAGCGAGCGGGCAGGCGGTGCGGACGCGCGCTGTGTTGGGCAGCACCTCGACCCGGGCGCGGGGCGCCACGGACAGCAATTCCCGGCCATCAGCTTCGGAGCAGACCAAGGTGGTAGCGGCCAGCGCGGTGGCATGTCGTTCGGAGCGGCGCGCGATCCAAGCCCATAGGTGATGTTGCGCACGTGTGCGCCAGTCTTTGCCTTGATGAAAGCGGCGTATCTTCACGTGTTCGATGTCGTCCAGATCGAGGATCACGGGCGGCAGCGGCTGGCGCATGCGGAGCAGGGGGCCCATGACGCCGGTCCGGAAGGCTAGGATCAGGTCAGGTTGCGCTTCTTCCAGCACGGCACGTAACTGCGCCACCTGGCGGGGTCCGCAGCAGCGCAGGTTGGGCCGGGCCTGCATGAAGCTGGCCGCGCCCATGAGCATCCAGTAGAGCGCGCGCAGGGGGTGGTGATGGAACTCCGAGGCGGCTCCGGTGGTGGTGGAGATGAGGCTCAGGCGGCCGGCGAACGGCCAGGTGGCGGCGAGTTGCCGGCGGCAGGTTTCCACCACGCCGGGCGGCACCTGGTAGTTGTCCGACCATAGAAACGCGGCATCGAACGGGCCCACGCAGGTCAAGCCCTCGAAGTGGCGGTACAGGCGCTGGAAAACCCCGAACACGGCGCGTTCGGGCGGGTGGGGAAAAAACTCGCTAAGCAGGAGCAGGCGGGGCTGGCGCGGTCCGGCGGGGTCGGCGTTGCGCACGGGAGCCCGCCCCAGGATGGGCGCGGGAAATCGGCGTCGGCGCATGTCGAGAAAGGTGCTGTAGGTTCCCACCTGTGCGAGGGCGGGGAGCAGGCGCAGGCGCGCACCCCACGCGGATGCCTGCTGCCAGGCCTGCCGCCATTCCGTCCAGGCCAGGCGGGTTTGGAAGTGGAGCCCGGCCTGGCGAACGCGGGTGCGGATGATGGGCGAGAGGCGGGGCAGCGCCTGGTGAAGACAGCGCCGCCGTTCCCGCCAGCGTTCGGGCAGGGTAAAAAGCTGATGGGTGGCGCTGCCCGGATGAACGCGGTATTCGGCCAGGGGGCGCGGGTCGTACCACAGCGGATAATCCATCGCAATGCGCTGCCACATTTCGGCATCCGCGCAATAGCTGAACCGGTTGTCAAAGCCGCCCACCTGTTGGTAGACGGCGCGGCGCACCACCAGGGCAGGACATTGGAAGGCGAGGTTGACCACCACGTGTTGAATCCAGTGGTCGAGCAGACCGGGGGTGGTTTGGTCCAGATGCCCCTCGCGCAGCCAGGCGCCGTCCTCGTCGATAAAGGCGGTCTGGGTGAGGGCGGCGCCGATGGATGGGACCGTGCGAATGCCCGCCTCCAGGGCGGCGTAGAATCCGGGGCGCACCCGGTCGTCCTGATGAAGGATGTGTACCCATTGCCCGTGCGCTGCGGTCACGCATGCATTCCAGTTGCCCGCCAGACCGCGGCGCACCGGGGAGCGCAGCACGTCAATGCCCTGTTCGGGAAGCCGGGTGAGCCAGTCCAGCACCGCCGGGTCCGTGCTGGCATCGTCTACCACCGCGAGTTGCACGGTGGTCGGGTCCACACCCGAGTTGCGCACGCTGGCGATGGTTTCGCGCAGCAGATGCAGGGGCGGGTTGTGGACGGGAATCATCACCGACCAGAACGGGGCGGGGCTGATTGCCGGGGGCGTCATCGTTGGGCGTATTCCGGATAGCGATAGCCGGCCACACACAGAACGCGTCCGGCATGTTCGGCGGCATCGATGGTTTTTTCCACGAAGGCCAGCTGATTGGAGCGGGCCAGCCGCCGGGCCTGGCGGGCATCCCTCAGGAAGAGCCGCAGGGATCGCCCGGCCAGGCGGAGCCGATCCCGGCGCGGCAAATTGCGCCATTGCAGGTCGGCCAGATTGCCCCCGTTGCGCAGGGCCCGCCGTACCACCCAGGCGTAGCGGGCACGGGCAAACTCGCGGTATTCGCTGACCGTGGCATGTTCGCCGGCTGCGACCAGCCGGGCCCCCGCGTCCGCCATACGTTTGAAACAGTCCACGTCCTCGCCCCCGGTGGCGCCAAAATGGTTGAGAAAGGGCCGGGTGGGATGGGGCAGGGCGGAGCGCCGGATATAGGCGTTGCCGGTGGAAATCCGGTACCAGGGCAGAGCACTGCCTTCGGCGGTTACGGGTCGGTTAAAGAGGCGGCACAGGCGCACCGCCTGTGGAACCTGGTCATCGAAAATATAGCGGGTGGGGCCTCCGGTGACATCGGCGCGGGTGACCTGCAGGACGCGATGATGGGTGGCCAGCCAGGTTTCATCCGCCTCCTCGTCGTCATCGATGAAGGCCAGGAAGTCGCCTTGAGCCTCTTGGAGGGACCGGTTGCGGGCCGCGGCCAGACCGGGTGCGGGCTCGCAGACATAACGGAGATTCAGGTCCGCCTGCATGGATTCTGCCATCGCCTGCGCGCTGGCTGCCGGATCGTTATCCACCACCACCACTTCGAAGGGTGGGGCCGCGCGCTGGCGGACCAGGCTTTGCAGCAGGCGGCGCAGACCGTCGGGGCGGCGTCGCGTACATATGCAAACACTGGCCACCGTGGCCGCAGGCGTACGATGGGTTGGCGCTTGTTTCAAACTCCCAGGCTCCTTAACGTGGCCGCGCATCATTCCATAGTCAGGAAAAGGAATCAATGAGCCCGCAACCCAAGGTGAGTGTCATCGTGCCCACGTTCAATCGTCGGGTTCTGCTGGCCCGCGCCCTGGCCAGCGTGCGGGCGCAAACCTTCACCGATTTCGAAGTGGTGGTGGTGGACGATGGATCCACCGATGGTACGGCGGAGGCGCTGGCGGCGGAACCGCCGGACCGTCTCCGGTGCATCCGGCTGGATCGGAACCTCGGCCAATCAGCCGCCCGCAACATCGGCCTGCGGGCGGCGCACGGTCGCCTGCTGGCTTTTCTCGATTCCGACGACGAGTGGATGCCAGAGAAGCTGGCTCATCAGGTGGCGCAACTGGAAAGCCAGCCCGGACTGGCCATGGTGTATGGCGATTTGTTGCGCGTGCCCCTGCGCGGACCAACCCGGGTGCTGGCCGCTCCGGACCTGGTGCGGGGCCGCATCATGGACGGGCGTTCGTCGGGGTACGCCAGTTATGGCCTGGGTATCCAGACGTGTTTGATAAGAGCGGAGGTCATGCAGGACCTGGGCGGATTTAACGAACAATTACATTGCTTTGAGGACCTGGAATTTTTTCTGCGCTTGAATCGGCGTTACGCGGCTCAACGCACCGCCGAACCGTGGGCGCGCTATTATGAAACCGAGGGTGTCAGCCGTCAGTCACGCAACGAGTATGCGGCACGTTCCTTTCTGCTGCGAACCTACTGGTGGACCATCCTGCGCCAGCGTCCCTCGTGGTTGTGGAAAGAGCATGCGAATATCCGTCACCGCCGCAGGCTGGACCCATGAGCACACCGGAAGCCAACCCGCCGTCCGTCTGGGTGCCTTTGCGCAAATTGTACGAACACGGGCGCGCCCGCATCTTTTTTAATACCAGCCGGCTGGACCCTCATCATGCGGGTGATCGGGAGGCGTGGCGCCGGGTGGTGAGCCTGATGCGGCCCGAAGATCATATCGTGTGGGGAACCTACTGGCACGCCGACGCCGCCTATTTCACGCAGGCGGCGGATTTCTTTTCCGGGCTGCCCGTACCCCCGCACCAGATTTGGGTGCTCGGCAATACCCAGGACGAAACGGCGGCCGCCCGGGCCGCCGGGTTTCGCAGCGCGTGGGTGAATCATAATGCCTGGTTGGAGGAGGACCGGTTTCCACTCGTCCGCGCAGCCAAGGAATTCCGGGCCGTGATGGTGGCCCAGCTGGCGCCCTACAAACGTATTCATCTCGCGGCCAGGGTGCGGGGGCTGGCCCTGGTCCCGGCTGCGCTCTTCCACCTCCATCAGCCGGTGGATATCACCTGCCTGCAGGATGTGCGCCTGCTGTCCGACCTGCCCAGCCACCAGGTGGCCGGGGTGTTGCAACGCAGTTGCACCGGCTTGATCCTGTCGGAGGAGGAGGGGGCCTGCTATGCCTCGTCGGAATATCTGCTGAGCGGGCTGCCCGTGGTGTCCACGCCTTCGCGCGGAGGGCGCGATGTCTTTTTCACCAGCACCAACTCACTCATCGTGGAGCCCACGGAGGAGGCGGTGGCCCGCGGCGTGGACCGCCTGATCGAACAGGCCCCCGATGGCTGGCTGATCCGTCACCAGCACATCGTCATGAGTCACCTTTTCCGCCAGCGTTTCGTGGACGAGGTGCTGGCGGTCATCCTCCGTGAAGCCCGCCTGCCCGGGGAGGCACCGCGCCTTTTCCAAAAGATCTTCCGCCACAAGATGGCGGAGTTTATGGAGGAGGAGCAGGCGCGGGCGCTGGTGACGGGCTAGGGGCTGTGCACCCGCACGCGGTAGAAACGCTGGGTGCTGGTGCCGAGGAACGTGCCGTCGTCCACGAACGCTTCCTGGTCCTCATGACCTTCGCCTTCCGGCACGTCCGTTTCCCACACATCCAGAGCCGCGGTTGGCACATCCTGCCAGGCCCAGCCCGCGGTGAGACCTTGGGGCGCGTCCAGGTATTGCAGCGTGTAGCGCATGCCGCCCACCGTGGTCCAGGACAGGTGGCGGGCCCCGTTGATGGTTCCGGCGTCGTACACTTCGAGCAGGGACGCGGCATTGCGCGGATTGGTGCGGGCATATTGCTCGTGCGTGTCCGGCATGCCGTCGCCGTCGTCGTCGCCATCCTCGGCATTGGTCAGTCCGTCGTTGTCCAGGTCTTGCGGTAGAGAACTGTTCAGCCAGGGATCGGATTGGGGCTGGCCGGTCAACGAATCCACGAGAAGTTCCACGGCATCGCTGAACCCGTCGTTGTCATCGTCGCTGTCCAGGTCGTTGATGGTGCCGTCGAGGTCGGTGTCGCTGGAGGCCACGGTCAGGCCGAGTTGGAAGCTGAAACTGCCATCCCCGAAAATCTCCGCCTGGTGCACATACATCTGGTTGCGCATGGTGCGGGCCGCGAACGCGCCCTGCTGGTCGGTGGCATCCCCGTTGTAGGCCGCCTGGCCAGCTCCGCCCGGGCAAAGCAGACGGGCGGCCACGGTGTCGCTGGTGTTGTCGTTCTGCAGGCTGGCTGCGCCGCCGCTGAACGTCATGGCACCCAGATGGGCCTGCCCGTAATGCACCAGATCGTAAAGATTGGGACTCAGCCCGTTGCGGATGTACAGGCGGTTGATGCCTCCGCTGAGTGCGTAGCTGACCGCGAAGTGGTTGGTCTCCAGATTGGCCAGGGTGATGGTTTTTTGCACCTTGCCGTCGGAGGAGGTGAGCTGCCAGCCCTGGGCCACCGGGGCCGCGCTGTACAGATCGTTCACGTACTGGTAGGTGTCCGGCCCGACCGCCCACCAGTCCTTGAGCGCGGAGGTGCGGCGGGCCACGGGGGCGCCGTTGGTGCTGACGTTGAACGAACCTTCGTCCTCTGATTCACCTTCCGCGTAGGCCAGCGAATTGCCGATGACCTGATAGGCACGCTGGTTGTCCGGGTGGCGCGCGAAGGCCATGACCATGCGCCCGCCGTTGTCCTCCAGCACCGCGAACACGCGGCGGTTGTAGAGCAGATATTCCAGCTCGCCGTCCTGATCCACATCCAGGGCCTGCGCCACCACACTGGCGGGCGGGTTGGTGGCCCAGGCGCCGACCAGGCCGTGGATGCCGGCGTGACGCAGCTGGGCGTGTGCGACCTTGGCCCAGCTGGCCAGCGCATCGTAGGTGGCGTCGGGATACTTGTAGGCGCCGTTGCTCCAGCGCGTCATGTCGTAGGTGTCCTCGTCGTGGAAGCCGGTTTCAAAAAGGGCGGCATAGAAGTGAAGGCGGCCCAGCCGGCCGATGGTGGAGGCGCCATCGGCTTGTTTCAGCTGCGTCCAGGTGTCGCGCACCAGGGTATTAGGGGTGCCCATGTGACCGAACGACTTGGCCGTGGTGGTGACGCCTTCCACCCGGGGCTGCCAGTCGTACAGGGATTCCTCCTCGCCCGCGCTGCCGAAGTACCACTTGTCGAAATCGCCCGCGGCGGCGTACTGCACATATTCCTGAGCCTGGCGGGTCAGGGTCAGGTTGCCGCCCCGGTCCACGGTGGGCCAGTAGTCGCCCTGGCCGTCGTTGGTGATGTCCACCCGGCCGCGCGCGATGTCTTCCAGGGTGACCACCTGGATCCACGGATGATTGGCGATCCAGTGCAGGTTGCCGTCGTAGTTCAGGCTGTTGGTCACGCCCTGGAATTCCTCCCACAACCGGCAGGCCACCACCACCTGGTCGGCCGCCCAGTCTTCCATGGCCTTCTGGTGCAACAGGCCGCGCAGGGTGGAGGACAGGCCGTAGTCGGTGCGCTCGAAAATTGTATCCGAGGCCAGCTTGCTGATGGCGAAGCACTTCATGCCGTTGATTTCGTTGATGCGATAACCGGAGGCGCCCACCGCCGCTTCCCGGCCGAACCAGTTGAACAGGTGCGTCCACTGATCCACCACGGTGAAGAACAGGCCCTGGCTGGACAGCTCCTTGAAGGTGGGGGCGCCCACCGCGCGCTCCGGCAGCCACAACACGTCCCACCAATTTGGATAGCTCGCCTGGTAGATGGCGGACAGGGCGGTGCGGCCCGCGTCAATGGCCGCCTTGGCCACCTCGCCCGTGAAGTGGGGCAGCATCAGATCGGCAAACGGCCCGGGTAGCAGGGAGACCTGGTTGCTGCGGATCAAGGTCGCGATCTGCTGGTTGAAGGCGCGTCCATCCAGGTTGGTGTTGCTGTCGCTGGCCGACCATTCGATGGCGGAGGCCAGGGTGCCGGAGATGTGCAGGTTGAGCGGCTGGTTGAAGAGACGGTGCGCGGCCAGGGGGCGGAAGTAGCCGGTGGCGCTGTCCCCACTGCCGCGGTGCAGCAGGGCCTGAATATCCGAGGCGGGGGCGGGGGCCTGGTTGCCGTGCAGGATCACCGCGAACTTGGCCCGGTTTACCTTCCACTCGCTGGAGAACCAGCCGTTCAGTTCGCCGTCCCAGCCGCGGGCTCCGTCCATGGTGGCGTCGGCGATATCGCTGTGGCCGCCCACATCGCCCGCGCCCGGATTGCCGCCCACGCAGTTGTCGCAGGTGCCATCTTTGGTGGTGTAGACCTGATAGTTCAGGGGAGTGATCCCGTTCCAGCCCGCGTCGAGCAGGGCCTGGCGGCTGATGGCGAACTCTACCGCGTCCAGGTCGGCGCGATAATTGGCGCCGCGGAAATAGCTGTTGTTGGCGTTCACCCCGTTGGCCCCCAGATCGCCGTCGGTGGCGGAGGTGTTTTGGAAGCGGTTGTGATCCACGTACACGGCGCCGAAACCGGTCTGGTACACCGCCACCACCACTTCCCACTTCATGTCCGTGCGGGCATTGATCTGGTCGGGTAGGACGGCCTCGCCCGCGCTGGGATTGCCGGTGTCGATGACCACGTACAAATCCATGTAGCCTTCCTCGGCCTGCACCTTGAGATCCTGGAAATCCACCCGGAAATAATAATCGCCCAGATTGCGCCCGTCGCGGGAGTAGCAGGCGATGATGTCGCGGCTGGGGCCGTATTTATCCGCCACGTGGGCGGCATATTCGGGCCCCGCCTGGGGGTCCAGTCCCGCTTCGTCGTTGAGGGCATCCAGGATGTGGCAGTCGGCCGCCGTCCAGTCCATGAAGCACTGGTAGTAGGGCGTGCCGCCCAGGGTGCCCAGGGTGTCGCCGCAACCGATGGTGATCTGGCGGGCCGGTACCTGGCTGCCGCTGTTCTCGTTGAAGGTGGGATCGGTGTTGTTGCTGTACTCCAGCAGATTGTTGAAGCCGTCGCTGTCCGGGTCGCCCGAAGCGCCGTCGCGCGGAACACCGTCGTTAACCTCGGGCGTGCCGCGATGGTCGGTGCCGTTGTCCAGCGGGTTCAACCCGTAGCGGGCTTCCCAGCCATCGGGCAGACCGTCGCCGTCGGTATCCGGGTTCAGGGGATCGGTTTCCGTCCATGCTTCGCCGCTGTCGTAGACGCGATCGTGATCCATGTCCCCCGCCACCCGTCCGTCGCGGTCCGTGTCTTCGCTGCCGTCCAGGCGGCCATCGCCATCGGTGTCGCCCTTGTTGGGATCGGTTTCGCCCGCGTCCACCTTGCCGTTGCGGTCGGTGGACTGGATGACGCCGTCGTTGTTGTCGTCCTCCCGTCCGTCCGTGAGTCCGTCCCCATCGGTGTCGGGGTTGCGCGGATCGGTGACCGAGCCCGCGATCTGGGTACGGCGGTCGCCTCCGGGGACATACTTGGGATGGGCGGCGTTTTCCGGCGTGTTGTAGAGCGGGGGTTCGGCATCGCCGCGGAAGTTCGGATAGCCGTCGCCGTCCGTGTCCATGTTGGTGTCGGTGCCCGCGTCGAAGGTGCCGCCGATGCCGAGTTCCAGGCCGTCCGGCAGGCCGTCGTTGTCCGTGTCCGGATTGAGCGGATCAGAGCGCCCGGAGAAGTTGGACTTGTGCACATCGCCGTTGGACCAGGTGATGGGGTCCGGCTTGTGGGCGTCCAGGTCATAGACAAACTGCTCGCCCGGATTGGTCACCGCATCCGTGCCGTCCGGTATGCCGTCGTCATCGTCGTCCGTGTCCGCCACGTTGTTGGTCACGTACTGCCGGAATTCCAACCGGGTGGACACGCTGGCCGCGACTTCGTAGGTGTTGCTGTCGCCATCCGTGCTGCCCTGGGCTTTGACCTCATAGGTGCCGGCGTCGGACCGCAGCATGCCCGTCCACAGCCAGGTCCAGGTGCGCGCGGTCAGGCTGGTGGCGGTGGGGGTGGCCCAACCGTTCCACCGGCCCTGGCCGATATCCACCCACAGGTTGCTCACATCCAGGCTGGTGTCCACCGTGACCGGGTAGCTCAGGGTGGGCGGGGGATAGTTGGTGCGCAGCACAAACGGATTGCCGTCCAGGTCGAAGGGCGGCGGGGTGACCAGTTTGGCGAAGCTGAATTCGGTGGTGGTCTCCACCTGGGCCGAGGCCTGCAGGTGGAACGTGTTGTCGTCGTAGCGGGCCAGAATGGTGTGCACGCCGCGGTTGAAGTTGCTCCAGGCAAAGCGCAATTCGCCGAAGCCATCGCCGGGTTGGTAGTCGGCCAGGCGGTAGAGGTGGCGGGGCTGGAAGGCGTTGTCGATGAACAGCGAGAACCGATCCACGTTGCGATCCAGGCAGGTGTTGGCCCCGTCCGTGCAGTCGGTGAATTTGATCACCATCTCGTAGTTGGTGAAGCTGATGGTGCTGCCGTGGGGCGGCCAGGCCACCAGCAGATTCGCGCTGGGCGCGTTGCAGTCGCTGGTGCGGACCAGGGTGGTGATGCGGCTGGTGTCGCTGAGCGAGGAGGCCTCGTGCAGGCGGACCTGGATCACGGCCTGGCCGGAGCCCGGAATGTTGCGGTAGGTGAAGCGCCATTCCTGCGGATAGTTGGTGTGGATGGCGCTGGTGGCGGGGTAGGGGGTTACCCGGGTGGCCAGGCCCCACGCCTGTCCGCCGCCATTGCTGGCCGTGCCGTTGCCGTTGACGATCTGCGTTGTCACGTCGTCGTTGGCCGCGTCCGCATCGTCCACGTGCACATCCACCTTGGTCACGGAATCATCGGTACGGATGACCATTTCGTATTCGCGGCTCCACAAACCTTCGCCCGCCTGCGGATAGGCTATGATCCCGGTGGGCGCAAAACGGTCCATGTAGAAAGTCTGCTTGAAGGTGTTGAAAATATCCGCCCCGTCGTTGGGCCCACCCTGGCGCTTGCGGAACAGGCGGGTGCGCGCCATGTGGAAGCCCTCGCTCAGGTTGGTGACGGCCACGTTCTGCACGTCAAATTCGAAATCAAACTGAGAGCGGGTGGAGAAATCCGAGTTGGCATCGCCGATGTCGTTGTCCGGATCGCTGTCCATGTCGCTGGTGATGGCGTACCAGGGGTCGCCCCCGCTGTCGCGATGGTAGAAATAGGTGGCATCCTTGCGCTTGAACACGCAGCTCATGGGCTCATAGCCGAGGTAGACATCGGTGGCCTGCCCCTTGGGGTTGTCCAGCCCGGGGTCGCCGCTCACATCCACCCCGCCGTCCAGCTTCAGCATGGCGGTCACGGCCAGCCCGTCCGTGCGGGCCACAAAGCGGATGGGCTGACTGCCCGTCACGCGTGGGATGTACACGGGGTCGCTGGCGTTGGGCGTGCCGTCATCGTCCCAATCGCTGTCACCCTGCGGGGTGTCGGTGCGGAAGGTGGTGATGGAGGTGACCGGATTCCCGCCTGGCTGCTCGATCAGAATGGGCTCGGTGGGGCCGACCTGGGTCTTGCCCGGTACCATCATGCTGTAGGCCACATAATGGCCGGAGGGGATTTCCATGTTCACGCGCCAGTCCGGCAGCACGCGGGTGAAGGTGAGGGAATTCATCCAGTCGTGGCGGGTGGCGTAGTTGAACAGCAGGGTGCCGGGCCGGAAGTCGGTGTAGACGTTCTGGCGGCTGGTGGCCCAGGGACCGACCCGGATGGGGCCCCATTCGTTCAGGTTGTCGCAATAACCCAGCAGCAGCAGGGTGCCTTCGTTGGCCGTGAGGGTGGTCGCACGGTCGTAGTCGTAGAGATAGCGCCGCTGGTTCACCAGCACGGCATCGTCGTTATGTTTGTTGACGTATTCCCCGCGGGCGAACTGCTCGTGAATCCAGATCAGCCGGGTCAATTCGCTTTCCGGCCCCGGACTGTTCATGAGATCGGTCAACCGGTTGGCCACTTTGGGATTCTGGTACTGGCCCAGGAAATCGCCCCGCCCGTATTCGGGGAAGAAGCGGCCCCATTTGTCGGGCAGGGCGTGGTTATTGCCGTCGGTGTAGATGAAGGGCAGTCCGTCGCGCAGCAGGATGTAGGCGAACATGAAGTCCTGATGACCGCCCCGGGTATGGTCGTGGTTCTGCACCTGGGTGACCCCGCTGCCCGCGCCCAGCGGACCGTAGTCGAGCAGCCGGTTCAGGCTGGCGTAGCCCAGATTGTTTTGCAGGACATACTCCAGGGTGCCTTCGAAATAGAAGTCAATCAGGCGCATGCCGCGGCTGGTGTAGTCGTAGGGATTGAAGTCCGTGTGCGGCACGCATTCACCGAACAGCATGGCGTCATCCCGCGGGGCATCGGTGTTAAACAGCGAGTCGCGGTTGTTGGTGTCGGTCACGCCGTGGGTCAGGTTGTACTCGGCCTGAATGCCGCCGCAGTAGCCGGCGAAGGAGTCGCTGGTGTCGCCGAAGAAATAGGGGACCACGTGTTTGGCGGCATCAAAGCGGAAGCCGTCGCACTTGGTTTCGTGCATGAGCCAGCGTGCAGCCCGGATCAGGTAGGCGTTGACATCCTCCGAGGTGGGATCGCCCGCGGGCTGATTGGTGGGATTAAACGGATAGATGTTGATGCCGCCGGACGAAATGGGGCTGAGGCTGAGGTCGGGATATTTGTCGGGCTCCGTGGGTTGACGTACGAAGGAAAGATCGGGCCCCGGGATGTCCCAGTTGCCGGACTCGTTGGAGATGTCCAGCAGATCGCTGAGCGTGTAGTGCTGGATGGCCTGGTGATTGCCGCTGTCGTAGTGCTGGCCGGTGATGGCTCCGGATTTTTTGAAAAAGAAACCGTCCTGAAGAAGATGAAAATCCTCGGGCAGCATGTCGGGGTACAGGCTTACCGGCGTGTTCGCGTCACCGCCCGGCACCCCGAACGAGTTGTGGTTCATCACATTGTCGAAATAGATGCGGATGCCGAAGCGGTGCGCGGTCTCCACCATCTGCAAAAGCTCGTGCTTGGTGCCGTAGCGGGTGGCGATGGTTCCGTTCTGGTCCTGATCACCCAGGTCGAAGCGGTCGTGGAGGTCGTAGCCAACCGACCACTGGCTTCCCCCTTTGTTTGGCACGGGCACATAAATCGAGCCATACCCGATTTCCGCCATGTGCGGAATTCGCTCCGTCATCTCCCGCCACGTGGTGCTGAACCATTGAATGCCCACTTCCGCCCGTAAGTCGGTCGAAAGCCCGCAAAAAAGCGAAACAAGCGTGGTTAAGTAAATCGTTTTAATCTTGCGACAAAGCATCGGCCGGACCTCGGTAAAGCGTTTTACGTACGATGACTTACTCCTTACACGGTTCCGTTGGCTGGGTAAACAAAAGATTAAGGGAAAGTGCGGGAAAAATGAGGGGTGGGCTATTCGACCCGTTCCATCAAAATGGTGTCAATGAGCTTGCCACCCACGTCCACCTCGGTCACGGCCACCACGTTTCCGCCGGCTTGCACCAGCGCAAGCTGTTTGAGCAGTTTCACCGCCTGCTCGAAGTTTGATTCGGGATTCTCCGCGAATTGCACCAGAAACGGGGTGACGCCCCACAGCAGGGTGAGCTGATTGAGCAGGCTGGAATTGTCGGTAAACGCATAAAGCGGGGAGTGCATGGGGCGCAGCCAGGCCGCGTTGTGGGCCATGGAGCCTTTGCGAGTAAAGACCACCAGTGCTTCCGCGCTCACTTCCTTGGACATGACGTAGGCCGCTTTGACCAGCTTGGCGCCCAGGCTGTCCATCTTGGCCAGGTCGGCATAGCCCGCCCCGCCGCTGCGCTCGATGCGCCGCGCGATGCGGTCCATGATCTCGATGCACTTGACCGGATACTTGCCCACCGAGGTCTCGCCCGAGAGCATGATGGCGTCCGCCTGCTCGTACACCGCGTTGGCCACGTCGGTGATTTCCGCCCGGGTGGGCGAGGGGCTTTCGATCATGGATTCCAGCATGTGGGTGGCCACGATGACCGGCTTCCCGCGCACGATGCAGGCCTTGACCACGCGGCGCTGGATGATGGGCAGCTCCTCCAGCGGACATTCCATGCCGAGGTCGCCGCGCGCCACCATGATGCCGTCCGCCGCCTCGATGATTTCATGGACGTTGCGAATGCCTTCCTGGTCCTCCAGTTTGGCGATGACTTTCTGGGGGGCGCGCCGGTAATCCAGGATGGCCTTCAGCTTGGTTACGTCCGCCGCCTCCCGGCAGAAGGACATGGCGATAAAATCCACCCCGGTCTCGATGCCCAGCTCGACATCCTTGATGTCCTTGTCGGTGAGGGCGGGCAAGTTGACCCGCACCCCGGGCAGATTGATGTGGCGGCGGCTGCCCAGCACGCCCTCGGTCAGCACCTCGCAGGTCAGCTGGTTGCGGCGCTTTTCCAGCACCTTGAGCTGGATCATGCCGTTGTCCACCACCACGTGGTCGCCCACCTTGATGTCTTCCACCAACTGGTCGTAATTCACATCCACCGAGCGTTCCTCGACGGACTTTTCGCCGCGCACGGTGAGGGCGATGCGTTCGCCCGGCTTGAGGTTGAGGGACACGGCGAGGTCGCCGGTACGGATGGCCGGCCCCTGCAGGTCCATGAGGATGCCCACGCTGCGGCCCAGTTTGCCCGCCACGGCCCGGATGCGCTTGACCAGCTCGCGGGTGGAATCGGCCCCGGCGTGGCTCATGTTGATGCGGGCCACGTTCATGCCGGCCAGGATCAATTGTTCGAGCATCTCCGGCGAATCGGTGGCCGGACCCAGGGTGGCGATGATCTTGGTGCGCCGGCGATGGCGTTCGCCCGCGGGCGAGTTGGACAACAATTGTGATTCTTCGGTAAAAGGCATGGCACATTCCCTCAACAACAGCCGCCACCATACGCAGGACCTGTCCCTCACGCAACGGCAGCTTTGTTTGCTTCAGGTAAAGCGGGGGTCGTGCTAACCCATGGTTGCCGGCGATTTTTTGGGGGAGAAAAACGCCCCCAAGACGCCATTCGAAGCGATTCAGTCGAGAAACGTGGCCCGCCGCCAAACGGGTCATTCACCACCGCCACCTACCCGTGCAGCGCCAAACCACTCGACACCCTATGCCCAACCCGTCAAACTCCGTAAAACTGCACTTTCACTTGTTCGCCGGCTAACTCGATGAAGAACAATCTGACAAGAATTCATATCGCCGTCTTCACGGCGATATGGGCTTCGTTCACGGTATTGACGTTTCTGGTAACAAACGCAGGCGTCGACAAGGGTAGCGAGCACAACGCGCGCGTAGTACAAGCAACTCTAGGCACCATCACCGGGCCTCTGACAGGCGCTATCTCTAGGGGGTTCCAGAGTTGTTGCCTTCGCTTTTCACTCTCCGTTATGGCGTTTTGCGCGCCCGTGCTGCTAATGGGAATCGCGATACAGTTCGTGGGCACGTCCGAACAAAGATCCCTACGTGTCGTTCGGATGGTCCTTTGGATTCTTGGGTGGATAGTGTGGTTCATGGGAGGCATTCTGTCATTCGGGCATGCCCTATGTTAGAGTCCTGTGTGACTAGGGGTCGGACCTCGCTAACTATCTAGTAGCCAACAGATGGATGCGAAATCAGGGGGTCGGGAAGGGCCTATGGCGAAACGTCCCCGTCTATAGCTCCGCTCCTGATTCATGGAGCTTGGTCATGGCCTGTTTTTCCGCTTCCGAGATCCAGGCCAGGGTGTCCGAGGCTTCCTGCACGATGGCCGTGTCCTGAGGACCCGCGACACGTTCGAACAGACCCGCCACATAGGTCCACTTGCCGGCGATTTCGGCAAACGACGCGCTGGCCTCGCGCAACCGATCGCTGCCCAGGAGGTTGCCGGCCTCACGCAGAAAATCACGATACAGGTTTCTGAAGAGGGCGCCGCCCGTCCCGGCACGCTCCATCATGGCGGCCGTGTGTGAGAAATCCGCCTTTGGGTCCGGGCTTGATCTCAGCCACGCCTTGATCTCCCGGCTCGTTTTCAAGATGCCCAGGTGGCCAAGGTTCTGAATGGGTGGATTCAAAAATTCCGCGGCATTCCGTCGGATCGCCGTGGGTAGGGCGGCCCGGAGTTCCCGGGCGTTAGCCGTTCCCTCGATGCGATAGGATCGGTTTCTGGCCGACATCGGACCTTTCTCGCTTCGGGCCCGCGCCAGACTCTGAAGCGTGGTCTTGGTGGCCCCGCCTTGCGGCCGGGTGTCCACGAGATACGCATCCGTCGCATCGAACCCGTACATCGCGACGTGGTGGCCGGCGAAATGGATCTTCCTGGTGAAGTAGTCCAGGTGGTAGCAGTCCAACTGCAGGCCCACCGGCTTCCCGGATTCGAGCGGCTCGACCACCTGTTCCCAGGCCGTTTTCAACGAGCTTGTCTCTCGTTCCACCAGGGTTAACCCCAGATTGCGGCAAAGATTTCGGGAAAGATCCTTCGTGCGTCCGCCCAGAAAGGGGACCGGCATCGTTTTTATCTTCCAGTAGATGAAGCCGAGTCCTCCGCCCAACCCGAAGAGCATGGGCTCGGTCAGTTCAAGGCCGTCGTGTTTGAGCAGATTCCCCAGGGCGGTGGTTTCGCAATGCTCACCCACGAAGGGGCTGAAGTGGGGAATGATCATTCGGTTTCTCTTTGTGCAGACAAGCAATGGATAGTTCCTCGTGTCCCGGCCCCTTTACAAGCCGCCAGTTTCAACCGCGTGTGGATACAGGGGGGGGCAGGTGTTGTCGACCCATCGGGGTCGGTATCGGAATCGCTATCGGTATCGATTCCGATTCTGATACCGATAGCGACGCCGATTTCATGGCGGGCGGACCCACCCCTGTGTCCCCTCCAAGGAGGGGAGATTGGGGTGCGCGTTTTGGACGTTACTTCGGTGGCAGGCCGGCGGGATGTTGGGGGATGGTGTCGCAGATGTCATGCCACGGCGCCTTGGCGCTCACCCAGAAGTGGTGCTGCGGGCGCAGCGGCGGGTCATCATCCAGCGAACCGGCGCGGACGAAGATCATCCCGGGCCGGTGTGCCGCCTTGGAAAAGAGGTGACAGCCGCAGGTGCCGCAGAAACAGCGCTCCTTGCCCGGCGAGGATTCGAAGCGACGAAGCTGATCTGAGCCGGTGACCAGTTTAAATCCGTCCGCCTCGGTGACCAGCACCGAGGAAAAGGCCGAGCCCGTAAACTTGCGGCAATCCGGGCAATGGCAGTTTGCAAAAAACAGCAGCTTGCCGCGGATCTCGTAGGTGATGACCTTGCAATAACAACCCCCGTGCAATGTGGAGGCTCCGCCCCGCAGTGCTTTCTGCACCGATGCCACGAAGGCGCTTTCCCGCGCTTCCATACCATCCGCGGCCAGGACCAACTCCAGCATGGTGAGGGCGGCTTCGCGCGCCTCCGGCGATTGCAGGGCGGCGCACTGGGCGGCCACAAAGGCGTCCCCTTCGGTGGCCAGGGTCTTGCGAATACGGGCCGCCTCGGTGACGGCAAAAAAATGCCGGTCGTGCTCGCCCTGCCAGGGTAACTTGGCCATCTGCTGCTCGAACACTTCGCCTTCGGCCAGAGACACCTTGCCGTCGCGGCAACGACCGGCCAGCACCAGGCGCAGGATGGCTTCGCTTTCGGCCTGACTAATATTTTTCATGCCGGGCTCCTAAACAAACTTGCCGTTTTTCTGGAAGAGCTTGCCGTCCACGTAGAGGGCGCCGTCCTGGCGCAGGTCCTTGATCATGTCCCAGTGCAGGGCGGATTTGTTTTTGCCGCCGGTTTCCGCATAGGACTCGCCCAGGGCGAGGTGGATGGTGCCGCCGATCTTTTCGTCGAACAGGATGTTTTTGATGAAGCGCTGGATGTCGTAGTTGGTGCCGATGCCGAGTTCGCCCAGGCGCTTGGCCCCGGGGTCCATATCCAGCATTTTACGTAGGTAATCCTGGTTTTTCTCCGCGGTGGCCTCCACCACCAAGCCTTTTTTGAAGACCAGGCGGATGCCGTCGATCTCGCGCCCTCCCTCGCACACCGGGAAGTCGTAGCGGATGGTGCCCTCGGCCGAGTTCTCCACCGGGCCGGTGAAGATTTCGCCGCTGGGCACGTTGTGGGTGGCCACGGAGGGGATGAAGGTACGGCCCTTCACGGACATTTTCAGATCCGTGCCGGGACCCACGATGCGGATTTCATCCGCGTTTCTTAGTTTGCTTATTAGATTCTTTTGCTTGCGCTCCTCGGCCTGCCAGGCGGCCACCGGATCCTCGAGGTGCAGCAGGTTGGCCCGGTACACAAAGTCCTCGAACTCGCGCAGGCTCATCTCCGCGTCCTGGGCGTAGGCCTGGGTGGGGAACAGGGTGAGCGACCATTTCTTGGCGAGCAGGATTTTGCGCACCGGCTTGCGGGTTTTGGCGAAGCGGGCCATGCGGGTGGGGTCGGTGCCGGAGAGGGCGCGCGTATTGTTGCTGCCCATGACGCGGATGGTGCCGTCCACAGCTTTGGCGTAGGCCCGTTCGAATTTCGGCAGCTGATCAAAGTGCAGATCCTGGCCGTTTTTCATGAAGATTTCGGTCAGGCCCACCGGGCTCATGCGGATGACGGGGAAGGCGCCGGCGCGCAGCAATTCCTCGTACACCGCCTCCATCAGCGGGGCCGTGGTATCGGGTCCCTCCACCCCGATGGTTTCGCCTTTTTGGGCGTAAATCGAATAGCGCACCAGCAACTTCGCAAAATTTTCAATCCGTTGATCAGCCATGATGAATCTCCACAAGCGTGCGCCAACACTACGCTGCGGGCATGGATGAGGCCAGAAAGGAATTTGGAACTCAGGAAATCAGGAACGTACGGTTTTCCTGAGTTCCAGAGGGTCCATCCGATCCCCAACCTGTTGCAAAAACAGGGGGTTCCGGAGTTGTTAACAGGCGGCGGGGTGGGGCGGCTGTCAAGGGGTCAAAATAGTCCACCGGATATCCACCTCGCCACCCCCCGTTCATAGAAAACTTAACATCCTGCCAGGTAACGACATACAAAAATGAGAAAAAAACACATAAATCACCGTTGACGCGATGGTGGGTCAAGGTGCATAAAGGTGGGGAGGAAGTAAGCCAAATGTCGTCATCAGACCAGAGTGGTAACGGAGCCCCGATGAGCATGCAAAGCGTGTTTGTCGGCAATTACCGTCACCTGCTGGATCCGAAGAAGCGGCTGACCATTCCTTCGAGCTGGCGGGAGCAGGTGGGGTTGCCGGAGCAGGTTTACGTATTGCCCGGGGTGAACGAGCCCTGCCTGTTGGTGTTTCCCTCCCGCGAGATGGCGAAGCGGTTGGCCCGGGTGCAGAGCCTGTCGGTGGCGGACGTGGTGGGTCGGAATTTTTTGCGCACCCTGGCTTCGCGGTCGGACCTGATGGGTTGGGACGGGCAGGGTCGTATTCGGGTGAAAGATGAGTTGATGGACTACGCGGGCATTACGTCCGAGGTGGTTCTGGTCGGTGCGTTCGAAATGTTTGAACTATGGAGTCCAGAAAAATGGAAGCAACAGCAGGCATCCTCCGCAACCAGCACGGATCTTGGCGAAGCAGCCCGGTACGTTGGTTTCTAGACCGCGTGGGCGAGCTGGCCCGCGGCCCGGAGGCCATGGCGGCCCCGCACCTGGCCCGTGATCGCTGGCAGGATATGTACTGGAACGACGCCGCCCAGCGCGGCGCGGCCCGTTTTGAACAGGCTGAGTTGTGCATGGATGCGCCGGTGGCGTCGTCCCTGCGGGTAAGCCCGGGGTCACGTCCGGTGGTGACGGTACGCCCCGCCACGGTTGCCCGCGCGCGCTCGTCGTCCCGTCCGGTGGCCCGCCGGATCACCTCCGCCACGCCTTATGCCGAGCGTGGCCGCCAGGTGCAGACGGAAACCATCGCCCGTTATTTGCAGGTGAACAACGCGGTGTACGGGCGCCTGGTACCGGTGCGGGATCTGGCCCTGCCGCGGCAGTCGTACAACGCGGAATTGCAACTTTGGAAGGGTAGCGAAATCGGAACACCGTTTGTGACCGGGTGCTGAAGCGGACCGCGCCTGGGGCGCTTTCGCTTCATCCCGGATCGGGTGCCGACATGCATCAACCTGTGTTGTTGAGCGAGGTGGTGGCGGACCTGGTGGTGAAGCCGGGCGGCTGTTACCTCGATGGCACCCTGGGAGGAGCGGGACATGCGAGGGCGGTGCTGGAAAAAGCAGGTGAGCAAAGCCGGTTGCTCGGGCTGGATCGCGATGGCGCGGCCCTGGAGCTGGCCCGCGAACGGCTGGTCGGCTACGGGCCGGAGCGGATCACCCTGGTGCGCGGAAATTTTGCCGATATGAAAACCCTGGCCCAGCAATCCGGCTTCGACCGCTTCGACGGCATCCTGCTCGACCTGGGTGTTTCCTCCATGCAGTTGGACACCCCGGAGCGCGGGTTCAGCTTCCAGCACGACGCGGACCTGGACATGCGCATGGACACGCGGGGCGGGCCGACCGCGGCCGACGTGGTGAACGGGTGGGAGGAAGCGGCGCTGGCCGATGTGATTTGGAAGCTGGGCGAGGATCGGGATGCGCGGCGCATCGCCCGGCAGATTGTAGTTGCGCGCGACCGGGCTCCGCTGCGCCGCACGGGCGAGCTGGCGGACCTGGTCGCCCGCGCAAAAGGTGGACGGCGGGGGCGGATTCATCCCGCCACCCAGACCTTTCAGGCCTTGCGCATGACGGTGAACCGCGAACTGGAGTCGGTGGAGCAGGGGTTGAACGCGGCCCTGGACCTGCTGGCGCCGGCTGGACGATTGGGCGTGATTTCGTTTCACAGCCTGGAGGACCGGCTGGTGAAGCAGACGCTGGCCGCCCATGTGGCGCGCGAGGAGTCGCTGCCTCAGGGCGGAGTGCGCCGGGTGGTGCAGGAGCCGGAGATGACGTGGGTGGTGCGCAAGCCGGTGACGGCGGGCGAGGACGAAGTGGCGCGTAATCCGCGTGCCCGTTCGGCCAAGTGGCGTGTGGTGGAAAAGGCAGGTTAAAGACTATGGCACGAAATCGAAATCGGAATCGGAACTATCGCAAACACGTACGCACTCATCTGCTGCCCGGCTGGCTGGTGGTGCTGGTGGTGGGCGCGGCCGGCCTGGGCTTTTCCTATCTGTGGCTGGGCGCGCGCTGCGATGCCCTGGGCCAGCGCATCAAAGATCTGGAGAAACAGCGGGTGGAGGTGCGGCGCCAGGTGGTGCACGAGGAGTTCAAGTGGTCCAACCTGACCACCTTTGAAAACATCACCCGCCTGCTCAAGAAGCACCAACTGGACATGGAGTGGCCGAAGCAGCAGGACGTGGTGCGGCTGCGCCGGCCCGCGGGGGAAGAAGCGGCCGATGGCGCCCTTGCGCGCAACTAGAAGCGGAACATGACCGAGACCAGTCAACGCCGGCGTATCATTGTGGTGGTGGCCATCCTGGCTTTTATCGGGATCGGCCTGGCCACCCGTTTGTGCTTCCTGCACCTGGGGGACAACGAGCGCCTGCTGGCCAAAATCCAGGACATCCGGGAAGTGGAGCAGGAGCTGGTGGTTTCACGCGGCCGGGTACTGGATCGCAACGGCAACATCATGGCCCTCGACATGTCCATGCGCAACGTGGCCGTGGATCCCAAGTTCATGCGCGAACACGGTCATCCCCGTTTCACCGGCATGCAATTGTCCCGTCTGCTGGCCCTGGACCCGGCCATGGTGCTGGCCCATATCAGCCGCGACCAGCAGTACGTGGAGTTGGCCAAGCAGGTGCCGGAGGAGACGGTGCGCCAGATTGAAGCCATGCGGCTGCCCGGGGTGCGTTGTCCGGAAATTTCCAAACGCCACTACCCGCGCGGCAGCCTGATGAGCCATGTGGTGGGGTTTGCCAATGCGGAGGCGGTGGGCAGCGCGGGCATCGAGCAGAAGATGGAGCGCTATCTGCGCGGCGTGCCGGGTTTGCGGGTGACCGAGGTGGACGGCCGACGGCACGAGGTGTATCTGCGGCGGGCCATGGAGATCGAGCCCCAGCCGGGCGCGGATGTCCAGCTCACCCTGGACCAGAACCTGCAGTACTTTGTGGAGAAGGCGCTGGACGACGCCCTGGCCACCAACGGAGCCAAGGGCGCCTGGGCCATTGTGCAGCACGTGCGCACGGGGGAAATCCTGGCCATGGCCTCCCGGCCGGATTACGACCTCAACAACTTCAATGCGGTGGACGCGGACAACCGGTTGAACCGCGCCATCGGGTACACCTTCGAGCCGGGCTCGGTGTTCAAGGTCATCGTGTATGCGGCCGCCTTCAACGAAGGCATCCTGACCCCGAGCGAAATCTTCGACTGCGAGAACGGTCTGTGGCACTACGCGGGCAAGCCGCTGCGCGATTATCATCCCTACGGCCGCCTCACCACCACGGAGGCGCTGAAGAAATCCAGCAACATCGCCGCGGCCAAGATCGCCATCCGGCTGGGCGAGGACCGCCTGTACCGCTACCTCAAACTGTTCGGCATCGGCACCCCCACCGGGATCAACCTGCCCGGGGAAGAAGGGGGCATTCTCAATCCCCTCAAGAAATGGACCAAGCTGAGCGTGACCCGCATCCCCATGGGCCACGAAGTGGCGGTCACTTCCATGCAGATGCTGCAGGCGGTGAACGCCATCGCCAACGGAGGTGAAATGATGCGCCCGCTGGTGTTGAAGCGGGTGACCAACAGCAAGGGCGAGGCCCTGAGCGTGCCGCAGCCGGAGGCGGTCGGTCATCCCATTCGACCGGAAACAGCGCGTCTGATGGCCCGCCTGCTCACCGAAGTCACGGAAGACGGCACGGGCAAGAAAGCCCGGGTGGCCGGACATTCAGTGGCCGGTAAAACTGGTACGGCGGAGAAACCCGGTCCGGGCGGCTACGATGCCAAGCGCAACCTGGCGTCTTTCGTGGGCTTCCTGCCCGCGGAAAATCCCGAAGTCAGCATCATGGTGACCTTTGACGAACCGCACGGTGATTTTCGCACCGGAGGCGCCATCGCCGCCCCTGTATTTCAAGCCATCGCCGAACAGACGGTGCGCTATCTCGATGTGCCGCCCGTGCCGGAAACGCAACGGTTCACGTTTGCCAGTGGCTCGGATGCGGTTAAAGAATAAAGGAGCCGGGGTATGATACTGGGCAAGCTCTGTATGGAAACCATGCGACTCGAGTCCATTACGCGCATCATTCAGCCCCTGACCGTGCGGGGCCCGCTGTCCTTCGACATCGAAGGCATCGCCTACGATTCCCGCCAGGTTCGCCCCAACTACCTGTTCGTGGCCCTGCGCGGGCAGCAGCAGGATGGGGCGGTGTACATCGAAGAAGCCCTGCGCCGCGGCGCGGTGGCCATTGTGTCGGACGAGGACCGCTGGCCCAAGCGCACGGCCGCCCACATCCGGGTGGAGGATGCGCGCCTGGCCCTGGCCGAAATCGCCTGTGCCTTCTACGATCATCCCTCCCAGAAAATTGACGTGGTGGGCATCACCGGCACCAACGGCAAGACCACCACCTCCTTCATGGTGCGCGACATTCTGGCCGCGGAAGACCGCACCCCCGGCCTGATCGGCACGGTGCGCTACGAGATCGGGGGCCGGGTCATCCCCGCCACCCGCACCACCCCGGAGGCGCCCGACGTGCAGTTCATGCTGGACCAGATGGCCCGCTCCGGCTGCCGCAGCGCGGTCATGGAAGTGTCGTCGCATGCCCTGGATCAGAAGCGGACCTACGGCACGGATTTCGACGTGGGCGTGTTCACCAATCTGACCCGGGACCACCTGGATTACCACCGGGATATGGCCTCCTACTTCGCGGCCAAGATGCACCTGTTCCAGGGCCTGGGTCAGTTGCGCAAATCGGCCTCCGCCGTGGTGAATCTGGACGATCCCTGGGGGCAGCAGCTGGCCAATATGGGCGGGCTGAAGGCCCGTTTGCTGACCTATGGCATGCACGAGGCGGCCGATGTGCGCGCCGAGGATGTGGAGCTGGATGCGAAGGGCACCCGGTTCACCGTACACACCCCGTGGGGCAGCACGGATGCCCACCTCCGCCTGCTGGGGCGGTTTAATGTCAGCAATGCGCTGGCCGCCATCGCCTCCGCGGGCACCCTGGGCATTGCCCCCGCGCGCGCCGCTGCCGTGCTGGCCGGCATGGGACCGGTGCCCGGCCGCCTGGAAGAGGTGGCCAACGACAAAGGGATTCATGCCTTCGTGGATTACGCTCACTCCGATGATGCGCTGGCCCATGTGCTGGCCAGTTTGCGCGAGCTGAAGCCGCGCCGCCTCATCGTGGTGTTCGGTTGTGGCGGTGATCGCGATCGCACCAAACGACCGGTCATGGGCGCGGTGGCCAACCGGCTGGCCGATTATGCCATTGTGACCAGCGACAATCCGCGCCGCGAAGATCCGCAGACCATCATGGATGAAATCGGGGCCGGCATGCCGCATCGCGAGCGGGTGGAGTTTCAGGTGGACCGCGAAAAGGCCATCGCCCGCGCGGTGGAGGTGGCCCGGCCGGGCGATCTGCTGCTGGTGGCCGGCAAGGGACACGAAATATATCAGGAATTTTCCCATACCGTGGTGCCGTTTGATGACCGCGAGGTATTAAAGAAATACCTGCGTGGTTGAACGCGGAAGCGTCGCTGTTGCAGGCGGCGGAAGTACGATGCCCGATCTTTTACCTTCGGAATTGGCGCGCTGGAGCCACGGCGCGTGGACCCAGCCCCCGGCCTCCCCCCTGCGCGGCGCGGCCATTGACACCCGCGCCCTGAAGGCGGGCGAACTCTTTGTGGCCCTGCCGGGCGAGCGCAGCGATGGCCATCAGCACCTGGCGGCGGCGCAGGCGGCAGGGGCGGGGGGGGCGCTGGTCCGCCGGGGCACCCGGCATCCTGGTTTTCCTCTGTTGGAAGTGGACGAGCCCAAACTCGCCTTGACCCGGATCGCAGCCGGGCATCTGACCACGTGTTCGGCGCACCGGATGGCGGTCACCGGCAGCACCGGGAAAACCACGGTCAAGGAAATGCTGGCCGACGTGTTGTCCACCCGGGCGCCCACCGCGCGTACACGTGGGAATTGGAATAACGACATCGGCCTGCCGCTCAGTCTGCTTACGCTGGAACCATCCCACGCGTACGGGGTGTTCGAAGTGGGCATGAATCATCCCGGCGAATTGGATCCACTGTGCGACCTGCTTCAGCCGCACGCCGCCGTGGTGACCTCGGTGGGCCCGGTGCACATCCAGTATTTTCCCAGCGAGGAAGCCATTGCCCACGAGAAAGCCGCGGTGGTGCGGGCGGTAAAATCGGACGGCGTGGTCGTGCTGCCGGCCGACGACCGCTGGTTTGCGGTATTGCGCAGCTACCTGCGGGGCCGTCTGATCACCACCTCGATGCGCGTTCCGGCGGATTACCAGGGCGTGGCGGGGGCGGGCGCAACCTTTGAGGTGCTGGAGCGGGCGAGCGGGGAACGGGCCACCTTTACCGCGCCGCTGCCCGGCGACTTCATCATGCACGACGCACTGCTGGCCATCGCGCTGGGCCGCAGCCAGGGTCTGGCCTGGCCGGATTTGGTGCGTGCCATCGCGGCCTATCAGCCGGTGGGCTATCGTTGGCGGCGCGAAAACGTGGGCGACGTGCTGGTCATCAACGACGCCTACAACGCGAACCCGGTGAGCATGCGGGCCGCCCTGCAGGCCTTTGCCCAAACTCCGGTGGACGGACGACGCTGGCTGGTGCTGGGTTCCATGCGGGAAATGGGCGACCACGCGCGGGCCGCGCATCTTGCCATCGGGCGGGAAATTGCCCAGGGTACGTGGGCCGGTCTGCTGGCTCTGGGTCTCGAAGGCGCCGGGCTGGCCGAAGGTGCGCGCGCGGCCGGCTGGTCCGCGGACCAGGCCCGGGCCTGCGCCAGCGTGGCGGAGGCGGTGGATGTTTTGATGCAGCAGGTGCAGCCCGGCGATGCCGTATTGCTGAAGGCTTCGCGGAGCGAGCGCCTGGAGGATGTGGTGAAACAATGGCAGCAGCGGCGGGGAGCGCAGTGAGATGTTCTATTATCTGAGTGACTATACCGATGTGTTCAGCCCGCTGCGCATTTTCCGCTACATCACGTTCCGCGCCCTCATGGGAGCGGCCACCGCGTTTACGTTGTCGCTGGTGTTCGGCCCGTGGGTGATTGCCTGGTTGCGCCGCCTGAAAATCGGGCAGCAGGTCCGCACCGATGCCGTGCTGCGCGCCCACCTGCTCAAGAAATCCGGGACACCGACCATGGGCGGGGTGATGATCATCGGCTCCGTGCTGATCTCCACCCTGCTGTGGGCCGTGCCCACCAACGGCTACGTATTGCTGAGTCTGGGTACCATGCTGGTCATGGGCGCCATCGGGTTCTGGGACGACTATCTCAAGGTGTCGCGCAAAAATCCCAAGGGGGCCAGCGGCCGCAAAAAACTGGCCTGCGAAATCGCGTGGGCGCTGGTGGTGGTGGCCATTCTGTATGCATGGGAGCCCTCCCGCGAGCAGGCGGTGAAACTCATGGTGCCCTTTATGAAGGATCCGGTCATCCAGAACATGGGGCTGATCGGGACCGCCCTTTTTCTGGTGCTGGTGCTGGTGGGCGCGGCCAACGCGGTGAATCTGACCGACGGCCTGGACGGACTGGCCATCGGGTGCAGCAACTCCGCGGCTGCCGCCTACCTGGCCCTGGCCTACGTGGCGGGTCATGCGGGCTTCGCGGGCTACCTGCAGGTTCCCTTCATTCCGGGCGCGGGCGAGCTGGCTGTGTTCTGCGGCTGCCTGCTGGGTGCGGGCCTGGGTTTTCTGTGGTTCAACTGTCATCCGGCGCGGGTGTTTATGGGCGACACAGGCAGTCTGGCCCTGGGCGGTTCCATCGCCATGGTGGCTATTGCGGTGAAGCAGGAACTGCTGCTGGTTATCGTGGGCGGGGTGTTCGTGATGGAGGCGACCAGCGTGATCCTGCAGGTGATTTCCTTCAAAACCACGGGCCGGCGCATCTTCAAGTGTTCCCCCTTGCATCATCATTTTGAAGTCCTGGAAAAGGAGCGGGCGGAGGCCGAGAAGCGCGATCTGGAAGTGGTGGAAACCATGATCGTGACCCGGTTCTGGATTCTGGCCATCATTTTCGCCCTGATCGGCGTGGCCACGTTGAAACTACGTTGAACGCAACTTACCAGCATGCGGTCGTGCTCGGGCTCGGCGCCAGTGGTGTCGCAGCCGCGCGTTTGCTGCGGGCGGAGGGCACGGCGGTTACCGTGATGGAACGGGTGGCAAGTCCGGCGGTGGAAGCGTCGCGCGGCGAACTGGCGTCGCTCGGAATTCAGGTGATGGTGGGCGAGGGCGGCCTGCCCCCGGATTCGTTTGACGTGTGCGTGGTGAGCCCGGGGGTGCCTGTAACCTCGCCCTGGCCCCTGGAGGCGCAGGCGCGGGGCCTCCCGCTGCTGGCCGAGTTGGAGCTGGGTTGGAGTCGACGCGGGCCGGCCACCAAGGTGGTGGCGGTGACGGGCAGCAACGGCAAAAGCAATGCCGTGAAGTGGATGACCGAGGCGCTGGCCGAAGCGGGTTATGCCGTGGCCCTGGGCGGAAATTATGGTCCTCCGGTTTGCCGGGTGGTGCACGAGCAACGAGACCTGGACTGGCTGGTGCTGGAGGTGAGTTCCTTTCAGTTGGAAACGACCCGGACCTTCCACGCCGACCTGGGCATCCTGCTGAACCTGGTGCCCAATCATCTAGATCGGCATGGTGATCTGGAAACCTATCGTGCGGCCAAGGCGCGTTTGTTCGCCCACTTGCACCCGGGCGATGTGGCCCTGGTCCATGAAGACTGCTCCGCGTGGCTGCCGCCCCCGCCGCCGGGAATCGCCTGGCGGACCTTTGGCCGGTCCGCCGCATGCGATTATCGATACCAGATGGGCCGGGTGGAACACGGGGCGCAGGTGCTGGCTGATTTGAGCGGCAGCTATTTTGGCAACGAAGTGCTGGGGGTGAATGCCGCGGGCGTGCTGGGAGCCCTGGATGAAGGTGGCCTCAATGTGGAAGCTGCGGTCCGGGTGGCGCAGGTCTTCCGACCGCTGCCTCACCGCATGGAAACGGTGGCGGAGGCGCGGGGCATCCGCTTCATCAATGACTCCAAAGCCACCACCCTGGCTGCCCTGTCCGCCGCGGTTCGCATGTGCGGTGGAAAGGTGCGCTTGATTGCCGGCGGCTTGCTCAAGGAAAAAGACCTCACCGCGGCAAAAGAAGTGCTGGCACAGCACGCGGCGGGGGTCTACCTTATCGGGAAAGCTTCGGAGCCCATGGCCTCGGCCTGGTCGGCGGTGACGCAGTGTGTGAAATGCGATACCCTGGCTGCGGCGGCAGAGACCGCATGGCGGGAAGCTCAACCGGGTGAGACGATTTTATTGTCGCCGGGCTGTGCGAGTTTCGATCAGTTCCGAAATTTTGAAGAACGGGGTGAGCGATTCAGGCAGGCGGCACGAGCGTTGACCGGGGAGACATAAACAATGGATACAAGCAAGCAGTCATGGAGTTCAAACATGCAAGCGTCGGATGATCGTCGGAACAGTGTGCGCGCGCCTATGTGGGCCGCGGTGGTCGCGGGCCTCCACGTGGTGGCCGTAGGTTCGTTCTTTTTCATTCAAGGGTGTGGCACACCCAAGCAGGCGGTGGTCGAACCGCCCCCGCCGCCCGTCATGCCGCCGCGCCAGGATGTGACGACGCCGGGCCCGCTGAGCCTGCCCAGCCCGGCCTTCCAGCCCGCGGCGGAAAAAGCGCCGGCTTCTCTGGAAGCTGCGGCGACGGCCAGCTACACCGTACAGAATGGTGATTCGTTGTCCAAAATTGCGGCCAAGGTCGGGGTCACCTCCCGCGAGATCGCGGAGCTGAACAACATCAAGGATGCCAACAAGATCCGGGTGGGCCAGAAGCTGGTGCTGCCGAGTTACGCGCAGCCCGTGCCCGCGTCGGCCAGCAAGCCGGCCGCCGCGCCGGTGAAAAAGTCCGCGCCCAAGGCCAGCGCTCCGGCCGTGGCCGGGGATGGTGAGTATGTGGTGCGCTCCGGTGACAGCCTGTCCAAGATCGCAGTGAAGAACGGTACTACGGTCAAGGCGCTGCGCGAGGTCAACAACCTGAAGAGCGACATGATCCGCATCAACCAGAAGTTGAAGCTGCCTGCAGGCGCGACCAAGAAGGCGGCTGCCGCTCCGGTGACTCCCGCCCCGCAGCCTGCGCCCGCGCCGGAAGCAGTTGCGCCTGCTCCCGTGGTGGAAGCTCCGGTGGCCGCCCCTGCGACCGAAGCCGCCTCGGCCCCGGTGGTGACCCCCGCTTCGGCCTCGGTCACGGAAGCGGTGATCACCCCGGCCTCCACCTCCGTGGATCCTCTTTCGCCGGTGGAGATGCCCTTCCAATACACCATGAAGCCTGATGATACCCTCGAGGAAGTGGCCAAGACTTTCGGGCTGACCAGTCAGCAGATTCTGGACGCCAACGGCCTGACCGCCGCGGATGTGAGCGTAGGAAAGAAGATCACCATTCCGACGCCTGGTCCTTGATTCAGACCGGTTGATGACAAGGGGTCTTAGGCGAAAGCCCGAGACCCCTTTGTCTTTTCTGTTTTCCCGTCATGAAATCCACCGTAACCGTCCTCACCACCGTCGTGCTCCTGCTGGCCATCCTCGGTCTGGTCATGCTGGCCAGCGCGAGCCCGGTGCAGGGTTCTTCTTTGCTGAACGATCCTTACGTGAAGCGGCAGGGGGCCGCATTTCTGGTTGGCTTGGCCTCCTTTTTGGTGGTGGCGCGTATTGACTATCGGCTCTGGAAGAAATTCGCCATTCCCCTGGCCCTGGTGAGCGCGGTGTTGCTGGTGCTGGTGTTGCTGCCCGGGGTGGGACTGAACATCAAGGGCAGTCGCCGCTGGCTGCCCCTGGGCCCCATTAACATGCAGCCGTCCGAACTCACCAAACTATCGCTGATCCTGCTTCTGGGCTGGTGGATGAGCCGGGTCCAGCGCAAGGCTTCCGACCCCATGCACGGGCTGGTCTGGCCCATGCTGCTCATGGGCTCGCTGACCTTCTTGGTCTTTATCGAGCCGGATTTTGGCACCAGTATTCTGCTGGCTGCGGTGGCTTTTGCCATGATGTTTGTGGGGGGCAGCCGGATCGGATTGCTGTTGGTCACCGGCTTATCGGGTCTGGCCGGATTTGCCATCCTGGTCATGATGGATCCCGAACGCATGCGGCGCATCATCGCCTTTTCCAATCCGGAGAAATACGCCAAGGACGAAGCGTTCCAGTTGCTCAATGCCATTTATGCCTTCGTGGTGGGCGGGGCCACCGGGGTGGGGCTGGGAGGCAGCCTGCAAAAACATCACTACCTGCCCGAAGCGCACACCGACTTTATTTTCGCCATTGTGGGTGAGGAGATGGGCCTGATCGCATCCCTGGGCGTGCTGGCGCTGTTCGTCGTATTCTTCGTGTGCGGTCTGCGCATCAGCCTGCGGGCTTCGGACAGCTTCGGCCGTCTGGTGGCCTTTGGTATCACCACCATGGTCACCCTGCAGGCGGCCTTGAACATGGGCGTGGTCACCGGCTGCCTGCCCACCAAGGGCCTGCCGCTACCCTTGATCAGCTACGGCGGCACCAGCATGGCCATCTCCATGACCATGATCGGCCTGTTGGCCAATATCGGTCTCCAGATCGGGGCCGGGAAGGACGGCGATCTGCCCGTCATTCAAGACCGGGCCCGCCGCCTGTAAGCGGGAACCGCCGGCCCGCCCGAAAACCCGTATTTGCCCATTGCAACCCCCGCGAAGTTGGTTATATTCATATATCCGCTAAAACGGATAAATGCCCATGCCCGAAGTCATTGACATCTTTCGCGCCCTTTCGGACGAGGTGCGCTTGCGCATCCTGGCTGCCGTCATGGGGGCGGAGTTGTCGGTGGCGGAACTGGTGGAGGTGCTGGACCTGCCGCAGTCCACGGTGAGTCGTCACCTGAAGCCGTTGCGGGAAGCCGGGCTGGTCGAAACCCGGCGCGAAGGTACCTCGGTGTATTACCGGCGGGGTGCCCTGCTCAGTGAGCCGGAATGGGCGCCGCTGCTGGAGAAACGGTTGCGGGCGTTGCGCAGCGCGGTCCGCGATGCGACGGCGGTGCGGCGGGTGCTCGATTTGCGCCGCCAGCGCAGTAAGGATTTTTTCGAGAAGGTGGCCGGACGTTACGAGACCCTGACCCAGCCGGGCGGCGGCTGGGAGGCCCTGGCGGCCGCCCTGGCGGCGGGGTTTGCCGGGCAGGACGTGGCTGACTTGGGCGCGGGAGAGGGGGCGTTGACCATGTTGCTGGCCCGCTTCGCCCGCTCCGTGGTGGCCGTGGATCAGTCCAAGGCCATGCTGCGCGAAGTGCGCGAGAAGGCCCAGCGCGCCGGACTGGGCGGGCGGGTCAAGGTGGCCGAAGGCGATCTCGAGGATTTGCCTCTGAAACCGGGCAGCGTGGACGCGGTGTTTTTGAGCCAGGCCCTGCATCACTCGGTACGCCCGGGCCCGGCGGTGGCGGCGGCGGCGCGCCTGCTGCGACCGGGCGGCAAGTTGGTGATTTTGGATCTGGTCCGGCACGAGCAGGACTGGGTGCGCCAGCAGTGGGCCGACCAGTGGCTGGGCTTCGAGGCGCGGGAAGTCAAGGCATGGATGGAAGACGCAGGTCTCGAGCCTCTGGTTACGGAACGGTTGAGCGGAGCGACGCCGGAGTTGGCGGTACTTTTAGCGGTGGGAGTGAAGAAGTCATCGGTGACCAGTGATCAGTAAGCAGTGAAGCAAACAGAGTTTAATCAGGAGAAGAACATGGCGAAGAAGACAGCGAAGAAAGTGGATTACATCGTCAAGGACATCAAGCTGGCCGCCTTCGGCCGCAAGGAGATGGATCTGGCGGAAGTGGAAATGCCGGGCCTGATGGCCCTGCGCGAGGAGTACGGCAAGAAGCAACCCCTCAAGGGCGCGCGCATCACCGGTTCCCTGCATATGACCATTCAGACTGCGGTGTTGATCGAAACCCTGCAGGCCCTGGGCGCCCAGGTGCGCTGGGCCTCCTGCAACATCTTCTCCACCCAGGACCATGCAGCGGCCGCCATCGCGGCCCGCGGTACTCCCGTGTTCGCGGTCAAGGGCGAGACCCTGGAAGAGTACTGGGACTACACCGATCGCATCCTGGACTGGGGCCACGGCACCGGCCCGAACATGATCCTGGACGACGGCGGCGACGCCACCCTGCTGGTTCACCTGGGCGCCCGCGCCGAGGAGGATCCTTCCATCCTGAACCGCAAGCCGGGCAGCGTGGAGGAAAAGATTCTGCTGGCTCAGATCAAGAAATCCATCGCCCGCGATCCGGGCCGCTTCAACCGCATCATCAAGGACATCAAGGGCGTCAGCGAAGAGACCACCACCGGCGTGCACCGCCTGTACCAGATGGTGGAGAAGGGCGAACTCAAATTCCCCGCCTTCAACGTCAACGACTCCGTGACCAAGTCCAAGTTCGACAACCTCTACGGTTGCCGGCACTCCCTCATTGACGCCATCAACCGCGCCACGGACGTGATGATTGCGGGCAAGGTGGCGGTGGTGGCGGGCTACGGCGACGTGGGCAAAGGTTCGGTGCAGTCCCTGGCCGGCCAGCGCGCCCGCATCATCGTGACTGAAATTGATCCCATCTGCGCCTTGCAGGCGTCCATGGACGGCTACGAAGTCATGACCATGGATGAAGCGTGCAAGATCGGCGACATCTTCGTCACCAGCACCGGCTGCTGCGATGTCATCACCGAGCAGCACATGCTCAAGATGAAGAACAACGCCATCGTGTGCAACATCGGGCATTTCGACAGCGAGATCCAGGTGGAAGCCATCAAGAAGTACAAATGGACCGAAGTGAAGCCGCAGGTCCATCTGGTCACCTTCCCCAGCGGGCGCAACATTGTGCTGCTGGCCGAAGGCCGCCTGGTCAACCTGGGTTGCGCCACCGGCCATCCCAGCTTTGTGATGTCCAGCAGCTTCACCAACCAGGTGCTGGCCCAGATCGAGTTGTACTGCAACACGGCCAAGTATCCGGTGGGCGTGTACACCCTGCCCAAGAAGCTGGACGAGCGGGTGGCGCGTCTGCACCTGAAGAAGCTCGGCATCAAGCTGGACAAGCTGAGCAAGCCGCAGGCGGATTACCTGGGCGTGCCGGCGGACGGCCCCTACAAGCCCGCGCACTACCGCTACTAAGCCGAACCGATCAACCGTAACCCAGGGCCGCGCGGCTGAACCCGCGCGGCCCTGGTCGTTTTTCCAACCCTTGGAAATTGGGCTTTTTGCCACTTCCAACCCTTGGAAAAATTGCTATTCTCGTCCTGTTTTTTACCCAGGAGTATGACCATGCCTTCTCTGAATAAATCCAAGCAATTTATCCAACCCCGCGGTCCGGTCGTGCTGGCCATCATGGATGGCACGGGCATCGGCAAATATGCGGAAGGCGACTTTGTAGCCTCCGCGTTCAAGCCGAACTGGGAATGGCTCAAGAAGAACGCGCTCTACACCGAACTGAAGGCGCACGGCACGGCCGTGGGCATGCCGTCCGACGAGGATATGGGCAACAGCGAGGTCGGTCACAACGCCATCGGAGCGGGGCGGGTGTTCAGCCAGGGGGCCAGCCTGGTGGAGAACGCCATCAACAGCCGGGCCCTGTTCGAGGGCGCGGTGTGGAAGGAAATGCTGGACAACGTGATCCAGCACGGCACCCAGTTGCATTTTATCGGCCTGCTTTCCGACGGCAACGTACACAGCCATATCCGGCATCTGCTGGCCATGCTCAAGGAGGCCCGCGCGTACGGGGTCAAGAAGGTGCGCGTTCACGTGCTGCTGGACGGACGCGATGTGCCCCCGCAGTCGGCCCTGGTCTATGTGGACCAGTTGGAGGCGGTGCTCAAGGAGCTGAGCCGCGACGGCTGCGACTACGCCATCGCTTCAGGCGGAGGCCGGCAGGTCATCACCATGGACCGCTACGAGGCGGACTGGCGCATGGTGGAAAAGGGCTGGGCCATTCACTGGAAGGGGGAGGGGCCGCAATTCCCGTCCGCCCGCGCCGCCATCGAGAAATTCCGGGCCGATAATCCAGCCGTGATTGACCAGGATTTGCCGCCCTTCGTGGTGGCCCGGGCCGGCCAGCCGGTGGGGACGCTGCAGGCCAACGACAGCGTGATCATGATCAATTTCCGCGGCGATCGTGCCCTGGAAACCTGCCGGGCCTTCGAGAGCGAGGACTTCTCCAAGTTCGCGCGCGGCCCCAAGCCGGCGGTGAAGTTTGCCGGCATGATGGAGTACGACGGCGACACCCACACTCCGAAGAAGTACCTGGTCACCCCGCCCGCCATTGACCGCACCATGGGCGAGTACCTGACCGGCAGCGGGATCAATATTTTGGCCGTGAGCGAAACCCAGAAGTACGGTCACGTGACCTATTTCTTCAACGGCAACCGCTCCGGCAAATTCAGCGAGAAGCTGGAGGAATATGTGGAAATCAAGTCCGACCGGCTGCCCTTCGAGCAGCGCCCGTGGATGAAGGCGGCGGAAATTACGGACGTGGTGCTCGAATCCATCCGCGCGAACAAGCACAAATTCATCCGCATCAATTTCCCCAACGGCGACATGGTGGGGCATACCGGAAACGTGCAGGCGGTGGAGATTTCCGTGGAGGCCACGGACCTGTGCGTGGGCCGTCTGATGGAAGCCATCAAGGAGGCGGGTGGGCTGCTGGTGCTGACGGCCGACCACGGGAATGCGGACGAAATGTACGAGCGCAACAAGAAGGGCGAGATCGTCATGGATCCCCGCACCGGCGCGCCCAAGGCCAAGACCAGCCATTCCCTGAATCCCGTGCCGTGTTTTGTGTGGGATCCGTCCGGGGCCTCCAAGCTGCAGCTCTCCGCGGCGGCACAAAAAGGCGGGCCCGCTGGGAGCGGGCCAAGCCTGGGAATCACCAGCCTGACCGCCACCTGCATCAACCTGTTGGGCTATGAAACGCCGGAAGGCTATGACCCGAGCGTGGTGGACGTGGGCTGAGGCTCAGCCCTGACGCTCAAAGCCCATCACCATAAATTCCGGATTATGGGTGGGATAGTTGCGCGGGTAGTTTTTCACGAACTCATCGGTAAACGGCGGGCGGGCCTCAAAGACCAGATGCAGTCCGTGGGTTTCCAGCAGATAGGCATATTCTTCGGCGTACCGGATATGGACGGGCAGCGGATGGCTCCCCGTGAGATCTAGCAGTCCGCGCCGGGGTCGCTCGGGGTTGTCGAATTTCTTGAACAGATGCCCGGACTTCAGCAGATCGCGCACAAAGCCTGGATTAAACACCACGATGACGGCCAGACCGGTGGGTTCCAGGTGCTCCTTCCAGGCGCGCAGAATGGGGTCCAGGTCGGCGATGAAGGGAAGGCCCATGATGGAAACCACGGCGTCGAAACGTTCCCCGGGGGTCAGCGCATCCATGCTGCCCTCCCGCAGCACGGTGCCGGGGGTGGCAATGCGGCGGGCCGCGGCGATCATGGCGCTGGATGTGTCCAACCCCACCGAATGGGCCCCCATCATGGAGAGCCGGCGGCAGAAGTGACCGGCTCCACAGCCAAAATTCAAAATGCGTTTATCGCGCAGATTACCCAGTTTCTTGACCAAAAAATCAATCACAGGCGGCCATGCCAGCACGATGGTGTCGGCCACACCGAGGGGCGGCTCGACCGAGCCGTCCTCGCTGGCAAACAGCGGGGCCAGATCATCCCATGGATTGTGCGTACCGCTCATGTAACGGTCGATTCTGTCAGGTTTATCCGACGCCGTCTATCGGGGCATCCCTGATGGGGTTCTACGTCGGCCCATCAGGGTCACTTCTTCCCGATCATGGTAAAGGTGGCGGATTTGCATATGGAAATCGGTATGCTGGTTGACCAGGTGGACCATCGGGCGCAAGGCCGCGAGGGGTGAACCCTGGGGCAGTTTTACGTTGACCACCCAGCGGAGCATGGAGGGGCCTTTCAGCCAGCGGGCCAGCATGGCGGCGGCCTGAACCGGTGGCACCAGCATATCAGCGACCAGCCAGTCCACCGGGGGTTGCTGGGCGGGCCAGGGGAAGGTGACGCCATCGGTGGTGCGGTGGTCCACCGTTCCCCAGCCGGGCCCGGAGGCGGGAAGTTTCAGTGGACCGTTGTCCACCGCAATGACGTGACATCCGCGTTTGGCGAAGGCCAGGGTCCAGCCTCCGGGCGCCGCACCCAGGTCCACCACCCGCTGGCCCGTTTGCGGCCATTCGTTCATGCGGAAGAAGGCCTCCTCTATTTTCAGGTAGGAGCGGGAAGGTGCTTGCGGATCATCTTTCATGCGCACCGCGCCGCCGGGCTGGCGGCAACTGAGGGCGGACATGGGGGCGGTGCTGTGCCAGAGGCCGTCCGGGGTCAGGCACAGTTGCAGCACCAGGGCGTCGTCCATGCGCTCCGCGCGATGGGGCGGCCGGTACAGGTCGTCCAGTTCCGGGGCAGGCGCACGGGCCAGCCTTACCAGCGTGTTGGCGATGCCCTCCACCCGGGCCTGCTGGTCGTTGGGCATGGACCAGGCATGCCAGGTCCATCGGTGGCGCGCCAGGTGCAGCTTGCCCATGATAGCTGTCCAGGTGGCGCCGGAGATGGGTTTGAGGGCCGAGACCGGTATCAGCGCGGCTTCGGGCAGACGCTGGTGTTCGAATATCCACGGCTGATCCGGCAGGTGTGACGTCTGGACCAGGCCGGGCTGCACCACCTGTGCGCGCGCTCCGCCGGTCGTGCACTCCTCGACTAAGGCGGCGGAAAACTCGGGTCGGCAAACCAATAGATGCGAGGGCTCGGGGGGGGCGGTCATGGTGCAAGCTTAACATTGTGCTCTTGGAAAAACAGCGTTGCTGCTTCATTCTTAACCGTCATGAAGTGGATTGCCTTTTTGGGTCGGCACACCATCGCCCGTCTGGGGGCGGTGTCCTATCTGGTGGCGGTGGCGTGGACCGTGCTGGTGGCGGCGGTCCAGGTGCGCCACTGGCCGCGCCCCGTGCGCAATGTGCTGGCCCGCCAGATCCTGTTCACCGGCTATGAAGCCACGCGGTTTGTCAGTCTCATCGCTTTGCTGGTGGGTTTGTCGGTGGTGTTGCAGGCCCAGATGTTTCTGCGCAAGCTCGGGCAAAGCGAATTGCTGGGCCCCATCCTGGTCATGGTGCTGATCCGCGAACTGGGCCCCCTGATCACCAACTTTGTCGTCATCGGGCGCAGCGGCACCGCCATGGCCACGGAGATGGCCAGTATGAAGGTGAACGGCGAGGTGAAGGTGTTGGATGCACAGGGTATGGATCCCTTCCTCTATCTGGTATTGCCGCGCATTCTGGGTATGGCCGTTTCCATCTTTTGTCTGACCGTGGTTTTTATCACCGTGGCCTTTTTAAGCGGATTTGCCAGCGGCCTGCTGCTGGGGGCCCAGACCGGGGGGCCGTGGGTGTTTGTGGACAGTATCTTTTCCTCCATGACCTTCTCCGATGTCCTGAATCTGATCATCAAATCGTTTGTGCCCGGCCTGCTGACCGGCGCCATCTGCTGCACCGAAGGCCTGGGCGTTAAGGGCGCGGTCACGGAAATTCCGCAGGCGACCTCGCGCGCCCAGGTGCGATCCACCATCACCCTGTTCGTCACCTCGGCCCTGGTTTCGCTGGCCACCTACCTGTGAAGAAAATCATACTCGAGTTCAACGACGTCCATTTCGGCGAGGCCTCCGGTAGCGAGGTCTGTATGGACGGGGTGACGTTTGCCCTGGCGGAAGGCGAACTGGCCCTGGTGGAGATGCCGGCCGAATATACCCTGGACAGCCTGGCCGACCTGGCCAGCGGTCTGATGGACCCGGAACAGGGTTCAGTTCGTTTCGAGGGCACGGGCTGGCCCGCGCGCAATCCTGATCAAGCCTCGGCCGCGCGCAGCCGCATCGGCCGCGTATTCGATGGGCCGGGTTGGATCAGCAATCTGGACGTGGACGAGAACATCACCCTGACCGCCCGCTATCATGGACAGATGGCGGACGACCAGGCCTACGCCGAGGCGCAGACCCTGGCCCGGCGGTTGGGCCTGTCCGATCTTCCACCCGGCCGGCCTTCTCATATCGCGCGCGCCGAGTTGCGACGGGCGGAATGGGTGCGCGCCCTGTTGGGACCCCGCTCCCTGGTGTTGTTGCAACAACCGCTGCGCGACCTGCCCCGCACCTGGGGGGCGGCCCTGCTGGCCGAAATTGAACGTCAGCGCGCGTCCGGGGTGGCCTTTGTCTGGATGCAACCCTGGGGCGATTATCCGGCCAACCCCCTCAAGCCGACCTTGCATTTTAGCGTGGAGAACGGAAACATTCTCCGCACCTGACCCTATGAACAAGCCCTTCAAATTCCGCTATGTGAACGAAATCGTTGGTGTGTTCGTGCTGGTGGTGGTGGCCGCCTTGATCGTCGGCATCATCCTGGCCGGGCGGGCCCAGGAATGGTTTGTGCCGGTGCATCACCTGGTGCTGGACTTTCCAGAAGAAGGCTCCCTGGGTTTGCAAAAAGGGGCGGAAGTTCAAATCCTGGGCACCCCGGTGGGGGTGGTGCAGAAAATCCGCGTGCGCGACGATGGGCGCATGACCGGTCGTATCTCCGTCAAGGGTGACTTCATTCGCTTCCTGCGCACGGACTCACGGGCGGTGGTGAAAAAGAAGTTCGGCATCGCCGGTGACGCTTTTGTCGAGCTGACCCAGGGCCGGGGCGCCGAGCGTGATCTTGATCTCCCGCTTCTGGCCAGCAAGGACACCGAGCTTACGGAAATAGCCCAGGATATCTTGAAGCGGCTGCAGGAAACCACGGTGCCCGCCATCGAGGAGTATACGGCGCTGGCCGCAGATCTGCGCAGCACCAACGGGCCGCTCATGAAATTACTGGCCCACCTGGAGCAGATCACGGCCGGGCTGGAGCGGGGGGAGGGGTCGGCCGGACAACTCCTGCGCGATCCCACCCTGGCCAACGAAGTGCAGCGCATTCTGACCCAGGTCAACGAGGCCCTGGCTGAAGTCAAAACCATTCTGGCCGATGTAAAAAACACCACCGCCCAGTTGCCGCCCGCGGCGGCCACCGTGGGTCGTGAGGTGGAGGATTTGCCCGGCATGGTCCTGCAAACCCAGGAAACCCTGCGCGAGGCGGAGCGCCTGATCGAGGGCATCCAGCAACATTGGCTGATCCGCAGGCATGTCCCCCCCACGCCCGGCACCGAACTGATCCCCGCTTCCCAAGCCACAGGATTCTAATCATGCACGCTAACATCTGGATGCGAGGGGTTGCCGGTGGGTTGGTGCTGCTGGTCCTGACCGGGCTTTGTGGTTGTGCCAGTGCGCCGGTGCCGCCCGATGAAGCACCGTTCCAGGATCCCATGCTGGTCCAGCAGGACGGCGCGGCCCGCGCGGCCTTTGCCGACGGTAGCTACGAGCGGGCGGCCCGGTTTTATGAACTGGCCCTGACCCGGGCCCGGGCAACCGATAATGGTTCCGAAGTGGCAAAAGCCGCCTACAATCGGGGGGCCTGTCTGCTCCTGCTCAAACAGGCCGAACCCGCGCTGGGATGCCTGCGCGAAGCCTCGGCCGAGTTTGCCCGCCTGGGCCTAGATCCATCCCCTGCCTGGCTGTTGGAAGCCCGGGCGGCCCGCCTGGCGGGTGATACGGTGGCCGTGACCTCGCTGGTGGAACGGGTGCTGTCCCAGGGACGCCACGATTCAATACGTCTGCAAGCGTGGCTCATCCGTGGTACGCTGGCCGCGGAAGCGGGGCAGAGCGAGGCCGCCCGCGTTGCGCTCAAGGAGGCACGTCGCCGGCTGACGGATGATCCCGCCTTGCGCGCCGGAGTGGCGGGCCTGGCCGGGCTGGTGGCCTTATCTGAAGAGAAAACGGCCGACGCCGCGCTTTCCTTTGACAAGGAGTCGGCTTTTCTTCAGCGGGCCGCGCGCTGGCCCGACATGGCGGAGTCCCTGCGCCGGGCCGGCGAGGCCTATGCCCGGGCCGGTCAGCCGCGCGATGCAGCCTTGCGTTTTTTCCGCGCTGCCCGCAGCCTAGCCGGGCAGGGAAGCTGGGTGCCCGCCCTGCAAGCGGCCGAACGTGCCTTGACCACCGCGCATGCCGCAGGTGACGAGTCGCTCACGGCGGATACCACGAGGCTGGTGGAGGAAATCCGGCAGACCGTCGGGATGGCCCAAGCAGCACAACCGGTTGAATAAAGTGGTGGACCCGACGTCTTACCTTCAGATGGAGATAACAGGATGAACAAGAACCTAGCGAGATGGATGCTGGCCCTGGTTTTGGCCAGCCCGTTAATGGCCGCGGCGGCCGAGCAGATGAGTGTGCAGGTGCAGAACGCCCAACTGCGGGCCGATGCGTCGTTTCTGGGCAAACTGACGGCCAGCGTGCCCTACGGAACCCGGGTCACCATCCTGCAGGCGCGCGGCGACTGGCGGCAGGTGCAGGAGCCCGCGGGTAAAACCGGCTGGCTTCATCAGAGCGCCCTGACCAAGAAGACCATCAGCATGAAGGCGGGCGGCCAGGATGTGGCCACCACAGCCAGCGGGGATGAACTGGCCCTGGCCGGCAAGGGGTTCAACTCTGAAATTGAGGCCGACTTCAAGAACAAGAACAAGGATGTTGATTTCACCTGGATTGACCGCATGGAGAAATACAAGGTCACCATGGAAGAGATCACCCGCTTCCTGAACGAAGGCCAGGTCAAACCCCCGCAATCCTGAGGACACTATGAGATTCCCAATGGCAGATTACAGATGGTTGGCCGGTTCGTTTGCTGCGGCGTTGATCCTGCTTCAGGTGGGCTGCGCCAGCATTGCCCAGGTGGGAGCCACGGTGGGGGAGGCGGCAGGGGTCATCACACCCCAGCAGGGCCAGTCCCTGATCAAGGTGGGACAGGCCGCGGACAAGACCTTTTCCGATATCACGCCGGAGCAGGAGTACTATATCGGACGGGCGGTGGGCGCCACCATCGTCAGCAAGTACAAGGTTTATGACCAGGAAGATGCCACGGAATACATCAACCTGCTGGGGCAGGGCCTGGCTCTGGCTTCCATCAAGCCGGAGACCTTCGGGGGCTATCACTTCCTGATTCTTGACTCCGACGAAATCAACGCCTTCGCTGCACCGGGCGGACTCATCTTCCTGTCCCGCGGCATGCTGCGCTTGTGCAAGAGCGAAGACGAGGTGGCGGCCGTGCTGGCCCATGAAATCGGGCACGTGGAGTTGCAGCACGCTCTGCGCGCCATCAAGGGCAGTCGCCTGACCTCCGCCCTGACCACCCTGGCCGTGGAAGGCGCCAAGAGTTTCGGCGGGGAACAACTAGCCCAGTTGACCGAGGCCTTTGAAGGCAGCATCGGCGACATCACCGGCACCCTCATGAACAGCGGCTATGCCCGCAAACAGGAGTTTCAGGCCGATGCTTCTGCGGTGCGAATCTTGAAAGCCATGGGATACGATCCGCTGGCCCTGGCTCGCATGCTCGGCGAAATGGAGAAGAACCTGAAGCCGGGCGGACATGATTTTGCCGCCACCCATCCGCCGCCCCATGATCGCATCAAGGACGTGGAGAAACTGGCCGCCGGCAGCGTGTCCACGACCATGCCCGCCGCCCGTCAGAAGCGTTTTGCCAAGGCCCTGGGTGGAATCTGAACAACTCATCCGTTGTTTTGGTGATGCGCCGGCCTGGAACGGCGCCAGTCGGTGTTCATGCGACATAAAATCTGCCAAACCCTGATCATCTGCCTGCTCGCCACAGCCCTGGCTCTGGTGGCCGCGCGTCGGCACTGGCTGGACCCCCTGGAGTTCGGCACCTGGTCCTGGCGAGTACACCACTTCGCCGCGTCCAGTCCATCCACGCCCAGGATCAGCATCATTCTGCTCGACCAGGCCAGTCTGGATTGGGGCTCAACCGAGAACGGCTGGTCCTGGCCGTGGCCGCGATCCATCTATGGCGCGCTGCTGGATTTTGTGCAGCGTGGCCAGCCACGGGCGGTGGCTTTTGACGTGCTGTTTACGGAGTTCTCGTCGTATGAGGTGGCGGATGATGAGGCTTTGGGCGCTGCCATTGCGCGCACCCAACCTTTTGTGGGGGCGGCCTATTTGGGCCGGGAGGCCCGGCAAACCATGGCCTGGCCGGAGGTTCTTCCACGTCCTCCGCCGTGGCTGGGTGGCCTGGAAACCTGGCTCACGCCTGAACGTGCAGAAAAGCTGGTCGAATCCGGTGGGGCTTTTCCTGTTTATTACATCAGCACCAATGCCACACGGCTGGCCAACGTAAACGATGTGCCTGACCGTGACGGAGTATTCCGTCGGGCCACCCTGTTTCGCGTGTTTGACGGACAAGCCATGCCGAGCCTCGGCCTGGCCGCATATCTGGTGGCTCATCCCGGGGTCAGCCTGGCCGTGGAGCCGGGTCGTCTGCGCGTGGGGTCGCGCGTGTTGCCCATGGATGATCAGGGCCGGGTTACCTTGCGTTTCCGCGGTGGTATCGGAACCTATCCGGTTTATAGCGCGGCGGCGGTCATCCAGTCGGAAATGCGCATGCAGGGTGGGGAGACGCCTGCCTTGTCCCCGGATATTTTCAAAGACAGTTACGTATTCTTTGGCTTCAGCGCACCGGGCTTGAAGGATTTGCGGCCCACGCCGGTGGCGGGCAACTACCCCGGCGTCGGCATTCACGTGACCATGCTCGACAACCTGCTGGAGGCCGATGCCCTGGCCGATCCGGCGCCAGGTTGGGTGTTTCTGTGCACCCTGCTGCTGGCCCTGCTCGGCGCGGCCGGAACCCTGTACAGTCGCAAGGGCTGGCAAAGCGTGCTGGCCTTCGTGGTGGTGCTGGCCATGCCGGTGGGCCTCGGTTTCGCCGCCTATCCACTGGGCTGGTGGTGGCCTATGGCGGTGGGACTCACCGCCGCCCTGCTGGCCCTGATCAGCGGCGTCATCGTCAGCTACGCCACCGAGGGACGCCAGAAGCGCTTCATCAAATCCGCCTTCAAGCAGTACCTGGGCGAGACCGTGATAGATGACATTATCGCCGATCCCAGCCGGTTGAAACTGGGTGGGGAGAAAAAAGAACTCACCATGTTCTTCTCCGACCTGGAAAAATTTTCCTCCTTCTCCGAAAAACTCGACCCGCCCCAGTTGATTGACTTGCTGAACGTGTATCTGTCCGACGTGGGCCGCATCCTGATGGAGGAGGGGGGGTATCTCGACAAATTCATCGGGGACGCCATTGTGGCCTTCTGGAACGCGCCTGTGCCCCAGCCTGACCATGCCCTGCGCGCGGTACGGGCCGCCTTGCGCTGCCAGCGCCTGCTGGCCGAGAAACAGGCCGACTACTCCGCGCGCGCCGCCGGCATGCCCCTGCGCATGCGCATGGGCTTGAACAGCGGAGAGGTGGTGGTGGGCAACATGGGATCCACGGATCGCTTCAATTACACCATGCTGGGCGATGCCGCCAACCTGGCCTCCCGCCTGGAAGGGGCCAACAAGGCCTTTGGCACGTTTCTGCTGGTGGCCGAAAGCACCTGGCAGCAGGTGGCCGGGATTCTGCCCGGCCGGGAGCTGGGCTTGATCCGCGTGGTGGGCCGAAAAACGCCGGTGCGCGTATTCGAACCGCTGGGCCTGCCCGGCGAACCAGCGCCCGCCTGGCTGCCGACCTACGAACAAGCACTCGCTCTTGTGCGTGCCCGCCAGTGGGCTGCGGCCGCCACCTCGTTTTCCTCCCTTACCGGCGATGGTGTCTCGGGTATGTATGCCAAGCGCTGTCGGGCTTTGGCGGAGGGCGCAGAAGCGGATTGGGATGGCGTCTGGAATTTGACGGAGAAGTAGGTGTCGGGTTTCGGGTGTCCGTTCGGAATTTGGCTGACACCTGACACCTGACACCTGAAACCTATATGAAACTAACCTTTGGCGGCGTACGTGGAACCAACCCGGTGGCCCAACCGGACTATATGCGCTATGGCGGGGAGACCACCTCGTTTCTACTCCAGGGCCAGGCCGGTGAACAAATCCTGGTGGATGCCGGAACCGGGGTCCGGGAACTGGGACGCCTACTGCAGGATTCCTCCTCGCCCAAGCGGGTGCTGATGTTAATGACCCATTACCACCTGGACCACGTGGTGGGCCTGCCCTCCCTGGGGCTGATCTATCGTCCGGACTGGACGGTGGAGATTGCCGCGCCCGCCCATGAGGACGTGGTGGTGGAAGCCACCATGAGCCGGGTCATGGACAAACCTTTCTGGCCCCTGCAGGTGGAAGATCTAAAATCCCGTATCCGCTTTATGGCCTTGGACCGGGCTCCGGAAGCCCCCTTGCGTTATGGCGGACTCGAAATCCGCTGGTGCCCGCTGCATCACCCCGGCGGTTGCTCGGCCTACCGCGTGGACGAACCCGCCACCGGCGCTTCCGTGGTTCTGGCCACGGATGTGGAATGGGGCAGCGCGACCGAGACCGAGCGCCAGAACCTGATCAACCTGTGTCGCTTACCGCAGCCTGCGGGCCTGCTGGTCATGGACGCCCAGTACACGCCGGAGGAAGTGGCGCGCTTCAAGGGGTGGGGACACAGTACCTGGCAGGAGGCTGTGGCCGTGGCCGGGAGCGCTGGCATTACCCGCCTATTGCTGACCCATCACGATCCCCGCCGCAACGACGACGCATTGGATGCGCTGCGGGCGGAGGTTTGTGCCGCCTGTCCGCGGGCGGACCTGGCCCGCGAGCGCCTGGTGGTGGAACTGTAAATCGCGAAACGCCGCTTGACCTGCTGGCGGGGCGGGCCGTTAATAACGCCTCATCTGCCATGATGACCATTGTTGCCCTGGATTTTTCGACCAAGCAGGAACGCGCGGTCACGCCCGCCGAACTCCCCGGGCTGCTGGCCTCCGGTCTCTTTTTCTGGGTGGATGTGGATTGTGCCCATTGCCCCGACCAAGGCCCGCAATGCGGAAAGTGCGAGGCCCTGCTGCGCACATTGGGCATAAATGCCCTGGCCCTGGCCGAAGTCCTCGGCCCTGATCGCGAAGGCCGTTACGATGTATATGAAGACTGCCTCCACTTCGCGGTCAGCGAAGCCAAACTGATCGATAACCGGCTGCAGACCGCCCATGTCGATGTGGTGCTGGGCGAACGCTATATGGTGACCTACCGCCGCCGTGAGGCCGATTTTGTCAAACAGATGCGGCGCACCTACCGGGATGACTTCGTCAAGTTTGCCCGCTCCCCCGGCTTTCTGCTTTACGAAATCGGCGACTATCTGGTCGAAAGTTACCGTCGCACCATCCGCAGCTTTCAGGAATCCGTGGAACAGGTGCAGTTGCAATTGTTCGGGGAAGTGGATGACGATATTTTCCGGCACGTGGCCGAATTGACCCAGGATATCCTGGTTTTTCGCAAGATCGTGCTGGCCTCCCGCGAGCTCATGCACGAACTGGCCACCCGCCGCTCGCCCTTTGTCAGCGAGACCACCCAGCCTTTTCTCGACAACATGGCCGGCACCCTGGAGCGGTTGGGTAGTGACCTGACCACGGAGCGGGAAGTGCTGAACGAAACCTTGAATCTCTACATGGGCATGGTCAGCCATCGCACCAACAAGGTGGTAAACCGGCTCACCATCATCAGCACCGTCTTTCTGCCTCTGAGTTTTTTGTGTGGCGTGTACGGGGTTAACCTGCAGGGCGTGCCGGAATTTGGCTGGAAATACGGCTACGCGTTCTTCTGGGGCCTTTGCCTGATCATTGCCGCTGTGCTCATGTATTTTATGCGGCGGAGGAAATGGCTGTGAGGCTGCACCCGACCCTGCGCCATTACGTCTGGGACCTGTGCGAACCGGATGAAGCGGCCAACGCACTGGAGAGTCGCCTGCACATCGGACTCCTGGTGTTGATTCTGTTGAATGTGGCCGCGGTTGTGCTGGGTTCCGTGGCTTCCATCGCCACCCAGTATGGCCAATGGCTGGACCGGTTTGAGCTTTTTTCCGTATTAGTATTTTCCGGCGAATATCTGGCTCGCCTCTGGTCCTGCACCGCCGATGCCCGCTATGCCCACCCCGTGTGGGGCCGCCTCAAATTTGCCTGCTCTCCCATGGCCCTGGTGGATCTGGCCGCCGTTCTGCCATTCTACCTGGCTTTTACCCAGTTGGACCTACGTTTTGTGCGCGCGTTCCGGCTTATGCGCCTGTTCCGGCTGGCCAAGGCCGGGCGCTATTCCGAAGCCTCCACCGTGCTGCTGCGTGTCATGCGCAACAAGCGTGAAGAGATGTTTCTTAGCCTGGGCGTGTTGCTCACCCTGACCATCGTGTTTGCCACCCTCATGTACATGGTCGAGGGCGACGTGCAGCCGGATAAGTTCCCGGATATTCCCCACGCCCTGTGGTGGGCCGTGGTCACCATCACCACCGTGGGCTATGGCGATGTTTTCCCCGTGACCCCGCTGGGCAAGCTGGTGGGAGCGGCCACCGCCCTCCTGGGTATCCTCATGATCGCCCTGCCCACCGGCGTGTTTGGCGCCGCCTTCGTGGAAGAACTCAACAACCGCCGCAAGCCCAAAGGCAGCCGTTGCTGCCCGCATTGCGGCAAACCGGTCGAGTAGGTTTTTCCGCCCGTCGCGAGCAAGTTCGATCAGGTCGGAACTTCAGATGACGAAGTCCACCACCGGATCGGTGGGGCGCTTGATGCGCAATTCCGGGTGGTTGGCGGACACCACACTGTAGGGCGGCACACTTTCCATCAGGAACACGTTGCCGCCGATGGTGGCCCCGCGTCCGATTACCGTGGTGCCGCCCAGAATGGTGGCATGGGCATAGATCACCACATCGTCCTCCACCGTGGGATGCCGCTTGATGTGCTTCACCGGGTTGCCCTGTGCATCCAGGGCGAAACTGCGCGCGCCCAGGGTGACGCCCTGATAGAGTTTTACGTTATTGCCGATTTCCGTGGTCTCGCCGATCACCACCCCCGTGGCGTGATCCATAAAGAAGCCGTGGCCGATGCGCGCCCCGGGATGGATATCCACCCCGGTTTTGCTGTGCGTCCACTCGCTCATGATGCGCGGGACCAACGGCACCTTCAGCAGGTGCAATTCGTGGGCCAGGCGGTGTGAGGCGATGGCCAGCAGGCCGGGGTAGGCCAGTTGCACCTCGGCATAGGTCAGCGCCGCCGGATCGCCCTTGTAGGCCGCCTTCACATCTTCGATCAGCAGTTGGCGTACATCCGGCAGCCGGGCCAGAAATTCATCCAGGATACGCCGGGATTCTTCTCTCACGTGGCAGGGTGGGGGGGCGCCCTCGATGCGGGCGCATTCGCCGCGCCAGCGGAAGGGTAGGGCGCGTTCCAGTTCCGGTTTGAGCAGGCGGGTGATCTGGGCCAGCCGTTTGCGCAGGAAGGCCGGCAGTTGGGCGCGGGGCACGGCATCGTGCGACATTTTGCCCGGGAACATGACATCGATCAGCGCCTCCAGGGCCTGGGCGATTTTGAGGGTATTGGGGTAGGCGCCCACGATACTGTCCGCCCGGTCCTCCGGGGCATCGGCATAGAGGGGGAGCAGGGCGGCCACGCTATCCTTCAGGACATCGGGTGCCTCGGCGAATTTCTTGGTGGCTCGCTTCATAACGTGGGGAGACGGTACCCGACCCCGGCGACCCAATCAAGCGATGGGTCATGCGCACGGTTGACCTGCCCCCCCGTGGTTTGCTAGTTTCCCCGCTCCTTTCGGTCGGGCCGTGGCTCAGCCTGGTAGAGCGCTTGCTTGGGGTGCAAGAGGTCGCGAGTTCAAATCTCGCCGGCCCGACCAGTTATTTAAGGCCGGTCCGGGTGTTTCACCCGGGCCGGCCTGAACTGTTTGGGACGGAAAGTTCACCGCAGAGACGCAGAGGACGCTGAAAAAACCGCTTGAACGGCGGGCGAGCCGCCGCCCTGGATTGCTTCCGAGCGAAACAATCTGGCCTCTAGAACCGGACGTTTCCGGAGTGAATTCATCCTCTCCCGTATTTACCTCCGCGTTCTCTGCGCCTCTGCGGTGAAATACTATCCCGCCTGGGGCCGTCGACACCCCGCGATGGAACATTGGCAGACCCCGGATGGTGAGGTAAAAAGAGGGCATGGTTGATAAAGATTTACAACGCGAACGGGAAAGGCTTTTGGCCGAGCTGACGCGCATCGACGCCCGGCGGATTCAGCTAAAAGCAGAGATTGTGCGGGAGAACCGCATGTCCGGGGTCTCCAAGAGCAAGATTGCCCTGAAACAGACGGAACGGGCCGAGTTGCTACATGAGCGGGAAGAGCTGAGGCAGAAGGTCGCGGCCGTCAACGAGAAGCTCAAGGCCCAGCGTATGGCCAGTAACCGGGCTGTGGTCCCGGAAACCGTGGCCCAGCGTTTTGTAGCCATCGCCAAGCGAAGCCTGCCGCGGGAGATGTTCCGGGACATCATGGACCTGGCGCAGGACGAGCAGGATTCGGAGTGACCAAATCTAGCCCAGCCCTGCTCGCTTCAGTCGTCCCAGTAAACGCGTCCTATTCTTCTTGGCAAACTCATGCTCCCAGATGCGGAGCACGCGCCAGCCAGCCCTGCGAAGAGTGCGAGTCACCAGAATATCACGAGCCCTGTTGCCCTCAATTTTCCGCCTCCACCACGCTGCCCGTTTGGCCGGCCAGGTGGCGTGTTTGGGGCATCCGTGCCAGAAACAGCCATCTACAAAAACCGCCACGCGATTATGGTAAAAGACGAAGTCAGGCTTACCGAAAACGGGTTGGTTTCGACGCCAGCCAGTAATCCCATGCGCCCGCATGATGATTGCTAATGCAAGCTCGGTGTCCTTGTTCCCACGACCACGGATGCGGGACATGACCAATGAGCGCTTGGACTTGCCGAAAACGTCAGACACCCGGTAACGAGCCCGCACGATGGATTTGTACACCTTCGGAAAGAGCCCGCTTATTGAACGCTATATACCATGCGTTCATGCGCTTGTCCCAGGAACGAACCTTCAGGAACTTTACCCAAGAGAATTGATGAATGGATTCAAGCGACCAATCCTCGGCCAGTTTTACAACCAGGATAAATTCAAAGAGTTGTTTGTCCTGGTCACCAACCTCCGGATAGATGGTTCCAGTCTTGGAGCCCTCGCAAACAGTTTTGATAGAGAAGCGATCGCCGTTTCGGGAAAGGGCGTCTGTGTTTTTTGTGCCGCGTGGAGCTAACTGCAACTTTGGTAGGCCAGGAGTTTTGCGAAAGTGTTCGATGGCCAATTGTTCCCCGACCGCCCCTACCGAATCAGCAATCCCACGCTTGCGCATCTCGGCGCGAAGGCTGGCGCGCAACAGAATTAACTCCTCATCCGGCAAACTAGCCAGTTTTGAAGAGGCGGTCTTTTTTGGTGATGATTCTGTGCTGGACACGAGGAATCCCTTCACGAACCAGCCGTCGGCGATGGCGGATTCGGCTTCAGCGAAGCCTGTAACCGAGCGAGGACAATTGCTCTGTCGATGTCAGGAGTTCCAAATCTGCCGAAAAAGCGGGAAAAACGGGCGAGGACCGCTTCTGCGAACGGGCTATCGAGGGAGGCGAGCGGTTGGAAATTCGTTGCTTCAGCGCAGGGAACCGACCGGAGCTGCTGAAAATCCACCACCAAGTCCGGCATGAAAAAGGTGCCAGGCAGGAACTTGAATCGCTCCGGCTGCAACTTGAACACCTCCGGAATCTCCTCCCTTGTCTTCACTTCCCGCTTACCCGTTCGATTGTCGCCGATCAGAGCCTCCAGAGGCTTCATCGCTCCAGATTGGTTTTTCAACCAGTCGGCATACTCTTTCTGCGATTCAAGAGGCTCACATTTCGCCAAGACAACATGTTCAGCCTTGTTCTGTGCGAAATCGCATGAAGGCGTCAGTAGAAGCCAATAGCTTCTATGGCTGTTCACAGTTTCAACAAGGATGTCTCCGGCGAGGCGGACGCCCAGCGGTGGTATGACGTAAAGTTCGATTGGATGCACCCCATCGCTTGAAGCTGGAATTGCTCCGGCACCGTGAGCACACCGGGCAAACTCACGAATGCCGTCACCTCGTAAAAAGTGGGCAAGCCGACGCGCCAGCAGATAGACCAAGTCTACACGATGATGAGATTGCTCGATATCGCGCCAGTTTGTGCTGACGAATTCCCACATGTAGCTGCGCTGGATTTCTTCAAGGTGTCTTGTCAATGCAGGCAGCTGCGTGGCAAGAACGCGTCGGACCTCCTCCTTTACTCGCTCGGTCGTCTCGGTCTTTTCAACCACTCGAACAAAGCTGGTTTGCAATGAGCGAACTTTGTGTGCGAGCGCTGTGTAAAATACTACTGGAACGAATCGGGTCTGCTTTAGACGTTCAAAAACCTTCAGGCCGGCTGGTTCATCATCAGCCAACTCCCAGCCATCGCTGTCGTCTTTCAGATCGAGAATGACCACGTCATACCTGTCTTTTTGAAGCTTCTGAAGGGCTTCGCCGAAATTCTCGCAGAGATCGGCTTCGGCGGTGTCGGGCGCATTCACAAAGCCCGGAATAGCCTCAAGCAATTGCTTCCTGAAAATTTCCTTGTCCTCAACAACGAGGATTCTCCAGTTAGTTCCTTGGCTCATACGCGCTTTTTCAAAGTGATGAGGAAGTTTGCGCCTTTCAGCAGGCCGCGATTGAGGAGTTGCAACGATCCTCCGTAATAATCGGTTACTATTTCGCCAACGATGGAGAGGCCAAGCCCAACGCCATCCGGCTTCGTTGAAAAATACGGTTCAAAGATTGTCCCCCGGTTTTCCGCAGGCACACCAGGGCCGCTGTCCGAGAAAAGAATGTCAACGTGCTCAGGTGCCTTGCGCTCGATCTTCACCGCAATTTCGCGCTTCGCCTCGTCAGTCTGCTCAAGCCAGTAGAGACTGTTCTGGAGGAGATTGATGATGACCTCTTGCATCTCTGCCGGGTCAACGCGGACCAAGGTTTGTGTTCGTGGTAAAGTGGTTTTGACACCGAGTCTTTCAATCTCGGTAGTGAAAACACCGAACGCATCGCGGACGATTTCCTCCAAGTAAAGTTGAGAAGGCCTGCCCCGTTTTCTGCCGCCGAAAGGCTCCATGCGCCGAAACGCGGTCGCGAGGACGTCACCTTGCTTTCGGATAATTGTGAATCTGCCATTTAGCCGCGCCGCGAATCCTTGCCCGTCTTGTTCTGGACGCTCGGTATCCGCAATGCCGTGCTGCGCCTCGTTGTTGATGGAAGCAATCGGCTGGCGACCTTCGTGAAGAACGTGGTCAATAAGCTGCCCCAAAGTCGCGAGCCGTTGATAGCGGGCCAAGACAGTTTGTATTTCCTTAAGCTGTCCGCCTAGCGCCGATTCAGTTTTTTCAACCAAATCCATCGCAACTTTGTCATGCGGAACCTGCTTGGCAAGATGGTCAGCCAGAGGCTTCAAGTCGATAGGTGAGAATATGCCCCCTGTTGGTCGCCCACTTCCCTTGGTTTCACGCGGACGGGCTGCATATCGCATTTCCTCAATTTTCGCTAAGGCCGCCCACATCGTCTGTCTGAGATCATAGTAGGCTTGGTTTTCTTGAAATCCTTGCCGGTTTGACTGATCGCGAAGGCCAGGATTCGCGTCCGCAGAGATGGCGACAGTTGCGTAAATCTGGTTATTCGAGAGTCGTAGCGTCGGGTTTTGAATGCGTCGTCTGTCCAAATGAAAGGAGTCGTCGAGCGGCTCGCCATATGGAAGAACGCGAAATCCATCGCGGTAAATGTTGATTCCTGCGACGGCATCAAGATCGCGTTTGATGTCCGTGATCACCGATCTTGTTTTCTGAACGATATTCCCAAGGTCGTTTCGATCCCAAATCCGCACTTCAAGATCGACCGGCCCGCACTCGATGTTGGCGGCGGTAGCAGGAGGGTCTTCGTTTTCAAAGCCCCGGATTTCGAATCGGCCCTTCGCATCTTGAATGCGCATGAATCGTCCCTTGAACTCGCGCTCAATGCCATCGGCGCGGACTTCGCAACGGAGTTTGTAGGTGCCGTCAGGGCTGATGGATCCACGGACGAGATAATGGGGATGCTTCAGAATTTCCGGTGCTTCCACCTTGCAGCCGAATTCGGAAAAGTCGGGCGGCAGATCCAGTTCAATCTCGAAATCCTGCTCCTTTGTCGCTCTGGGAGAAATCAGACGCGCCAACCCACGTCGTAAATCCTCAAACTGTCTTGCCTCCCACTTTTGCTTCAATCCCGTCATGCGAAGAATCGTGCCGTGGCTGAGCTCGTTCACGGGCGGTAGTATTTTCTCCGTCTTCCAAAGCGACTCGATGGTTCCGCTAGGTATGATTTCAGCCGGAGTGCGTTGTTCCCAGAGAATGAGAACTTCGTCGAGATACTTGCTGTCATCTTCAAACTGCCGCCAATCGAATACCGCGTAAACCTCCTTCGTTGCGTTTTCGCGGCGCGAGATCACCTCCAGTTCGTGAGCGAGCCGGGAGGAAGCGAAGCGCCCGATTCCCTTTTCACCCAGGTGACGCCGTTTGAATTTTTCGCTGCGTTGTTTGTCTCGCTTTGACGGTGTGGCCGGCTCCATCCACACCGTCTGCACTGTTTTCAACTCCATGCCGTGGCCGTTGTCGATCACCTCTATGCGGCCTTTGCCCGGTTCCAGCGGTCCAACAAACCGAATCAACACCCGCGTTGCATCCGCATCGTAGGCGTTCTTGACCAGTTCAATGGCAGCTACGACTTCGTTGCTGATGAGTTCTTCGCCAAGCGTGCGAAGCAAGCGAGCCCTTGGCCGAAGCGCGGAACCTAGAGGTGTGGTATTGGATGCAGGCATTTGATTCTACGTGCTGGCCGTTAAGGATTGGACAACCCGTTTCATGACCGGCGGGCACACCGCGTTACCGATCATCTTGATGCGCTCCCGTCGCGAGCCGGTTTCAAACTTCATCTTTGGCGGCATACCCATTGCAGATTGAAGCTCGGGCACCTGCAACATCCGCATGACGTGGCCGTATTGCTTGTCTGGCTTAACCAGCGCGAATCGGTCCACGGTGGTGATGGTGCGGAGTGGTCGGTTTAACCTTTGCCAGCCGCCACTGCCGTCCGAGCCATAATAGACGAGAAGAAATGGTTTTCTCTCGCCCAGAACTTTGAATCCACGCTCAGCTCTTTCAAGCGTAGCCTTGGCGCGGTTCGGTCGGCGTAGCGGCGTCCATCGGTATGCGCGGGTCAGATCCAAAATATCGGCGACTTTCTTTGGCTCGCCCATTTCCGGGACAATCCGGGCCGGCATCTGATGCCGGTCTGCGACGAGGAACAGGCGACGGCGGGATTGCGGTACGCCAAAATGAGCGGAATTCAAAACCTGCTCCTGCACGTGGTAGCCCAGTTGTTCCAGTGCGGTCTTGAATTCGGCGTAACGTGTCCATTTCCGCATGTTCACTACGTTTTCGATGACTATCCACCGCGGCTTAAATGCCCCGGCAAAGCGTACGACTTGAAACGCCGTGTCCTTGCTTTGCTCGCAGCGAGGCTTGTTGCCTTTGGCAGGGCTATGGTTAGTGCATTCAGGGGAAGCGAGAATGAGGTTGATCGGGCCAAGGCGCTTGGCCAACGCCTCAACATCATGCTCTTCCAAACGGCCTGAAATGAACTCGGCTTCAGGAAAGTTCACATCGTGTGCTTCGCCGGCCAGTGGCCAGAGGTCGAACGCAGCCACGATTTCGACGCCTGCCTCACGCGCACCCCAACTACTGCCGCCCGCGCCGCAGAATAGATCTAGTGCGCGAATTTTGGATGTCCCTTGGGCGTGGGCCTTCATGCGTCCACCCCCTTGCAAAGTTCGGAAGTGGTGAAGCCAAGAGCTTTAGCTAGTTTTGCTATGTTTTTAATGCCTGGATTGCGTTTTCCACACTCGATCCCACTGATGTAGGTTTGGTCCAGGCCGGATCTCTCTGATAGCTTTTCCTGGGAGAAGTCCAGCGCCTCTCTTCGTTTGCGTACGTTTGAACCAAGCTTTGACAGGACGGCGTCACGTGTAGACATGACTCATAGTCTATGACCTGTTCTGAATATGTTTATTGTCGATGATTCATAATCGCTCATTTATTGCATTGGATCACTGTTGGGCCGCCTACACGATTAATTCGCTCGCCCTACGATGCTCGACACCGTCTTGCAGAATTCACTACGATAGCGATATGAAACGTTTTCTGCTGGGCGTTGTTGCAACGTCAGGGCTGTGGTTGGCGCCTGTGGTCCTTGCACGTTTGGGGGAAAATCAGGTTCAACACGAGCAGCGGTATGGCCGGGCGGTTGAAGATAAAGCCGGGGTCACCGTCACCGTGCAGCCTAATTGCGTTAAAACTTATAACTTCGAAGGCTGGCGGCTGGTGGTCACCTTTCGCAATTCGTTCGCGGTTCGCAAAGAGTACTGGAAAAACTTCCCGTTAGATCAGGATGTTGCGGCCATACTCGCCGCAGAGGCAGGCGGTGGACGCTGGGTGCAGAAATCCACCGGTAGGTGGCTCAACTCTAATGGGCGGGTTCTCGATAGAGATTCTTTACGCGTTGTTGTCCTGAGTGCAGAACAAGCTGCTCGTGAGGCAGCTGAAGAAGCGGCCCGCCGTAAGCCCAAGGCCCCGCCGTCGTTTTAATGGTCGAATCACGCGACCGGCGGTCGCGTCTACAGGTTCACCGCCGGACTCGGGGTCGCCCCCGTTCGCTAAAAAGTTCCAACCCTTGGACTTGTCTGCCTAAGGCAGAAAAAGAGCATTTTCCGAGTTCCAACCCTTGGAATTTCCAAGGATTGGAACTTTTCGCGGCGGGGAAGGTCTACGGCCAGTGGTCGCCCAGGCAGGTTTCCACCAGACGCGCGGATTCGATCCAGGGATGATCGAGGGGGACCGTCTTGGTGCCGCCCGCCGCCTCTTCCAGGGGGACCGTGATGCAATCGTCCCGATGCACGGCCACCATGACGTTGTATTTGCCGCGGGCCAGCAATTGGCCGGCTTTGGTGCCCAGGCGCGTACACAGCAGCCGGTCCGCCGGGGAGGGGCCGCCCCCGCGCTGTACGTGGCCCAGCGAGGTCACGCGCGCTTCGATGCCGGTCAGTTGCTGGATCTCACGGGCAATCCGGCTGGCCATGGGTTCTTGTACCACCCGGATCCCGTTCTGCATGACGGGTTGACTGTCTTGCTGGGCTTTCTTTTTCTTCTTCTTGCCGATCATCTTTTCCGCCTGCAAGGCCTCCTCCACGGAACGGGCGCCCTCGGCCACGGCCACGATGGAAAACCGCTTGCCGTGATGACGCCGCTCCATGAGGTAGTCGGATACCGCATGCAGGTCGTAAGGAATTTCCGGGATCAGAATCACATCCGCCCCGCCGGCGATGCCCGCGCCCAGAGCCAGCCAGCCCGCGCTGTGGCCCATGATTTCACAGACAATGATGCGATGATGGCTGGTGGCCGTGGTGTGCAACCGGTCAATGGCCTCGGTGGCGATGCCCAGCGCGGTGTCGTAGCCGAATGAGATGTCGGTGCCGACCACGTCGTTATCGATGGTCTTGGGCAGGGTGAGTACATCGAGTCCACCCTTCCGGTGTAAATGCAGCGCGTTCTTCTGGGTGCCGTTGCCGCCCAGACAGACCAGGCAATCCAACTGCAAACGAAGCGCGTTGGCCACGGCCAGATCGGTCATGTCCATGACCTTGCCGCCCATGTCCATCTTGTGCGGTTTGTCGCGGCTGGTGCCGAGCAGGGTGCCGCCCAAAGTGAGGATGCCGCTGACCATCTTCTCGTCGAGCTGCATGGTGCGGTTTTCGACCAGCCCGCGGAACCCGTCGAGAATGCCAATGACTTTGATGCCATTGTGCATGGCCGCCTTGGCCACACCCCGGATGGCGGCGTTGAGGCCAGGACAATCGCCACCGGCGGTCAGAATTCCAATACAGCGGCTACGCTTGCGGCTCATACTTCAGCCTCCCGGCCCGGACGGGCCCCGTGAATTGCCGTTCATTCTTAGCGCGGACGCCAGCGGCGACAACAGAAAACTCCCCGTCGATGAAAGGAAAACGATTTACCCGCTGGGTCGCCCCCAGCTAACGCTTGACGCGCAGGGGCTCGCCCGAACACGGTAGGACCATGTCCACGATCGCCTGTGGTAAAACGGACCCTGCTGCGGAACGAAGCCCGGCCCGCAACCGGCTGCTGCGCTGGCTGGCCTTGTGGCTGGTCCTCTATGTCCTTTCCATCCTGGCCTACAACGCGAGCTACGCCTTCACTCGCGACGTGCTGATCTATCACACCCAGGTGCGGCCCGCGGCGTGGATTGCCTCGCATACCTTGTCCGATCGCCCGGTCTGGCACGACCGGACCAGCCTTCTCACGCCCGGCGTGCAATTGGAAATCCGGCGCGGATGCGATGGCATGGAGGCGTGGCTGATGCTGGTCACCGCGTTGCTGGTGTTTCCCATGAGCTGGCGGCGGCGTGGTCGGGCCATCGCCCTGGGCACCCTGTTGATCTTCGGACTGAATCTTATCCGGATTGTGACCATGCTGCATCTGGTGGTGGCACGACCGGAATGGTTCGAGGTGGCGCACGGGCTGGTCTGGCAGAGCATCATGGTGGTCAGCGTGGCCCTATTTGTGCTGGTTCAGTTCGAGGCCCGGCCGACAGCGTCCAAGGCCGAAGGTGCCGCGGCATGAATCCGCGGTTTGTGGGCGGGATGCTGGCCCGATTGCTGATGGTGTTCATCCCGCTAGGCTTGCTGGTGCACGCGTATCCGCAGCCGGGCCAGCGCGTGCTGGCTCCGCTGGTGCAGCTGATCACCCGGCTGACCTTTCCCTACGTGGAGGGTCTTCAGGTGGCCTCGGATGGATCCCATCTGGTCATGACCGGACAGATCAAGCTGGAGCTGACCCAGGCCGATGGTTCCCCGCTGCCTGCGCTGCCGGGCACGTGGCGGAAATACAGCGGGCCCAGCCTGCACCTGCTGATTCTGGCCCTGGCCCTTTCCGCCGTGCCGGTGCTGTCGGGGCGGCAACGATTGAAAGCCCTGCCGCTCACCCTGATGGCTGCGGCGCTGGTGGGTGCCTATCACTTGTCCGTGGAAATGCAGGAATCGGCCCTGCGTTACATCGGCTACCAGTGGCTGCCCACGTTTCCGATGGCGCCCACCGAAGCGAACCAACTGTATTTCCAGGGCATGGAGACGCGGTTTCGCGCCGTGACCTGGATCAAATCCTTCAACGATGCGGGCGGCGCGCTGTTTCTGGCCGTGCTGGCCGGCTTGATCGGCTATGCGTGGGTGAGCCGATCCGGGGGCGGGAAGGTCACCCATCCTCAATCACCGGCGGGCTAGTCTCTAGCGCTCGTTGCGCTCGACATCGGCGAGGCGGAAATAGAAGCCCGGGGGGGCCATGCTACGCGTGGTGCGGAGCAGGACGGTGTTGACGCCGCCCCGCACCATCACCTCGACGCTGTCCTCGTCCCGCTCCGGGTTGCGGTTTGCGTCGCGCCGCAATACTTCCTGGCCGTTCCACCATATGGTCAGGGCGTCGCCGCTGCCCGCCTTGAGCACGGCGCGGCGCGCGTTGGGCGCCGAAACGGTGGCGAAGGCGTAGCAGGTCATGGTGCCGTCGCGGGCGGTGAGGCGGCCCACATCCAACCAGCCATCCGCGGCCACTGCGTCGGCGGGTACGTCCTGCCACAGCAGGTCATGTCCATCGCGGCCGGGCCAGCGCGTGTTGACATCGGGGAGCCGTCCATCCAGCGCATGTTTCTGGCCCATGCCCACGGGCAGCGGGCCCAGCACCTTCCAGTCGGGGTTCCGGACCAGATGAACGGGGGGCGCCTTGGCGGTCAGGTTGCCGATGCGACACAGCCCCTGGGCGCGATAGCTGCCGGGGGCCAGGTTGGGGGGTGGCACCACGTTGAAGGTGGTTTCGATTTCCTGGCCCGGGGCCAGGCGGAACGGATGCTGGGCCGGTTCGGCGCGGAAGCCGGTGGGCAGGGGCAGGGTCATCACACCTTCTGCGTTGACCGGGGATTGGTTGCGCAGGCGGAGGGAGATGGTTTCGCCGTGGCCCGGCTTGAGGTAGCGCTGATCCGGCACCAGGCCGCGTTCGTTGCGCGGGCCGGTCAGTTCGATGAGCAGCGGCGTGGATTCGGGCCGGGGCACCGGGCGGAGCAGATGGCGCCAGCGTTCCGCCTGTTCGGCGCGCGCGAACACCGGGATCATGGAAAGATCGGCGCGGGCGATCAGTTGGGTGGGGCCGATGTGGGTTTGCAGGGTGCCGAGCTCAAGCCACGCGCCGGCAGGCAGATAGACCCTTCGTTCGTGGGTGGTGGTGAGGATGGGGGCCACCAGCAGATCGTCGCCCAGCATAAATTGATCGCCGACGGACCAGGTGGCGGGATCGGCGGGGAACACCAGGGGCAGGGGCCGCCACATGGGCAGGCCGGAGGCGCGGGCCTGGCGGGCCAGTTCGACCAGGTAGGGCTGGAGCTGTTCGCGCACCTTGAAGTAGCCGCGGGCGATGGCGATGGTTTCTGCGTCGTAGTGCCACGGTTCGCGCGCGGTGATGCCGTGCAACTGCATCATGGGGCTGAAGGCGCCGATCTGGAGCCAGCGCAGGTAGAGTTCCTTTTCCGGGGTGCCGGTGTAGCCGCCGACGTCGTGGCTCCAATAGAAAAAGCCGGACCACGCGGCGGACAGTCCACCCCGCACCACCACGGCCAGGTTGCTCCAGTCCGCGTGCTGGTCGCCGCCCCAGAAGGTGCTGTTGCCCGCGCACAGGGGATTGGCCGAGCGCGCGAAGGCGAGGCCGATACGACCCGCGGCGGCGTAGGCGTCCAGGGTGGCCCGCTGGTAATGGAAAGGATGTTCGTTGTGGAACCACGGGTCGGGCATGTGCTCGCCGCCGTCCGTCTTGAAGCCGCCCACGCCCTGCGCGATCAGGTTGTGGTGCAGGTCGCGCCACCACGCGCGCGCCTCCGGGAGGCGGAAGTCCATCTTACGTCCGTTTTCCAGCCAGCGGGTGACATATTCCGAGCCATCGGCATTGCGCACCAGGAAGCCGCGATCGCGCGCGTGCTCGTAGCTGGGGTCGCCGGTCCAGATGCTGGCCGTGGTCCAGCACACCACCTGGACGCCGCGTTGATTGAGTTTGCGGATCCAGGCCGCGGGATTGGGATAGCGGTTGGTTTCGAACTGGAAGTTGTGCAGGTGGCGTTCCCAGGCTTCCAGCACCACGGCGCCGAACTTCAGCCCGTATTTTTCCGCGCGCGCGAGATGGCGGTCCACTTCGTAGGCGCTCAGAAACGAGTTGCGCGAAAGCCAGGGGCGGAAGGTCCAGTCGGGCACGGGGTGGGGGCGTCCCACCAGGTCGGTGTAGCGGCTGACCACGTCCGCGGGCGTGCCGGTGATGGCCCAGATTTCCACGCCCTCCTCGGGGATTTCGATGAGCAGGTGGCCGGAGTCGCGGCGGCCGATATCCACCTTCAGACGGCCGGTGCAATTGATGAACAAGCCGTAACCGTGCGAACTCACCAACCATGGCACGGCGAAATAGCTGGTGTCGGTCCGGTTCCACGAATCCTCGGCCCACACCTCGAAGGAGGTGCCGCGCAGATCGAACGCGTCCATGCGCTGACCGAACCCCCAAATGGCCTCCTCGCGGTCGAGCGGGAGACGGAGGATGGTTTTCCCGTTGACCCGTTCCACCTGGAGTTTCCGGCCCAGTTCGGTGGTATCGAAGGCCGGGTAGCTATTGGTGGCGCCGGGCAGGGTGTAGCGATGTTGCGGCTCGCCGTAGACCGTACGCGTGATGATGGTGGGCGCGGCTGCCTGCACCGGTGCGGCGGCGGGGCGGGTGGGCGATGACGCGGGTACGGCCGGCGTCGTCGGGGCGGGCGTCGCGGTTTCGGTTGGACGGCCTGGAGCGGGCGGTTTCAAATCACATGCGGTCAGCAGCAGGATTCCGAGCAGGGCGGCGAGCTGGTTCCGTTCAGCTGACATACCACACCGGCTGCTTGGTTCCACAAAACAACCACGAGCCGCGCTTCACGGTGGCCGGACGGCCGTTGAGTAGAACCTTGCTGAAGCGGTCGTAGAGCACATAGCGGACCCGCGTCGGCCCGCATGGTTTGGCCGTGGTCCGGGTGTTCAGGTGCAGGGTGCGGCCCTGCACGCGCGCTTCGAGTTCCACTTCGCTGAAGGCGCCGTCGCGATAGGCGAGGGTGTCGCCATCGTCCCAGCGGTAGGTGAAACGCGCCTGGCCGGTGCCGGTGCGGCGCAGGAAAACGTGGGCTTCGATGGAGCTGCCGCGGTAGCGGTTGTCCTTCGGTTCGCCCGGGGTCATGGGAACGATCTGGCCGTCCCGCACGTAGAGCGGCGTTTGCAGGGGCGTCGGGCGGGCGGTCAGGCGGCGCGGACCCTGCAGCCAGCGCGCGTCGAGGGCGGACCACCAGGCGGTGTTGCCGGGCAGCAGCACGTCCCGCTTCGTCGCTTTTTCCCACACCACGGGCGCCTGCAGGAGGGCGGGTCCGACCATAAACTGGTCTTCGATGCGGCCCAGCGGCCAGTCCGGGTGATCGGCGAATTCGTAGAACAGCGGGCGCAGGATGGCGTCCCCGCAGGCGGCTTGGTTTTGGAACAGTTGATAGAGGTAGGGGCGCAGCTTGTAGCGCAGGCGGATGTAGTGGGTGAGAATCTTGAGAGTCAGCGGATCGAAAGCCCACGGTTCCTTGCGGGCCGAGTCGTGGGCGGCGTGGTTGCGGCAGAACGGGAACAGGAATCCGGCCTTCTGCCAGTCGCGCATCAGGGCGGCCGTGGTTTGTCCGCAGAAGCCGCCGATGTCGGGCCCGTTGAACGGCACCCCGGACAGGGCCAGGTTGAGCGAGGTGGGAATGGCCAGCCGGAGATGGTGGTAATTGGCGCAGTTGTCGCCCGTCCACAGGGCGGCGTGGCGGCTGATGCCGGTGTAGCCGGAGCGGCTGATGATGAAGGTGCGGCGTCCGGGGTGGGCGGCTTCGAAGCCGGCGCGCGTGGCCCTGGCCATGCCGGAGGCGTACTGGTTGTGGAAGGTGTCGTGAGGCGCCTTGCCGTGGTTGAACTGCATGGCGTCGTTCTGCACCGCGCCCGTGGAGGGATCGTTCATATCGATCCACGCCCCGCGGAAGCCCTGGCGGGCGAAGTCGCGTACCCAGCCCGCCCACCAGTCCCGCGCCGCGGGCAGGGAGAAATCGGGGAAGGCGGTTTCGCCCGGCCAGACCAGGCCGATAAATTCCTCGCCCTGCGGGTTCTGGCAGAAGGCCCGGCGGCGCCGGCCGTCGTCATAGACCGGATAGCCTTTTTGCTTTTTGACCCCGGGATCGATGATGGGCACCACGGTGCGGCCGCGCGCCTCCAGTTGCTTCAGGGTGCGCTTGAGCTGGGGGAACAGTTTTTTCTGCCAGGTGAACACTTTGTAGGCGTCCATGTAATCAATATCCAGCCACAGCCCGTCGCACGGGATGCCGTGCTGGCGGAACTGGCGGTCCAGGTCTTCGAGGTCGGCGGCCGATTTGTAGCCCCAGCGGCACTGGTGATAGCCGATGGCCCACACGGGAGGGAGCGGGGTCAGGCCGACCAGTTGCTGCAGCTTGCGGGTCAGCTCGGGCAGGCTGGGCCCCACGATCACGTAGAGGTCGGAGGCGCCGCGTTCCGCGCCGATGATGATGGCCTTGAGGTCCGGCTCGCCCAGGGTCATCTGGCCTCCCGCGGCCTGCACGGTGGCTCCGGTGTTGATGAAGGTGGCGTGCGGATTGTCGAGCAGCAGGCCCACATAGGTGTTGCCGCGTTTGATGATTAGGTAGGGGAAGGAGGCGTAGAGGGGGTCCGTGCGGTCGTCGAAAATTTCCTTCCAGTAGAAATCGCCGAAGGCATCGGTGTTCCAGAATTTGGACTGTTTGCCGGAGAGCTCGAGGCCGAGCAGTTTTTCGCCCATGCCGTAGAACTGGTCGCCCTCCTGGTGCTCGAACAGAAACATGGAGCTTTCGCCGCTGATCCCGAAGGCGCGATGGCGGGGAGCGCGCAGCAGCACACGGCCTTGGTCGTCCTGGAGGGTGAGGGCCCAGCTGGGATCGAGGTTGGCGGTCACCGCGCCGCGGGTGCTGCGGCGGGGCGGGGTGAGTCCGGCCTGGGACGGGTTGGCCCCCCACAGGGCGCTGGACAGGCGAAGGCGGAAGACATCGCCCTCAAAGCGATCAAGGCGGGCCTGTACCGTGGTGCGGCCGAGGCGGGCGCGTTGGGCGCGGGTGGTTTTTACGAACGCGAAATTGGCGGGATGGGGAAATTTACGAAAATACATAAGTCACCTGATCGGGGCGCAACGTAGCAGGCTGGCGCGGGCGGGGGAAGGGCCAAGTCATGCGTTCCACCCGCTGAAGCGGGGCTTGTCGTAATACGTAAATCAGGTAGGATGGCGGGCATGCCGATCTACGAATTCCATTGCAAGAACTGTGGCAAGGACAGCGAGCTTCTGGTCCGGTCATCGGACTGGAAAGGCACCGAATGTCCGGCCTGTAAATCCACCCAACTGGTCAAGAAACTCTCGGTCTTTTCCGCCAGCACCAAGGAGTCGGGCGGGGTGCCCTCGGCCTGTGCGCCGTGCGGGCAGCATGTCCATTCCGGCGGCTGCTGCGGCGGCGGGGCCTGCGGGCTAAACTGACGGGGCCGGTCAATCCAACAGGGCCACCTGGGCGCGCAGCAGGTCGTGCAGGGTGAAGAGGCCGGTCACCGGACCGTGCTCCCGCTGGGTGATAAGAAAGAGGCCGGCGGGCGATTCGATCAGGCGGGTTTCCACTTCGGCCAGGGTCTGATCGGCCCGGCACAGCACCGCCGTTTCGAGGGCCGGTTCCACGCCGCGGATCAACGCATGCTGGATCCCCTCCCGGGTGACCACGCCGCGCACGACATTCTGCAGAATGACCGGGAAACTGCGGTAGGGATGACGCTGCAGGGCCTCGCGCAAATAGTCGGGCTGCAGGCTGGTGAGGACGACGGGTTTGGTCTGGGCCAGGCTACCCACAGGTAGCCTGCGCCAGCCCGAAATATCGCGGGGTGGATTGATCTTGTGCAGGTCATGTCCGTCTTGTTGCAGAAGGGCGTCGTAGAAATTCACCCGGCCGGCCAGTCGGGCCACGGTCTGGCTGATCAGGGTGCCCAGCATCAAGGCGGGAACCATTCCGAATTGATGGGTCATTTCAAAGATCATCAGGATGGCCGTAAAGGGAGCCCGGACCACTCCGCCGAAGCAGGCGCTCATGCCGGTGGCGGCCAGGATCAGGCGATCGGCGCTGGTGAGCGGGATCCAATGACCGGCCACATCACCGACGAAGAATCCGCACATGGCACCGATGAACAGGGTGGGGGAGAAAATGCCGCCGCAGCCACCGGTGCCGTAACTGGCCACGGAGGCAGCCAGTTTGGCCACCGCCAGCAGGGCCGCTATTTTCCAGCCCAGTCCTTCGGTCAGGGCGCGCGAAAGATCCTCGTAGCCCAGGCCAAACACGCCCAGCCGACCCACCAGCAGATAAACGGTACAGCCGATGAACCAGGTGATCAGGCCTCCGCACGCGGGATGCATCCACGCCGGCAGGCGGGTCCAGGTGCGGGTTCGTTGACGCAGGTGCAGGGCGCCGCGTTGAAAGAGAACGCCGGCCAGCGCGGCCAGCGCGGCGGCCAGGGGTACCACCAGGTAGAGGTCCCACGTGGGCGAATCCACGGACGGCATGACGAAGGAGGGCTGTTGTCCGATCAGGGCATAGACGATGAAGGCGCCCATCACCGAGGCCAGCACCACGCTGCCCAACAGGCGGCTGTTTAAATCGCCCAGCAATTCCTCCAGCACGAAACTGATGGCCGCCAGCGGGGTGTTGAACGCAGCCGCCAGTCCGGCCGCCGCGCCGGATGCCGAAGCGTGGCGTCGTCGTCGTCGCTCGATGCCGAGTCCGCCGGCCAGGGCGGAAGCCATGCCCCCGGCAATGAAGACCGAGGGGCCCTCCCGACCCACACTGCTTCCTCCGCCGATGGCCAGTACACCCCCGATGAACTTCACCGCGATGGCCCGGAACGGCACCACGCCCAGCTCTTTCCAATAGGCGACTTTGAGTTGGGGTATGCCACTGCCGGCGGCTTGAGGGCAGACGCGGGCCAGGAGCAGACCGGACAGCAGGGAGGTGGACATGACGACGACAAAACTGCTGAGCACAAAAAAGAAGGGGCCATGTGCGGTGATCCGGCTCCACAGGGCCTGGAACACTCCGTTTACGCTGAGCATGAAGGCGGTGGCCACCAGACCGCCGGAGATGCCGTAGAGGGCGGTCAGGACCACGACCCGCATCTGTTCGGGCAGGCGTTGGAGCAAACGATTCACGGAGGGTCCATAGAATCAAAGTCGTCCCCCGGGTGCAATGCCGACGTGCTGCAACTTTATTGCCGCTATGCCGCGGTCTTCGATTTGGGCAGCAGCAGCAGGGCGACCAACGAGAGCACCAGGCCGGTCAGCACCATCCAGGCGACGTGAGGGGCGGGCGAGCCGTATTCCCGCATGGCCTGGGCCGCGATAGCCACGATGGTCAGGTTCGGGCAGACCAGCAGGAAGGCCGAGCGCCCGCTTCCGCTTTTGACCCAGGTCCGGTGCAGCACATCCCGCATGATCAGCAGGACGGCAGCTGACGCGATGGCGAGTCCGCCGATGGGGGCAGCCAGTACGGGCAGGGGCACGTAGGCGCCCAGAGCGACGAAGAAGACCGGGATCAACAGATGCTGGCCGATGGGCCGCAGGTGGTGGCTGAGGGCTAGACCTTCGTGGCTGGCCCGGCTCATAAACAGTCCGAGAAAGAAGGCGGTCTTCGATTCAGACAAGCCGAGGCGGGCGCCCACTGCGGACACGATAAAGACGAACAGCACCACAACGTGCACCTTCCAGCGCGTGGTGTGTTCGAGTCTGCGCCCGAGGTAACGCGTCAGCGGATCGGCGTAGCGGCTGATCAGCCACACGGCCAGTGCGATCAGGGCCAGTTCCCCGAGGAAGGCCGGGCCCAATCCGCGCTTCAGCAGGGAACTGCTCGCAGTCAGGACCAGGATGGCCATTACTTCGATGCTCACCATCCACAGCAGCAGGTGTTCCTTGCGGGCCTGATCCGGGGCGGGGTAATGCCTCCACGCGGCGAAGGTCATGCTGACCGAACAGCCGATCAGCGCCGCCGTAGCCAGGATGCATTCGGTCCAGGACAGACCGGCCCAGCGGGCCAGGGCCATCAACACCGGCACCTGTACCGCGCCCCACTTGAGCGCCAGCTTGACCGGGGTCAGCAGATTTTTGACCGGAGGCAGCTCGATCTCCAGTCCGATCTCGAAGAGCAGCAGGATGAAGCCGAAGCGGCCGATGTCGGCCAGCAGCTTCTTGACCTCCGGGGTGAGCAGGGGTCCCATCAGCAGTCCCACCAGGAGGTACACAGCGTACAGCAGGGCGGGTCGGCCCCAGCGCGCGCACAGGTCGGGCACGCTGAGCAGAAGCAGAATGATCAGGATAAACAGCTCGATGGTGGTCATGGTCCGCTCCCTCTATAGAGCAGGCACCAACCCACGGCAAGCGTAGGGCGAGATCCGGATTTCGAATTGCCGACGGCACGTTTTGTGAGGCCGTCGTGCGCAGCCGGCCGCCTCAATCCTTGGCACTGCCCATCACCCGATACAGGGCCGCGCCCAATAGCGCACCGGCGATTGGTGCCACCCAAAAGAGCCACAGTTGATCCACCGCCCAACCGCCGGCGAAGACAGCCACGCCGGTGCTGCGGGCCGGGTTAACCGACGTGTTGGTGACGGGAATGCTGACTAGGTGAATCAGGGTCAGGCCCAGGCCGATGGCCAGGGGCGCAAAGCCTTGCGGAGCCCGCCGGTCGGTGGCTCCGAGAATGATGAGCAGGAACATCATGGTCATGACCACTTCACATACCAGCGCGGCCTGCAGGGAATACCCGCCGGGCGAATGTGCGCCGTAGCCGTTGGAGGCGAACCCCGCGGACACGTCAAAGCCCGCCTGGCCGCTGGCGATGAGATAAAGGACGCCGCCTGCCGCCAGTCCGCCCAGGACCTGGGCCACAATGTACGGCACGAGATCCTTCGCGGGAAAACGTCCGCCCGCCCAAAGACCAATCGAAACCGCGGGATTGAGATGACAGCCCGAAATATGTCCGATGGCGTAGGCCATGGTAAGCACGGTCAGGCCGAAGGCCAGCGAAACGCCTAGCAACCCGATGCCCACGCCCGGAAATGCCGCCGCCAGAACCGCACTGCCGCAACCGCCCAGCACCAGCCAAAACGTCCCCACAAACTCTGCACTGTATTTGTTCATATCTGCGTTCCCCCTGACATGTTGATGTGACCCCGAACCCCATTGGCACCCGACGGCCGCGTGCCTCGGCGTGCACGACCGGGTGATCATAGCGGGAGGGGGAGTGGACGTTAAGCGGAATTCCGGCGGAGCGTAAAAGTAGGTAAAAATTCCAACCCTTGGAAAATGAGCATTTTTCAAGTTCCAACCCCTGGAAATTCCAATGGTTGGAAAAAATGCCGGCGGGAAATCCAACCTACGCATGCGCGACTGCGCTATCGGAAGCCGCCCATATTCTCGCTGAAGCGCTGGCGGGCGGCGGCGCGGATTTCGTCCAACGGGGGCAGGCCGGTGCGCTCGGCCCATTCCGGGGAATCCCGGCGGGGCGCCATGTAACTTTCCCAGGCCAGGCGGGCCAGGTGATCGAAACCGGCGGCGCGGGCGGGGTCGCCGGCGGCCTGCCAGTACAGGCCCTGGAACAGGGCGCCTTCCACCACGGCCACCGCCTCCCGGTCGTCCAGCTCTGCGGTGCCGCGGGCATAGGCTTGTAGAATGAAGGGACCGAATCCGCGCGCCGTGGCCTCGGAGGGATAGCGCGCGTGCAGATCGTCGAAGACCACGCGTGCCTCGGGCAGGCGGTTGTAGGACACCAGGGTGACCGCCGCTTCGCCGAGGAAATTGCGGTAGGCGGTGGCGATGCTTTCCTGGTCCGGATGGCGGCGCAGGGCGTCTGCAAAGGCGGCCTGGACGCGGGGCAGCAGGTCGGGGGTGGGGGACGGGATGAACTGGTCGCCGCGTTCACCGGTGAAAAGGGTGCCCTGGCGGAAGGCTTCGACCAGGGCCTGGAAGATCATACGATCCGCGGCCAGGGCGTCGAAGTCGTGGGCGACCAACCGGCTCTGCCAGGCCCAGTAGAGGGTGTGGGCCTGGGGCAGGCGCCAGTCCAGCGGGCCGTAGCTGGCCTCCACTTCGCGCATGAGGCCGGGGTCCAGTTTGTAATCGTCCTTCATCCGGCGCAGGCGCAGGTGGTCCAGCAGTTGTTGTCCGGCTGCGGTGTGCAGCTGGGGGTTGGCGTCGGCCCGGAGCGACTCGGCCAGCAGGGCCGGGCTGAAGGGATCGCGTTGCTGTGCGGTGAGGGCTGCGATGAGCGCGGGCATTCCCTCGCGGGCCAGCAGGTCGGCGCGGGTGGGGGCGGCGGCGGACAGAGCGCCGTAGTCGGGGCGCGGTCCGCCCAGCAGCTCGGTCATTTCCGCGGCCCAGGCCTGTTTGTAGTAGCCGTGGGCCTGGTCCAGGTTGGCGCCGATCTTGTGCTGGAAGAGCCAGCCCAGTTCGTAGAGCAGGCGGGGCTCGCCGGGGTTGTAGACCAGCCCTTCGTCGCGCAGCAGCTGCACCCCGTGCTGTACCCAGCGCCAGCGATCCTCCGGGGCCTCGAAGAGCACGCTGATGTTGTAGGCCATGTTCCAGGCGTGATAGGCCCACACCGAGGTGAAGCGGGGTTCCAGTTTGGTGATCCAATCCGCCAGTTGGACCAGCTCAAAGTACTGGCCTTCCTGCTGCAGGCGGGCCGCGCGCAGCCAAAGGAAATCGGCCAGGATGCCGCGAAATCCGCCCAAGGCCACGGTGGTGAAGGTGACCAGGGGCGGGGCGTTGATGAGCGGATCGGCCTGGCTGACACCGACCTGGTAGCGCAGTTCCCGCAGAGGCGCGTTGCGGCGTGCGGCCAGGGTGAGCAGACTCGCGGCGAGCAGCAGACACAGGATGGAGGTTACGAATCTCATGGGGTGGGACGGGCCACTTCGCGACGATTAAAAATGACGGTGGCCAGCAGGGCCAGCAAACCGCCGTAGACCAGCAGTTGCACCACACCAGCCTGGGCCAGGCGGGCGGGGTCCACCCACACCCCAGTGGCCACATGGTCCAGCGGCTGGCCGGCTTGCAGCGGGGCCAGCACGGTGTGCAGAGTCTGATAGAAAAGGCGCAGGGCGGCGTCGAACAGACCCGGCCCCGTAGCCTCGCCGCTGCGTCCGGCCAGTCCGGTTCCCTCGCGGGCCAGCGAGCCCACGTAGTCGCTGGTACGCAGTATGATGGCGGCGGCCAGGGCCATGAGGGCGGCCACGGGGGTGGAGAACAGGGTGCTGGCGGTGACGCCGATGGCCACCAGCAGGGCGAGCTGGATCATGACCAGGCCCACGGCGCGGACAAAGTTCGGCGCGAAGGAACCGGCGGGAAGTTGCAGCTCGAGCCCGTCGCGCGGGGAGAAGAAGACGGTCAACGGGTCCGGGTGCTGGTTGATGTAGGTGACGGTGAACTGGCGCCACGGCTCCGGCTGGTCTATGCGCAGGGTGAGGAAGTGCACCGCATCGGCAGTATTGGTGACGGACTGGCGGTAGCGCGCGGGTTCCCCGGGCGGGCCGATGAGCCAAGTGCCTTCGACGGGCACGCCACCCATTTGCGAGGCGGAGAAACGAAACTTCAGGCGTAGTTCGGTGAACGATGCCGCGCGAGCCGGGATGGCGAAGGACCAGGTTTTCTTTTCCCCCGGGCCGATGGTGTGGGCGCGGGCCAGCAGTTCCTGCTGTACGTTGTTCAGGGCCTGCTCGGGGGTAAGGCCGGGCGGAAGTTCCTGCTGCTGGAGGCGCCGCTGGACTTCCGCGCGGGCGGCCGCTTCGACATCCACCGGTTGCGGCGACAGGGCGCGCCGGGTCATCATCACATTCTGATGAATCTGCGCGCGCTGGGCGTCCGTGAAGCGTTCGCCGCGAAGATTGAGGTGCAGGGTCAGCAGGGTGGCGCCCGCGCACAGGGCCAGCAGGACGGCGTGGACGGCGCTCAGGCCCAGCCATTTGCCGGCCCATATTTCCAGCCGGTGCACCGGTTTGCTGCACACGAGCTGGATCTGTTTTTCGTCCACTTCGCGGGCGATGGAGAGCGCGCCCGACCACAGGGCGGTCAGCGAAAGCAGCAGGCTGGCCAGGCCCATGGTGTAGCCCATGACCACCCGTACGTAGCCCTCCGGAGTGCCGTCACTCTGCACGGTGCGCGGCAGCCCGATGACCACGCCCAGCAGGATGAGCAGCAGGGCGACGACCAGCCGGGAGCGGATGCTGGCCCGTACGGCCAGGCCGGCGATGGCAAGGAGGCGACGCATGGGATGATTTCAGATTTCGGATTTCGGATTTTGGATTTCGGATGTCTCGCCAGGCCGGGGCGCGACCAGGGCGGCCAGGGCCTGGTTGACGTCGGCGGGCGGCGGGGTGGGCGGCGGTTGGTCCAGATAATGGGCCACGCTGCGGCCCGCGGTGGCCCCGGTGTTTTCCGCCGATTCCGCGCGCGCCCTGGCCACCACGTCGAGGAAGAATTGTTCCAGGTCCTTGCGCGGATGATCCACCTCGGGCTCTCGGCCCAGCACCTCGCGCAGGCTGGCCAGCACCTGGCGCAGGGTTTCGGGCGGCAGTTCGGCGGGCAGCACGATGCGCGACTGGCCGGGCTGCTCCAGCAGTTCGTGCACGGAGCCCGCGGCCTGCACGCGGCCGTTGTAGAGGATGACCATGCGGTCGCACACATCCTCCACATCGGCCAGCAGGTGGGAGGTCATGAGCACGGTTTTCCCGCGGCGGGCCAGGGTCAGGATGAGGTCCTTCATCTGGCGGCAGCCCAGCGGATCCAGCCCGGAGGTGGGTTCGTCGAGGATGATGAGGTCGGGGTCGTTGATGAGGGCTTGGGCCAGTCCGATGCGGCGGGCCATGCCTTTGGAGAATTCGCCCACGGTGCGGCGCCGGGCGTGGGTCAGTCCGATCATTTCCAGCAGTTGTTCGATGCGTTGACGCCGCTCCGCGCGGTTCAGGTCAAACAGGCGCCCGTAGAAATCGAGGGTTTCCTCGGAGGTCAGGTAGGGATAGAGGTACGATTCCTCAGGCAGATAGCCGACCCGGGCTTTGGCCCGCACCTCGCGGGGCGAGCGGCCCAGCACGCGCAGGTGTCCGCGGGTGGGGTGCAGCAGACCCAGCATCATTTTGATGATGGTGCTTTTGCCGGAGCCGTTGGGGCCCAGTAGCCCGAACACCTCGCCCCGCTTCACCTCGAAGGAGACCTCGCGCACCGCCGTGACCTTGGGCCGGTGCCAGAAGTCACGGAACACTTTGGTGACGTTTTCCACCTGCAGGGGTGAATCGTGGTTGGGAGCTGCATGCATAATGGAAAGGATAATGCGCCCACCTGGTAAAGGCAATGCGGCCCGGGGAGATCCAAGATTGCAGGCTAATCGCAGCTGAAGTACATTAAGCCAATGAAGAAGGAAGCTGTCAGACTGGGTCGCCTGTCAGATAAGCAACTCGATGACTTCATTCCCGGCACCCCTGGAAGCCGCCTGGCCTTGGTATGGCCATTGACCCGTGAGGTGGCATCTTTAAGCAAGCGCTACGATGCTGAACGAAGACTACAAAGAGATGTTGCAGTGCTTAGTCGCCGAAAAGGTTAAGTTCCTTTTGGTGGGTGCCTATGCCCTGGCTGCACATGGTTATCCACGGGCCACCATATTGAGGGTTTGACGGTGCGCGTTCCGGTCATCGAGAATCTGCTACGTAACAAGAGAGCGTCGGGGCGCACCAAGGATCGTGCGGATGTGGAGGCGCTGGAAGCGCTGAAAAAAGCCAATCCGTCGGATCGAACGTCCTAACGTTTATTCGTTCCAGAAATCGGCGTTTCCAACTCCTCGCCGGCGCGGATGAGGCGGGCGCTGTTGAACACCACGATCAGGGAACCCGCGTTGTGGAGCAGGGTGGCCACGATGGGATTCAGCTTGCCCAGGCCGGAGAAAATCAGGCCGCCCAGGATGAACAGCCCGCCCACCGCGATGTTCTGGAACACCACCTGGCGGGCCATGCGCGAGAGCCGGATCAGGAAGGGCAGGCGGCGCAGATCGTTGCTCATGAGGGCGACGCTGGCGCTGTGGATGGCCACGTCGCTGCCCGCAGCCCCCATGGCGATACCGGTGTCGCCCGCCGCCAGGGCGGGCGCGTCGTTGACCCCATCGCCCACAAAGGCCACCCGGTAGCCTTCCGCTTTCACTTGGTTCACCAAGTCCACCTTGTGGTTGGGCAGGCATTCCGCGGTGAATTCGGTGCAGCCCAGTTGAGCGGCCACGGCCTGGGCCACGGCCCGCCGATCACCGGTGATCATGGCCACCCGCTTGATGCCGCACTCTCGCAATTCGGCCAGTGCCTCGTCCGCGCCCGGCCGCACCTGGTCCTGCAGGCCGATCCAGCCGAGATAGCGCGTACCCCGGGCCACAAAGATCACGCTCAAGCCTTCTGTGCCGCCCGCATCATCACGGTCCAGCAGCGCGCCTGACAAACCCTGGCTGCGCAGCCAGGCGGCCCGACCGGAGAGAACCGTTTCCCCGTTGACGCGGGCCCGTACGCCTTGTCCAGCCTCTTCATGAAAGTCCTCCGGTTCGGCCAGCGCCAGCCCGGTTTGCTGGCTGAGGTGCAGCAGGGCCAGGGCGGCCGGATGCTTGCTGTATTTTTCCGCGCTGGCCGCGGCCCACAATAGGTCGGCCGGCAACACGTCTTCCACGGGCGCGAGACGCATCACGCCCAACTGGCCCGTGGTCAGGGTGCCGGTCTTGTCGAACACCATGGCGTCCAGGCGCGAGGCGCCTTCCAGATCGCCGACATTTTTCACCAGGATGCCCAGGCGGGCGGCCGCGGACAGGGCGGCCACCATGGCGGTGGGGGTGGCCAGGATCAGGGCGCACGGGCAGGCGATGACCAGCAGCGAGACCACGCGGGTCCAGTCGTCGGTGAAGAACCACACCAAGGCCACGATCATCAGCACGGCCGGGGTGTAGTAGCCCAAGTAACGGTCCATGATGCGCATGATGGGCAGCTTGGTTTTTTCCGCGGCCAGGATCAGTTCGCGCACCCGGCCGATGGTGGTGTCTTCGCCCACCCGGGTCACCTCGACCTCCACCGCGCCGGTCAGGTTCTGCGTGCCGGCAAACACCGCATCGCCGGGGCCGCGATCCACGGGCAGCGATTCTCCCGTGATGGAGGCTTCGTTCAGGGTAGTGCGGCCGAGGGCGATGGTACCGTCGGCGGGAACGTTTTCGCCCGGGCGCAGCCGGATGCGGTCGCCCGTGACCAACTGGGTGGCCGCCACTTCCTCCTCCGCGCCCTGCGGGTCGAGGCGACGCGCCGTGGTGGGGGTGAGGCGGATCAGGCTCTCGATGGCTCGGTGCGCGCCCTGGGCGGTGCGCGCTTCAATGACCAGGGAGAGCAGCATAAAAAACGCGACCACGCCCGCGGTGCGGAAATCGCCCTGGCTCATGGCGGCCAGCACGGCCAGGGCCACCAGTTCGTCCATGTGCATTTCGCCGCGCACCAGGTCCTTGAGGGCGGACCAGAAAATGGGGGCGGCCAGGATCAGGGCGCCCACGGCCGCACTGACATCGAGCACCAGCGGGTTGTCGGCATACCACAGGTCGCCCAGATAGGCGTTCAGTACAAAGGCTGAGCCGAGCAGCATCCAGAAGATGCGCACCACTTGGGCGCGCTCCCCGTGTTCGCCGACGTGATCTCCGTGACAGCAGGCTTGCATGCGATTTATTTCAATTCTTCAGCGGTGATTTTTTGTTCCGGTCCCAGCAGGAGCCGGATTTCCTGGCCGGAGGCGCGGCGATGCACCACATACTTTTCTTCCACCCCGGCCAGGGCGCGCCGCACGCCGTCCTGCAGCAGGGTACGTCCCACCACGTCCGGGTTGGCCCTCCACTTGGGGTACAGCCGCGCGAAGGCGTCGGCGCGGGAGGTGGTTTCGCTGAGCCGGGCCTGGCGGGCCGTCTCGCCCTCGGCCCGGCGGCGGGCCGCCTCCCCCTGGGCCTCGTTGACCGCGCGCACCGCGTAGGCGTGGGCGTCGCTGATCAATTGGGCCCGCTCCTGGGCCGACTGGGTTACGGCATCGAAGGCGGCCGCCACCTGGGGCGGGGGTGCGATGGCCAGAATGTCCACCCCCTGCACACGCAGGCCGAGGTGCAGGTCGTCCAGCCGCGCCCGCACCACGCGATCCACTTCCGCGCGGTAGTTTTCGAGATCGGTGCGCAGGGCGCGGTCCACCGCATAACGCGCGCTCACGTGAACCACGGCGCGATCCAGTTCCGCGCGCAGCAGGTCTTCGGTGTCCGCGAATCCGAAGCGGTAGGCGTAGGGATCGGCCACGGTGTAGCGCAGGGCCCAGCGGTGGTGCAGCAGGTTGGCGTCGCCCGTGACCACGTAGCCGTCGCTTTCCGGGCGCAGGGTGTCGCCCGCGCCTGTGTTGTCCTGGAAGTCGGACCCGCGTCCATACCAGAAAGAGGTGGTGTCCAGAGTTTGCACGCGCTCCGTGGTGACGCGTACGATTTCGGAGAAGGGGCGGGGCCAGGTCCAGTGCAGGCCCGGTTCCTTGATGCTGTCGGGGCCCAGACCGGCCACCTTGCCGAAGCGCAGGACCAGGGCGCGCTCGTGTTGAGGCACCACGAAAATACCGGAGGCCAGATAGGCCGCAGCCAGCAGGACCATGAGGCCGCGCAGGACGCGAAAGCTCAGGCGCAGGGCCTCGGTGAGGGCCTGGGTGCCGGTGTCGCTGGTGGCGGGTGGGTTCATGGGGAGGGCAGGGCGTTGGTGCCGCCGCGCAGCAGATCGAAGGGCTGGGTGTCCGCGCTGAGGACCACGGTGGATTTGCTTTCCAGGGTTTCTTCCAGGGCGTCCAGCTTGCGCAAGAAGAGGGCGAGTTCGGGGCTCTTCTCGAACACCTTGAACTGTTCCGCCGCCTCCGCTTCGCCTTCGGCCCGGCTGCGCCGCGCATCGGCCTCGGCGCGGGCCAGCAACTGGTCGCGCTCGCTGTCCGCCCCGGCGCGGATGCGGATGGCTTCGCCTTCGCCCTCCGAGCGGTAGCCATCGGCCAGGGCCTGCCGTTCGGCGCGCATGCGTTCAAAGACGGATTGGGTGATGGCTTCGGGCAGGCCGAGGCGGCGGATGCCCACCACGCGCAGCTCCACCCCGTAGCGTTCGAGGGCCTGGTCGCGCGCCTGCTCCAGCACCTTCTGCTCCAGTTCTTCGCCGCGCAGGGCGGAGGCATCGGTGTTCACAAACTGGCTGAAACGGTATTGCCCCACGGCGGCGTTTTTATAGGTGCGCAGCAGGCCGTCCAAACTGGCCTCCGCCTGCTCCACCGTGCCCACGCGTTCCAGAAAGTGGATGGGTTCCGCGATGCGCCAGCCCGCGTAGAGGGCGAGCAGGATGTTTTTGCCGTCCGCGGTCAGTGCTTCCTCGAAGCTGCCCTGCAGGGTGCGCAGGCGGTGGTCGTAGCGGTAGATGCGTTGCACCGGCCAGGGCCAGCGCCGGTAGAGCCCGGCTTCGGTGATGGAGCGGACGGGCCGGCCCAGGTGAGTCACCACCGCCACCTCGCCTTCGCGCACGATGAACAACAGTTGCATCACCGCGAACAGGGCGGCGATGAGCAGGCCGGAGAGCAGCAAGGTCAGGGATCGTTTCATGGGCGGGAATCCTCTTCCGGGAGCGGACCCAGATCGAACAGGTCCGGATAGGCTTTTTCCTCGAAATTAAAGGTGAGCACCTCGTGGGCCTGCGGGTGGTCGAGGATGAATTTGCGGGTGCCCCGCAGGGCGCGTGTCACCGCCCCCAGATATAGATCGCTGGTGAACACGGCCGGGGCCACGCGGTAGGCGTCCAACCGGCGCTGGAACAGGTCGGTATCGGCGCGGGCGATTTCCACCCGGCGCAAGCGGGCCGCTTCCGCCTCCAGGCGCACCCGGTCGGCCTCTGCGCGGGCCACGGGCAGGGCGCTGTTGGTGTACGCGCGCGCTTCCAGGATGGAGGCCTCCCGCTGCTCCAGCGCGCCCACCACGGATTGGAAGGCGGGGGCCACGGTCACCGGGGGATGCACGCTCTGCACGCCCACGAAAAGAATTTCCACTCCCAGCCCGTAGCGGTCCGCCTCCCGCTGGACGCGCTGTTGCACCTGGTGGCTGACCTGCAGGCGATCCGGCCCCACCACCTGTACAAAATCACGCGCGGCCAGTTCGCGGGTGAGGGCGCGGTACGACAGGTCGCGCACCCATTCGTCCGGATCGGCGTGGCCGTAGACGAATTGCATGAGATTAGTCACGCGGTATTCCACCGGCACGTTGAAGGAAACCAGGCCGACCGAGATGGCCTCGCCTTCCTGGCCGCTGCTGGCGCCGGCGGTGAGGAAGGTGTCCTCCTCGCGGTAGTGGGGCACCGTCCACAACAGGGTGGCCGGACGAATTTCCTCCGGTTCGGGCATGAAGCCGATGCGGGCCACCAGAATGCGTCGGGCGGGCACACGTCGCACCGTTTCAAATGGCCAGGGCGCCTTGAGGTGGAACCCGCTGCCCAGTTCCGCGCGCGTGGGATGGGGCCGTCCGAAGTGTTCGAGGATGCCCGCCTCCTCGGGGCCCAGGAAAACCAGGCATGACATCAGGTAGAGCAGGGTGCCCTGCACCAGCAGCAGGGGAAGCAGGGCCCGGCGCAGGAAACGCATGGAGATGGATTCCGCCACGCCGGTACCAAACTGGTAGTCGAACGACTCGGCCAGGGTGCGGGCCCACGCCGCGGGATCGGTCAGCAGGGCGCCCAGCCGGCTTTCGTACGGCATGCGCGGTCCGCGCTGGCGGCTGCGCGGGGTGTAGAGGCCACCCAGGAAGAGGGCCACCTGTTCGACGGCCAGCACGGCCAGGACGAGGTAGAGCCCGCGGGCCAGAACGTGGTCGGCGGCGGGCCAGCCCAGGTGGGCGGCCACGGCACCCAGCGCGGCGGCGGCGGCGCCCAAGCTGGCCAGACCCAGCACGATGCCGGGGGCGCGGGCCAGTCGCTCGTTTTCGTGGTGGGCCAGGCCGAGCAGATAGCGGCTGAGCAGAAACAGCGCGAAGGCCAACCCGCCCAGGCTGGCCGCGCCGAGCAGGCTCTCGCGCGGGGTGATGAGCAGAAACTCCGCGGAACGCCAGCCCCGGATGGACCAGAAACCGAAGGCCAGGGCCAGGACTAGCGGCACCACCGGCACAGCCCAGCGCTCCAGTTGGGCGGCGGTGCGGCCCACGGAAAAGGGTTCGGCTTCCGCATTGGAAAAAAGGGCGGTGTCGGCGGCGGAGCGGCGGGCCAGTTCGCCATCGCGGCGTTCTTCATCGGCTAGCCGGCCCAGGCGGGCGCGCAGCCAGGCCACCCAGGCCACCAGCAGGCCGAGCAGGGCGAGCGGTTGCAGCGCGGCGGCCGCGGCCAGGCCGGTGCGCCGTTCCACCACGTTCAACACCAGGGCGGCGATCAGGGCACACGCCGCGGCGGTGGCGGTCGCTTTTTCAACCTGTTGTGTCATCCTCGAAGTTCCATATGGCGGAAGGCGACTATACCTATGCACAGGATGCCCGCCAAGTAGAAGGCCCCGTATTCCGCGGCCTCCACCACGTAGCTCCAGGGAAGGGGTCCGCGGGCCAGCGCATCGGCGGCCCAGAAGTGCTGGAAGTTGGGCAGCAATCCGTACAGCACGGCGGCCAAGCGCTGCTGACCGGCGGCCGCCCCCAGGGCATAGTCTGCCATCAGGCCCAACATGAGCAGGGTGGCGCAGGCGGCCAGGGTGGGCACCACATCGAGCCGGGTGGCCAGGCTGACCGACAGACCGGTCAGGATGAGAATGGCCATCAGAATGAGCAGGCTGGCTGGCAGGGTTTCCAGCGACAGGGCCGAACCATAAACCGCCGCCACCGCGCCCTCGCTGTCGCGCTGGCCCGACCAAGCCATGGCCAGAGGTAGGGTTATTAGCAAGGTGCCGAAACAGCGCGAGCAGAAGGGACGTCGCATCAGGAAGCTCTGGAGACCGCCGCTCAGCAGGGCGAGCAGGACAGCCAGCAGAAGCGGCCCGGAGCCCCAGGCATCAAAAATGAAATCCTGGCTTGCCGTACGGCTGGCCAGGATGACCGCCCCCGCCAGCAGCAGGGAGTACAGGGTCATGACCAGGGCCAGGCCGGAAAACTTGGCCAGCAGGAAAAGCGAGCGGCTGACCGGTTTGCTGAGAATGGCGGAGGCGGTGCCGCGGCGTACTTCATCACGAAGGGAGGCGCACGCGCTGTAGGCACCCAGCACCAGGCCGCTGACCAGATGCAGGGCCAGCCCGCTATCCCGCACCAGGCGTTGCCCGTCGCCCAGCACATGGGTGATCAGGACGGGCAGCAGGGCGGTGAAGACGACGGTGGCCAGGGTCAGCAGCAGCACCACGGGCTGGCGCAGACTTTCCAGCAAAGCCAGGCGGGCGATGGCGATAAAGGATTGCAGGTGCTGCCGCATGCACCATCTATACCCTGATTTTCTGCGTCACGCCATCCCGGATGACGCGGGGAACGATCGCGCATTAGAACACGTAACCGACGGCGGCCCCGAGGTAATGGGTGTCCGTCCAGTCCGTGTTTTTCTCCGTGGTCTGCCACAGGTAGTAGAGATCGCCCTCGAACCCGTGTCCGAATTTCTTCTTCACGCCCGCCGCAGTGTAGAACTGGTTGAAGTCCGCGGTATCGGTATCAATGAATGACTCCACGAAGGTATAGGGCGTGAAGGTGAAGGCTCCAACGGTGACCGGATAGAGGAAGGTCAGCTTGTTCCGGTTGCGCATGAAATTGTTCACCCCGGGCCGGTCGCGCCATTCAAAGCGGTTGCGATCCTCGATCTGCAAGCCGCCCAGCACACCCTTCCAAGTGATGCTGGCATGGGGCCGGTCCTCGTAGGACCATTCGCCGTTTTTCTTGGTGTCAATATGGCGATAGGCCAGAGCGAAAGAGAGATAGGGAAACAGCTTATAGCTCACGCTGAAATCGGTGTGGTAGTAATAAAAGTCCGAGCTGTCATCCCCGAACTGCAACTCTTCCTCCACCCGCAGCGAAACCCGGTCGTTCACCTTCTTGACCACATAGAAATCCAGCCAGGATTGGAAATCACCATCGTCATAGGCCTGGGCCAGCGGGGCGCAGGTGAAGAGTGGCAGCAGCAACAGCAGGTTACGTAGCTTCATGAAATGATCCTTGGGTAAAAGGGCGACGATAGCAAACCGGGCCCGCTTGTCACGCGAGAAGGAAGGCCCGGAGATGGCCTGCGCATTGTAGGGGGCGCGCAACCGTGCTACGCTCGAGGGCATGAAAAAAGTCAGGAAGCTTCTGCTGGTGGTGGCCGTGATCCTGCTGGCCGGCTGGTGGCTTACCCGCGGCGATGACCGCTCCGCCACGGTGTCGGGCACGGTGGAGCAGGATGAGGCGCGGCTGGGCACGCGGGTGAGCGGTCGCCTTGCGGAACTAGGCGTGCGCGAGGGGGATTCCGTTACCAACGGTCAGGTGCTGGCCCGACTGGAAGGCGGCGAATGGGCGGCGCGGCGCGATTACGCGGCAGCGGTGCTGGCCGAACTGGAGGCCGGTCCGCGCGCGGAGGATGTGGAGGCGGCCCGGGCGGCCTGGGAAGCCGCAGTGGCGGATCATGCTTTCGCCCGGCGCGAATCGGAGCGCGACGAACAGTTGATGCGCAGCAAAAGTATTTCGGAAACCGAGCGGGATCGGGCGGCGGCCCGGGCCGAAGTGCTGGCCAAACAGAGCGTGGCCGCGGAGGCGCGCTACCGGGTGCTGAGCGCGGGGACCCGTCCCGAGCAACTCGCCCAGGCCCGGGCCCGTCTGGCCGAAGCGGAAATCCAGTTGGCGGAGACCACGGTGCGAGCGCCCGCTTCCGGCATAGTGGAAACCATTCACGTGAAGCCGGGCGACCTGGTGGGGCCCCAACTTCCGGTGGCCACCCTCCGGTTTGATCAGCCGCCCTGGGTCCGGGTGTATGTGCAAGCCACCTGGCTGGGCCACGTGCGGGCGGGGCATACGGCGCGCGTGACGGTGGATGCCTTTCCCGGCGAGCGCTGGACCGGGCGGGTGGAGCAAGTGAATCGCGCCGCGGAATTCACCCCGCGCAATGTGCAAACCCCGGCCGAGCGGGTGCAGCAGGTGTTCGGGGTCAAGGTGCGCCTACCTGCCGATGCCCGCCTGCAACCGGGTATGGCGGCGGATGTCGTGTTTGAAAAGCCCTGATGCCATGAGCCGGGAACCCATGATCGTCTGCGATCAGCTCACCAAGCGTTTTGGTGATTTCACCGCGGTGGATCGGGTGTCCTTTTCCGTCCAGGCCGGTTCCATCTTCGGCTTCCTGGGTCCCAACGGCTCGGGCAAAACTACCATCATCCGCATGTTGTGCGGACTGCTGGAGCCCAGCGCCGGCTCGGCCTGTATTGCCGGGCGCGAGGTGACGGCGAAGGGCGACGGCCTGAAGAGCACCATCGGCTACATGTCGCAGAAATTCTCGCTCTACGATGAATTGACCGTGCAGGAGAATCTGCACTTCTACGCCCGGCTGTACAGCCTGCGCGGCGCGGCCATGCGCGATCGCCTGGCGGAGCTGATTCATCTGACCCATTTGGAGCCGTATCTGGAGCGGCGGGCCGGGTTGCTCTCCGGCGGTTGGCGACAACGTCTGGCCATGGGGTGCGCGCTGGTGCACCGGCCGGCCGTGCTGTTTCTGGATGAGCCGACGGCGGGCATTGACCCGGTGGCCCGGCGCGAGTTGTGGGACCTGCTGTTCGATTTTTCCGCCCAGGGCATGACCCTCTTTGTCACCACACATTACATGGACGAAGCCGAGCGCTGTTCGCACGTGGGCTACATCTACATGTCCAAGCTCATCGTATGCGGGCAACCGGATGAGTTGAAGCAATTGCCGGAGGTCAATCCACCCGGGGTGCGCCGCCTGGAAATTCTGTGCGACCACGTGACCACCGGCCTGCCCGCTTTGCGCGTCCTGCCGGGGGTGCGCGGGGTCACGGTGTTCGGACAGAGCATCAATCTCATCGTTGAGGATCAGTTGTCCGAAGAAGTGATCCGGGACCGCTTGCGGGCGGTGGGCATTCACCGTCTGGATATCCGCGAGGCGGCGCCCTCTCTGGAGGACGTCTTCGTGGCCCTCACCGAAACACACACCCGCGGGGTGGAGGCGGCTGCCGTATGAAGCGGATTTTCCAGGGCTTCGGGGCCATCCTCTACAAAGAGTGGATCGTGATTTTTCGCGACCCCACCACGCTGTTCTTTATGTTTTTCCCGCCCCTGATCCAGATCATCGCCTTCGGGTTCGCCCTGGATACGGACGTAAAGAACATGCCCCTGCTGGTCTACAACGAGGACCGCACGCGGGAGAGTCGTCAGTTGATTGAGCAATTCGTGAACACCCATACCTTTCGGGTGGCGGGCGAGGTGGACAGCGTGGCCGAACTGGCTTCCGCCTTGCGGCGGGGCGAAGCCTATGTCGGGTTGCAGATTCCGCCTGACTATGCGCGCGACCTCAAAGCCGGCCGCTCCGCCCAGGTGCAGGTGTTGATTGACGGATCCAGTTCCACCATCGCCCTGCAGGCCATGAACTCGGCCCTGCAAATTGGTTTCGGCCAGTCCGTGCGCCTGCTTATGGCGGAGGCCGGACGCACCCAGCTACCGTTGGAGGTGCGACCGCAGGTGCTATACAATCCGGATTTGCGCAGTCCCAATTTCTATGTGCCGGGGGTGATCGGCATCGCCCTGCAAATCGCCACTGTGTTCGCCACCGCCATGTCCATCGTGCGCGAGCGTGAGCGGGGCACCATGGAGCAGTTGCTGGTCAGCCCGGTGTCGCGCTGGGGCCTCATGCTGGGCAAGATCATTCCCTACCTGACCGTCTCCATGACCATGGCTCTGGCCCTGTTCGTTATCCTGCGGGTGGTGTTCCTGATCCCCATCCAGGGCAGCGTGTTGCTGCTGGGGGTGGCGGCGTTTCTCTATGTGTTCTGCCTGCTCAGCCTGGGCCTGCTCATTTCCACCCGCGCCCAGAACCAGATGCAGGCCCTGCAGATGTCCATGACCTTCATCCTGCCCACCGTGTTTTTCTCCGGCTTCATTTTCCCGCGCGAAACCATGCCGTGGATTTTCTACGCCATCGGTGCCGTGCTGCCCGCCACCTACTTCATCGAACTCATGCGCGCCATCGTGCTGCGCGGAGCCACCCTGCTCGAATTCTGGCCCAACCTGGCCGTGCTGGCCGTCATGGGTGCGGTCCTGTTTGCATGGTGCGCCTTGCGCTTCAAGCCGCGGGTGGGCTAGCCATGCTGCTGACCGCCCAGCGCATCAAGGATGAAGCCTTGCGCCTGGGTTTTGATCTCGCGGGCATCGCTCCGGCCACACCCTCTATACACGGTGGCGCTGTGCGCGACTGGCTGGCCGCCGGGCATCATGGCGACATGGCGTGGCTGGCCCGCGATCCGGAACGCCGGCTCGATCCGGCCCGCGTGGTGGCAGGCGCCCGTAGCGTGATTGCGGTTGGTCTTTCCTATGCCGTGGCCCCGCCGCCCGCCGAACGCTGGGACGATCCCCGCCACGGGCGGATCGCGCGCTACGCCTGGGGCCCGGACTATCACGATGTATTGCTGCCCATGCTCATGGAACTGGGCCGCTGGCTGGAGAGCGAAGCGGGGCGTCCGGTGGCGTGGCGGGCCTATGTGGATACCGGTCCCGTGCTGGAACGCGAAGTGGCGGCGCGCGCCGGACTCGGCTTCGTGGGGCGCAACACGTTGTTGGTGTCACCGGAGTTCGGCTCATTCCTTTTTCTGGGCGAAATCCTGACCGACCTGGAGCTCGAACCGGATGCTCCAGCCGAAGAGGATGGAGCGAATCTGCGGCGCGGTGAAAAGGTGGCCGGTTGTGGCTCATGCCGGCGCTGTTTAGATGCGTGTCCCACCCACGCCTTTCCCGCCGCCTATGTGCTCAACAGCCGCCGTTGCATTTCCTATCTGACCATCGAGCACCGGGGCAGTCTGCCGGAAGAATTGCGGCCCCTGTTGAAAAACTGGATCTATGGTTGCGACGAGTGCCAGACCGTCTGCCCGTGGGTGAAGCAGTTCGCACGTCCGGGCAAAACCCGGTTCTTGCGCGCCGACCCCGAGGTGGCGGCGCCCCGGTTGACCGACCTGCTGGCCCTGGACGATGAAGGCTTCCGTGCGCATTTCAAGGGGACGCCGGTGCTGCGCACCAAGCGGCGCGGACTGTTGCGCAACGTGTGTGTCGCCCTGGGCAATTCCGGCGACCCCGCGGTAATTCCCGCGTTGGAACGCGCGCTGGCCGATCCCGAGCCGCTCATCCGCGAACACGCGGAATGGGCGATTCGAAGGCTTTCCTAAATTTGGAACTCAGGAAATCAGGAATTCGGATTACGATGTTCTTTTCCTGAGTTCCTGATTTCCAAATATTCTGCAAGTGCTCATCACGCCCGCTTGCGCCACAGGGTCAGGTCCGCGTTGGCGGTGCGGGTGGAGAAGCGGCTGGTCAGCACGGCGATGCCGAAGCAAAGGGCGAGCGAGAGCGGGAAATAATAGATCCAGTGCACCTCGGTCTGCTTCTGCACCCATAGATTCGCCGCCACCCCGGCTACTGCCCCCAGCATCCAGTGCCCGAGCTGGACCCGGCGCGAGAGGATGCCGAGCAGGAACAGGGCCAGGATGGGAGCGTTGAACAAACTGATGAGGCTGGAATAGGCTTCGATGAGCTGCTCAAAGGTGGAGACGTAGAACGCGAGCCCGGTGGCGAACACGCCCAGGCCAAAGGTGAGCCAGCGGGCCAGTTTCAGATCCTGACGGTCGTCGTCGTGACCGCCGCGCAGCGGCTTTACGAAATCGTTGATGATGACGGTGGCCACGCAACTGATGCCGGAATCCATGCTGGACATGGCTGCGGCGAACAGGGCGGTGATGAGCAGTCCGGACACCCCGTCGGGCAGAGCGTGGATGATGTAGTAGGGCAGGATCTGGTCGTTCTTGAGTCCGTCCGGCAGCAGGCCGGGGAAGGCGGTGTGGTAGGCGAACAGGCCGAGACCGATGAAGAGCAGGGTGGCCACGATGACGAAGTCCACTGCGGCGTTGAAGAAGATGGCCTTGGTGACCCCGCGCAGGGTGGGGATGGCCATCATGCGTTGCACCGTGGTCTGGTCGGTGCCGTAGTCCTGCATGAGTTGGAAGAAGTAGGTGACGCCCACCACCAGCCCGCTCATGGCATAGAGATTAAAGTCGAGGCTGAGGATGTGCAGGCGGCCGGTGTCGGCGGCCAGTTGCCAGATGCCGGAGGCGCCGTCGGGCACGCGCTGGATCAGGGTCACCACCAGCCAGATGGCCCCGCCGATCATGATGACGAACTGCACCACATCGGTCCAGATGTCGGCCGCCAGTCCACCCAGCGCGGTGTATACGGTGGCCATCAGGCCCATCATCAGGATGCACACGGCCAGCGGGATGCTGGTCACCGTAGCCAGGGCGAGGGCGGGGGCGTAGATTACGGTGCCCAGCCAGCCCAGGCGGGCCAGGATGAAGAGGCCGGAGACGGCGAAGCGGGCGGGGCGTCCGAAGCGATGGTCAATGTATTCGTAGGAGGTGACCACGCGCAGGCGGTGGTAGAACGGATAGAAGAGCAGGACGAGGAAGGGCGCGACCAGCGGACTGACCAGGCTGACCACGAGGAAGGAGATGTTTTCCTTGTAGGCCGTGGCGGGCAGGGCCATGAAGGTGATGGCGCTGGTGAGCGAAGCATACATGCTCATGCCCACGATCAGCCACGGCATCTTGCGGCCGGCCAGGAAGTAGTCCTCGGTGGTTTTATGCCGGCGGGCAAACCACGCCCCTATGGCGATCATGGCCAGCAGGTAGACGGCGAGGATAGCGTAGTTGAGGTTGCTGAAGGTTGCGTGTTCAGTCATGGCTGCGGGTGGTCCGTGGTTGACCACGTGAAGGCTACACGTACCAGAAGGCGGGAAACTGTCAAATCCAACGGTGATTTCGGCGTAACAAAGCTGGCCTGCCAAGCCGAAGCCCTGGGAAGTTCCCGTAGCCTTCGCGCCGGGGAAGGCGACTTCCGCCTTCGCGTCGCTCGGCGAATGCTGGTGGAGGCGGGGGGAGTTGAACCCCCAGCGCGGCCCTGTAAAGACGGGGCAAATCCATCTAGTGGACTGAAAAAGGGACCTACTCTAAACGACTTCCCCGCCGATCTGCGCGAAGTGGTCGCGTCCTGGGATAAACTTGGCGAACCATTGCGCGCCGCAGTCCTGGCGATTGTCCGAACCATACAGGCCGCGCGGCCAGAGCGCCCAAAGCAACAGTCTAGCGACGGGTTTGCTGAGTGAGTACCGCGGGCATTTGCGGTGATGATCCAGGGGATGCGCCATGCCCTCCTCAAAAGCAATCTTCTGAATCTAGCGCGTCGATTGCCGGGGAACCTGTGTCCGCGCAAGTGGACACCGGTTCCCCGGCCTCGGTAGCTGGAAAGTCACCGGTGCCTGGCTTGTCTAAAGGCACATATTCGCACGCTTACGGCTATGGGCAGGTGGTGAAGATTCACCATGCGGATGTGAAGATTCACCGGCCTACGGGCATACAGGTGGGCGGCGGGAAGCGGGGTGCGGTTTCGGGCCTTTCCAGAGCTTCAGCCCGTAGGCTGGCCTTTGCAGTGCGAAACAATCCCGCTCTGAACCGCATGGGTAATTGGTGGGCCGCCTTAACATACCCCTCTGTATTCCCGCAAGATGGGCGAATTGTGAAAGGCCACCTTCGGGCTGTTGGGGAACGCTGGAAGCGGCGGGGTTGGTCGTTTGCGTGGTGCCTGGAGTATCAAAAGCGTGGTGCCCCACATTTCCATCTGATCTTGAATGCCGGGGATGGTCGGACCGACGATGAAATGCAAACTGTCATCGCGCAAGATTGGTATGAAGTTGTTGATAGTGGCGACGTGAAACACTTGCGTGCGGGTGTGTTTTGCTCGTTGATCAAGTGTCCTGCGGGTGCAGCGGGTTACTTGGCGCAGTATTTGTTGAAACAAGACCAGAAGACCGTGCCCACTGGCACACTCGCCCCTGGGCGTATGTGGGGCGTTGTCGGTACGAAGCTGCCAAAGCCCGTCGAACTCGAGGGCGGGCGGGATGAGCGGCACTTGGTGAATTTACTGCGCATTATGAGGCGCGGTGTCAGATCGGAAAGTGCATGGCGTTCCCGACAAATACACACGCCGACTATGGGGGAGGCTCGCAAGGCGATGCGTGACACTTGGAATGTCTTGATGCGGGATAAAATCGCCCTTACGACGATTGAACGGGATGGGCAATATGTAGAAGTGATGCTGTCTCAAAGGGAGAGGTTCGAGCGCTTGGTAAAGGGATTCCGAGCGTGTGGGGCATGGAACCTCCAGCAATTCAAGAATTGCGGCGGGGCAACGTATCGGCCCCGTTCGGGCGGAATATGCGGGGCCACCATTTACGGGGCGGCTCACCTTGCGCGGGCAGCAATTGAACGAGGGTTGGTTGATCCAGAAATTGACGCGGTTCGGAGAGTGCTTGCCGTTTTCGGCGGGCGTATTGTTCGAGTTGTGTCTGGGAAAGATTTGGAGCCCTTTGTTTCACGACCTATTTCGTGAGGTATATTGGGTTGTAAGCATCATATTTTCCCGCCCCATCACAAAAATCACAAATGTACAATGCTCGTCTGCCGGTGCCATTACACATTTGGCATTGCGAGCGAGTCCTAATTACTGTTGATTGAACAGCGCCAAGAGACGGTTTCGTAGAGGTGTTTGGACGTGATGTTTCTATCGATCCTGTTCCTGCACAACTGGAGCAGGTGATTGCTCCTGCGCTACGTTTCTGCATCTCATATGATTTTCCAGTGCCATTACAAAGAAAGCATTGCTTCTTTGTCGGTACGAGGCAGACGCACCCGTTCCCAGATGACAAATCTGCTTCCAACTCCTGAATCGCACGTGATGGAGATGATATAAATATATACTTCGGAATTCTCCTATTTGCGCCTTGAACAGTCGTGTAGTCGTACGCACCTCCTGAGACCGCGAATCCATATACAAACTCGTCATCATAGCGCTGTGCATCGCCAGGAATGATCAGCGCGAAGCGGTTGCCATCCATAAGATATAAATCGCCACCTGCGGCTTGCGATATTTTATGACGTATCTCAATTAGCGCTGGTGCGCGCTGTGATGATACTGCGAGGTAGGCTCCAGATGCATTGCTCCTTTCAACCAGCGCTTTCTGCTGTTCCGTGAGATCAACGTACCGAAATGTCTTTGGCGTTGTCTGTGCCAGGCCAACATTTGCGAGCAAAAGGAGTATAACGGTGAATCGAGGGTTCATTGCTGTTTATTCCTTTGTCGATCAATTTAGCTAACCTGTCGACTTTCTTCTATTGTGTCACGATAAGCCTATGAGGTTGGCGCTTAAAGATGTTTTCAGCGGGCATGCGCCTGTCTGGTAGGGCCAACATCGGTTCAGTATCCGGCAAGGCCCTTTGGGCTTGGTCTTCTGTCTGTAAAATAGCGCACTTGACGCAATGTGTACCATTGTTGTAGAACATCACCCATGAATCATACCACATGCATCGCAGGGCGCGAACTGCTGGAAATCGCGCGCAGTCCAGACGTACAGCCTCCGTATGGAATCATGGATGAGCTTTTCCCGTTCGTCTATGAAGCCTCCAAGCGCATGAGCATTCGGGCGATTTGCCGGGTGCTCGAGTCCAAAGGCGTCAAGGTCAGCCCTATGACGGTATCGCGTGCCCTCCGTAAGCCAGATACCTATTGGCAGATGCTGGCCGGCAAGGTGGAGCCCTGGGCGCTGCTTGTCGCGCGTGCGCACGACGTAGACCCCGAGCGAATGCTCTTTGACCGCGAATGTTGGGAGGCTGTCAGTCACTCAGAACCTTCTTTTCATGCACAGAAGGACATGGCCGAAACAATTGGCGAATACGAAGACGCTGTGAAGGCGCTGGAAGATCACTGGTATGTATTGGGTGATTCAACAATGGCGGAGTGCAGACCGCATTTCTGTTTGTGTGAGAGCAGGGAAGGGGAAGCAAAAGATGAAAGCGATGAATGAGGGCGACGTTTCAAGCGCATGGGGAACCGTGCGCGAGGTGGCCAAGAGAATCAGCACCAGCACGAAAACCGTTTGGCGCATGGTCGATGAGGGCAAGCTCCCGAAGCCTGCGGCATTGTCGAAGCGATGCCTTCGGTTCAACCTGCGGGAAGTCGATGCCTGCATGGAAAAGGCGAAACTTTAGGAGGGCACCATGAGCACTGTATTTCGACGGGTGCGGCGGCGGGCGGGAAAGGTAGTCAAATCGCGGCATTTCTACGGGCGCATACGTGGCAAGGCGGTCAACCTTGGTGTATCGGATAAGCAGACGGCAGAAATTACTTTGGCTGCATTGATCCGCGATAGCGTAAGACAGGCGAATGGGCTTGAACCTTCTAAAGCCCTGAGGGATAGCGCCAAGCGTGCGACGAACGAGCACATTTCCGATTACATTGCAGACCTAGAAGCGCTGGGACGTGCAGACGGGCACACGGGTCACGTACACGGGCGACTTCGTGCCCTGGTCAATGCGTGCGGTTGGTCTAGTTTGCAGGAAATCACTGGCGACTCTTTCCAAGCTTGGCGACAAAGGCAGACGTTTTCGCGCAAAACTGTAAATGAATACCTGAACGCGGCGCGGGCCTTCTGCAACTGGTTAGTGCGGAATGGACGGCTGGGTTTCAATCCCTTGCGCGATGTGGTCAAGGCGGACGTCCGTGGAAATCAGGCCGAGCGGCGTGCACTGTCGGCTGGTGAAGTTGTGGCGCTGCTCAAGTCTTCCGGACCCCGTTTCATCTACTATCTGGCTGCTGTCCGAACGGGCTTGCGCCGCGCAGAGCTTGAGGGCCTTCGCTGGGGAGACCTCAACTTGGATATATGCCCATACTTCCTCACGGTGAGGGCCAGCACGGCAAAGAATCGACGCCAAGCGCAGTTACCCCTGCATGATGAGTTGAGAGTTGCGCTGCTGGGGTTGCGTCCTGTGGCTTGGGAAGCGGGCGACCTGGTGTTTCCCGTCGGTCTCCCGCGCATGCGGTCCATGCGTCAGGATTTCGAAGCAGCGGGGATTCGTCGGGTGGATAGGGTCGGCCGGTTCGCGGATTTCCATTCGTTACGCAAGACCTTTAACATGGACCTCCAGACCACCGGGGCAGGGTTCACCACAACCATGAACCTGATGCGCCACAACGACCCCAAGTTGACCGCGCAAACCTACGTGGACAAGACACTCTTACATCAGGCGGCGGCGGTTGATCGCTTGCCCTGGTTCGGGGAAATCGTGGGCGGAAAGTGGACTGAAAAAGGGACCGTTACAACAGTCAAAAAGGGTTCTGACATGTCGGCAACTGTCCTAACGTCCATCGGTAGGCAGGATCACAAAACCAGCGCCAGCATTGGCGATAGTCATGATTTGTCCGCTTGTGTCCTCGTTGGGACACAAGCGCAACTGGTGGAGGCGGGGGGAGTTGAACCCCCGTCCGCATAAGAGTCACTCTAGCTTCTACGCGCGTGTTCCGTCTTTAGTTCTCATCCCGGCGGCTGCCAACGGACAGGCCACCTACGGGACCAGCAGCCACGAGAGGTTTCGCTCCGAACGCCGGCTACCCACGTCCGAAACTACCCTGCTGCATCGTCCCTTCACCTAGCAGGTGTCAGCGAGAGACGTCGCGGCTAATTAAGCTGCGAGAGCCAGTTCTTGGTTGGCTTTTGTGTGTTTTCCCGCATTTTTTTACGAGGCCAAGCGGGGTCCTCGGCGCGCCACCAGAGCTTCAACCTACACGTCGAATCCGATCGCCCCCATTTCAGAAGTGATCAGTGATCGGTCTGCAGTGATCAGTGATGACGGGCGTAACCTACGCCACCTTCGGAGAATTGCCAGTCAAATTAACCGCGGATGGACACCGATCAACACGGATGGGTGAGGGAATCTTCCTTCTCATCCGTGTGCATCCGTGTCCATCCGTGGTTCGCTTCCCTCAGTCCGGCAAAGCGATTTCCAGGGCCAGCAAGGAGTAGGCGGTGACCAGGGTGGGGTCGGCTTCCCACCAGCGGCCTTCGCTGTTGACCCAATACCCGGTGCCGTCGGCCTCCGTCTTCTGCAGGCTGATCAGCTTCTTGATCAGCGCCTCGCGCCACGCGATGCGGGTGCCGTCGGGCTTCACGAGGACCTCGTCCCCGTGGGCGGCCAGCGCCTTGGCCAGTACGTTGTAGAAATAGAACAATCCCTGCAGGCCCATGCCGGGATTTTCTTCCAGCGTGAAATACTTGGCCGACCAGTCGAACGCGCTCTTCACCCGCTCGTCGTCCTTGTCCACCTTGGCATAGATGAAACTCAGCAGGCCGGCGTAGGTCATGCTGCCGTAGGACCGCAGGCGCACCGTGCCGTCGGTGTTGGTTACCGCGCCCGCCATGCTGGAGTCCGGCTTATAGGCAAACCCGCCGCGCTCCGCCGGATCGTCGCTGGCCCACGGTTGGTCATTGGAACCGGGCAGATTCTGTACCCGCTGAATAAACTTCTGGGCCGCCTCCCAGTCCAGATCGGCGCGGGTTTCGCCCTGCTTGCGCAGGTCCTCCACGTTCTCGGTCAGGCGCATGGCTTCGTAGGCGATGTAGGAGTTGGACAGGTCCGCGTAGGGCCGGCCGGTGGCGGGATCATAGCCCATGCCGCCTTCGTACATATCGTCACCCAGATGCTGGGAGCCCGCGATCAAGCTGCGCGCCTTCTGGATGATCGGCGTCAGTTCGGGCCGCCCCAGGGCATTCAGGGCCACCATGGTGATGGCGGTGTTGTAGTTGCACAGCCCGCCGCCTTTCTTGACTTCCCGGGGTGTCCGGCAAATGGAGCCGTCGGGATTCACCGCGGTCAGAATGTGGGCCACCGCGCGCTCGATGGCCGCCGTCTCGGACTGTCCGCTCTGGGCCAGCACCCACAGGGGTAGGGCGGTGAGGGCGGGGAAATCAGGATTGGACCACGAGCCATCGGGGGCCTGTTTTGCCACCAGCCATTTGACCCCGCGATCCAGAGCTGCCCGGGCTTCGTTGGCCAGGGAGGGCGAGACGGGGGTGGCGTTATCCGCGGCAAAACTGACGGAGCAAGACAGGACCAACAGAAGAACCATACGTCGCATCATGATCGTTCCTTTCAAAAGGGCGTACCTCGTACCGTAGCGTTAAACGCCGGAATTCGCCACCTGGTTCATGAGGTGCGGCAGGGTTGGCCTTTCCCGCGGGCAAAAAGTTCCAACCCTTGGAAAAAGAGCATGTTCACGTTTCCAATCGGGCAGATTGCCGTTTCAAGTGCAAAGGAAAGGACGCCCATATGAGAAGCTCGTGAGTGAATGAAACCACGGAGCCAAAAACATGGGACGTCCTTACGAGCAGATTAGCAAGATGGAGCGAGAATACA